>Ga0156400_1302_pt1 | contig 29547 bp, 23 predicted proteins | sample RifOxyA3_FD_108044 | JGI IMG/M metagenome (GOLD analysis project Ga0156400, IMG submission 108044) | Deltaproteobacteria bacterium RIFOXYA12_FULL_58_15
GGACTGTGAGTTATTTTTCCTTCGAGTATGGTCCCTTCGGCATGTTGCAGTCGGCATTGAGTCGCGCGGGCCTCGGACACACCCTCTTCACCCGAGTCCTGCGCGCAGGCGGCAGACGACGGCCGTGGCAGAACCCCTACGCTTGGGCACATCTGGCCCTCGCCCTTCCCATTTCGGCAGCTGCCATCGCATCCTTTCCGCTCGAGATCTTCGCTGCGGCGGCTGGCCGCGGTGGAATTCTGACGGTGGTGTTGAGGACGAGGTAGAGGACAACAACCGCGTTACCCGACGACGGTCGCGACGAATGCCCAGACGTAGCTCCCGGCCGTCACGACGATAATGCCAGCCAGCATCCATTTGATGAGCTTCGACGGAACGAACTTCTGGCATCTGGCACCAAGATACATACCCGCTGCGCCGCCAATACCGAAGAGCACGCCGAGCTTCCAGTCCGGTACGATGGACATCGACGGCCACCAACCGGAAATCGCCTGATAGAAGGCAACCCCGACGACTGAGGTCACGAATGTTCCCATGAGGGCAGCGCCCGCGATTGTGTAGATCGGTAGATGGAAGAATGCGACGAACAACGGTGCCACGATCGCGCCTCCACCGATCCCGTAGATCCCGCCGACGATGCCGACTAGCATGCAGAGGACGAAGATCCAGGCCGTCGACACCCGATATCGGCCACCGTGGAACTCGTACTCGATGTGCGAGGCGTTGAAACTGACGACGCGGGTTGCGGATCCTCGTTGATTGTCTGGGGTTGGATCGTGGCGCTTCTTGACCGACTCGTGAAAACGCAGCTCGGCGCTCTCCGCGGTCGACGTGGTTTTGTTGCGGGTCAGGTCACGCAGCATTCGGACGCCGATGTAGAGGAGAACCGCGGCCGCAAAGAGCCGGAAGTTGGTCGGATCCGGGAGGTACTTCACTCGGACGATCGCACCCAGTAGGACTCCGGGTAGAGTCCCAGCGACCACCACCGCGGTCAGCGGCCAGACCATCCGGCCCTCCCTGATGTATCGGTAGACGCCGCTAGGGATTGCGACCACGTTGAACAGTTGGTTGGTGGCGCTGACGGATGGTGTGGTGTACCCCAAGACAGACATCTGAAAGGGCAGCAACAGGAATGCGCCGGAGACGCCCCCCATCGATGTGAAGAAGGAAATCACGAAAGCCACGAGGGGAGGAATCCAGGGGGAAACATGAATGCCCGCAGTTTCGAAGTACATCGTCACCTAACTTACCTGGCATTGCGCCATGCAGAGCCACTTTCACAGTTCATGCTTGACGACGTGTCGCCTGAGCATGCGGCCAAGGCTCTTTGGGTGAATCTCGGCGGCCGAAGCAGCCTCACTCACGTTCCCCGCGTGCCGTTTGATCAGCGCGTCGAGGTAGAAGAGCTCGAAAGCTTCTTTGGCCTCTCGAAACGGCAGTCTTAGGGCACCGTCCATCGGTGATTCGTGCGGCGCCTCGTTCATCCTTGGCTCTTCGTCAATATCAGCCACCCCCATGACGGCCAGACGCTCCACGGCGTTTTTGAGTTGTCGGACGTTTCCTGGCCAGGAATGTCGCACGAGCGTCCGCACGGTTTCAGCGTCAATAGATGCAACCGTGGCTCGACCGGCTGCTCGAGCGTTCGATAGATTGAGGAAGTGCGAGACCAACAGCGGAATGTCTTCCACTCGGTCACGCAGCGCCGGCAACTGCAAGCGAAAGCCGGCGAGACGATAATAGAGATCTTCGCGAAACTCTCCCTTGTTCACCATGCCGCGCAGCGAACGGTTGGTGGCTGCGACCACCCGTATGTCGAGGCGGACAACCCGCTCATCGCCGAGTCGCCGAACTTCCGAGTTTTCAAGCGCCCGCAGAAGCTTCGGCTGCAGTGTGAGCTTGAGCTCGCCAATCTCATCCAGAAAGACCGTGCCCCCTTTGGCGCGCTCGAAAACGCCGGCGTGATCACGATCCGCGCCGGTGAACGCTCCTTTCACATGACCAAACAGCTCGCTCTCCATGAGCGTATCTGGGACAGCGCAGCAATCGAGAATCTCGAATCTCTCGTCCGAGCGGGCACCCGTTTCGTGAAGCGCCCGTGCGACAAGTTCCTTGCCAGTGCCAGTCTCACCTTCGATGATCACGGAGAGGTTGGAGAGCGCCACCTTGGTCATGAGCCCATAAAGCTCACGCATTTTGGCCGAGCCACCGACGATCGCGCCAAGCCGATCCTGCAATGGCAGCTCGACCGTCGCGGCGTCGCCGAGAGGCCGAAACTTGAGCTGTGTCACCCCGAGGTCGAGGATGGCCTCGTCGCTAAGAAAAATCTTCTCAACCCGTATCCCTGCGATCCAGGTGCCGTTCGTCGAGCCAAGATCGACCAATGTGAAGGTACCCTTCTCTGTCTCGATCTTGAGATGAAAGCGCGAAACCGTTCGATCGTTCAACACCAGATCGTTGGAACGCGCTGTGCCAATCTGAACGACCTCTTGACCAAAACAATGGCATGCACCCTTGTCCGGACCGTTGACGACGGTGAGCTCGAACCGATCGAAGACGAGACGGTCGAGTGGTTTGTCGGGTTTGACGCTGACCGTTGAGTTGAGCTGTGAATCGGACATGGCGGCCAGATTAGCCGTTCACCGCTGCTGCGCCAATAGCTTCGTTTGCGGATCTGCCATTGCTTCCGAAAACACCGACGTCTTACGCGGCAAGCCACGGGCAAAAGCGCCACATGGTCGAGTGTCACGTGGCTGCAGGGCGATGGCCGCGATGTAGGATTGCACCGGAGCCCCGGGAGCCCCGGGAGTCCCGGAGGTCCGTGAGCTCCGGGAGGTTTCTTGCACCGACACGATTGCTGCAGATAGAGTTGGTCCTTCGATGCCTATGACAGACTCGACGAAAAAGCGTTGGTATCAAGCGTTGCATGTTGCCCAAGCTGCCGTGACGCAAGATGAAGGTCGGTTGTTTGTCGTCGTTGTCCGCGCTCTCCTCAGTTTCGTCAATGATTCGACGCAAGCAGATTTTGCCGACTATCTTGAGCAGCGAGGGATTGTTGACGCCATCGCCGCCAAGCGGCTGCGTAACATTGTCAGCAGATGGGAAGGTGTTGAATCGCATCCGTGCTCGCTCGCCATCGAAGAAGGTTCAAACCCCCTCGAGCACAGAATCAACATGGAGTCCGTTTCTGCTGCCCCTGCACCATCGGCAAGCGAAGAGCCCAACAGCGTGCAACCCATACTTTCTTCTTGGACAGAGCGTCAGAGAAACACGGAGAACAAGTACCAAGACGTTCGGATATTGGGAAAGGGTGGAATGGCCGAGATCTACGAGGCTCGGGATCGCCATCTGGGAAGAATGGTAGCTCTGAAAAAAATTCGCGACGGCCATCCGGACAATGAAGTGCTGCAACGTTTTGTGCAAGAGGCTCAAATTACCGCGCAGCTTTCTCATCCAAACATTGTGCCGATCTACGACGTGGGGACCTTGGCGAATGGTGAGCCCTATTTCACCATGAAACGCATCACTGGCGAGTCCCTTGCCGACATCCTTGAACGGCTGGCGGTCAATGATGCCGAGACCGAGTCTCAGTATGACAGAACCAAATTGTCCATTGTGTTTCTCCAAGTTGTGCAGGCAGTGGCCTTTGCCCATGCGCGCTGTGTCATTCACGGCGATCTCAAACCTTCGAATATTCTCATTGGCGCGTTTGGCGATGTCTTGGTCGCCGATTGGGGCTTGGCGAGCCTAAAGCCCGATTCGATGCCGTCGGACGGGACGGCGCCGGTCATGTTATCCCCACCACAGTCCATTGATTTCCGCAGCCGCATATCCGGCAGTCCGGCCTACATGGCACCCGAGTGTGTGGCGGGTGCGGCGCCCAACGAGCAGAGCGACATTTTTGCCCTGGGGGTTATTCTCTACGAAATCCTGACACAACAACAACCGTTTGGAGTATTTCAGTTCAGCGACATTGTCTCCCAGGTGCAGTTCCACAACGTCGTACCGCCCCGCGAGCGCACGCCCCAGCGAGGCATTAGCGAAGAAGTCAATGCGATCTGCCTCCGAGCGCTTCATCCAAATCCACAGGAACGCTACGCCAACGTCGTCGAGCTTCGAGACGCGATGGAATCCTACATAACCGGATCTCGACGCAGGAGCCTGGCGCTGGTGTACCACTCTGAGGCGGAAACAGCTCGTGAGCGTTGGTTGGAGCTTCGCAAACACAGCGAAGGCCTCACGACCGAATGGCACGATTTGGCGGCGAGAATAAAGCCCTACGATGACGAGATCAAGAAACACCCTCTGTGGAAGCTTGAAGAGGAGATGTTGGAAACCAACGTCGCCGAAGAGCGGGCACTGACCGAAGCGCTCATCGGTTACTCGCAAGCTTTTGGTTCGGACCCTGATTTTGCCGCAGCCAGTGACCGACTCGCAGATTTGCATCTCGGCCTTTTTCTGGACGCAGAGGCCAGGCAAGATCGACGAGCCGAGATATTCAACCTTCAGCAAGTGGAGCGATTCCACCGAGGCCGATATCGCGACATTCTCACCGGCCACGGACGCGTTCGTATTGCGCCCCAGCAAGCGGATGTCCAGATCTGCCGGGCCGTACGCCTCGTCGAACGTCACAAAAAGATTGAGACGGGCGAAGAAGTGCCTGTCGCCGGTCTCCATGAGTTGGATCTAGATTTGGCGAAGGGAAGCTATCTCTTTATTTTGCACGCTCCGGGCCGAAGGGAAGTGCGCCTGCATGTGTTGGTGGGACGAAGTACCGAGGCCATCCTCACGCCCTATTTGTATCTCGAAGAAGAGGTAGGTGCAGAGTTCGTGCACGTCCCGGCGGGACCGTTTGTGCGTGGAGGCGATGACCAGGCGCTCAACAGCCATCCCCGTTCAGAGATGATCCTGCCAGATTTCTTCATCGCCAGATTTCCAGTCACCTGTGCCGAGTATGTGATTTTTCTCAATGACCTTTTGCAGAAGGATGCACATTTGGCTCTCCAGCACACGCCACGGACCAAACCGGACGGCGGCTACTTGTGGGAGAAAGTAGGAGGGCAATACGTCTTGCCTCGTTGTGACGCAGACGGAAATCCTGTGCACCCGCAAGCCCCAGTTATGGGCATTAGCTTCCACGATGCCGAAACCTATGCCAATTGGCGCAGTCGCAAGGAGCTTCTGCGATACCGTCTGCCAAGCGAAGACGAATGGGAAAAAGCTGCGCGCGGCGCCGATGGTAGATTCTTCCCGTGGGGCAATGGATTTGATCCAACCTTCTGCAAGATGGCGCTCAGTCGCCCGGGTCGCCCTCAGCCTGAACCTGTGGGCTCGTTTCCCGTAGATACTTCTGTGTATGGCATGCAGGATGCGTCTGGAGCGATCCGCGAATGGTGCGACTCATTCTATGACGATCACCACGAGACCAGAGTCTTGCGCGGCGGCGCTTGGTACTTCAATCCGCGCTATTGCCGCGCGGCATTTCGCCATGGTTATTTGCCCAATATTGTTTTTACGAATTTTGGCTTTCGACTCTGCAAATCGCCACCTACGACCCGTTGATATCCGAAGACGCCGCAGCAGCTTCTCTGGCGTCATGACACAAATTGTTGAGCATGCCGTTAAACATGTCATTCAATTCGTTGGTATCCGTCGCATTGAGCGATTCAAAAACAATCTCTGTGCCGTTCACCGCTTGCACGGCAGATGCCAAACTCATAGCCATGGTGAGATCAATAAACTCAGGCGGAACAGAATTGACATCGTTAAAATTGGCCGGCAATCCATCTGCAACGACGATACGAAGGGTGCCATCCGTCAGCCAATAAGCCCAAGTTTGTTGATTGTTGACTTCAGCGACCAAGAAGCGCCGCACCCGCCCCTCATCATCTATCGATAGTTTTCGCAAGGCCTCCATATTGATTTCAACCAGCTTTGATGAGGCAGAGACATAGATTGCATTGGAATCACTCGAAAGAATTTCCTCCATGTCGATGGTCAAATCGCCCGCGCAACCCACCAACATGAACTTGCCCTTGGCTATATTAGCTCGATCTTTCAAGATAGTGTAACCGTGGCTCTTGGCGTAAGCCTCCGCTTCGGGGGACCATTTATTATCATAGATATACATTTCTCCTCCGTCACCCGCGAAGGCATCAGCCGTACTAAGTCCAATATCGCCCGCGCCCAGAATCAATATGGGTTTCTTCTCGCCACCGGTACCCAACTGGCTGAGTACCCCGTTCACAGCACGTGCAACGGCCTGACCCACAAATTTGGCTTCTTCCTCTTTCGGTTCAAGAAGAGCGTAGCTCACCACACGCATGGAACTTTTTGCCCTATGCTCAGGTCGGTCGCCGTATGAGGTTTGCTCGGTAAATCTGGCCACGCCAGCTTCGGCGAGTTCAGGGTAGGCCATTTCAAAATAGTCACGCGCTTGCGGACCATCGCAAACAATCAAGATGGGTAGGCCATTCTTTCGGTGCATTGCCACGGCATCATCCACGCCTCTTTCAATCGCTTTGCACATTTCATGCATGTCACGGGGCGGTACGCGTACGTCCACACCAAAGGATTGGGCCACAGCTTCTTCCACTTCTGGATTCTTGTGGTAGGGGATGCCCACAAATATACATTTGCAGCAATCCATGCCCAACTGCTGGTACCCGGAGATCTGCGAATAGGCCTGGCCAAGCATGTGCTGAACCATCATGACATTGCAGTTCTTGAGCGGTTGCTGATGGTGATACTTAGCAACCACCTTCTGGACCATCTCTGAGCGCAAGGTCACAAGAGATGACCGCTTGAGGCTCGCGCGCAAATCCTCATCCCGCATGATATCGCGTTCCAAGCGCGTCAAAAGAGCCTCATATCCTCGACTCAGAGAGTCGAGCCGCAACATCGCAATTTCTCCCTCGTGAGAATGCGCGAGTGGCGCTGTCTCCACAGATGCTCTCAATCCCGAGAAATCCAATCTTTTCGCCCGAACGAGAGCGGTCGCAATTTGGCCTGCTCGTCCCAAAGACATGTGCGGCAACCCGGATTCAGTGAACACGGCCTTCAGGGTTTCATGGTCAAATGAGCTAACTTCTTCTATTTTGCCTTTCAATTGCACCTGTTGCTCTGGAGATAGAACCTTCATCTCGGGGAACAACGTGTCAACGAACGCCAAAGCCGCCTTTTGATAATTCGTATCAATGGTGATTTGAAGCTCCAATGGAATCCTTTTGCTATTCACATTCTTGGACAGTGATGAAAACACCTGAGTTAAGAGGTGATCGGCAGCTTTCTGACCGATATCCCGAGCCACAGATTGAATGAAGCTGGTCAACGACGATCTGGAAGCCGAACGTTCGACCGGATTGGCCCCATTCACCTGCCAGGATGGGACAAAATCATAGGCCTGTTGAATAAGGTGAATGTCAGCGGCCGTAACCCCTCCTACTTCGTTTGCAAAAACGGGATCAAATGTGTTAATGAGCTTCGCCACATCATCGAGGGTGGCACCCTCAAACATGTGCTCCATGATATTGGCGACCTTGCGGGCCAATAGAAACTTGTTTTCGAGTGGAAAGCGGTCTTCATCCTGTAGGCCAAAAATCTCGGGGTACCCACTCAACAAATGCCGAACACGTGTTTCTGAAAAATCCAGGTCACTTCGCTGCATCACCTTAGCGATATCCCGGACAGACCACTGACCGATCTTAGAACCAAAGGTATGTAGAATCTGTTCCGCCTTCTCTTGACCATTGTATGGACAGCGATTGGCTAAGAACTTGTCCAGTACCTTGGCGTATGCGGGATTGCCCGCCATGATCTTAATGAGGTCTTCCGGTTCTATCCTTGCGTCCGGCACGGGCTTTGTGAACTCTCTCTTGTCCCGGTCGTACCCATCCGCTAACGCCATTCGCCGCAGGACTTTCCCGTCAGGCACACCCCGTTTCCAACCGGGGTCGTCGGCCAATATTCTTTGCCGGTCATCCACCTTACACAAGACATCATACAGATTGGCTCCAGCCTCAGTATGAGAAATCGTCGCAAACAACCGTTCGAGCAACCTGTTCTTTCTTTCGATAAAGGCAAGCGAGCCGCTTTCGTACGGATATTTCAAACGGATCTGCTCAACTTGATCGGCATCAAGTCGTAATCGCTCCTTTTCAGATTCAAGGTTATTAACATTTCCTTTGGAAGCAATCGCCGCAACATAGTCCAGGTAATGATTGAACTCTTCTGCGATATCAGTATTGCCCCAATGAGAAGGAGCATTGAGAATGATACGGCGCAGGAAAAGGCCTGCTTCGCCCAACACCTCGAGGAAGCCAGAGCAAGTGAGTAGGTCGGATTGAAAGAAACGAGAATGGTATTGCCGCAGGTCGACGTTGCCATCGCTCTCGACGGGTTCGCCCTGGTATGACTCGTTGACCAGGTTGCTGATGTCCCCATTGGCTGCCCAGACTTTGGCAATTCTCTCGAGGTGGAAATCCAGACCGTCTCCGTTATTGTCCAGTGTCGAAACACCGGGCTCTGGCACAAATTGTGGCCAATCCCGATGCAACATCCAAATGGTTTTCATGCTCAGATTGGGCCAGTCTCTTTTCACCGTGGGGTCTTGTTGAAGCCGACGCAAGATGACCACGTCTGGGGCCCCGGGAGGCGCCATCAGTAACAATTCACCGACCCTTCTGGCCGCACAACTGTATGCACGACGATTGCCGTCCTTGTACAGACTCTGTCTCTCCCAGGTTAGCCTGTCCTTTTTCAGCATCATCTCGAAAGTATTGACGGATGTGCTGAATGTGCTGAATGTGCTGGATGTGCTGAATGTGCTGGATGTGCTGGATGTGCTGGACGGTTCATTTCGGCTGTGGACGCAAGACCCGTCAGCGGCGATGTCGTTCGGGTCAGTTAGAATAGAGTTTTGGAAACTATCCTTTGAAGTTAACGGATCCCTTGCGCTATTCAGAACAAGGTCAGAACAGCCTTTGTCATCTTCCTGTAACTTGGAGACACCCTGCGGTTCATGAGGGTCAGAGTCTCTGAAAACAGCGGCTTGAGCCCCTATCTCGCCGGCTTTCTTCATGTTCTGTTCAGTCCCTCAGCTCCAACGCTATCATATTCCGGCGGGTAATGGGGCATTGTGCCGGCCCTTTGTCTTAGCGCCCTATTGATTTGATCAGCGCACACACAGCGCTGATTGTGACCACTCAACATGGTAGGTGTCAATAACTTTGGGGACGACTGGGACGACGGGACGACGGGAACGACGCGAGCAACCCGAAGGCTCCTTGTTGCGACCCAAGGGTTCCATGGCGCGGCCGTTAGCGTCCATCGGGTCGTGTAACGGGTTGATTCATGGATGGATCAACAATGGCATGGATGCTGCTGCGGGTTGGGTGTGATCAGCGGAGTGTAAGGTTGGCAAAAGCCACGTGCAATAGGATGAGGAGAAGAGGATGAGCACGCAAGGAAAAGACCAGCGACAATCAGTGAGACAGGCGGTGAAACATTTCGTTCCCGTTTCCGCGGCGGGATGGAGCGGTGCCTCGGTGTGGGCGATGGACATCAGCAACGGCGGCATCAGTCTCGCGTTGGACCGACGGGTCAAACCAGGCGACCGGTTCACCTTTCAGTCTGACGGTGTCAAATGCCTGCAGGCCGAAGTCTGCAATGTCCGGCAGACAGAGGACGGGCCACGATGGCTCGTCGGCCTTCGATGGATCAACAAGAACCCTGTGTCCGGATGGCGACAAATTATTGCGCCACTACGACACCTCGTGCGACAGGCGTCGTAATGGTGCCAGAAGTTTTGCCGCACCACCTACGGCAGCAGGTATTCTGCCACTCCCGTCAATCCCAGGTGAGCATATGAGAACACGAGGGATTGCCTGCTGTCATCGTAAATAAGGGAGCGTCCAACGCAGGCCATCGCCGTTATGGGCCAAGGTAACGCGGTGTTGGTCGATGTATTGAGATCGTAGGCATACAGATGCCCGTCTGTGGCGCGGCAATAGTAGACCAGATTGGTTGTCGAGTCAGCGCTGTGTCGGTGCGCAAATGACCTCGCCCCGGATGGCAAATTGGCAAGAGCCTGCACGGTGCCACCTTCATCAAAGGTACGAATGATGCGCGACCCATACGTAAACACCAGCCAACGCGGTGCACCGCCATTTTCATCGTATGTGGAGAAGGCATAGGTGCAGTTGGTCGCGGCGCACACGGAGCAACTTGCTGTCGCCGTACCGTCAGCACAAAAGCCAGTCGTTGCGCCCACCACACCTGCGAGATGCGATTGCGTACCATCGGTGAGTGAATAGAGTTTCAAAAAAGCGTCGTTCCCATCCAATGTGTCATTCCACTTGGTGAGTGCGGCAAGGATTTGGCTTCCGTTAAACGCTATGGGCTGAGGAGCAAAGGTAAAGAACAACTGTGAACCGGGGCTGCCATCACCGCTCACATAGTCGGTCGCACCACCGCCAGCTAAGAACACCCACTGGCCCACCGTGCGGTCCAGGCGGGCAATCTCTTCGCCATGACCACTGCCGCTGTTGGAATGATAGACATCGCAGGTCACGGGATCGACCACAAACTGTTCATTGTTGATCCACGAGGCGAATGATTCCAAAGATGTTTCCGTAGCATCCACGCCCATCTGCGGTGCACTTGCGCTGCCATTGCCGGCAATTGTGAAAATGGAGATATCCCGCATCACTTCGCGGAAACGATATTCGCTGCGGTCAAAGATCACGTACCGGTCATTTGGACAAAATCCAATGCCGACAATGTCATTGAAACGAGCATCCAGTGGGTGGCCACCATCGCCATAGAAGCGGCTCTGGCCAAAGAGAGTACGCACGGCTCCAGAAGCATCGATCGTGCGGACGACACCGTTGTCCATGAAATACACCTGGCTTTGGGCATCCACAAACACATCGTGAGCATTGATGGCGCAGGATGTGGCGATCGTTCCATCCGGGCAAACCCCCTGAATCGGATCGGTCGCGTCACTGCCGACAAGGAGCGTCCATGTCGCGGTGCCAATATCAAAGCGATAGATCCCCGCTGAGCCCAATCCCACGTGGAATCGGTAGAGTTGGCCATCAAGACCGATCACAGCAGGATCCATACGCGAGAAATCAAATTCATCCGGGTGCGGCCCCAGCGCAGTCATGGTGATTGGATCGAGCGAGGAATAGGTGCTCGATTGACCGGCGTCGCAGCCGGCGAAATCAGGCAAATTCACGATGGCAATTTGGGCATAGATCATGGCGTGAGATATTGGGTCGAAGGCTGCACCAAAGTGCCGCAAGCCGCACAGCGAAATGTCTTGGCTGGGGTTGTCATGATCACCCGTGCCCGCAAAATGGATGCTTTCCACAACACCTGTGGCCGCACGATAGACTCGCATGCGCGCATTCAATTCTTCCTGCTCACTTGCAAAATAGACATCACCATTTGGGGCGCCAAAGAACGAGAACTTGTCCGAGATCAAATAACCTGTGGATACGACAAATTGGAGTTGCACATCGCGAGCGTTGGGCACTGTGTCGCCGGTATCGGAGCCACCGCCAATCAATGTATCAATGGTGCGTGAGTCGAGGTCAACCTGTCGAATACGATCCACATCGAGAATCAATAGATGGTAGTCCGCATCGAGCGCCATGCGGGCAGGAAGACGCAGTGTGGCGTCTCGTATCGGGCCGCCATCACCAGTGCTGATACCCGTTGTGGGAATAAACACGGACTGCACGCCTGTAACCGGATCCACCTCCAGAATGCCGCGCACAACGTCGCGAAAAAAGATACGACCCGATGGCAACACGACGAAACTTCCGTGGTCACCCGAACGGCCATCATCACTGGCCCCGACCCGGGGAAGGAAAGCCGCAGCACGGGCGCTGCCATCGGTACCGGGATAGGTGTTTCCGGCGAGCAGATTGATTTGTGGTGCATTCACTGGCGTGGAAATGACCATGGTCATCATCTCGTCAGTGTCTTTGGCCCCAATTCGGAGGCGATAGAAACCATCGGTCGGCGAGCCACTGACCCAACGATAACAACCCGTGGCATTGTCATCGGCGGTTGTCGCTGGATGATTAACCGTACAACCCGTGTTTGCCCCGTTCACGAGATCTGATGCGATGAGGACATAAGTCTGGTCGTCCGTGGTGTACCATAGTGATATAGGGGCAGGACTCAGCCCCTCTGAGTCGATGGCAGACCATTTGACAAAAACATCGGCAGCCATTGGGATCGAGCGTTGAGACAAAGTGGGGGGATTGTTGGGGGCATCAACGCCGGTAACGAGAATGTTAGACAATGTGGGTGGTGTGCCCGGGACATATTCGAGCTGATATCGGTCAACGTTCAGTGTGCCTACACCCGAATTGCTCATGACCGAGAGATTGCCGGCGCTATCCTGCAGCCAGGCGTAGGCGACAAACGCGGCGGGCAGCATGCCGAGACGCAGATAGAAACCGTCCTCAGGTCCCATGACAAACGACTGTGACACGGCGAGGCCTGGCGGATTTTCGCGCACATCACGCCAACAAGCGTCACTCGGAGTTGGCGGAGTATTGTCATCGAGGTGGATGCAAAACTGTGTAATCGGTGTGCCGCTGTCATAGCCAGACAGAGCGACGGAATTGTAAAGAGCGGTGGTATACGTGGCACCTTCAGCAAGCACAAAGCTCAAGAGGACCGGAGGATCCGTATCGAGACTGCAGGCATCATCCAACTCATTGCAGACATCAGGTACGCTGCACGGAACGCCTTCATGATTTGCGCAAACCCCCATACCATCACATGCATCTTCGCCGTTGCAAAACAACTGATCATCACACCTGACGCCTTCGCCAGATGGCAAGTACGCGCAGGTTCCACCATCACAATAACCGATGAGACACGGGTCGACGGATACGCATTCCGTTGAGCACGTGGTTAGGGGATCTCCTTGCCCGTCGTCATCCCCCCGTTCGTATGCGTCTCCCGTTTCGTCTCCCGCCTTGTTGATGTTCTTGACATCCACAAAACCAGTTCGCCCCACACAGCCCAAGTTGGCAAAAATGATCACCCAGGTTAATGGGGCAGCCCAAAGACGCGATTGTGAATGCATAGCGCGGGAGATGTTATCCGCAAGGATAAGGCCCGACAATTCAAAATCAAGAAATCCAACAGTCTAGTCAAGCCTCACCGCTCCACAAGCGCTCCTTGAGTTCGCCGGTGCGCGCGGATTTCCGCAGACATCTTCAGCCTCTTTGGCTTGATCGACACCACGCTTGGTGATTTCTGCTGATCCTTGGTGGGGACGACCTCTATTGTATGGCATTAACCCCAGGGGTTAACGGTGTGGTTGACGGGAGGGGCCGATGGACATAGAGTACAAGACGGAGCAAATCAAACGGGACTGCAACGAGGACAAGCGGGCTAAGAAGCGGTGGGGAACGAAGATGGCGAAGTGGCTGCGAAAGCGTCTAGACGACCTCGCAGCGGCTTCGGATCTCAACGTGATGCGGACGCTTCCCGGGCGGTGTCATGAGCTGAAGGGGGATCGCACCGGTCAGCTCGGTGTGGATTTGGTGCATCCCCAGAGGCTCGTATTCGAGCCGAGCGATAACCCGCCACCCGTCAAACCTGACGGCGGCCTGGATTGGAGCGGGGTGCGTGCGATCCGTATCCTGGAAGTGGAGGATTACCATGGCTAAGACATCGCGGGCTAAGACATCGCGGGCTAAGACACCGCGCAATCAATATGTCCCCGATGTAGTGTCGCCTCCAGGGGGGACCCTCGAAGACATGCTCGAAGAGCGCGGCATGAGCCAGGCAGAGCTCGCAGAGCGGACGGGGCGCCCCAAGAAGACGATCAATGAGATCCTTAAGGGCAAGGCGGCGATCACACCCGAGACTGCCCTTCAGCTCGAGCTGGTTCTCGGAGCGCCCGCGGCTTTCTGGAACCAACGCGAGAGGGACTATCGCGCCTATCTGGCACGGAAGGACGAGGATGATCGTCTCTGTGGCTGGGCCAAGTGGCAACAGTGCTTTCCCTTGCGGGACATGATCAAGCACGGTTGGCTGCCTGATGTTTCCACGCGGGCAGACAAGGTGCGGGCGTTGCTGCGGTTCTTCGAGGTCGCCTCGCCTGAGCAGTGGCAGGAGGTTCATGCGGCGCGGCAGGTCAACTTTAGGAAGTCTCAGGCATACGAAGCCGACGAGGCAGCGCTGTCCGTGTGGCTCGCCCGCGCAGAACACCTCGCTTCCGAGATCCCCTGCCAGGGGTTTGACAAGAAGGGGTTTCGAGATGCGCTGCTTGAGATCCGAGGATTGACCAACGCTCCCATTAGGGATGCGGTTTCTGCGGCGGTGTCGAAATGCGCCGCTGTCGGCGTGGCCGTGGCGCTGGTGCCTGAGGTCAAAGGGTGTCGTGCGAGTGGCGCCACACGGTGGTTAAGCGCAGACAAGGCATTGCTCCAGCTCAGCTTGCGCTACAAGACCAACGATCACTTCTGGTTCACTTTTTTTCACGAGGCCGGCCACATCCTCTTGCACGGCAAGCGAGAGGTCTTCCTCGAAAGCAACGGCCATGGTGACGACGACCTGCATGATGACGACGACGACCTGGAACGAGCGGCGAACAAATTCGCCGCCGATCTTCTGATACCGCCCAAGGACGTTGAGCGGCTGAGGAGGCTGGCACCAAAGACCTCACACGCCATTCGTGCCTTCGCCCGGTCCATCGGGATCGCACCGGGTATCGTTGTCGGTCGGCTTCAGCATGACAAGCTCCTGCCGTACACCCACTGCAATAATCTCAAAAGTACGTTGCCGCCGTAGCCCGTCGTGACCCTTTTCTCGAAGTCGGGCACATCCAACAACACCACTTTTGTGGAATCATCGCCGTGGCGGCGTGATGCACGAGTTCGCAGGGGCGTCGCTCGCAAAGCTCTATTCATTCTTGGCCAAGTTCCAGATGTTACCCTAGAACAGCACGCCCGTTTTGACAGCCAATTGCACAGATTGGACAGATTCCATACCCAGGAAAGCGGTTTCGGCCGCAACATACCAATGGCGCATGAGCTGATAGCGATACCCCACGACAGCGCGCCACGCCGGCACCGCGACGGTACCACGACTGAAGCTGCTGGCCCCGATGCCGAAGCTAATCCCGGCGTATGTCTGCTGAGTGGTGGTCAACGGTAGCGACCCTCGGAATTGTGCGCCCAAAAACCTCACGATGGTGCCCGTTCCGCCGGGGAACGAACGGAGCCCGTCGATGTAGTGGATATCTAGCCCGCCGCCAAGGTACTTGCCCTGTAGGCCCATCTCCAATGCCAATTGGTATCCGCCAAAGGAACGAGACTTGTATTGAGGGTAATTGTCATAATCGAGTTGATTGCCCCAAACGGCAGCTCTACCCCCACCCGCTCCAACAAACAAATCTGCCGCTCTGGCAGTGCCCCCATGCAGAGCCAATAGAGCAACCAGGAACGCAACGGCGATTCGAGAAACACGCGTCATGATTTCCCCATAAGACGGCATTGACTGAAACGCCACGCGAGGGTGAACGCACGTTACAAATCAGTGACCATGGGCACCTGCTCATAATTATTTTCGATCCATCCCCAGCACAGGACGTGATCCTCAACAGTGAGGCCGCAACCCGAGAAGTTGTTGGTGGCAAAACGGGCGAAGCGACTCTGCAGAACTCGAGGTGAAAGCGTCGAGGTGGATGTGCCGGTTGCGCAGGCCAGGGCACCGAGGGGGTCGAGGGTGCAGACTTGGCTGAAGTAGCTGGCCTCGATTTGGTCGAACGTACCTGCAGGGGCCGCGGTCCCCCAACAAGACGCTTCGCCACTCGCGGTCAATGCGCACACGGCACCTGGTGAGGTGGAAACGGTGGCGTAGGGGGCAACGGCGTGGATGGTCGGCACGTCGACGAAGACGTTGCCCCAACATATCACCTCGCCCGTGGTGGTCGTGCCGCAGGTGGATTGGTCGGTCGCATCGAGGCTGTCGAACCCAACCATTGGAGCTTCGGTTGCACCGTGGAATGAGTCGCCCCAACAGATGACGGTGTGGTCGCTGGCAATGGCGCAGGTGTGATTCCCACCTGCTGCGACAAAGAGGTACGCACCCTTGGGCGCGGCGGATTGGCCGCACTCGAGGCGTTGGCAGAGATCGCCGTTGCATGAGAAGTAGCAACTCTCTTCGCTCTCGCTCTCCCCGGCACCCCAGCAGACAATCTCGCCATCCTCGGTTAGGCCGCAGGTGTGGTAGCCACCGGCGGAGATCTGCGTCAGCCGCAACTCCTCGGGGGGTGAGGATTGGCCGAGATTGTTGTTGCCCCAGCAAATAGGCCGACCGTCTGGTAGCAACGCGCACGCATGCCACCAGCCGACCGTGATGGCCGTCGCCTGCCATGTCGGGGTGCAAGTTGTCGAGCAGAACGAATCACCAGCGCCTGGGTCGCAGCGCTCTCCTTCATTCACCACACCATCGCCACAGTACGGTATGCGACAACTCGCGCTGCAGGCGTTGGGATTCGCGCCATTGTGCTCGCCCGAGTCGCATTCCTCGCCGCTGTCGTGAACACCGTCGCCGCAAAATGGCAAGGAGCAATCTTCCCGACAACCATCGGCTCGATGGTCGGAATTCTGCGCTCCCTGGTCGCACTGTTCACCTGCTCCCCTGTTGAGGATGCCATCACCACACACGGGTACAGAGCAATCCCAATCACAATCTGCAGATGCACCGGCTGTATCGCATTGCTCGATGCCGGTGTGCACGAAACCATCGCCGCAGTATGCAACGTGACAAGTGCTCGGGCAGGCGTCGGTGTCATCATCGTTGCCATCGTCGCAGTCTTCCAGGCTCCAATGGACAACCCCATCACCGCAGGAAGTGGGCCGACAATCGTTCGAGCAATCATCGGTGTCATCAACGTTGCCGTCATCGCAACCTTCACCTAGCTCGATGCTGCCATTGCCGCATACAGGACCAGGGCTGAATGTTGTCTCGACTCCACAACCGAGCGGCAACAACGATAGAACTAGGACTAACCAAGGGTTTCGCATGACTCGAGCTCTCCTGCGTATTGATCTATTTGTTGGCCCAGTTAAGCAAATCCCAGGCCATCGTCGTTCTGTTCAAAAGAGTCAGAGAATCGAGGAGTTAGGTCTCTGGACATTTGTGATCTGCCGCACACCCGCGACTTCTGTGCCCATGCAATAGCGATATCGTGGGGGAGCCAAAAAATAGATCGGGGCATCGGGGCCACACAACGCCGCTCGATTGGCACCGATAACCATAGCGAGGATTGGGCCATGTCTATTGCTCCCATCAAAATCACCAAGGTCACACGCGAGGGAGTGACAGGCGAAGTTCCCAGTCGTTCTTGGGTCCGAGTGGAGAATTTCTCCCCGTCACCCTATGGCCCAACTCAGCAAGACGCGATGGTTAGGGTCGTACGGGCGGATGCATCGGGAAAATTCTCGTGCAAGGTGCCGAAAGCCAAGGAAGGCGACGTTGTACGTGTTGCCTGTCTCGACAAGAAGAGACAGGCGCTTTCCTGTGACAGCTGGATCAATATTCATTTGCACGGGTTGGCGGATAGGGACGAACGGCCTCCAGAGATAGACGTGCAAGGCTTGCGACTGCACCAGCGGGCCGACGGAAAGGCCGAATTTGAAAACGTGCGCCGTAACCGGCGGGTGGGAGAACCCGAGGTCATCCTACACTTCACCAATCAGCGGACCATGGATACAATCGATATCCAGCTCGATGGGAACGGTTGCATTCCTGAAAACAGAACGCTCGACAGTCAGGTCGGCGACACCTTCGTGATTGCGATCACCGATGGTGTGCACAATTCCGATTTGAAGGAACGGTGGGCGAGTCTCATTGTGACCGATCCCAACCAACCCATCACCGATCCACCCGGAGTCCTCAAGAGAGCCCGCCTCGAGGTGGACATGTTCAAATGGGTGCCCATCGAGGTCTTTGTGTCGCAGACTGGACCGCTCATCAAAGGCCGCATCAATGGGGAGGTCCCGCAGCAAGGTGCCGTCGGCAATTGTTGGATGGTGTCCACCATCTCCGCTGTTGCGCACACCCACCCGGAAATATTGGAGCGCATGCTCGAGCTCCTTCCGAACGGCAATGTTGCGGTTACCTTCAAGCGTTTTGATCACCAACAAGGGCGATATGTCGATCACGTGGAGATCGTCAAGCCAGAGCTTCCCATGGGCAGAAGGTCGGGAGGCTATTCCTACGGCAAAGCTCGAGGGGACGGCACTGCACAGACCATGGAGCTGTGGTGGCCGTTGCTCGAAAAGGCCTATGCCCAGTGGAAGGGTGGCTATGACGCCATCGAGCAGGGTTATCCCTATGCGATGTTCGAGGCATGTCTCGGAATCGAGGGCGAGCACATCGACTTTCAAAACATGACACCCAGACGAGTCTTTGCGGCTCTCGACGGCGCCGTTGCAGACAACGCGCCGACGGTGGTCAACACGTGCTTAACTGACGACAGTGGCGAGTTGTACGACAACGGGATCAAACCCAACCACTCTTACACATTGTGGGGCACTCGGACTGACGAGACTGGCAAGAAGTTTGTGACGCTGCGGGAGCCCGCGGACGGACTGACGCCTCTGGGACGCGGCGAGAACGGTGGCATCTTTGAGATGACCCTTGGGAAGTTTATGAAGTATTTCGTGAACGCGGGGATCGGCAGCACCAGCACAGCGTGTTGAATGGCGATTTTCCCGACCCACCACCCACCGACGGGCGGTGTGATGATGGTCGGATGTTTAGCGCGGGTGCGCCATCGCCATTGCCATCATCGACAACATGCGTTGGTCCAACTCGTATCCAAACGAGTGGGAGAGCATTTCTTTTTCTTCCCGCGACAACGGTGAGTGGCGGAGGAAATGGTGCGCAAGAAAGTGACCGATCATGTCGGCGTTCTCGAGCGCCTTGGGGGATACATACACGAGTCCATGTTCAGGGTAGTAGCGTCCTTCCACCGCTGTAGTATGAGGGAGCTTCTTCTGGGAGCGAAGAAAGCGTTTTTCCACGATGCGTATCTCGATACCATCGAGGTGGTCCGCGAATCTGCCGGTGTAGATTGGTAACACCGAGCTCGCGATGCGACTGAGCTTGCGGATCCATTCGATTCTCTCTCGGGTCAGCGGCATCATTGAGCGGAGGGTGACGCCTTCGTCCAGAAAATAAGCGGTGCTCGCCTCCGTCCAAGTCGGGAAATCTGGTGGAGAATTGTGATCGACATGATCGCTCGCAAGGCGGGAGAGGAAACTGCGGAAGAATGCTTCGAAACGACGAGCCCGCACTTCTTCGAGTTCGTCATCGCAGTAGATTTCATAACCGTCGAAGAAGTGATGCGCGAGCTCGTGCACGAGGTGTTCAGGATGCTCGGTCACTTCATGGGTGACATAGGCCACGTTGAGTCGCGAGTAGTACAACCCGTATAGTGTGCCGCCGTCGTTGTCGACATCGAAATAGAGTGGATTGTTGAGAAGACCCACAGGCACGACGCGAAGGTCAAGAGTACCAACTTGCTGTTTCTGCCGGCCAACGAATGCGGGAAATAGCTCCAACGCCCATTTGTATATCTGTAATAAGTCAGCTCGAGCAGTCGGATCCATCGAGTCGAAGGTTCGCAGTCGAACGTTGTGGGTCAGTTGGACATCGCCGTACCAAACGATCGGCAAATGCGGCTCTGGTGATAAGGGTGGCCGTGGATCAGGCTCTCGCAGGCGAAGGACTCGGGCGTCGCTGGCATCCCAACCATAATAAGGTGGAGGTTGCACCAGGTGAAGTGCCAACGCCGCGAACAGGTGCACCAAGGCACTGGCGAGGCACACCCGAGCGAAGATGGAATCGGGCAGTACCTTTCCGAAGCCACGCTGACGATCGATCACAGAGCCTCCACAGTCCAATGCCCATTTCCATCGGCAAACTGCTCGTTTTGCGGACAGAAATGAGCTATTCACGGCGAAGCGAGGAATTGCTGGTTTGATGTTGAGTTTGCTGTTTTCCCTGTCGTTTCTTCTCTGCCTTGCCCTGCTTCTTTGGCGTTGGTGGATGAAGAAACGTCGATTGGCCTTGCGAATGTCGGCGCCGGGTATGCGGCGTGACAACCCTGTGCGGGTCGAACGCTTTGATGACATCGACACGACCGTGAGCGCAGTCCGATGTGACTGTGGCGGACGCATTTCCGCCACGGCAGAGGGAAGCCTGGCCGTCGGCGAAACCAGTCTGCGAGTCGTGCACGCTGAGTGTGGGGACTGTGAATCTAACCTCACCCTCTATTTCGATTGCAGTCGACTGCTTCACTGAACAACACAGAGTTTGGTGCCTAAGAACGCTACGGCAGGCTTTCCAACACGTTCTGTGGAAATCTTCGGGGGGTTGTGGTAGGCGCAGGGCCTCCAATGCACCCCCGGGCCACCGGGAGTTCTCACGAAAGGTTATGAAGATGAGCTCTATCCGACACTGTGCGGTTGCACAGGTGGTCTTTCTTGCGATGGCGGTTACTGCCTGCCAGACGGCAGCATCGGCCGATCGCAAACCGGTTGCCACAGACCAACGCAAAGAGCAGTTGCTCGCCAATCTCAAGGAGCGGCATCCGCAACTTGAACAACTGAACCCCGAGTTGGTCGATTTCGAAGCGGTGTCGCCGAAGTTTGACTCGGTGAAGATGAAGCTGATGACCCCGCGTGGCCCGCAGGAGCAGATTCTGCTCGTTACCACAACCAATGACGCCCTTTACATCGTTATGGACGGGCCCATTGATGCGACCAAGAGCAAGGATGAGATCGCCGCTGCCAAGGAGAAGCAGAACAAAGAAAAACGCGCAGCCCTCGATGCCGGAATCAAGGGACTTCCGGCAAAGGGCAAAGCAGACGCCAAAGTCACCATTATCGAGTTCTCAGATTTCCAATGCCCCTATTGCAAGCGTGGCTTCGACACCATGGAGGCAGTCGTCGGGAAGTATCCCGATGACGTTCGCTTGGTATTCATGCACTACCCTCTGCCTTTTCATCCATGGGCCAAACCAGCGTCGATTGCCGCGGTGTGTGCGGGGAACCAGAAAGAAGAGGCATTCTGGTTGGCGCATGATGGCTATTTCAACAACCAAAAAGAGATCACCGTTGAGAACGTGATTGAGAAGGGCGAGTCGTTTGTAGCTGCCGCGGGCATCGACATGGCCAAGTGGAGCGACTGCGCAAAGACCGAAACCTCTGAGGCACATAAGGCGGCAGTCAAGGTCGTCGATGCCGCCATGGAGCTTGGCAAAAACAACGGCGTTACCGGTACCCCGGCCTTCTTCGTCAACGGCGAGTTTGTCAACGGCGCGGTTGCCGTCGAGGAGTTCGACGCCTTGATCAAGAAGGCGCTGGGAACCGGTCCCGAAAAGGCTGCCGCTGCCACCGCAGCGCAGTAACCGGCCTGCTAGGGTTTTGCTGCTTCCTCTGCGACGGGCGACATTTCGTGCGGGTTGAGACGTGTCAGCGCTTCGGTGCAGGTTTGGCGAACTCGATCAACCTTGTCGTTGCGGGCAACGGCCGCCACAGCCTCCACCGCCTTGTTGTCTGCTCGCAGCCCCAACACCTCGCAGGCGAGAGCTCGAACCTCCGGATTTGAGTGCCACAACAAACCCAGAGCACGCTCCGGTTTGTCCCTATCTGATCGCCGAGCTCGGTCGATCTGAATGGGCCACAACAAGCCGACAAACAGTAGGGCGAAGATGACCTGGAAAAAAGCACGTCCGGCAGGGTAGTTGCGAAATTTCACCAGCAACAATCGGTCAGCGGTGTAGGCGACCACAAAAGCGGTGAAGGCACAGACGGGTAACAACGCTGCCCATCTTGGCAGATCACCCATTGTGGCCGCTGCCCACAATCGATCGCCGAGCCAGAAAACCGCGCCAGCGCTGACAACCAACATGACATAGACGGTTACGCGCAATGCCTGTGCCTGGGTGCGGTTCATGGTGGCTCTATACTACGGCGTTGGGTGGGGAGCGAGTGCTCAGAGCGGCGAAATCACGTTGGTGGCCGGTGCGCAGGGCGGCGAAATCACGTTGGTGGCTGGAACGCGCATGGCTATTGGGTCAACAGCGAGTTGATCTGGTTGATCTTGCGGTTGGCCCGGTCGAACCGACCATCGGAAAAGGAGTCACTCACGTCATCGAGCAAACCGAGGACCGTGCTCTTCTTCTTCTCGTCGAGGTTCTTCATGTTCGCCTGGTAGGAATTGTTGATGCGCAGAAATTTGGCCTTCACGAATGAATGATCGATGTTAATGCCTGCAACGACGGCCTGCAACTGTTTGAGGGCTTCCTCTGCGGCTGAGAATTCTTTGGCGTTGAGGGAGCGTTTGGCGTTGGATTGGTGGTCCCGAGCGGCGGGTGGCAAATCGGCCTCGAGAATCCCCTTGGCGTCCATTTCGGCTTTGATTTGCCGTTGCAGACGTTGCACCTGTCCTTTGTTGGACGGCGTGCCACTTGGCACGGGGTTGTTGACGACCACTGTTCGTGTCATTCCCCCACCGGCCTGCAATCCCGCGAGGATGGTGTTGATCTCTTTGAGAGACTTCTCTGCGTCATCGTGCAGCTTGGCGATGTTCTTTTGCTGCTCAGTGAGTTTTGCCTCCCGACGGGCGATGTCCTTCTCGCGCTGCGCAATCCGTGATTCCCTTTGTTCGATGCTTATGCCACCGGCGTTGCTCCCAGTGAGAGAGGTGATCTTCTCCAAAAGATCGGTCTTCTGTTTCTCCAGTTGCACCCGCTCTGACTCGAAGTCACGGCGCCGGTTGCGCAGTTTCTTCTCTTCGTCGGCGAGCCGTTGTTCTTCGGACTCGAGCTTGTCGCGTTGTTTCTTGTCCTTCTTCGATAGTGAGTCGATCTGCTTGGTTATGCTTTCTCTCGCAATTGCCAACCGCTGTTGTTCCTCCTCGATGGTGGCAGCGCGAACCTCGAGGTTCTGCTCCTGTTCGAGGATGCGGCTCTTGTCAGCCTCGACAACGATGGTCAAATCCTCGACCCCTTCGCTCTGCGGGTCATCAACGGCGTTCTCGTTGGAAGTGGGGCACGCGGTGAGAATCGTCATGCCTGCTGTGGCGATCAACCATCGGCGAAACAGAAAGCGGCTGCTCTTTTTCATGAACACTATCCCTTGGCCAGTTGGTGACGTTTCCGCCCCGCTGATCGTAGTCGGCGAAACGCCGCCTCGCAAGGTTACTGCGCGTTGTTGCAGACCCAGGAGATGGGCCAATTGGCCAGACTCACTCTCCACTCACTCTCAACACTGTCAGACAAACGTGGTAGGTCGATGACGATCATGTTGCAGATGAACCTCTTTGCAGGCCCAGAGCTGCCGAATGACAAGGGCCCGGACGTCCAGTTGGACGAAAAGCACCGTCCGGATCTGTCATTGATTGCGTTGGCAGTTGCGCCGCCAAACGCCAGAGATGCGGCTGGTTTGGGCGAGTGGTTGGCTGAGCAGCTCGGCAAACCGGTGCACCTGACCTTGACCGCGAATCGGTCAACCATGCTTTCCTACCGAGAGCAAGGAGATGGACTGCATCTGCGGCTGCATGAGTTCTTCGCGGCAGCCACTCCCAAGGTTCTCTGGGCTTTGGCTGCGCTTCTCGCGTCTGAAGACCTAGAGGCCGTTGGAGTCGTCGATCGATTTATCAACGATCAATGTGCGCGACTCATCGTGGAGCCTCGTCCCGTTCAGCCCCAGGGAAGATTCCACGATCTCGGGGAGATCCTCGACGAGGTCAATACCTGTTTCTTTCACAATGAGTGTGGCGTCCGCATAACCTGGGGCCAGGCCGGCAGTCGACGTTACCGGCGGTCTATCCAACTCGGCAGCTACGTGAGCCAGGAGAAGCTCATTCGCATCCACCCCTGTCTCGACCAGGCGTGGGTCCCCCGTCAGTACGTGGCCTGGATCGTTTTCCATGAGACGTTGCACGAGGTGATGGGGACCAGGGCGTCCGCAACAGGCAATCGTCGCTCATTGCATCCACCGGAGTTTTCCGCACTGGAGGAGACCTTCCCCAACTACCGCGAGTGCAAACAGTGGGAAAACGATAATCTCTATCGGTTGCTCCGTTTCAACCCTCGGGCAAAACCTCTCACCCCTCCGCACCCAAGACAGTCAGAGTGACCGCGTTGATCGTGTAGAACCAAAGGCGGTTGGATCGTGCGCGAAAAAAGGTCTACGGGATCCAACAAAGTTGTCTTGACCCAGGCAAACCCATTGGATAAAAGCGCTCCCGCTTTGGTTGGGGGCGTAGCTCAGCTGGCAGAGCAGCGGACTCTTAATCCGCGGGTCATGGGTTCGATCCCCTTCGCCCTCACCAACCTCCTTTTCAATTTCATTAGATTGCGGCAAGGCCAACGGTCCCAAGGATCTGGCCGGTGGCCGGATTGGACTCAAGCGGACGCTTCTGAACGGCCTCGATGTCGCGTTGGCTGGATTGTACCCAGCAGGAGCCCGCCGCCCACAATGCAGGACAACGATGTGGGGTTCGTTCCAACCTTGCACACTTGCCATTCGCCTTTGTGAAAATTGCCGCATTGACCAGTCAACTTGACTAGATTAGACTGACTCATATGACCAAGGTCAATATTCAAGAAGCCAAGACTCATCTTTCAAGACTGTTGTCTCGTGTCGAAGCGGGGGAGGACATTGTGATCGCCCGGGCGGGTAAGCCCGTGGCCAAACTGGTGCGAATTTGTGAGCACGCGTCCAGAGTTCCGGGTACCGCGAGCGGAGAATTTGAAGTGCCCGACGATTTCACTGCCCCACTTCCCGATGACGTACTGAACGCCTTCAAATGAGTCTTCTTCTGGATACCCACGTCTTCTTGTGGTGGATCACCGATTCCGCCAAGCTGTCCGAGACAGTTCGACACGCCCTTGCAGACGGGTCCACCAGAGTATTTTGGAGCGCCGCAAGCACATGGGAGGTGGCAATCAAGTATGCAATCGGTAGGTTGCCGTTGCCATCGCCTCCGGGGCAATACCTACCACAACACCTCGAGCTCAATGGTTTGCGCTCCCTACCCGTTCTCGACAAGCACGCATACCGCGCGGCCGCCTTGCCCAAGCATCATGCCGATCCGTTTGATCGGATGCTGGTAGCACAGGCTCAGGAAGAAGATCTCTGTTTGGTCTCTTCTGACTCGAACATCGCGAGATACGCCGTTTCCGTCCTTTGGTAGAACCACCGGGATTGGTTTGTCGGCACCTTTCGCGGCAAGCATCATGAGGCAAACCAGGCATGCTTTCATTTTGTCGAGTTTCACCGAGTGTACGACCCAGGTCAACACGCGCAGCACCCCGGTCCGTGAGGGATCTCGTTTTCGAGCGTCCCACTGATGCTGTGATTGCAGCCTCCATACACTCGGGCTCCGCGTCTTCCCAACCGTCATGACATATCGCCTTTTTCGACTATGGTCGTTCAAACTTCCTAATGGTGGAACTTCCGGGCCTAGTTTGGGTTAGTTCGTCGTTCACCTCATCATCGTACAGGAGTGACCGCGAAAACGGGTCTGGAATGCGTTGGGGTGGCCAGAGCGGTGTGACGCGCTCTCAAGGTCGAGTTCACGTTTCGCGGTGTGACATGGGTAGCTGCATTTCTGCGGATGTGCTAGGCACGCTACCCATGGCTGACAACTGCAGCAAAAAGAAGATGCTCACGTTGACGCTGCTTGGCCTCACCGGTTGTGTGATGGACCTGGCACCGCCCGAAGGAGCTCAGATCGCCTGCAGCAAACCATCTGACTGTCCGGGTTCTTGGATTTGCAACAGCCAAACGGGTTTGTGCGCGCGACCGAGTGGTGATCTCACACCACCGGAAATCACCGACGTCGAGCTCACGCGCACGGTTGTGCGGGACGGAGGTGACGCAAGACTCATTGTCGCAGTCTCGGAAGAGGTCACTGACAGATCGCAAGCCACGATCCTCTGGTCTGGTGCAGCCACCGATCCCGAACAGCTCGTGCTGGTTGGCCACACGGTTGGAAAAGTTGAATTTGATTTCACGGCCGATGCGGCTCGTCATCCAGAAGGAACGGCCACAATCTACGTCGAGGTCTGGGACCGGGCAGGAAATCCGAGTGGCAAGACATTGGCAGGAACGCTCGTCACTGATTTTACTGCCCCCTCGGTGTTTTCGAGCTCAGTGAGTATCTCCTACATCGACACGCAGGCTCCGATCTATCCTGTGACTGGAGCTCGTGCGGGCACGACCCTAAGAGTCTCGTTCGTCGCCACCGAACAGTTGGCAACGGATCCCGTGGTTTCCACATCAGGATTTCCAGCGTTCTCGGTCGACGAGCAGCAGGGAACGACCTACATGATGAGTGCAGAAGGCGTGGGATCCCTGTCCGACGGTGACCACCCGATGTCGGTCATTCTCGAGGATCTTGCCGGCAACAATCCGGAGGTAACCCTCGGAACTCTTCGCGTGCGCGCCACGACGCCATCGACCCCGGACGTGACGACTCCGGGTTCTATTGTTTACGTACGCGCCCCATGGGGTACCTCGTCCGATACGGACGCGGTCTTTGGGCTCTTGGGTGCCGCCAACGCCGTTGTCGGCGACGCCACTGTGATTGCGCGGACGTCTGAGAATCCGGCGAGCCTCGAGCTCGGACGCGACCTCGCGGACTCGTCCGGCGGTTTCGACCTCAAGCTCATCGCCAGCAACGTTGATTTCGTCTACGTTACCGCCGTCGATGCGGCAGGGAACGCATCGGCCCCTGCGGCGGTACGAGACGTGCGATGGACCGGAACTCTTCGCCACAAGATTGCCGGAAGCACCACCGAGAATCCCCATGACCTCTTTCCCTCACGGCCGGCTCGCACACCGTCCAAATTCGGCGACCTCGCTCCGCTTGCTGATGCAGAGTACGAAGATTTGTTTGAAGTTGATGGCGCGATCGTTGGTGCCCAGGCGAACTTCCAATGGAGGCAACGTCGACCTCCCGCCGCCGCATTAGGCAGGATCTTCACAGCCGCCGCCTACGATGACGCGCGGGGAGTTGCTGTGCTTTTTGGTGGCTGGAACTTCGATGGCATTCATGGGGATACCTGGCAGTGGGATGGTTCAGCCTGGGAACAAGCGACGCCAACATTCTCACCGCCGCCGCGGGCTTTTCACGCCATGACATATGACGCGGGACGTTCGCGGGTTCTGTTGTACGGTGGAACCTCTGTCGCCAACAACCTCGAGGGACTTTGGGGTTTTGACGGGGTAACCTGGCGCCATCTGGATGCCGCCGCCGAGACGACCCCTGGACCGCGGATCTTTCACCATCTTGCCTACGATGCGGTGCACGATGAAGTGATTCTGTACGGTGGATGCGATACGCTCACCTGTGACCCGCGTCTGAACGACACGTGGATTTGGAATGGTCGGCAATGGCGCGACGCTCAAGCGGGAGTACCGTCTGGAGCCCGAACACGGGCAACGATGGGATGGGATCCCAAGGTCAATCGCATCCGGCTTTATGGCGGTTGCCTTGCAGGCGACATCGACGATTGCACCGAGCCGGTCTCCGACGTCTATCTGTGGGATGGTTCAGTCTGGTACGTTGACACATCCATCACAACCTCTCCCGCTGTTCGGTTGTCGGCAAATTGGATCTTCGATGCCGAAGACGATCGCTTGTTGATGCTCAGTGGTGTTTGCTTGGTCGACAACGGCTCGGGGGGACTGCGCGAAGAGCCATGCACAGACACGTGGTCGTGGGACGCGAGTCTGCCCGGATGGGTTGAGGTTTTGTCGAGTCAAGGCATGGACCCGCCTGCGGAGCTCACGGTGGCGTTTTATGACCGAAGTTTGGGTTTGCCGGTTGAGGCGCTGGGGACGGATGCCAGTCAGGACCTAATGTACACCAACACCTGGACCCTCGAGGGTGACGCCTATGCGCTCCAACTCGGCGGCGATACGTTTGCGCGCGTGGGGCGGCGCGGCCAACGAGCCATCTTTGATGGCAGTGTGGTGTTGGTTCAGGGTGGACGCACGAAGACCGACACTGACACCTGCGATCTCGACGATTCGATTCATTGTGGCAGAATTCTCACCTGGGATGGTGCCCAATGGCACCAGATACCCTACGAGACGGATCAAGGTGCAACCCTGCCGCCTCACCGCAGCCATCACGCCATGGTTTACGACGCGACCCTTGGCCGCACGGTTATCTTTGGTGGCGAACGCTTTGCGAGCGCGACCTCGCCAGATCCAGCAACCTTGCACAACGACCTGTTCGCTTGGAACGGGTCGACTTGGTCAGACCTGTGCAGAACAGTGCAGTGCATCGCGAGTCGTCCGTCGCCCCGTGAGGGCAGCGCGATGGCTCTCGACCCAACCGATGGTTCCCTGTTGGTGTTTGGCGGGGGAACTGCTGCCCTCAGCGAAATTGCCGAGACTTGGCGCTTCAACGGCACACAATGGAACCTCGTGTGTGACGGTCAACAAGGTTGCTCCTCGCCGACGGCGCGCAACCATGCGGGATTGGCTTATGATGAGGCCCGGGGCGTTTTCGTTCTCCAAGGCGGATCGGGCTCCGGTTCCGGTGCGTGTCCGGCCGACGGCGGCTGCAATGATACGTGGGAATGGACAGGTTCTGACTGGGCCTTGGTGTGTGATCCCACCGACGGTTGTGTGGCACCCGGAGTCGGGGAGCACGTCGACCTTGTTTATGATTCAGTGCGCAAACGCATTGTCGCGTTCATCGGCGACCAAGTGTGGACCTGGGATGGGCAGCTTTGGCGGAACATCTCGCCCTTGTCGGGTCTACCCCAGATTCGAACAGACGCAGGTCTCGCCTACGACTGGGTTCGCAACAAGCTCGTTCTGTTCGGCGGTGATGTCTACGATTCTGCATGGGCCGATCTTTGGGAGATGGACCTGTCACCTGACTCGAAAGCCAGTCTCAGCGGCTTCTTCCAATTGCCCACCGCCTATCCTGTTGGTGATGCAAAGGACGTTGACCTCAAAACGTGGTTTGGCGCAACCGGATACGACCTCGATAAGGAGCTAGGAAGCGACAACGACCTTGTTGGTGAGCCCGTGCCCGGCGGTTTGGTCGAGATCTGGAGCACAGCCGCAACAACATGGGTGCCAGGATCCACGAGCGAAGCAGGTGCAAGCTCAACCCCACAAGCGACCTCGACCGTGAGCTCGGCCGAGTCTGGCAGCGATTGGATCGTTGGTTCCGATCACACCATTCATTACCGTTTGGTGCCCATCGCCGGAGCTGGCAATGGCCCCGAGCCCGCGGCGGTCGTGGCGGATTTTGTGGAGCTGACCGTCGATTTTCGTCTTTCGGGGCCCTAGTACTGGGATCCCCAAGTCCATAGTGAAAAAGGGGCGCTCTATTCTTGGGCTCGTCAGGCACGGGCCAATGGGCGTTAGGAGTCGCTGAACGCTTGAATATGGGGCGTCAGTACCTCCAAGGTTAACCGAGCGGCCTCGTCGGGGCCGTGTGCCGCAAACGGCATGGGTTCCC
>Ga0156400_1312_pt1 | contig 28867 bp, 27 predicted proteins | sample RifOxyA3_FD_108044 | JGI IMG/M metagenome (GOLD analysis project Ga0156400, IMG submission 108044) | Deltaproteobacteria bacterium RIFOXYA12_FULL_58_15
AGCTGCAGATTGAGCACTTCGCCGTCAAAGGTGATGCCTTCGTAATAGAGATACCGGCCCGCCTCCCAGGTGCACAGATCCACGAGCCGTTCGGTCTGTTGGGCGCGAAGGGCGTCGAACAACTCCGGGGGGTCGAGCAGACCGAGACGGATGAGGGTGTAGCCGAGGCGGTTGTCATCGGTGTGCATGGAACCGAGTGCCACATTGAGTTCATCCCGCTCGATGCGCCCCTTGCGCACGAGATATTCGCCGAGCTTTTCTTCGGGCAGACTGGAGTTGACGTAGACGGGTTGCCCGTGAATCAAATAGATCCGTTTGTGGTGGGTGGTCGCCTGAATCGCCAACAACCCGGTGGCGTGGGTGATGTGGAAGCGATAAAAAACCTTGAAGAAGGTGTTCTTGCCCAGGTCCCCCGAGTAGGTCGGCTTCGGCTCGGTGCTCGACTCATTGGCGGGCTGCGGCGAGATCTCCGAAAACGCAGCCACCGGTAGAAATGGCCCCCCGTCCCGCGACACCCACATGGCGTCGTGGACCACCCCAGCATTCACCAGGTCCTGGACCGTCTCGATGCTTATCGGGCCAATGACACCCCTGTTGGGATCATGCAGGCGGTAGTCGGTCATGGAAAGTCACACGGTGGCCTTTCCTTGCATTGCCTCAATAGCGGCATTCGTCGGCCAACCGGTGGCCCGGTTCGCAGTAATTGTAGTTGCCAAACACCACCGTGGTCGCACCACGCACCTCGATACCGTTCGGGCCCGAGAACACGTAGGATGCGGTGTACTTGTGATAGGTGAGGCCGGCTTGATTGCGAAAGCGCTTCTTCGTTGCCGGATCAGCGAGGACCACCAGGAATGATTCTTGACTGTCAGCGCGAATGGTTTGGCGTACGCCTCCCGACGCCCCTTCGAGTTCAGGAGCGCCGTCGGAGATGCCTTCGAGGCTGAGACTGAAACCTCTGAGCTCGACTTTGCCGAAGAGGGGATTGCGGGGGTCGGCAGGGTTGTCATTGGCTACGGTCACCAGGGCGAAATGGTTTCCATAGGGCTCTTGGAAGCACTTGTAGTCTTCGTCGATGCAGATGTTTTCCACCGTATCGACTTCGTCGGTGATAAGAAAGTTGGCTGTGCCTTCGGCGTCCGCGCTCATGATCAAGGAGCCGTCAGTGGGTACGAGGGTGACTACAGACACGAGGCCCACATCGCCGCAGGCGACGAGGGCCGACAAGGTGGTCAATAATAGGATTTTCACCCCACCATTGTTAGCACAATCGTTGCCTGGCCAGCAACGCAGGGCTCGTAGTATTCCCGTAGATTAGCGTTAGCTGACGTTGACTAGCGGGCCAGCCGATAATACCAATCACCTATGATGAGGTTGTTGATAACTGGGCTCGTCCTCGTGGGGTTGGTTGTGTCCTTCGGGTTGGACGGTTGGGCAAAACGTCGCGTGGAAGAGGAGAGTGCCGCCGCAGGAGCGGAAGAGGAGCCTACCGGGCGCAAGCCCGTGAGCCTCTTTGGTACGAGCCTTACCCTCGGTGCCGTGCTCGACCAACTGGCTCGTAACCAAGGGTTGTACCTGATTATTCGCACCGACGTGAATCTCAAAAAAGAGATCGACATCCCTACCCTCAAGAACGTGGCGCTCGAGGACGCTCTACGGGTGATTCTCACTCCCATCGGTTACAGCTCCGCCATCAACGGCAATGAGCTCATCATCTTCGCCCGCTATGTGCGGGTGTTTCGCGTCAATGTGCCGATGATCACCCAGAATTGGCAATCTGACTTTGCCAATGATGCAACGGTGGGCTCACTCGGTGAGGCCGAGGGCGGTGGTGGCGGCGGCGATAGCAATTCGTCCTTGGGGGCGAAGGTGGCCTTGGCAACCAAGTCGAGTTCTGAGGGGTTGTGGACGGAGCTCGAGAAGGCTTTCGCGACCCTGCTCAGCAAAGATGGCACCTTTTCGGTCAATCGAGCCGCGGGCCTGGTCACTGTCAATGACAAGCCCTACGCCCTTGACGCGGTTGAGCGTTATATCGAAGCGCTCAACGAGGAGATGGCCAAACAGGTCGTCATCGAGGTGCGTCTTGCTGAGGTGACCTTCAGAGACGAGCGCAAGATGGGGGTCGATTGGAACATCCTCTACGACAAGATTGCTGGCATGGCTGTCGGGGCGGCTTCCACTGCAGGTTCGGCGTTGGTCAAGGACCAATCGCAGACGGGTGCCATTAGCCTGTCTCTTGCGGGGGTCGGTGGTTCGGCGGTGCTGCATGCATTGGAGGAGCAGGGGGATGTGAATCTGGTATCGCAACCCAACCTGTTGGTGGGTAACAATCTTCCCGCTCTGATCCAGGTGGGGCAGATCCGCACCTATGTGGCGGCCATTACTCAGATGTTCGTGCCTAACGCGGGATACCAAACGTCTCTGAAGACCGGGATGCTCTCCGATGGCCTCATCATGTCGCTGCTGCCGCGCATCAACGATAACGACGTGACCATGGCGGTGTCTTTGGTTCTGCAAGAGGTCGTGAGCCTCGAGCTTCGCACCTTTGGGCAGAATGCCGTGGAGCTGCCGTCGTTCAACCGGCGTAGTTACAGCGGTGTAGTCTCGGCGAAGCCTGGCGACACGTTGGTGATAGCGGGTCTTATTGACGAGAAACACAGCGACGTTGATCGCGGCGTGCCGTTTTTGTCGAGGATTCCGGTTATTGGTGTCCTGTTCGGCTCTGAGGAATATGTCAGCCATCGGACCGAGCTGGTGATCCTGCTTACGCCAAAGACCATCGCAGCCGCCGCCCCCTCGCAACATGACCTCGACAAATTCTTGGATCTAGACTGAACGCGGTTTGACCATGGCCAGAGCCGTACTCATTGATCACCAGACCTTGGTCGCCTACTCCGGCGGCCGGCAGATGCAAACACTCATCGCCGATCTCGACTCGGTTCTGACGGAGGAAACGTCCGTCGCGGTGGTCCCCACGAACGTGTCGCGGGTGGTCGCCACCACTGAGGAGACCTTGCACCAGCAGTTGCACGACAAGCTGCCGCAGGGGTCGGTGTACTGTTTCGAGAAGGTCGACGCGGCTGTCTATCAGGTTTTCTCGATAGCGGAGAGCGTTCTGGCGAGCTTGCGTGCCTGCAGCCACGTTGGTGCGGTGGTTCCATACGGGCCACTCGCGCGTGACGGCCATAAGATCGCTGTTCCGTCGGGGACGACGCGCCAGGAACAGGGACTGATCACCCGGGCGGGTAGGGCTTTTCTCGGACGCACAGAGGAAATCGCCGACGTCATAGAAGATGTCACCATCATCGATCTTATTGGCGACAGACGCGTCATCACCTGTGCCCACGGCTTTGAGATTCGCACGGTGCGCGCCCTGCACCCTGAGGACAGTCTCGAGCGTGAGGTGAACCTGACACTGCAGGGCGTCAACATGTCCAGCAGCCGCATCATCACCCACGATCGGGCCATCAGCGATCGATTGACCGAGGCTGGTCGCAATGTGGAGCTTGTGCGAGTGCCGCCAGAGGCACCGAGTGTGGCGCTGCTTGGCTTGCGCAAAGATCCGCCCCTGCAGTTTCATCTCGCAACCGAAATGGCACGGATGCGGCGACGCTCTGCGCAGCAACGGTTGTTGCAGTCCACCATTGGGGCAGCCGTGTTTCTCTTGGTGGGGTTGGGCCTCACGGGTGTCACCGTCACCCGTCGGCTGATGGCCGAGGTGAGGCTTGCGGATTTGCGCCAGGAGCAGTTTCAAACCACCCAGACCCACAGTCGCCTGTTCCGCGAGCGCTATGCTGGCATGCTCACCCGCCGCACATTCAATTTGCCACAGGCATGGGCAGAGCTGGAATTCATGATGCCGCCACAATTGGAGGTCGAATCTGTTGGCGTCACTCAGGAGAGGCTCACCGCCATGCTCAAACGTCGCCATCTCGATTTGGATTTCCGAGATCCACCGCTGTCGCTCGGGGAGCTCAAGGAAGCGGTAGAGCTCAGCGCCAGTTGGCAAGGCGCGGTGGTCAAGCCGATCATGGGAGACCACGAGCTCAAATATCAACTGGAGAAGATGCGGTGAATCTCAGGGTTCTAAGGCTAACGTTCATTATTCTCGGTATCGTGGCGGTCTTCGTTGCCTACGACCAGTACGATGCCGGTGACCGTGTCGACATGCAGATACTTTCGGAGTTGCCGGCCCTCAATGCAACCAAGCTTGAGATGAGGGCTCTCAACCAGGCGACACCTAAGCCATTGCGGCCGCAGAACGAGGCTCTGGAGTATCTTCTAGCACGGCTTGTGGACGACACGGAGTTGCTCGGCAGCAGTGTGCGGCTCGAACGATCTCCTGCTGAATCCGAATGGAACACGGTAAACCATGGTGTTACCAAGACGGCCATCACCGTGTCATCGCCAGCGGACAAGCAGGCGGGGCTTGGCTATTTTGCGATGATGTGGGAACTCTTGTTGCGGCAGCCCGTTAGTATCGTCTCGGCGAGCCTGAAGGTTCAAGATGCCGTGATCACCCTTTCGGTCGATCTCGAGCTTCTGGCTCTCGAGGGAGGTGGATGATGTCACATTTTACAGGCATTGAGGCACGACTCAGCGTCGTGCGGATTTTTTCGTTTGCAGTGGTTGGCTTGATTGTAAGCCTGGCTCTTGGGCCTGCGTGGTCGAAGGCGAAGGCGAAGCGGCCAGCGGTGGCAGGCTCTCCTGCATCTGCATCTGCATCTGCATCTGCATCTGCACCGGGTGCAGAGGAGGTGGATGGCGAGGAGCTCGTCGACATTGGAACTCGAGACGTTCTCGAGCGGCTCAAGTTATTGCGCGTGCAAATGGCCCTCGATCGCGAAGAGATCGCCGCATTGGACTTGCGAATCGAGAAGATCAAGAAGGAACGCGAGATGGAGGCGCTGCTTGGTACTGGCACGTCCAAGCCGACTGCCCGCACCCGCAGTGCCGGGACCGACATTCTTGTCAAGGCAATTACCCTGCAGCCGCGCAAGGAAGCGGTGATCATGTACCGCGGCCGAATCTTCAGTGTACGCGAAGGAGACAAGATAGGTGGTGTCGTCGTCACTGACATCAACGAGTCTGGTTTGAAGGTCAAACGCCGCGGTGGCGGTGTAACATCCACCGTCCGCTAAAGGTTTTTCATGACACACCAACGTATCGGCGAGATGCTCATCGCCGGGGGGCTTCTGACCCCGGAGAAGCTCGAGCTGGCCCTAAATGTTCAGAAGCGCACCCGCGAACGACTGGGGGAAATCGTTCAGCGCCTTGGTTTTATCGGTGAAGCTGATCTCGGCCAGATGTTGGCCAAACAGTACGGCATGCCCTTCGCCGGTTTGCGGCAGCTGCGTGCCGTCGATATCGATGTGGAAGGTCTGGAAAAGCTGACCCAAGAGTTTGCCCGCGAAGCCTGTGTGCTGCCGGTGATGCGCCAGGGGCGGCCCTTTCTCGTAGTGGCCGACGTTCTCAACACCAGTGGCAACGACCGCGCGCAATCGGTGATCGGCCGCCGGCCTTTGGTTGTCTCCACCCGCAGCGCCATTGCCACGGTCCTCGAGACCTACTCCTTTGGCGGCAAAGACGGCGAAAAGATCGTCGAAAATGCACGTGATGCCATCTCTGCCGGTGAGATCAACGAGTTGCTCGGGTTCCTTCTCGGCCGCGCCGTGCTTGCGGGTGCCTCTGACATTCACATTGAACCCGTCGGTCCCGTCAGTCTGGTGCGGTTTCGCGTCGACGGCGTCATGGCACCCGAGATCAGCTTGCCCCGTGAGCGCCACGAGAACTTGGTCAACGTGCTCTTCGGCAAGAGTGGCATCGATCTCTCAGACTTTCACCGCCTGCGCGATGGCCGCTTCTCTTTCGAGTTTGCCGGCCGCACTCTCGATGTTCGTTTTGCCTCGAGCCCCACGGTGGAAGGCCCGATGGTGGTCATGCGTATCCTCGACGATACTCGCTCTTTGGTGCAGCTCGAGGAGCTTGGTTACATCGACCACAACTTGCGGGCCATTCGCGAGCTCATCCGTCATCCCTTTGGCGTCATCTTGATGGTTGGGCCGACGGGCTCTGGCAAGACCACCACGCTCTATTCGATGTTGTCCTCCCTCAATGACACGCAGAAGAAGATACTCACCGTCGAGGACCCGGTGGAGATCAAGCTGCCATCGGTGCAGCAGGTTCAGGTCAACGACAAAGCTGGGGTCACCTTTGCCAACTGCATTCGCGGCTTTCTGCGCCAGGACCCCGACATCATCCTCGTCGGCGAGATTCGCGACCAAGAAACAGCGCGCGAGGCGTTTCGCGCCGCCAACACCGGCCACTTGGTGCTCAGTACCTTGCATGCGAACGGTGCCGTGGAAGCTGTTGCCCGACTCGTGGACCTCGGGCTCGAGCCTTATCGGGTCGCCGATGGCACCATCGGTGTTGTTGCACAACGGCTCCTCCGACAGGTTTGCCCCAAGTGCTCTACGCCCAATGCCTACGTGGGCATGCCACACTCCCGCGAAGTGGGGCCGAGTTGTTCCGCCTGCTCCAAGGGTTATGTTGGCCGTGGCGTCGTCGCCGAGGTGTTGACCCTCGATGACGATCTGCGCTCGCTCATTCACCAAGGCAAACCAGCGGCAGCCCTCCAAGCACGGGCGCAGGAGAAGGGTTTTCTCACCATGCTCGACAATGGTCGCGAGCTGGTGGAACGTGGTATCACCAATGCGGCCGAGGTGGAGCGTGTGGTCAGTCCGTTGGACGTGGTGCGAACGGACCAGGCTGCCCCTGTTTGAGTGAGGTGCGTCTGTGCATTTCGTCTATCAAGCTGTGTTACCTTCGGGGCAGTTCGTCACCCATCACGCCCAAGCCCCATCCGCCAAACGCTTGACCGAACAGCTCGTGGAGCAGAATTACCAGATCGTCGAGATGCGTGTCGATTGGCGACGCAACCTGACTGAAGGCTTCAGCAAGCCGCGGATCAAGCGGCCCGTGCTGATCGATTTTTTCAACTACATGCGCGGCATGCTCGAGCTGGGCATGAACGTCACCACGGCGATCACCACGGTCAAGGACACCCTGGAGGACAAGGTCCTCCTCGTCGCCCTTGAGCAGGTCGAGGATCTGGTGAACAAGGGCTACGGTTTTGGCGATGCCCTCGAGCAGACCGACATGTTCCCTGGGCTCACGGTGGCGAGCGTCAAGGCAGCGGAGAAAGCCAATCGCCTCGAACAGGTATTTCTCGAGCTTGCCAACCACTATCAAAATCTCGACGATCTCGTGCGCCAAGCAAAAAAGGCCGCCACCTATCCATCCATCGCCCTGGTGGTTCTCTCTGGCGTGTTTGCCATGTTGCTGTTTGTGGTCATTCCCCAGCTCGCAGACATCTTGCCCCCAGACAGGCCGCTCATCACCCGGGTGATGATCTGGATGTCGGAGATGGCACCCTACATCTGGTGGATCCCATTTGTGACTGTGGGTGTTATTTTCTTCACCATTCGCAGCCTGACGCCGGCACAGAAAGCCAGGATCGGTGAGCGAATCTATCGCCTGCCGGTTGTGGGTCGGGTTGGCCTCAACCTCGAGCTGTCGACGGTGTTTATGAGTTTGGCCATGCTCAATGGCGGTGGCATTCCGTTGTTGGAAACGTTGCGGGTCGCATCGACGGTGACCAGCTCGCTCTTTATTCGCGAGAAGCTCAACATCTGTCGCGAGCTCGCCGCTCAGGGCAGTCCTTTGAGCGAAGGCTTTCGCGATCCTATTTTTCCACCCGTGGTGTTGCGCGCCATTGCCCACGGCGAAGCCACCGGGCGCTTCGATGCGCAGTTTGCAGGCATCGCCAAGTTTCTGCGCGAACGGACAGCCAATCAATTGGACCTGCTCTCCAACTTCATCGAACCGGTGATGATCGTGTTCGGCGGTGGCATGTTGATGCTCATGGCCTTGGGTATCTTCATGCCCATCTATCAAAACATTTCGAACTTCGGCCGCTAGAAGCACCGCTCAAAGACGTCAAAGTGGTTCGTGACATTCGCGCAGTCTTGGACCGTCTGCCAGAAGTACTCATCCGCCTGGATTGTGAACCATCGTTGAGTTTGGTCTCAGTGCTGGGGAGATGTGGAGATTGACTTATTATAACCATATGGTTATAATGAGCTTGTGAAAATTCTCTTTCACGAGTCGTCGTCGGGACGCTGCTATGTGCAGGAATTCTTGCAGGTGCTTAGCGTAGACGACCGGGCTGCAATTTTTGCCGTGCTGACGGATGTCCAACAGCATGGGTTTGCAGCTGTCGGGTGCCAATTCCGGCAGGTTGACGGCAAGCTGTGGGAAATCAAAATCCGTGCTCCTGGCGGTGGCTATCGGATTTTCTATGTATCTATGAGCGGCGGCACCGTCGTGCTTCTGCATGCCTACAAGAAGAAGACGCAGAAAGCACCGCTCAAAGACGTCAAAGTGGCGCGGCAACGGATGAAGGAGGTTCTGTCATGAAGATGAAGCTGAAGAGCCTTGATGATATACTGGCCAACGAGTACGAAGACGGTGCCTTTCGAATCGCTTTCGAGCGCAAACGTTTTTATCTGCAGATCGCTCACTTGGTTCGTGACATTCGCTCGACGGCGGGGATGTCACAGGTGGAGGTGGCTAGGCGCGCTGGTGTTAGTCAGTCCATGGTCGCTCGCCTCGAAACGGGTGACCACCGGAGAACGCCAACTCTGGACACGGTGTACAAAATTCTTCGAGCCCTCGGATACACCTTCAGCATCGACGTGAGCCCAGTCAAAAAGGTCGCGTAGTTTCAGTCGCATCCCCCCGTGCGGCTCACCACTTCCCAAATGAAACGGCGGTGAAACGATACGATGCACCGAGCCGAACCATCCTGCGCACCGATCGCGATCATGCGAGCAACAGGCCACACAGTTTGCAGTCGGGAGGTGGGACGCACTTTGTGTTGTCAATTCGAGGATGCACGGCAATTGTCAAGATTGTGCGCGACCATGGCAAGGAGGATGTCGGCAGACTCCACGGCTCATCAGAAGGCGTAAGCGCATGTCAGCGGCTGTGTGTGCATGTGGTCGGCGACATATATTTGTAACAATTGTGTGTGGTGTTGGCAGCGAGTGGGTGATTGATCTACAATGCGTTCGTTGGGGTCGGGCCATGTCGGCCCATCATTCATTTGGGAGATTCATTATGCGTAGAGCACGTCGCGGGGAACGCGGTTTCAGTCTCATCGAGCTCGGCGTTGTCGTCGCTGTCATAGCCATTTTGGCAACGGTGGTCTTGGTCGGCCGCGGTTTCATGGAATCGACCCGGGTGAGCAAGGCGGTAGAGACCGTGGATACCATCGCCAAAGGTGTTGCAGTCTATGCTGGTACCAACGCCGGCATCATTCCCGCGGGCGACCTGCAACAGGCCCTCGTAGATCGCACCCTCATCGCTGCGGATCTCAACGCCATCATCCCTAACTTCACCTTCACCATCACTCGGGTGGGTGATCAAGCTTTCCGGGTCGTCGTCGGCACACCGACGGCTTTTGCCGCCCAGGACATCGTTAACGCAAAAAATGACGATGCGGCGGTGACCGGTGCAGCGGCAGCTGGAAACCAAGCCACACTCAATTTCGATCTGTAGGCGTTCGGCCGTTTTCCAGTCCCGCATTCCCACCCCATCGTCGAGCGAGATTGGGTTTGGTGGCCCGAGCGCTTTGGTGCAATGCTGGAAGTGGGTACAACGCCTGCCTGAGGTGCGCTGGGGCTGCAGATGTCGGCTGAAAAGAACAGACCCACTCTAGATTTCAAAGAGGGCGTTCTGCGCGAGGACGGATCCGAAGATTCGGGTCCGCAGCGGTGGAGCGGTCCGCTCAAGACTTCTCTCGAGCTCGAGGAGGATCTCTCCGACGCCCATGGTGCTCTCGTTCTTGGCGGGCACACTTTCCAGTTGCGCAAGCGTCTCGGCCGCGGCGGCATGGCCGAGGTGTTCTTGGCCAACCGCACCGGTCCCCAGGCGTTTTCCCGCAAGGTGGTGATCAAACGCATCCTGCCCGAGCGCTCCGACGATGCCACCTATGTGCAACGCTTCATCCGTGAGGCGAGCCTGGCGGCGCAGCTGCATCATCCCAACATTGTCGAGATCCTCGAGCTAGGTCACGTCGAGGGCGACTATTACATCGTCATGGAGTTTGTCGATGGGGTTAACCTGCACGACATGCTCAAGAAGACTCTCGAGCAGGGCAAGGGTGTGCATCCGGCGATCGCCGCGCGCGTCATCTCCGACGTGGCGAGCGCTCTACACTACGCCCATACCTTCATCGGCGACGACGGGGTGCGACGACGCATTGTGCATCGGGACGTCAGCACAACCAATGTGATGGTCACCTTCTCGGGGGAAATCAAGCTCGTCGACTTCGGCGTGGCCAAGGACCTAAACGCCGCAAGTTTGACCGTTGGCAATCAAATCATTGGCAAACCTCTGTACATCCCCCCCGAGAGTCTCAAGGGTGGCAAGCCAACATTGGCGTGGGACATCTATGCCCTCGGCATGGTGATGTACAAGCTCCTTGCCGGCAAACCCCCGTTTACCGCCGAAACCGGCCCAGCGGGGCTCGCCAAGCTTGTTAACGAGATCGCGCACAAACAGCCACCGCCGATTGTTGACATCTTCCCCGATACGCCGCTTGCTCTCGAGGCCATCGCGCTGCAGGCCTTGGCCAAGGATCCCTTGGCCCGCCAACGATCGGCCGCGGAGGTGCAAGAGCAGTTGGAGGTCTATTTGGCGACGGTGCAGGTCACCCGGCGAATGATCTCCAACTATACGGGAGAGCTTTTTGGCCGTGCGGTAGAGCCGACCGAGTCGAGCTCCCTGTCGCAGCAACTGCCGATTTCCCGCACGGAGTCGGCCACACCGGCACCGCAGACGCCCGTCGTCGAGTACCTCCCCCCCGAGGAGCCGCGCCGATCTCACAAGCCAGTATGGATCGGGGTAGCGGTTGCGCTGCTCTTGGCGGTCTCGGTGGTCTTCTTGTTTGCCACCGACACGGGCAAACGAGTTGTGGACGCCTGGTTTCGCAGTGACCAGCCGGTGGTCCAAGGGGTCGTCGAAGGTGTCCCGGTTGTGCAGAAAATTCCGGGTCAGATCATCATCGAGTGTCGCACCTACGATTGGGTACACGTCGACCGCAAATTGATTGGCAAGTGTCCAGTGGGGCAACCGGTTTCAGTGCCTCCGGGGGAACACGTGGTGACGGTGGGCAATCGCAGCAAAACCGTGACCGTGGGCGAGGGTGAGCTCGTCACCGTGGAGTTCAAGGACGGTTGGCGACCCAGTGGCCCAACGCCTCGGGTCATTAACCCGCAGGATCGCTGACCGATACGTCCCCGTGCCGTAACCCGCCTCCAGGCGGGTGCTCATTGTTTTTTTCTGCCGCGACCGCAACCTCCCCGGGCCTCGTCGGTTTGCATACCTGTGGACAATGTACAAACAACTCTGGAGGCCCAGATGCGAAAGTCACTTGCTATCCTTGCGATTCCCCTTTTCGGCCTGACCGCCTGTGGTGAGGACACCGACTCCTTACTCGACAACGCCGCAGCCATATCGGCCCTGTCCCAGGGCGAAGGGGAGGCGTTGGAGGAGGCCCCCGCTGGCGACATTGACGCCGGTGCTGCAGAGGACGCCGATGAGAGCATGGAGGAGGAGGGCGTGCTCGCACAGGACTGCTCCTTTGCGGCGATGCGAGCACAGGTGCGCGACACCTACGATGCCGATGGTGACGGTGAACTCAGTGATGAAGAACGGGCCAAGCTGCAAGAGGACTTTGGCCAGAGTCCTCGGCGCCGGTTGCGTTGGGCTCGGCATCACCGTTTCAATCGCGTCAAGTGGATCTACGATGCGGATGGATCGGGCGACCTCGACGACGATGAGCGCGCCCAACTGCGTGCGGACCTGAATGCCCGTTGCGAAAACCGCATGGCTTATCTGCTTGAGAACTTCGATGCCGATGACAATGGGGAGCTCGACGAAGCCGAGTGGACTGCCGTGCGAGAGGAGCTCCGCGCCCGCGTTCAGGCGCGACGCCAACAAGCGCTCGATGAGTTTGATAGCAATCACAACGGCACCCTCGAGCAGGGGGAGAGAGCCAACATGCTGCTCCAGCAACGTGAGCGCGTTGAAGAACGACGGGCAGCGTGCAAGGCTCAGTTCGACACCGATGGCGATGGCGTTCTCGACGCCGACGAAAAGGACGCCGCGCGGGAATTCCTACGCGCCCGTGTTCGCGGCGAGCACTTCGGCACCGAAGATCGCTTCTGAGAATCACGAGCCCTTTGCAGGTGCGCCCGGACAGTGCTCTAACTACCGTCCGCAGGTTTCCCGTCAACCCACCGCCCGCAGGTTTCCCGTTGACCCACCGCCTGCAGGTTTCCCGTTCACCAGCGACAGCCTCGAAGACCGGCGACGGCCTTATTGGTTGCAACCCGGGTAGAGGCTACCGTTGGTACACTTGCCTGGGCTGGCGATAGCGCCTGCGGCTCCGGCGGCTGCGCTGTGTCGCACAAAATCGCCGGTGCCTTGGGGATCGCGGACCCATGCTTCAGCGTTAAGCGAAGAATATTCGTAGTCATCGATGAGCATGCCGTTCGGAGTAAGTAGAAACACTGAATCGCCGCCGTTGTTTAGGGAAAGGGCGAGGGGGGACGACACTTCCACGACCACGCCGGGAGTGTAAAAGAATGGTTCACCTCCGCCAAACACCAGAGCAGCCTCACCGGCGGGCAGAGAGAAGTCACCGAAAACGTGGACAATGTAGCCGGAAGAGCCGTTGGCGATTTGAACACCATTCATATCCATGGCACCGGCGCTGGCGTTGAGAATTTCCACGTATTCATCCTGGCCGGCGACGTAGGTGCCGTCGTTGTTGTAATCTTCACCGCTGGGATCAGCCATGATCTCGTTGACGACGAGACCACGAAAAGCGGGCAGCGTGTCGCAGTGTCCGTCGTACACGGTGTACCCCCACTCACAAACCGAAGCCGCGCACAAATTGCCATCACAAACGAATTCCTGCGCATGCCGGGTCGGACATCCGACACAGGTTCCACCGCAGTAAAGAGTGTCGCCGTCACAGTCGTACTCACAACCGCTGCTCCCGCATCGGACCGATGAGTTTTCGACTGTGGGGCAAGGAGTGCAGTGATCCTGGCAATGGTCGACCGAGTCGTCGGTCACGCACACGGAGGAGCAATCGTGGTAACTCCCATCACAGACGAGCTCACAGTCGCCGCTCGAACATACGACAGAACCATTGTCGGCTGTCCCGCAAACGGTACCGCAGTCGCCACAATGCTCACCATCGCTCTGCAAGTCGGTACAAGTGCCAGCACATGGCGTCAGATCACTGCCGCTGCAGCGCAACATGACCGCGACCTCTCTGATGCGACGATGCCCACCTTGATCGTAGAACTCAGCCTTGAAGGTGCGCTCTATCCCGGTGGGCCCCGTGGCCGTTATTGGGTTCGCAAGGTTGATCTCACCCCACTGCAGACTCAGGGTGAAGGCACCCGCCCCAGTGCCGACAAAGGCACCGTAGCCGGCACTGTTTTGACTGTCTATGAGGGTACCACCGACGAGGTCTTCGACGCCGTTGGGATCCGTGAGCACGGCGGCGAAGATGAGTGTGTCCCCAGGCGTCATGGTCGAGATGTTTGTGTTGAATGACAGAAAGCTCGGGGCATCGGGGTCAATGGGCTCGCATTGGTTGTCGGTGTTGCACATCTCCTCCAACCCGCACTTGCCGCAGGACTTACCACATACCGGGTCCAGTCCGCATGACTGGGCACCGCACTCAGGCACGCAACCGAACTCGCAACCTGTGGTATCGAATGACAAACACGTGCTCGCGCAGATCAAATTGCCGTTGCCAAGTCCCAGGGACTCACAGGTGGCGTCACCATGGTCGGATCCATCACACAGCTCGTTGTCATCCTTGACGTCATTGTCGCAGTTCTTGGGACCCGGGTGAGGAGTGTTTCCATAGTTTGAGGTGGGCGGCCCATCGTCACACGCAACACCGGCGACCAATCCTGTCAAGCACAACACCCAAAGGTGAAAGCCAAAAATCTCAGTGTGGTGCTGCGTCATCATGCCGACCCCTTGTCAAATTCAGGCACTTGCCAACAGCTTGCGGAACTCACAACCGCCCTGGCTGCATGGGTCTCGTGAACTCTACGGGATCACCTCGCACACGCCAGTGCAGGCGTTCGGGACCCAGCCCGTTGGGCAGAAAGCCAAGTCGGTGGCTGTGACACATTGGTTCGAGCATAGAATGGTTCCAAATGGACAGCTGCAGGATGCGGTCTCACAACTGAATGTTCGACTCGGTCCACAATAGGGCTCCACATCCATCCAACAGCTCAGCCATGGCGCTTTGCCAGTGACCCATTCAGTGGGCGTCCCCGGGCACATGAAGCTCGTGATTCCGCGGTCCTCCGGGAGGCAACCGGCAAGCGGAGGCGTCATGTCCGGCATGCTAGCCGTGGAGTAGGCGCACTGATTGCCGCAATAATCCACGATGAAGCCATCGGGACACGTGGGCGGGGAGCCATCAGGGGAGTAGCACGATCCAGAACAGGGATAAGTGCCTGTCGGGCAAGTACAGGTGCCCGTTTCACAATTGAAGACTTTGCCAGAAGGGCAGAATGTGTCGATAGGCCCTTCGGGGCAGTACACCCAAGGTTCTTTTCCGAAAATCCATTGCGTCTCGGTCGTTGGGCACGCAAACGACGAGATCCCTCGATCCGCAGGTCCGCAACCGGTGAGCGGTGGGATTGTTACCGTGCTCGTTACCACCTCACCATCCCCGGTTGTTCCGACGGGGAAGTCCCCGCAGTAGAGGTGACTCGCACACCATCCGTAGCTGCAATCGGTCCACTCGCTCCAGACGAGACCGCCGTCACCATCGAAGATGCAAACCCGAGTCTGATTTGCTTCACACTCCCACACCGAGAGAGTCGGGCAGGTATCACCGGAAAGGCAAGTTATCGTGTCTTCACACGATCCAGATGGACATGGTACCCATTCGCTCCAAACGTAACAGCTATTTGCGTCAGTGCCGCACGAACGATGCTGGCCGGTCGAGCATTCCGTGTCACCGGGTAAGCCACATTCGTCAACACACGCGACACAGGTGAATCCGTCCCCCGCGAACCGCGAGAGACATGCACACGTCCGTCCGCCGGGTGTGTTGGTGCAGAGAGCGTTAACGTCACAGCCACCATTGGCAGTCGCACATTCGTCATCGTCGGTGCAGGTAACACCGTCACCGCTGTAACCCGTCGGGCACGAGCCACAAGCGAAGCTGGTGCTTGGAGGCGCAAGGTCGGTGCAGGTGACCCCGGCAAAGCATGGGTTTGGGGCACAAGCATTGAAATCAGCACAGGTGATGCCGTCGCCGCTGTAACCCGTGGGACACGAGTCACAAGTGAAGCTGGTACTCGGAGGCGCAAGGTCGGTGCAGGTGACCGTGGCAAAGCACGGGTTCGAGGCACACGCATTGAAATCAGTACAGGTGATGCCGTCACCGGTGTAACCCGTGGGGCACGAGCCACAAGTGAAGCCAAGGCCCGGGGCTGGGACATCAGTGCAGGTAACGCCTGCAAAGCACGGGATTGGGTTGCAGTCGTTGATGTCAGTGCAGTCGAAGCCGTCGCCAGTGTGGCCCGGCGGGCACTCATCGCAGTCAAAGCCGGTGCTCGGAGCTGGTAAATCGATGCAGAGTGTGTCCGCAAAGCACAGATTTGGGTTGCAGGCATCGAAGTCCGTGCAGGTGATGCCGTCACCGGTGTAACCCGTGGGGCACGAGCCACAAGTGAAGCTGGTGCTCGGAGGCGCAAGGTCGGTGCAGGTGACCCCGGCAAAGCATGGGTTCGAAGCACAGGCGTCGAAGTCGGAACAGTTGCCCCCGTCACCTGTGTAGCCACTGGCGCAGACGCAAGTGTGGCCTCCGTCGGTGTTGGTGCAAATTCCATGTTCGTTGCAGTCACCGTTAGCGGTCGCACACTCGTCGATGTCGACACACGAATCATTATTCAATGTGTACCCGGCATCGCACTCGAGGAAGCATGAACCGCTGCGGCACTCGGGCACGCCGTGGCCTCTAGGGCACGAATGGCCGCATGCGCCGCAATGGTCGATACTTGTCTTCAGGTTGTTCCGGCACGCGTTCGATCCAGCAAAACCGTTGCTGAAATGGCTGACCGCAACTGCAATTTCGTCTCCAATGGTTTCTCCTCCAATGTCGTCGTAGCCCGCGTCCGAAGGTCGCGACCAGTACACGGTAGCGATTTTTGAAGGTGCTGCGATTTGAAAAGTGACTGTGACCGGCTCTGCAAACACGAGCCCATCGGGCTCAAATACGTAAACAGGTGAGAAGACGTCGACGTCATCAGGCGGAGCCATCGATGTTTCTGTGACTTGAATTGTCACGGAGCCATCTACAGCACCTGCCGGTATGTCGACGGTGAGCTGGTCATCTCCAACTACAATTCGGCCACCGGATGCATCGATGACCTGTTTTGCAAATGCAAGCGGCAAAGTTGCGTCAGACACCACGCCCGGCTGACATGAACACAAAGACGCAACCATGAGTCTCGCGATCCACGAACGTGACAACATTGATTTCCTCCCCTTGGAGTCTTGCCTGGTTTTTCATCCAGTCCGCAGAGCACAACAAAACCACAATACCCGCTACGACCTGACTTCTTGTTAGTACACCGTCATGCTCAAAGAGCCAAGTGAGGAGGTTCGGTACTGCGCAACCTCGAGCCGCGCCGAGTTGAGTAGCGCGTCGGCGCGCGCTGCAAGAGCTGTCGATCGCCCTACTCCGATCTCCTGTATCTGGTTGCTCATGGGACGCTCGCTTCTGGAATCAGAAGACCCCGCTGTGAACCTCCGCCTCATGTACACACGCGAGCAGATCTCGAGTGATGTCATGGATCTGTGCGTTGCCATGGCTTTGGACATGTTTGGTGAACGTACGAACGGTCATGGCTTTGTCCTTTCAGAAGACACACGTTGACTCGTTGGCCGAGGCAGGCGAGCCACCACAAGGGGGGCTTCTTTTTCGGTGTTCAACCGGGTTTGGGCCGCGCCGCAGGTTGAAGATCATTGGAGTGGCGAGTTTTGCCGAGGGAACAATGGCGTCCTGCAGAAACAGATCACACGGATGGCGAAGCCCAAGGTGGATCACCGTCGAAATACAAGACATCAGGACACAGATCGGCACCGTTGGGCCACACAATCGTCCCGATCTCAGCGTCCACTGAGACCTCTCGGAACTTTGCGGGATCTTTGAGAATCGCTTCGAACACCGGACCGCGCATTCTCGGTTCTAGGTCAACTTGCCGGACCTTGCCATCCGCAAACGAAAGCTCCACGGCGAAATCGCGAACGACTTTGACATTGACGATTCGAGCCATGAGTAACTCCTCGCTACTATATGTAGCGGATCGATCGGTCCAGGCGCTAGTAGTCCTTGCCGACAACGGTCCCAATCTTCACCAAGCTCTCTCCGGTGCGCTGAAGCCCACTCCAGGACCATGGCAGCGGCCCTTCGATTCATCTTCCCATTGAGCATTTCCAACGTCTCGATCGCGAATACTGCGCTTTCCTCACCATAGGTGGCGTGAAAATGCGGCGGTGCGTGGTCATCGAAGTACATGGTGATCACAATGCCGAAGAATGAGCTTATGCGTTGCATGATGTAACCCTTCTATGCCGCATGAGCGGCCGTCTCAACCCAATTGGACGGCCCGAGAGCGAGCGAGAAAGGGAAACGGCCCACAACCATGCCCGCTGTGAGGGCGCTTTCGTTCGTGGCATGTGCAGCGTGCGTGCAAGAGAGAACCTGAACGAGAATTGGGCACGCGAACAGAACCACTTTTCCATCACCGGCCAAAGGTCGTAATCCCGTTCCGCAGAGTCGAAACCAAATGGAGCTAAATGACTCGTTCACCTGGTCAACGCCGGTTGAACTGCGCGGTCTGGGTGGCTTGCCCGGGGGCTGGTGCCATCTTGTCGAAGCGATCCTTGTCACGGGCCGCGAGGTGGGCAGCGCCGTCTTGTAACATGTGTTTCTGGGCAAGTTCAAAAATCGCGTCGTCCATGAGCTGCATGCCTTCGGAGCGGCCTGATTGGATGCTCGAGTCGATCATGTGGGTGTTGCCATCGCGGATGACGCTCGCCACCGCTGGCGTGGCGAGAAGGATCTCCAAGGCAGCACAACGGCCGCGGCCATCGGCGCGGGGTAAGAGGATCTGAGACACCACGGCGGCAAGTGAGCCGGCGAGAATCGTGCGCACCATCCCCTGTTGCTCGCCGGGGAAGACGTCGACGATACGGGCGATGGTGCTCGAGGCGCTGTTGGTGTGCAGGGTGGCGAACACCAAGATCCCCATCTCTGCGGCATCGAGCGCTCGGGAGATGGTCTCATGGTCACGCAGCTCGCCGAGCAAGAGCACGTCGGCGTCTTCGCGGGTTGCCATGCGGATGGCGTCGGCGAAACTCTTGGTATCAGCGCCGACCTCACGGTGGGAGAGCACCGATGCCTTGTTTTGATGGACAAACTCCACCGGGTCTTCAATGGTGACGATGTGACGTGAGTAATTCTGGTTGATGACATCGACGATGCCAGCAAGAGTTGTGGATTTTCCCGAGCCGGTGGGGCCGGTCACCAACACCAAACCGTCACGCAGATGCGCGAGCCTTTCCACCGCTGGTGGCAGGTTGAGCTGTTTGAGCGGCAACACCTCTTCCGGGATCAAACGAAACACAGCGCCAACGCCGTGCTCTTGATAAAAGAGGTTGGTACGGAAACGGCCCACGCCCCTTAGCGCATAGGCAAAGTCCATGTCCCTTCGTTCGATGAAGGTTTTCCAGATGTGCTCGGGAGTGATGCCGGCGAGCGCTGTTTCTAGCTCCTCGTGGGTCACCCGCTCGGTGCCGCCCACCTCTTCGAGGGAGCCATGGCGGCGGATGCGCGGCACGCCACCGGCGACCAAGTGTAGGTCGGAGCCGCTGTAGTCACGGACGTATTGCAGGAGCTCGTCGATCGGCATCATGGCAGATCACCTCATCAGGGCTTGGGGCTCGGTGACAAAGCGTGCGGCTTCTTCGGATGTGACCCTGCGGGTACGTACCAACTCGGCAAGAGACTGATCGAGAGTGCACATGCCATCGCGTTTGAGTTGCTGAGTGGAGATGATGAGATGGGTCTTGTTGTCGAGGATGAGCCCACGTACCGCCGGGTTGACCATGAGTATCTCGAGTGCGGGAATGCGCTGGCTCCTGTCGGTGGTCATGAGCAGCCGTTGGGTTATGACCGCCCGCAAGGTGCCCGAGAGCTGGGAGCGGACCTGCGGTTGGTCTTCAATGGGAAAGACGTTGATCAACCGGTTGATGCTCTCGATGGAGCTGCGAGTGTGCAGCGTGGCAAAGACGAGGTGGCCGGTCTCCGCGGCGGTGACCGCAAGTGAAATGCTGTCGAGGTCGCGCAGCTCACCAATCATCATCACGTCTGGATCTTCGCGCAACGCGGCGCGCAGAGCCGGAGCAAAGCCGCCGGTGTGCAGGCCGACCTGACGCTGATTGACGAGGCAACCCTTGGAGGGGTGCAGGTATTCGATCGGATCCTCGATGGTAATGATGTGGTCGCGGCGTTTCTCGTTGATGATGGACAACAAGGCCGCGATCGTCGACGTCTTGCCACTGCCGGCGGGACCTGTGACCAAAACCAGGCCGTTTCTGTACTCCGTGAGGCTCTCGAGGTGCGCTGGGAGATTGAGATCTGACAAAGACGGTGGCGTCTCCGAAATGAGGCGAAACACCGCGTCGAGACCCCGCTGTTGGCGGTAGGCATTGCAGCGGCAGCGACCAACGCCTTCGACCGACAGGGACAAATCGACTTGGCCGCATTGTTCGAGTCGGGCCATCTGTTCGGCATTGAGAATGCTGTGAATCAAGGCCGTGGTGGCTTGGGCAGGGATCGGTTTGTCCCCTTTTTCCAAGAGCTCGCCATTGACTCGTATCCGTAACTTTGCGCCGGCGTGGATGTGAACATCGCTGGCCCCGAGCTGTGCCGCCTTGCTAAGAATATTGGTGAGAGTACTGGACGCTACCATGGGGCGAGCCTGTTCGGCTTGGGCGCTCCCGTCAAGGGATAAATGGCGACGAGGATGGCACTAGCGGGTGAGCAGCCGCACGATATTGGTGCCGGGAACCGTCTGGACATCGCCCATCTTCTTCAGTGCGTTTGTGCAGTCATCTTCGGTGGGTCGGTCGGGGACGCGAAACGTGATGATGATCTCCTCGTTGCCTGGCGCGGGGAAAACTTGTGGCGTTGTGTCCCACGGGCTGGCCACCCCCGGAGACAACAACCCTTCGCCAATGAGATTCTCGACGCACACGTCTTCGAAGCTCAGGGAGTTGTGTTTCCTTTCGCTGTAGGCGCGCGCAGCTCGCTGCAAGGTTTGCACCATCTGCACAGAGGCACCCACACGACTCGAGGCAATAAATCCACGGGTGGCAATGACTGCGGTGGCGAGCACTGCCACGGCGGCAATGGCAACCCCAAGCTCGATAAGAGTGAAGCCGCGTCCGTTCTTACTGTGGTTCATGAGGTCACCTCACCTAATTGGAGACAACAGTGATCTGACAGGTACTGCATTTGCACGGTCCCGCTTGTGTCCCAAGCAGACCCATGCCATTGAGGAGTCGCGTCATGTCCGTGGACATCTCTGTGTTCGGCACGCAGAAGGTGATCTCGAACTCGTCGGTGGTGACACCCAAGGGGAAGGGCCGAATGGTCATGTTTTCACCCCAACCTGTGGTCACCTCTTTCGTGATGAGCCCGGCCCTGGAGAGGTTTTCCATGCTCAACTGCTTGTCCGCATCACTGCCGCCGCCGTAACCCTTGGCGAAGCGCACTCTTTCTGACCAAGCGAAGGCATACCGCTGCAGAGTTTTCACCGACTGCACGGTGGCGTCGGCTTTGCTGCTATTGATGAAGCCGCGGGCCATGAGCACGCCCACCGCCAGCATTGTGACACACGCAAGACCAATACCGACCTCCAGCATAGTGAAGCCACGGTTGGGTGCACGTTTCATCTTGTCAGGTTAACACTAGGATGGTGTGGTTCGCAATTGCTGGTGTGCATGCATGCATGCATGCATGCATGTGTGCCAGTGTGGGAGCGGGTGTGAGCCAACCATTGTGTGTTTTCGTGTGGTCGGAAGGGCCCGAGTGATCTATGATGGTGGGACGTGGGTCGTGTGATCACCCAAACGTGGGGTTGCCAATGCAGAGAAGCCACCGACACGAGGTCGCCCGAGGATTCACCCTCATCGATATGGCCATCGCCCTGACGGTGCTGTCCATTCTCGCTGCGGTGATGATTCCCGGAAACATGAGCCAGGCGCGCAATCGCATGGGTGAGTCTGCGGTCCGGCAGATCTTCACCATTTTCGACGCGGCCAGGTGGTACCACGCCTACAGTGGTCCTCCGACAACGGAGATGTATCTGAATGCCGACTTCAAGTATCACATCTGGCCCGGGCAAGCTCCGACCGATCCTAGCGAAGATGATCCATATTTGTGTCGTGGCAATTTTGTTGCCGCTGATGTCCAACAACAGCTCAAGCAATGGAATCTCTTGGAGGGTGGCCGAGCCTTCAAGAACCCTTGGGAGGAGGCCTACGCCATCTCCCTCGATAGCCCCGACAAGACGACTCCAGGCTACTCGTCCGAGTCAGAGAAGAACTGCTGGTTCACCGTGACCACCGCAGTGCCCATAGACGTGGTGCCCATGTTCACCTCGTATTTGCCCAATGCCCATTGCGCCGACGTCCGTGCCGACGCCTGCCCTACGAATGTCACGGCCCCCGAGGGGTTTGTCCGTTGTTGTGCGAGCATTCCGCCGCCGGGGATGGAAGTAAAGTTTCGGGAGTGGATGGGCAGTGGGGTTCTCCACCCCCACTACTGCTCCCCGTTCGAAACAGAGGCGAAAACGGTTCCATGTCCTGATTACACATTGTGAGGTTTCCGATGCAGCATGACGAAAGAGGTTTCACGCTCATTGAGCTCGGTGTGGTCATCGCGGTCCTATCGATTCTCGCAGGTGTGGTGCTGCCAGACTTCATTGAGCTCGCTCGCAACGAAAAGGCCAAACAGGCCGCTCTTCATGTGGCGGAGCTACAGGATAAGGCCAAGCTCTACTACCATCAAACCGTGCAAGCCGACGATGACATCGACCCCTGGAACGCCCGTTGGCCGGGAGAAATACAACCCCAAACGTGCCCCGCGGGTGCCAAGCCCCTCGACGAACTGGTCGCCGAGCATATCATCGAAAAAGAGGCCACCAGAAATCCCTGGGAGATCGAGGTGAAGATGAGCCTTCTTCCTGGGGGAGGTAGCGATGCCGCGATCAACAACGCCGTTTGCCGCTTGCGTGTGGTCACGGAGGTGCCCGAAAAAGTTAGCGGCGTGGTGGAGACCTATCTCCCCGGCGGCGTGTGCGGCGATGATTGTGGCAGTGCCAAGGCCGGGTTTAAGGCCTGTTGCAGCTCGGTGCCCAAGCCGGGCCTCGAGGCCTCCTTGCAACAAGCGGTTTCCCAGGTCGATGACAAGGTCGTGGAAGCCAAAGCTGCAATTGCAGAAGCTGCCGATCTCAAGGCCGAGGCTCAAGCCCTCATGGACGAAGCTCAAGCTCTCATGGCGCAAGCTCAGGCTGTGGCCCCGTAAGAGAGGTTATGCCGTTGAATAGCAAGACAGGCTCGAGAAGGGTGTGGAGGTCGACGATGAGGGCAGTGTCGCAAAGGGGTTGGTCGCTGGTCGAGCTCGGGATCGTGTTCGTCGTGGTGGGGGTGATGATTGGCGTTGCGGCACCGCGCATGTCGGGTTTTATGGAGACGGCCAAGATGACCGCCGTGGAGGAGGAGTTGGTTGCCATTGCCAATGTCGTCGACGAGTATTCCATGAAGGCACCGGTGCTCGAGGGCTACAGTGAGGGTTGGGACCTCTCCAAGATCGGCGGCAACGGCCAGGGCCATTTTTCCAAAGGTAACTCCTCGAGCCCGAAGAAGCAGACTCCCAAGCAATCCACGGACACCATGATCACCCTGTTGCCCGTGGACTTTGATGGACTGAGCCCCTACGAAAAGCCCTACGTCGCCCAAATTTATGCCACGCCCAAGAACCCCAAGCGGCACATACTCGAGGTGTTGACCTGTGTTCCTTCTGAATTTTTTGGCGACCACGACAGCGGCCATCCGAGTATCTCCACGGATTGCGGTGGCTCCCGCTGTGATGGAGGCGACTGCGAGCTCTTCTACAGCGCCCAAGTCGTCCCCAGTCGCCTGTTGGGTGAGAGCGACGCCGAGAAGAAGATGTCCCATGCAAACTTTTCGCTGCCCACGGTGCTCACCCGTGGCGAGGTTGCGCAGCCAAAGTCCGGCAAGTAACACGCTGTTCGCATTTTTGCCGATTGTGAAGCTGTTGACCTGACCCACGCCGTACTCTGTGACCCATACGACGCTGTGGCAATTGGGTGGAGGTCTCGCTAGAGTCGGCCGCGGATGATCGAACAAGCCCAGATAGCAGAGCTCTACGAGCGGTATGGTCATGCGCTGTATCGGCGGTGCCTTACCTTGGTGAGCAATCCCGATGATGCCCACGAGCTCATGCAAGAGGCCTTCTTTCAGTTCTGGCGGGGCCGGGAGCGGTTCGAGGGACGCAGCTCGGTTTTCACCTATCTCTATCGCATCGCCACCAACCTTTCCATCGACAGGCTGCGGCGCCGCAAGACCGCTGGGCACCAGATCGAGTATTCGAAGGCCGAACCGATGACCCCGTCGGTCTTGGCGACCGACCGGCAGGCCGAGGCGGCATCAGAACTCGCCGAGCTCACCGTCGGTCTCGATGAGGAGACCATCACCGTGGCGGTGTTGTTGCACGTGGACGGTATGACCCAGGAGGAGATTGCCACCGCCCTCGACTTGTCACGGCGTACCGTAGGCAAGAGGCTGCAGAAGTTTTTGTCCCATACCCGCAAACGTGCTGTGCAAGTGGAGACTCACGTCACCGGGCAGATGCGAGCAGGCGAAGGTCATGGTTGAGCAGCGACGAACGGAGGTCTGTGACCTCATCCTCGAGCGCTACCTGGCAGGCGATCTGCCCGCAGAGGAGCGTCGTGCCCTTGATGTCCAACGCGCAGACTCGTCGGCGTTGCAGAGCCGTATCGATGAGCTGGCGGTCGAGAAACAAGCCTTTCTGGCCAAGGATCCCCCGACCCAGTTTGCCCATCGCATGGCAACGCGGCTACGCATGGCGCAGTCAGAGTCAGAGTCAGAGTCAGAGTTGGCACCCGTGCAAAGGGCCAAACATTGGTGGAAGTGGCTGCTGGCACCCTCGGCGACGGCTGCCGTTGCGGCGACTGTGGTGTTGACCTTTTCGGTCACCCGCGTCCCCGTCGAGAGCCCCGCCGCACAGAGCCAAGACAAGGCGGTGCTTGAGCAGAGTCCGCCCGCAGCGGGTCCCCGGGAGATTGCGGTCGATGAGCTCGAGACAGATGCAATACCCGATGGTATGGGCTTTGCGGCCGGGCGAGAGATGAAACCCGCACCTGAGGCCCGCATGGATTCCGGGCGCTCGCGCAAACAGTTGGCAGAAGAGTCGACCGGCAGACTGGGCGGCGCAGCGCGGAAGCTCGCGAAAACCAAAGATGTGACAGGGCAGCCACCGGCGAGCGCGCCCACGAGTCCCACAGTCATCGCAGATTCTCCGAGTCCAGCACCACCGGCACGGACGGCGCCGATTTTGGACGCGGATGCGGAGTCTGCGGTCGCAGGGAAGGCCGATGTCGATGATGTCGCCACGGCCTCCGGTGCCGCGACCTGGTCCTCGCCTCCCGCGGGACCGAAGCGAAGTGAGGTGGCTCGCACCGCCAAGGCAAAGGATCGTGGTGAACCCGAGAAGAAAAAGGGAGACGTTGTCGGCCTCAGTCAGGCTGTCGTCGCCGCCGTGGTCAAGAAGAACAAGGCTGCGTTCAAGGCATGTCTGCAGGCAGCACAAGACCAGGGATCGATCGAATCGGGGCACCTCGAGCTGGTTCTCAACTGGACGGTGACCAAGGATGGAACGGTCAAGGGCGCCACGGTGAAGGGTGCCAACACGGAGATCGATGCTGAGCTCAAGGGCTGCCTGCAGCAGAAGCTCACGGCCTGGAAATTCCCTGAGAGTGATACGGACACGGTGATCGAACGGATGGTTCTGCCCGTGCTGATTCCCTAAACGATGGCCAAGCGCAGCAATATCCTCAGGGCGTCGGTGATCTCCGCCGTGGGCACGGGACTCGCGCGATTGCTCGGCGCTGTCCGAGACATCGCCATAGGTCACGTGTTTGGTGCCGGTCGCTCGGCGGATTCATTCTGGTTGGCGTGGACAGTGCCGAGCGTGTTTCGCCGCTTCGTCGCCGATGAAGGACTCACCGGTGCCCTCATTCCGGCGGTGGCCCAGACAGAGGCCAAAGGCGGCACACAGAAGGCCAAGGAGTTCGCGGGGGCCGCCCTACTCGCAATGTTGCTCGCCAGCGTCGTGATCGTGATTGCCGGCATGCTGGCAGCACCATGGCTCGTGCGCATTTTCGCCCCGGGCTTTGGCGAGGATCCCGAGAAGTGGGAGCTCACAGTCTCCCTCACCAGGTGGTTGTTCCCGTTTGTCATCTTTGTCAGCCTCGTCTCTTTCTGTGAGGGTCTCCTCAATCATCGGGGCCATTTCTTCGTACCCAAGGTGGCACCGGGGTTGGTGAGTGGTTGCATTGCCGTGTCGGCGTTGCTTGTCGCCACCAAGCTCGAAGAGCCGATCTTCGCGCTCGTTATCGGCGTGTTGGTGGGGGGCCTCGCCCATCTCTTGATATGCGTCCCCGTGGTGGTCGCCAAGTGGGGTATGGTCCGTCCATCGCTCACGGGTTTTCGCGAGCCACCTTTTCGCCTCTTTCTCGTGGAGATAGGCAAGGTGGCGGCAATTGGCATCTCCGCCCAGATAAACGTGGCGATCCTGCGCATTCTCGCGAGCTACTTGGATGAGGGAGCGGTAACGCAATACTGGTATGCCAATCGGGTGGTGGATCTCGCCCAGGGTGCCATCGCCGTCGCGGTGGGCAGCGCTCTGTTGCCCGCGATTGCAAAGGACGTGGCTCTGCGGGATTGGAGCAGCTTTCGCAAGAACATCTCCGATGCGGTGGGCTTGGTGGGAATCGTTTTGCTGCCGGCCGCGGGCTTCTTGGTGGCCATGGCCGAGCCCATTGTCTCGATGTTGTTTCGGCATGGGGCATTTGACAAGGCGGCAGCGCTGCAATGCGCCGCGACCTTGAGGCTCTTGGTTCCCTTCATGTTGGCGCTCGCGGGGATCAATATCCTCAAGAAGGTCTATTTTGCCCTCGACGACCGCACCACCCTGTTGGTGGTGGGTGCCTTGGGTATGGGGCTGACGGGAGGCCTGGGGTATCTCTTCTCCTCGCAACTCGGTGTGCGGGGGCTCGGTGCGGCGTTGTCTCTGTCGGTGGCGCTTCAGCTGGTGGTGTATCTTGTGGTTTTGCGCCGACAGACCGGGACCAAGCTGGGCCTGGCCGCCGCCGCCAAACCGTTGGTCAAGCTGACCGTGGCCGCGGGGCCTGCGGCTTTGGTGGCATTTTTGATTTGCCAATGGGGCGACTGGCCCGAGGGTCCGGCATTGGTACGCAATTGGCTGGTCTTTGGCGCAGCAGGCTTCTTGGCGATGCTGGTATATCTCGCGGGGGCATGGGTTCTGCGGGTGCGAGAGCTGCGTTGGTTGCTGCGCCGCGTGGGGTTGGTGCAGAACGACCACGACTGACGAGGGAATCTTTGATGGCATACATGGCGTTCGTGGCGCTGGGCCATGGACGTACCCATGTTGGTATGGTAGCCAGCAGCACCGGGACACGAGGAGAGTGCAAAATGTTTGGATTGGGTACCACAGAGCTTCTCATCATTCTCGCGATGGTTGTTATTGTCTTTGGCTCCTCACGTCTGCCGGGGCTAGGCCGTGGTCTCGGGTCCGCCATGCGCAACTTCCGCGACGCGTTCAGGGATACGACGACGGGCACCGACATCGATAAGGTAGAACCCCCAACCAAGTGAACGTTCCTTTGGCCAATGGTGCCACGGGGGCCACAGGGGCCAAAGGGGCTTACAGGGGCTGCAGGTGCTGCAGGGGTCGTAGGGGTGTTGCCAGAGTGTCTGGGTACCGGTATCGATAGATCATGCGATGGATCCTGGCTCTCTCCACCTTGCTGATTTGCTCTGGTGCTCACGCCGCGGGGCTCACCGACATAGCCGCACGGGTTAAACCTGCGGTGATGCAACTGTCCATCACCAATTCCTCGGGAGAGGTGGTCGGCAATGGCACCGGCTTCTTTATTTCTGAAGACGGTCTGTTGGTCACAAACTTTCATGTCATCGAAACGGCACACGGTGTCATCGCCCAGGGCCCCGATGAAGCTGTCGTGGAGATGCTTGGCGTTCTAGCACAGGACGAAGAAAAGGATCTCGCTATCCTGCAGGCAAAGGGCGCTGGCCATCGAATCCTCCAGCTCGGTGACAGCGTCGATCTGGCCGAGGGCACTCAGGTGGTCGTGCTCGGCAGTCCACGGGGATTGTTGGGATCGTTCTCCGAGGGCATTGTCTCGGCGGTGCGTGAAAACGGCCTTCCTGAGAAGTACCGCGCCGACAGTCGGCAACGAGGACGATTGATTCAGATCACCGCGCCCATCGCCCCGGGCTCAAGCGGATCGCCGGTATTGACCCTTGACGGCGAAGTCATCGGTGTCGCTCAAAGTCTCGTTGTGGGTGGCGGCAATCTCAACTTCGCTGTGCCCGTGGAGGCGGTCAAGGAGCTCGCTGGCACCATCGCCCTGGATGCCAAGCCTCGACCTTTTCAGCCGTTCCCGTGGCACAACCTCGTAGGCTCGATGATCTTTTTCGCGGTCTTTGCCACGGTGCTTGTGGTTGTGCAGCGCGTCGGCAGAAAGGGTTCCCCTTCGGAGACTCGCTCCGTCAATTGAAGTCGCGCATTGAAGACGATGTTGTTGGAATCATGAAGTTAGGCCCACATTCTCTCGCCAATCCTTGGATGTTGGCACCCATGTCGGGGGTCAGTGAGATGCCCTTCCGCGTGTTGGTGCGGGAGATGGGGGCCGCGGCGGCACCCACCGAGCTCGTTAGCGCCAAGGGGTTGTCCTACGGTCAGAAGGGAAGCGAAGACTACCTGCGCCACGATGTGAGCGAGCGACCGTTTTGGGTGCAGCTCTTCGGGGGCGAGCCTGAGATCATGGCGGATGGCGCGGTGCGGGCGGCCGAACTCGGTGCCGAGATCATCGACGTCAATATGGGCTGCCCCGTGCCGAAGGTGATCAAGACCGGTGCCGGGGTGGCGCTCATGCGTGATTCGGGACGGGCAGCGCGGGTGGTAGAGGCGATCGCTCGGCGGACGGGTCTTCCGGTGACAGCGAAGATTCGATCGGGGTGGGATGCGCACAATATCAATGCCGTGGAGTTTGCACAGACACTCGCCGATGCGGGCTGTGTAGCCGTTGCGGTGCATGCTCGTACACGTTCGCAGGGATACTCTGGCACTGCTGACTGGAGTGTCATCGCAGATGTGGTTCGGGCCGTGTCGATTCCCGTGATCGGCAATGGAGATGTGCGCACCGCCGAGGATGGCCGTCGAATGATAGGTGAAACCGGTTGCGCGGCGGTGATGGTTGGCCGTGGTGCCATGGGAAACCCTTGGCTGTTTGCCGAGCTCAGCGCTGCAGAC
>Ga0156400_1313_pt1 | contig 28626 bp, 20 predicted proteins | sample RifOxyA3_FD_108044 | JGI IMG/M metagenome (GOLD analysis project Ga0156400, IMG submission 108044) | Deltaproteobacteria bacterium RIFOXYA12_FULL_58_15
TGACTGCCTCGGTGCCGAATCGCGCGTGCCACCAAGTTGTCTTGCCGTTGTGGATTTCGCCGAGACAGACCTCACCGGCGAAACCGGGAGGCGAGGGGTCAGCTCGCACCACGGTGTCAACCACCTCAAGAAGCCGAACCGACATTTCTGTTGAATCAATCATTTCTCACCCAATGAGTTCTTATCGGCACAATATCGGCGGTGTTGCTCTGGAAAGTCTGTAGCCTATTGATTGTCGGGCGTTAAACACGTACGAACGTCGACTCGACGGAGTATTTGAGGATGCCTGACTACAAGAATACCCTAAATCTGCCGCAGACTGATTTTGCCATGCGCGCAGGCCTTGCCGAGCGTGAGCCCAAGCTTTTGGAGCAATGGAACAAAAACGACCTGTACGGGCAAATCCGCGCCGCTTCCAAGGGCAAGCCGCGGTTCGTCATGCACGACGGCCCTCCGTACGCCAATGGCACCCTGCATCACGGGCACATCCTCAACAAAATCCTCAAAGATATCGTTGTCAAAGACCGCACCATGCGCGGCTTTGACTGCGGCTATATTCCTGGATGGGACTGCCACGGCCTGCCCATCGAGGTACAGGTGGACAAGCGGCTCGGCAAGAAGAAGGCCGACATGTCCAAGGCCGAGATCCGAAAGGCTTGTCGTGCCTACGCCAATGAGTTTGTAGGCATTCAGCGCGAACAGTTCCAACGACTGGGGGTGCTCGGCCGCTGGCAAGATCCCTATTTGACCATGAACTTTGGTTACGAGGCGACCATCGTCCGGGAGCTCGGGCGCTTTGCTGATACGGGCCTCCTTTACAAGGGGCTTCGCCCGGTGAACTGGTGCACCACCCATCGTACCGCCCTGGCCGAGGCCGAGGTCGAGTACGACGATCACACCTCGCCGTCGATTTACGTCGCCTTTGCGCTAACCAAACTGCCAGATGGGCTCGGTCAGCCCACGGATTTGGTGATCTGGACCACCACTCCATGGACGCTTCCGGCAAACCTCGCGATCTGTGTACACCCCAGCTTCGAGTACGTAGCTTACCCGGTACGCGGCAAGCTGCGCATCATCGCCCGCGGCATGCTCAAATCATTTCTCGCCGCGGTCAAGGCACCTGAACTCGACGAAAGCAAGATCGCCAAGACCTGGAAGGGTGCCGAGCTCGAAGGACTCACCTATTCACATCCCCTGGTCGCACGGGAATCGCCGGTGGTTGTCGGTGAGCACGTAACTCTTGAGGCCGGGACCGGCTGCGTGCACACCGCCCCAGGCCACGGTCCCGACGACTTCCAGATCGGCCGTCGCTACAACCTCGGCATATTGAGTCCGGTCGACAATGCCGGGCGCTTCACCGAAGAAGCTGGGGCTTTTGCCGGCCAAAAAGTTTTCGACGCCAATGTGCAGATCGTGCAGACACTCGTCGACACGGGTGCCTTGCTCAATGAGCCCGGCGAAACCTTGACGCATCGTTACGCCCATTGTTGGCGCTGTCACAATCCGATCATTTTGCGCGCCACCGAGCAGTGGTTTGTCGCCATCGACCAAGCTTACAACGACGGTGCTCCCTTGCGTGAGCGTGCTCTGTCGGCACTCTGCAATGTCAGCTGGATCCCCCCGTGGGGCGAAGATCGCATTCGCGGCATGCTCGAGGCACGACCCGACTGGTGTTTGTCACGCCAACGTACTTGGGGCGTACCGATCGCCGTCGTCTATTGCGAAAAGTGCGACAAGCCGGTCGTCGATTCCAAACGAATGAATAGGGTCGCCGAACTCTTTGAGCGAGAGGGTGCCGACGCATGGTACACCCATTCGATCGAAGAGCTCATGGGTCCCCTCCAGTGCGAGTGTGGGCACAAGGAGTTCCGCAAAGAAGAAGACATTCTCGACGTCTGGTTCGACTCCGGGGTCTCCTACGCTGCAGTCATAGAGAGGCTCGGGGAGGGCCACAAGGAAGGGCCGCCGGTTGATCTCTATCTCGAGGGCTCCGACCAACACCGTGGATGGTTTCACTCGGCGCTCCTTTGTGGGTTGGCCACTCGTGGACTGCCCCCGTATCGCAAGGTTCTTACCCACGGTTTTGTTGTCGACGGTAAAGGCAAGAAGCTGTCGAAGTCTGCGGGCAACTTTGTCGATCCATTTAGGACCATCGATCAAATCGGCGCTGAGATGTTGCGCCTGTGGGTAGCCGGCGAGGACTACCGCGAAGATATTCGTATCTCCCAGGAGATCCTCACCCGCCTCGGCGACACCTATCGCAAGCTGCGCAACACCGTGCGCTACCTTCTCGGCAACGTCAGCGACTTTGACCCCAATACGCAAATGGTACCACCGGCGGAAATCCTCGAGCTCGACCGTTACGCGTTGGTGCTGACCCGTCGCGCCATCGACAAGATGATGCACGCCTATGATACCTACGAGTTCCACCAAGTTTTGCACGGCATGACCGACCTGTGCACCGTCGAGCTATCTGCATTCTACCTCGACGTCCTCAAGGATCGGCTCTACGCCTTTGGTCGTGACAGCCATGCGCGGCGATCGGCACAAACGGCGCTTTATGTGATCGCCCGCGATCTCCTACGCCTGATGGCACCGGTGTTTTCGTTTACCGCGGAGGAGGCGTGGGCATATTTACCGCGCATGCATGGCGATTCAGATAGCGTCCACCTGAATTCACACCCGAGGATCAGCGAGCCTGAGGTCATTGATGCTCTTTGGCACGCCCTGGCAAGAGAAGAGGAGGTGCTTCTCGCGCGCTATCAAAGGCCCCGGGAGATTCGCAAGGAAGTCAACGTCGTTCTCGAAAACGCAAGGAAGGAAAAACGAGTGGGCTCCTCCGTCGAGGCGGCGGTGACGCTCACTGTCGACCCAGAGGATTTTGCGGCCCTCAGTACCTTCAGTGTGGCTGAGCTCAGTGACCTTTTCATCGTCTCCGCGGTAACCCTCGAGAAAGGTGATGCTTTGAGCATCGTCGTCGACAAAGCTTCGGGAACAAAATGTGCGCGCTGTTGGTTGTACCGCGACGACGTCGGACAAAGCCCGACTCATCCTGAAATCTGCGGACGCTGTGTGGAGGCGCAATGACGGCCCTAGCCGAAAAACTGATGCCAAAGAATTGGTCGAGCCAACTGAGGTTCTTCATCATTATCGCGGTGAGCGTGATTTTTTTTGATCAAGTATCGAAGTACCAAGCCGTCGCTCATCTAACTCGCGCCTTCGAGATACCGACGGGGACCGCGGAGCTCGGGTTTGTCGAGAAGGTAGATATCTTCCTCACGCTACGTCACCCAGTACGGGCCGAGGCGGTGTCGGTTGTCGATAACTTCTGGCACTTTCGCTATGTCGAGAACCCAGGCGCTGCGTGGGGATTCCTCTCGGGGGCCGCCAGTTGGTTTCGCACCCCGTTTTTCTTGATCGTATCGCTCGCAGCCATGGCGTTCATCATTGTGTACTACCGTCGCACCACACCGGAGCAACGCTATCTGCGCTTGGCCTTGGCGTTGGTCCTCGGCGGTGCCATCGGCAATTTCCTCGATCGCGTGCGCCTCAGCTATGTCATCGACTTCATCGATTGGCATTGGTACGACAAGGCCACTTGGCCGACTTTTAACGTCGCGGACTCTGCAATCACCGTGGGCGTGACTATCATGGTGCTCGATATGCTGCTCGCCGGGAAAGCTGCACCGAAAGAAAAGACAACCGCCAAGGCCAAAGGTAGCACCTGAGCGGACGGAGGTTAGATGCATCCCGTTCTCTTCGACACCGACCTATTCGGCATTCTCTCAGAGCCGTGGTCGTTACACACCTATGGCCTGCTCATCGCAACAGGCTTCTTGCTCGCCATGACTTTGGCCGCGCGCGTCGCCAAGAGCGAAGGGGAAGACCCCGATCGCGTCGTGGATATGTCCTTCTACCTTCTCCTCGCTGGCCTCATCGGTGCGCGGATCGTTTTCGTCATCACCAAGATCGACGATTACGTGCGAGATCCAATCGAGATCGTCTTCTTCTGGCGCGGCGGACTGGTTTTCTACGGTGCCTTCATCGGTGCAGCGCTGTTCATGTTTTACTACTGCCGCCGACATCGGATGAATTTCTTCAAGTTTGTCGACATCATGATTCCCTTTTTGGCCCTGGCACATGCCTTCGGTCGTTTCGGTTGCCTGGCCGCGGGGTGTTGCTTTGGCAAACCCACCGACATGCCCTGGGGCATCACCTTCCCGGTGAACTCCATGGCGCAGCAGGCGCAACAGAGCGAAGGTCTCGTAGGTATTGGTGACCTGCCCCTCGCGGTGCATCCAACCGCGCTGTATGAGTCGGGCTTCGAGATCGGTATGTTCTGGCTGTTAACCATGATGCGGCCGCACAAACGTTTCCACGGACAGGTCTTCCTCGTCTACCTCGCGATCTACCCCATAGGCCGTACGATCATTGAGCTGTTCCGCGGCGATAGGGAGCGGGGTGTTTACATCCTCTCGACCTCACAGTGGATATCTATCCTCGTCGCCGCCACAGCGGTCGCCCTGTACATCTACCTGCGGCGGGGCCGAGGCAGGGCCGAGGCTTCCCTCGATGCCTGACAGTCGCGCGACACCCGTTTGGGTCGAGTTTGGCTCGGTCGCGAACCGGCCCTACCCCGATCTGAGTATTCTAGATCCTCATTGTGGATCCGCTGTTGTTTGCCAGGCGATTTCTTATAGAATGGTACCCCGAGAAAGTGACCATTGTGCCAAACTCAGAATCTCAACGGGTGAGCGACGGGCTGCGTCAGGCAGAGGTTCTGGTGCAAAGCTACCCCGACGCCGCGTTGCTCGTTGACGCCAACTTGCATTGGGTGGCTTTCAACCAACCGTATCTGCTCATGACGGGTGGTCGCCGTCGCGCCAGTCTTGCCGAGATGGAGGATGGCGCACGACCATTCAAGGTTCTTGGTCGCTCCGAGGAAGTGGACAGCAAGCAAGCGCAACTGGTCGTAAGCGAAGGTCGCTTTTATCGTTTCGATGAAGTCGAGATCTCGAATGGCGCCGGTGACCGATTCAACGTCATCATGGTTTTTGCGCCTGTGATTAGCGAAGGTCGCGTGATTGGCGTCATCGTTACCTACCGCGATGTGACCGCGGAGTCTCAAATCCAGAACCGTTACAAGGAGTTACTCGCTCTCGAAAAGGCCCGGGCCGAAGACCTCGAAAGGCAGGTGCGCGAGCGGACCCAAGAGTTGTCCGCCGCCCTCGAGGAGGTGACACGACTCTCGCGACGCGATCCGCTGACCGGATTGTTCAATCGTCGAGCCTTCATGGAGTATGCAGACAAGGCGATTGCCTTGGCTCAGCGTCACGACCGACCGTTGGGGGTCATGATGTGTGATCTCGATCACTTCAAACAGCTCAACGATACTTATGGTCATCAAGCTGGCGACAAAGTTCTCATTGCGGTGGCGAAGGCTCTCAATGACGGATTGCGGGAGAGCGACATCGTCGGCCGATACGGCGGAGAGGAGTTCATCGTTCTTCTCGGCGAAACGCCACCCGAGCTGGTACGCGACATCGCTGACAGATGTTGTGGGTTGATCCGCAGCATACCCATATCGGAGATTGTCGAAGACAAGAAGACCCCGCAGACGATCAGCGTCGGTGTCGCAGCATATCCCAATGACGCCTCGACATTGACGAGACTGATTGAGGCGGCCGATGAAGCCCTTTATGTCGCCAAGGAAACGGGGCGAAACCGCGTCGCACTCGCTCGAGACGTCAAAAAGACCGACATGGGTGCCGACGCAGCAGCGACAGAACCTGCCCGCCCACGCATTCTCGTGGTGGGCACAAATGAAGAACAGGCCCAGCTTCTGCGCGATTCACTTAAGTCGACCTATGAGATCATCTTTGCCGCCTCACGCAAGGATGGAATCGAGTCGTGCCGCAACACCGACCTGGACATATTGCTCGTTGACGAAGATCTCGCCGATACCAGTGGCATCGATTTTCTTTGGGAGGCTTTTCCCATTCAGCCGGACTGTCTGCGAATTCTGATCACCGATTCCCGTGACTCTTTTGCGGCGATCCGCAGCGGCATGAGCGTACCCATCGACGTCTTCATCCTGCGAGAGGACCTTGCGGAATACGTCAACAGCGCCTTGGAGAATGGACTGGCTAGGCGTGAGTTTGCGCACCAACACATCACCACCAAACCCGCATCAACTCACCGAATGGCGCTATCGGCGTCACCCATCGATCTGCTGATCCACAACAGACGATTGGAATTTGTGTACCAGGCCATCGTTGATTTGCCTTCCAACAAAGCCCTCGGATATGAGGCGTTGTGCCGCCCGCCGAGCGATCTCTTTCCGTCGCCTGTCGCTCTTTTTGACAGCGCTGTGCATCTGGGAAGGATCTGGCGCTTGAGCCGCCTCGTGCGTGAAATGGCCGTGGAGCCTTTGGGTTCATTGGATTCCAACAAACTGCTGTTCCTCAATCTCAACCCCGCTGATGTGTCTGATCCTGAGTTCTTGAACGGTGAATCATTCCTACGTCCCTGGGCCAATCGTTTGGTCTTCGAAATAACTGAACGGGCTTCGATCCATGACCTGGATCGCTTTCGTGAGCACATCGAGGCTCTCAAGGCCTGGGGATATCGATTTGCGGTTGACGACTTGGGCGCGGGTTACGCGAGTTTGAATTCGATTACTGTGCTCGATCCGGATTTCGTAAAAATCGACATGATGATGATCCGTGGCATCACCAAGGCCAGCCCCAAGGCAAAGCTTATCCGTCGGATTCTCGAATTTGCGGCCGATGCCGACATCGCTGTAATCGCCGAAGGCGTCGAAACGGCGCAGGAGGCTGAGGTCCTTGTTGGGTTGGGGTGCAAGCTGGCCCAGGGTTTCTACTTTGCCTCGCCAGAAAAGAGATTTGTGGTGCCCAAAGGTTTCTCTTCTTGAGCCACCCATCATTCGAGTCGGTACCGCTCTAGCAATACGTGGCGAATGCTGGCATGACAGCGCCGACACGGATGTTGCAAACTCTGTCGAAATCACTGACCAACGGTGCCTCGGTCGTACTGCAAGACTTGCCACCGTCGGGACTCGCCTTCTTGCTCGCTCGCGAGCCACTGAATAGACCCTTGTTGGTGGTGACCGCCACGGAGCAACGCGCCGACCAGTTAGCAGGCGATCTCGGCGCCCTTGGATTGGCCGACGTGCGGTTGTTCCTGGGTGAACCGCATGTCCTGTTCGAAGAGCTCTCTCCCGATCCCAATTGGGTATTTGGCCGCCTCAGCATTCGCCATCAGATCCTCACCGGCCCCCGGCCTCAGGTGATAGTAACCACGGCGGCTGCGGTTTTGGGACGTTGGTCACCCAATCAGGCCTTCCTGGACGCCACCGATTTGTGGGTGACTGGCGAAGAGCTCGGCCGCCATCGGCTCGCCGCACAGATGGTGTTGTGTGGCTATCAACCCGTGAGCGTCGTCGAGGATGAAGGCACCTTTGCCGTCCGCGGTGGTATTGTCGACCTGTTTCCGCCCGGAATGCCACTTCCCGTCCGTGTCGATCTCTTTGGTGATGAGATCGCCTCCATCAAGACCTTTGAGCCGAGCTCTCAACGAACCATTCAATCTCTCGCGTCCCTGGCCCTGCATCCCATACGTGACGTGGTCTTCACCGATGCTGCCGTAACCCAGGCTCGCGAACGACTCGAAAACATCGCCGACGAAATCATCATACCCACGCGACGATTGCACGCCGTCGTTGAACAAATCGAGCAACGCAATTACTTCTTCGGCGTCGAGGGGTTGTGGCCGACGTTCTACGACGGCGGCGCTCCTGTGCTCGACACGCTCTTGGGCGATGATGTTGTCGTCGTTCTCGACGATGTTGACACCGTCAGAGACGCCCTCGATACCCATGAGAAGCACGCAATCCGCGAACGCAGTCGGGCCATTGAAAAACATCGGATTGTCGTTGAGGTTGGCGAGCACATGGAGTCCGCTGCCGCGACCCTAACCCGCCTGAAATCGCGGGCCACGGTTAGCACGGTGCGCGTCGTTCTTGATGGTCATGATGGCGACAACCTGCTGCCAATTCAGCTCAGCGATTGGCACCTGCTCGCAACCGAGATGGAAGCGCGGCGCAAAGACAGCACCCTAGGGGAGATTCTCGATCCGCTCGAAGTGGAGATCAGACACCGCATCGACAAACGACATCGCCTCTTCCTCATGTGCGGCACCCGCGGCAACGCCGAACGGCTGCGTGATCTGCTTCGGGCTCGCAAGCTGGATTTGCCCATTCGCACCGAACTGCCCGACCTATCAGCTACCGTCAGCCGTCGCGATCCGGAGATCGCCATCGTCATTGCAGGACTCTCGAGTGGCCTGGTGGATAGCGCCGGTGGGATTGCCATCCTTACCGACGTGGAGATCTTCGGGGCAACCCGACAGTCCAAAAAGCGTCGCAAACGTGCACCCAAGGACGGGCTCACCACCCTCAAGAATCTGGCCGAAGGTGATCTCGTCATTCACGTCGACCACGGTATCGGCCGCTACCTCGGGCTCAAACGTCTTGTCCTCGGCGGTGTCGATGGTGACTATGTTCATCTCGAGTATGCTGGCGGTGACCTCTTATACCTGCCGATCTACCGCCTCAACCTGTTGCAGCGCTACCGTGGTCCCAAGGAGAGCGTGCGCCTCGACAAGCTCGGTGGCAATCGTTGGATCAAGGCCAAACAGCGCGTCAAAGACGCCATGTTGGCCATGGCCCACCAGCTCCTGGCGGTGCAGGCACGCCGGCAGTCGCTGCCAGGTTTGCGACTCCCCGAACCTGACGACCAGTTCCGCGCCTTCGAGGCCACCTTCCCCTTCGAAGAGACCCCCGACCAACAGCGCGCCATTGACGAGGTGATCGCCGACCTGTGTCGTGATAAAGCCATGGACCGCTTGGTGTGTGGCGACGTCGGCTTCGGCAAGACCGAGGTAGCCATTCGCGCCGCCTTCCTCACGGTGCTCGGTGGTAAACAGGTGGCGATGTTGGTGCCCACCACCGTCCTCGCCGAGCAGCACGGCATTACCTTCCGCGAGCGGCTGGCAGCGCAACCTCTTCGCGTCGAGGTCCTCAGCCGCTTCCGCTCGCAAAAGGACCTGGCTGCCCTCGTGGCCGACACGCGCGACGGCAAAATCGACATCGTCATCGGTACCCATCGGCTTCTCTCCGCCGACGTAGCCTTCAAAGACCTCGGTTTGCTCATCGTTGACGAAGAACAACGCTTTGGTGTGCGCCAGAAAGAGCGCATCAAGCAGTTACGCGCCCAGGTACACATTCTCACGTTGAGCGCCACTCCCATCCCACGCACGCTGCACATGGCGGTGACGGGGCTTAGAGATCTGTCGATCATCCAAACACCCCCCGCCGAGCGCGTGTCCATACGCACTGAAGTGGTGCGCTTCGACGAAGAGGTGATTCGCACCGCCATCCAGCGCGAGATCCATCGCGGTGGCCAGGTGTTCGTCGTACACAATCGCGTGCGCTCGATCGACGCGATGGCTCGATTCCTCGAGCGCCTTGTCCCCGAGGCACGTATCGTTGTCGCCCACGGACAGATGTCTGGCGAGCGACTCGAACGAATCATGATCGAGTTCATTCGCCGCGATCACGATGTCTTGGTATGCACCGCAATCATCGAGAGCGGCATTGACATCCCTACGGCCAACACGATGCTGGTGAACCGCGCAGATACGTTTGGGCTCGCGCAACTCTATCAGTTGCGCGGCCGCATCGGTCGTAGTCGCGATCGTGGCTACGCTTACCTCCTCCTGCCACGTTCCGATCGCATTCACAAAGAAGCTCTCGAGCGACTCGCCGTGCTCAAGCGCTTCACTGATCTCGGCAGCGGCTTCCAAATCGCCACCCATGATCTCGACCTACGCGGTGCCGGCGATTTGCTCGGCGGCAATCAATCGGGACACATCGCCGCTGTCGGCTTTGAGCTCTACTCGGAGCTACTCAACGAAGCTGTTGAAAAGGCCAAAGGTCTGAGTGAACGCTTGGCCATAGAGCCCGACATCAAACTGCCGATCACCGCGGTTCTCCCAGAGGCCTACGTCGGCGAGCCCATGCGACGCCTGGCCTTCTACCAGCGCATGGCCCAGGCCCAAAGTGACGCAGAGATCTTCGACGTCCTCGAGGAAATCGAGGACCTCTACGGCAAGACGCCCGACGAGGTGAAGAATCTCGCCGAGGTCATGGTCATCCGCCGCCGCCTCATGGTTCTGGGTTGTTCCTCTCTGAGTTGCGCCGTTAACGAGGGCGAAATCAAGATCGGCCTGACCTTCATACCCGAGCCCCCCATCGACCAAGCCCGCCTGGCCGTCACACTGCAAGCCGAGCCCAAGCGTTACCGGCTGTTGCCATCGGGCCGCCTGGCAATCACTGTGCCCATTGATCAAATGCCTGGTTCCATCGCGCTCGCACGTCTGGTGCGCGACGAAGTGGGCCTACTGCCCGCAATTTGATTGAGGTCTGAGCGCGAAGCACATAGACAGGTGTTTCCGGTTGTAAACCAGCCCTGGGTTTGAAATGTAGTGGAACAGGGAAATGTAGTGGAACAGCGTCAGGCGACGGGTTTCGCCGGGGGTTGGCGCTTGATGAACTTGCCGTAACCCACGTCACCCACAAACTTGCGATCTTTGACCACGGGCTTTCCACGCACCAAGGTGGTGACTGGCCAACCATTGACCTTGGTGCCCTCGAAGGGGCTGTAGTCACAGCGGTGGGTGAGGGTTTTGTGGGAGATGGTCACCTTGGCGTCGGGATCGAAGACAACCACGTCGGCGTCGGTGCCAACCTTCAGACTGCCCTTCTGCGGCCACATGCCGAAGAGCTTGGCAGGATTCTCACACAAGATCTCGATCATGCGCTCCAGCGGGAAGCGGCCGGCGTGCACACCCTCGGAGTAGGTCAATGGCAGAAGGGTCTCGATCCCCGGCATACCGAAGGGGATCTTGGTGAAGTCTCCCTTCCACATCGACTTCTGCTCACTGTTGAAGGTGCAGGTGTCGGTGGCCATGACCTCCACCACACCCTCGGCGAGACCTTTCCACAGGCCTTGCTGGTCTGCGGGCTTGCGAATCGGCGGACAGGTACCAAAATGGTGACCGTCCTCGCGTTTGAACAGCTCGTCGTCGAGGAGCAAGTAGTGGGGTCCGGTCTCGGCGTGAACGTTGACACCACGGGCCCGGCCATCTCGGATGAGGTCGACGGCGCGGCCGGTGGACATGTGAAAGATGTACAGACAACCGCCGGTTGCCTCGGCGAGGTTGATGGCGCGAGCAATGGCTTCGGTCTCTGTGACCGTCGGTCGCGATACCGCATGGGCATAACAGCCAGGGAACTTCTGGCCTTTGATTTCTTCCTGCAGCAAATCGATGAGGTCGTTGCTCTCGGCGTGCAGACCGACCATGGCACCGTACTTGGCGGCTTCGCGCAAAGCCCGATAGACATCGGCGTCGGTCGCTTGCCAACCCTGAGCGCGGTAGATCATGAACATTTTGAAGGTGGGTATGCCCGCCTCGATGATCTTGGGAAACTCCTCGACTCGGTCCTTGTTCCACTCGGTGATGCCCGCGTGCAGACTGTAGTCGATGCAGACATTGGCGGCGGCCTCGGCCTGCCGGTCGACAATGGCCTCCATCACTGACTTGGGTTTCGACTGGATGGCAAAGTCCAAGAACGTCGTCACCCCACCCATGGCGGCGGCCTTGCTGCCGATTTCAAAGTCGTCGGAGCTGACCGTGCCACAGAAGGGTAGTTGGAAATGGTTATGCACGTCGATGGCACCGGGCATGACGATCTTGCCCTTGGCGTCGATGGTTTGCTTGCCCGTAAGGTCGGAGCCGAGCGCTGCGATGGTCTCCCCCTTGATGGCGAGGTCGGCGCGAGTGACTCCTGTTGACGAAGCGACTTGGCCACCTTTGATGACGAGATCATAATCCATGATTGCCTCCAGATTATCGACGAGCTTCTTTGCTGTGGACGGTCTTTGGCCTACTACGGCAAGAGTTCAACCAGGTTGCCATAGGTCTCGGGCCGTCGGTCACGGTAGAACTGCCAGAGATTGCGGACCTCCCGAATCATGTCGAAGTCGAGGTCGGCAACAACGAGCTCGTCGTTGTCTTCGCTTCCCTCAGCCATGATCTGTCCCCGTGGGTTGCAGAAGTAACTGGTGCCGTAAAATTTGCCGATGTTCCACGGTGCCTCGGTACCGACGCGGTTGATGTTGCCCATGAAGTAGCCGTTGGCTGCGGAGTGGGCGGGTTGCTCGAGCTTCCACAGGTACTGGGACAACCCAGCAACAGTCGCCGATGGATTGAAAACGATCTCGGCACCGTTGAGGCCGAGCAAGCGCGCCCCCTCTGGGAAGTGGCGGTCGTAACAAATGTAGACGCCAACTTTGCCATACGCTGTATCAAAGACGGGATAACCTTCGTTGCCGGGCTTGAAGAAGAACTTTTCCCAGAAGCCGGCGACCTGCGGAATATGTTTCTTGCGATAGCGGCCCAAGTACTTGCCATCGGCGTCAATGACAGCGGCGGTGTTGTAATACACGCCCGTCATCGCCTTCTCGTACAACGGCACAACGATAACCATGGAGTACTTCTTGGCGAGTTCTTGCATCAACTTGGTGGTGGGGCCATCGGGGATCGGCTCGGCGATGTCGTACCACTTGGTGTCTTGGCTGGGGCAGAAATAGGGACCATTGAAGATCTCTTGCATGCAAAGGATCTTCACGCCTTGCTTGCCTGCATTTTCGATGAAAGGCAGGTGCTTCTCGAGCATCGCGGCTGAGATTTTGTCGACAGGCTCATTGGTGTCGAGTGCATTGGCACACTGGATCAGACCGCACTTAACATTTCGTGACATGTTTCATGTCTCCCAGACGGCGCTGTTAGGGGCACCACGTTCGGGCGCCGAGAATACAAGAATTTCCACAGCCAAGCTGATACCAAGCGACAAACCCCTTTGCAATCGACAGATGGTGCCGTGGCTCTGGACCTCGAGCGCATGGTCGTATTGCCTAGCCGCGGCCGATGTGGTTTGTCCAGGAATCTCAGTCGGGTGAAGACTCCACGGCAAGAGGGAAGAACGATGTCAGAGAACACCTACGCATTTTCGGCGCGCTCCTATGATTTCCAATCCTGCGCCAAGGCCAAGAACTGGATTGGCGGAGAATGGCGCGATGCCCAAAGCGGCACGACCATGCCTGTCCTCAACCCGCGGTATGGCAAACCCATGGGTGACGTTGTCGTCTCTGACGCCAAAGACATTGAAGCTGCGGTGGCGGCCGCCAAAGCAGCACTCCCTGGTTGGAAAACCACCCCCTTCAAAGAGCGAACGCAAGTTCTCTTTCGCCTCAAGCATCTCATGGAGGAGAACCTCGAAGAATTGTCTTGGTTGGCCTCCCACGAGAATGGCAAGACCTACGGCGAAGCCAAGGCGAGCGTCCTCAAAGGCATCGAGTGCCTGGAGATGGGCACGTCGTTGCAGAACATGGTTGCTGGCGGCCAAATGGAAGTCAGCCGCGGTGTCCACTGTCAGGTGACCTATGAGCCTGTTGGCATTTGTGCTGGGGTCACCCCATTCAACTTCCCCGTCATGGTGCCATTGTGGATGTTGCCCCAGGCCTTGGTCGCTGGGAACACCTTCATATTGAAACCCTCAGAACAAGTTCCTTACGGCTCGTTGCGCCTGGCCGAGTTGGCCAAGGAAGCTGGACTTCCCGCGGGAGTTCTCAACGTCATCAACGGTACCAAGGCGGCGGTTGAAGGCTTGGCAGATCATCCCGAAATTGGCGCCGTCGCTTTTGTCGGCTCCACCAAGGTCGCCAAGATTGTCTATCAACGGGGTGCTGCTGTCGGTAAACGCATGCTCTGTCTTGGCGGTGCCAAAAATCACCTCGTCGTCGTACCCGATGCCAATATCGATCTCACTGCCTCGAATATTGCAGCTTCCTTCACCGGATGCGCGGGTCAACGCTGCATGGCGGCTGCGGTGATGTTGGCCGTGGGCGACACTCAGAAGATCATCGATCGCGTGGTTGACATGGTGGGAAAGGTGAGGCTCGGCGTGGACATGGGGCCGGTGATCACGAAGGAAGCCCATGCACGCATCACTGGATTCATCGATCAAGCGGAGAAGATGGGTGCCAAGATTCTCGTCGACGGACGCAATGCCAAGGTCGCTGGTGCCGATGGTCACTGGATTGGACCAACGGTCATCGACCAAGTCACTGAGGACATGCCGGTCGCCTGCGATGAAGTCTTCGGTCCAGTGCTCGCGATTCGCAGGGTGGCAACCCTCGATGAGGCCATCGCCATCGAGAACAGGTGCCCCTACGGCAATGCAGCTTCAATTTACACCTCAAGCGGTCACGTGGCCCGCTACGCCATTGAGCGCTTCGAAGCTGGCATGTGCGCCATCAACATCGGCGTGCCCGTTCCTCGCGAGCCGTTTAGCTTCGGCGGTTGGAACGACAGCAAGTTCGGCCACGGCGACATTACGGGCTTCGATGGCTACCGTTTCTGGACCCGACCGCGCAAGGTCACTTCCAAGTGGGAGGTCCAGGCCGACACGAATTGGATGTCGTAGTCGGAATGCGGATTTGGTGTCGTAGTTGGAACGCGGATTTGGTGTCGAAGTAGGAACGCGGATTCAGTGTCGTAGTCGGACCACTCTTGAGGAAAAAGCATGAACACCGAAGAAATCGTTGAGTTGTGCAAGAAACACACTCTCTACACCTGGTCGGCAACGGGGTCGGTCAACCCATTACCCATCGATCACGCAGAGGGCGTCTACATCTACACCACTGACGGTCGCAAGATCATCGACTTCAACAGTCAGTTGATGAGTGTGAATATTGGCCACAGCCATCCGAAGGTCATCGCGGCGATGAAGAAGGCGTGCGACGGCCTGCTCTACAGTTATCCGGGCACAGCCACTGCCGTGCGTGCGCGCGTGAGCAAGCTTCTCGCCATCCTGCTCCCCGACGACATCAACACCTTTTTCTTCACCCTCGGTGGTGCAGAGGCCAATGAGAACGCCGTTCGCGCCGCCCGCGCCTACACCGGCAAACAGAAGATCTTGGTGCGCTACCGCAGCTACCATGGCGGCACCAACTTGTGCATGCAACTCACGGGCGACCCCCGTCGTTGGGCCAACGAGCCAGGTGGTCCCGGCGTCATTCGAGTCATGGATCCCCAGCCCTACAATTTTTCCTTTGGCGACAACGAGGAAGAGATCACCAGGCGCAATCTGCAATACCTCGAAGAGGTGATCATGTACGAAGGTGCCTCGAGCATCGCCGCCATGATGATTGAGACTGTCACCGGCACCAACGGCATCCTGGCGCCACCCAAGGGCTACCTCAAAGGACTGAAAGAGCTTCTCAAGCGCAACAACATCCTGCTGATCTGCGACGAAGTCATGTGTGGCCTCGGGCGCACCGGCAAAATGTTCGCGTTCGAGTACGGCGGCATCGTTCCCGACATCGTCACCCTCGCCAAGGGTTTAACCAGCTCCTACGTTCCCTTGGGTGCCATGGGCGTCTCAGACGCCATCGCCGACCATTTTCGCGAGAACGTGTTCTGGGGGGGACTCACCTACAATTCCCATCCCTTTGCCCTCGCGACCGCAGAGGCCGTCCTCGGTGTTCTACTCGAAGAGAAGATGGTCGAGAACGCGGCGAAGATGGAGGGGGTGATGCGCGAAGAGATGGATCGCCTCGCCAAGAAACACCCTTCGGTGAAAGAGGGCCGCGCCATCGGCCTGTTTGGCATGATGGATCTACAAAAGAACGCAAAGGGTGAGCCCCTGGCTCCGTACAACGGCTCCCACCCGGCAATGAACGCGCTCAGCAAGTTTTTCATCGACAACGGCCTATTTACCTTTGTTCGGTGGGCAAGCTTCATGTGCAACCCGCCGTTGTGCATCACCGAAAAAGAGCTGCGCTTTGGGTTCGAGATCATCGACCGGGGATTGGAGATCACCGACGCGGCTTTTGAGAAATAGTCTACCCATCCCAAACCCTGGTGATTGAGTTTTGCTTAGCGCTAAGCTAACATGTCAACATGGGTGTCACTTCCATCATCTCAACGGCTGCGCAAACCCTCGGTCGGAAGGGTGGTCTGCGCCGTGGAAAGCGTCTTTCGCCACAGCGGCGCTCGGAAATCGCGCGCCTTGGCGCTCGTGCTCGTGAGGAGTCTCTGCGACTCGGGAAGGCGATGAAAGCCAACTTCGAGTATCTCGCCGCAGTTAAGGAGCTTGGCTCCTATAAACCCATCAAATCGGTGTCCACCTGTGATGGCCGACTCCCGGGCATATATGGCTAAGCGAAAAGCAGCTCAGGCCGACTTCATCGTGTCGGTTGGTAAGCTGCTCGCGGCTCTACGCCGGGAAGGCTTCACGCCCATCTTGGTTGGCGGGATGGCCATGGTTGTTTTGGGTTCCCGGCGGGTCACGAGAGATTTTGATTTTCTCTTGGAGGAGTCTGCGCGTGATCAAAAAAGTGTGACACAACTCTTCTACAACCATGGATTTGAGCTCGCCTCAAAGGTCGACGAGTATGGTGAGATCGTGCAGACAATCGACTCTGCAAACATTGCATCGGTTCGGCTCCGGACGGATCGGCCCAAGAGCGCCTATTTCCACAATCATCGCACAGGACTGCGAGTCGATTTGCTCTTTGATTTTCCTTTTCCGGCAAAGGGCATCGGTGCGAAGGCGACGCGCACGAAGGTAAGCTCGTACTGGTTTCATATCGCAAGCCCAAGCGATCTCCTCCAAATGAAGGTGATGGCCGCACAAGATCGCAAGCATGCCGCCGACCTGCAAGACCTCGAGTTTCTGAAACACCTCATGGAAGACGGAAAGCGGGCACCGTCGTGATGCGCTTGGAAGGAATTCGGATTGAGGCAATAAATATTCAAATAATACACATCAATTTGATCCCAGTGACGAAAATATGAGGAGATAGAAACGAGAGGAGTTGATCTTGAACAAGGTTCAAGCCATTGACTTCGCAGACTATGCTCTCTTCAGTAGCTCGTCCACTGACGGAAACTCCGTCGACCCCGTCGTGTCGCTCACCCATGGCACGTCTGCACCGGTGCGAGATCAGTGGTTGGCGGCCTGTCAACACCACAACAACTCCCCATTTGTCACAGCGCCCTTCTCGATTGTTGGCTCGGAGGTCGTGCAGAACTATCTCCACATCCGCAACCTTGTTGACGTTAGGCGGGTTGCGTGGCACGGGCTAGCGCCAATTGTCTCGGAACCGGGCGATGGGCCCACGCCGCTGCCAACCCGAGGCAAAGTCGCGAGTGTGTACGACGGGGACACCTTCACCCTTGTGGACCGGGATATCAACGTCCGTGTGCAGAACGTCAATACGCCGGAGAAACAACCCTTGGAGGACATGGCCCTGGAGGCCCGAGACCTAACCAAGTCCCTGGTCCTAGGCCCGGACAAAGAAGTCCGTCTGGTGTTCGACGAAAACATGGCGCACGACTCCTATGGTCGAATTGTCGCGCAAGTCCTACTTCCCGATGGCAGCGACCTTGCCGAACACCTCTTGGAAAATGGTCTCGGCCATCTTTTCGTGGTCGGCCAGGCGGACAACCCAGGCGATATTCCACGCCTACTGGCAGCCCAAGAGCGCGCGCGCTTTGCCGGGCACGGCATCTGGGCGCTCGAGCGCTACCAGGCAAATCTCAACGTTACGTCGTTTCACGCCAACGGCAACGGTAGCGATGTCAATTATCCCAACGGGGAGTATTTCCGTTTCGCAAACATAACGAGCAAACCGCTGCAACTCGGCGGCTACACCATAGAAAATGCGGCAGGAAGAAAATTCACCTTGCCCAACGTTGAAGTGCGTCCAGGTCACACCGTTCAGGTGTTTTCCGGGGTGGGAGAAAATCGCCTCGAACCGTCACGTACGGTAAAACTCTATCTGGGTAGCGAAGAACCCATCTGGAACAATTTCGGCGATGTGCTCACGATCAAAGATTCTTCCGGCGAAGTCGTCACAAAAAGTGTCCACCGGCCGTTGAGCTCCCCTGTGGACCTCACAAGATTGGCCAATCCGATTACCCAGAAAATGGTGCAGGACCTGGGGCCAGACATTGAGGCGGTTTACTCCGGGCCAGAACGCATCAAAGTTGGCGGCACGCTACTTGTCGACGACGGCGACACCGCGTTCATGAAGTCTCCTCCCGTCGGCACCTTCAAGGTCACCCTGAAGGATGGCAACGGTATCTCCGTAACTCGAGACGTGCAGATTGCCGACCAAGGGGAATCTCCCCAGGGTATGCTCGCCATCCGATTCGTCGGAACCGACACGCCAGAGACCCATTTCGCCGTGAGTAAGGACGGCGAGACCATGTTCTACAGCCAAGGAAGGGCCGCAGAGAACGCTGCAGAACGACTTTACGAGCTTCTCAAACAGGCTCGAGCGATCGAGGTTGCGCCGCTCAATCGCCGTCCTTTTGACGCGTACAACCGTTTGTTGGGTACTGTCTTTGCCACGATGGCTGATGGCAAAGAGATCAACGTCAATCAATGGATGGTCGAGCAAGGTCTAGCTGAAATGTCAATGACATTTCCTTCATACGGCGAGTTTAACCGTGACGCCTTCGCAGCCATGAGCGCCGCATCCAAGGTGGCATACACCAAGGGGCGAGGCATCTACAGTGACGGCGAGGGTCAGTGCAAAGAGAGGCCCGTCGAATTTCGAAGGCGGCTGCGGCAAGTCGGCACGGCCCAGCCGTTTGTTGTCGACATGCATAACGGTTTGGTCTACGCCGCCGCGGAGATTGATCGCGTCGCCCCGCACGACAGACTGTTCGTCTACCAGCCACAATTGCAGAAAGCCATGGATGGCCTCGGCTTGCACTACGCGCCCAGCTTTCCTTGACGGCAAAGTCACGCCATCGGATACCTGCGTCTCGCCTGGATGAGCGCCGCATTGTCCAAAAATCCCACGCTAACCAATGAGACGGCGGATTCGATCCTAGCTTTTTGCCTATGATCTTTTGGCCAGGGAGTATTATACAGACGTTTTGGACCAAACGAAGACTCGGAGCTCAGGTATGAATGTCCAGCAAGCAATCGACGAGGCGAATCGTTGCCTTCTTTGTCACGACGCACCCTGCAGTCAGGCGTGTCCCGGCGGTACCGACCCGGCGAAGTTCATCCGACAGATTCGTTTTATGAACCTCAAGGGTGCCGCCAGAACCGTCCTCGGCAACAACCCCTTGGGTGGCGTTTGTGCGAACGTTTGTCCCACCGACGACACCTGCGTGCGCGCTTGTTTGCGCTCCGGCATTGGTCAGCCCATCGACATCGACGGTCTGCAACGATTCGCGGTTGACTATGGTCGCAGCCAAGGGGTCAAGGCGTTTGCCAAAGGCAAAGAACTCCCACACAAGGTGGCTGTCATTGGTGCCGGTCCTGCTGGCCTCACCGCTGCTGCGCGCCTGGCCACCTACGGCTATCCGGTCACCATCTTTGAGGCGAGAAAACAAGCCGGGGGCATGCTGCGTTACGGTGTACCGGAAACCCGTTTGACGGTTGAGGATCTCGAAACCGACCTCAATGAGATTACCGCTTTGGGTGTGGAAATTCGCACCAACACCCGCATCGAGAGCAAAAACGCTGCGGCCAAACTCCTCGACGAGGGCTACTCCGCGGTGTTTGTGGCCCCCGGTTTATGGAAGCCGCTGGCCCTAAACATTCCTGGTGCCGATCTCGATGGTGTTACCACGGCGCTCACGTTCCTCGATGATGCACGGGTGGCACCAGAAACGATTAGGACGCTGGTCAAGGACCAGTTCGTCGCGATCATTGGCGGCGGCTCAGTGGCCATGGACGTTGCTACCACCGCCATTCGCCTGGGAGCCAAACGAGTTTACGCCCTCGCCCTCGAGGGGATGACCGAGCTGCCAGCCATGGGCGATGAAATCATCGAAGCGATGGAGCTCGGCGTGGTGATCAAACCACAGGCTCAGGTCAGCAAAGTGCTCGGAGAAAATGGTCGCGTTGTTGGTATCGAGGGCCACGAGACCGAATGGGTCGTGCCTGGAAAGCTTACCCCTGATAACGCCAAGAAAGTCGACGGCACTCGATTCTCTTTGAAGGTGGGCGCGCTCGTGCAAGCCATTGGCCAAGGAGCGACCGAGGCCGTCGGCGGCATCATCACACCTTTCAAGAGCGACCGCGGCTTGGCGACTGCAGACAAACAATCACAAGCCACCACCATGAAGAAGGTCTTCGCCGGCGGAGATGTCGTTCGCGGCGCAGGCACCGTCGTCGATGCGGTGGGAGATGGAAAACGAGCGGCTGAGGCTATTCACGAGCTTCTCAGCGAAGGGCAGGTGGCGTTATGACGAGGGGAATCGATCTCTCTATCAATTTCTGTGGGGTCACATTCCCCAATCCGTTCTGCCTTTCCTCATCACCGGTTGGTAACACCTACGACATGTGTGCTCGCGCCTTCGACATGGGTTGGGGCGGTGTCGTCTACAAGACTGTCGGTCTCGACTACGAAGTGAAGATTACGCATCCCTCTCCCCGCCTCAATCCTCTCCATCGCGGCAGCCAGAGGGTGGTGGGACTGCAGAACGTCGAACAGATCTCCGATCGACCCACGAAGGACAACTTCGTGGACCTCGCCCGTCTCAAGAAGAATTACCCCCACAAGGCCCTGGTCGCGTCCATCATGGGGCTCACCCATGCCACCGATTGGGAAAAGCTCGCGAAGATGGCCGAAGACGCGGGCGCCGATATGATCGAGTGTAACTTCTCGTGTCCACAAATGACTGTGGAAGGAACCGGGCACAAGGCCGGTCAAGATACCGCTGTGGTCGAGAAGCTCACCTCCATCACGAAATCGGCGTGCTCGATTCCGGTGATGGCCAAGATGACCCCCAACGTCGCGGACATGTTGCCCTTGGCCCTCGCGGCGCAAGCAGGGGGTGCCGATGCCATCTCTGCCATCAACACCGTCAAGGCACTCACCGGCGTTGATCTCGACACCGCCACCCCCCTACCAAACGTGGGTGGTAAGTCGTCTTCCAGCGGCTATTCGGGCACGGCGGTGAAACCCATCGGTCTGCGATTCATCTCCGACATGGCTCGGGATGAGCGCCTGAAGATTCCGCTATCGGGTATGGGCGGCATCTACACCTGGATCGATTGTGTCGAGTATCTGCTCCTTGGCGCCAGCACTCTGCAGGTGACGACGGCGATATTGCAACATGGCTTCCGGATCGTCGAGGACATGGACGAAGGACTCAGCGACTACTTGGTGGACCATGGCTATGAGAGTGTCCAGCAGATGGTCGGCAAGGCCGTTCGCAACGTGGTTGAACCCAACCAACTCAGCCACGCCACCCAAGCCATCTCGGTAATTGACCATGACAAATGCATCGGTTGTGGTCAGTGCTTCCTCACCTGCCGCGACGGCGCGGCCCAGGCCATCTCAATCCAAGACGACCGCATGCCGATCGTTGACGAGGACGAGTGCTTCGGTTGCCTGATGTGCAAACACATCTGCCCGGTGCAGGATTGCATCACCTACAAGACCGTGCCGCACCACCAAGCCACGGCTTGAGTCGGTTCGTTCTGATCACTGACCTCCCATTGGAATGACCGGCCGGGGTCGGCACCACCGCCAGGCCCGCGACATTTTGGACAATCCTTGTTTTCTTGGCCAAAGTGGGACTGCAGGCGTCAATTCTGCGGGGTTATGTCTCAGACATGGTCATTTTGGATGTGCACAAACCAGAGCTTCGCGCTCGGCTCGTCTCGGCCCTAGACGAGTTAGGAGAGAAGTGGGTCGATCCGAAGACCGACGACCCATCGGTAATCGCGATCTTGCAGGAAGTAGGAAGCGTTCCGCCACCCTCGTCCACACGAGAGCTGCCCATTATTCACGTTTGGGAAATGGGGCGGCATCCCGATGGCACGGGTCATGACGAAGGGAATGCCTTTGCTTGTCCACGGGTCCGGCACCTCATTGGTGCCAAGCCAGATGTTGATTTGGCAGGGCTGTCGTCCACCCTTCGTCACATCCGCACCGGGGAGTTTCTCGGACTCGCCGGACTTCTAGAGTGGGGTGCGACGATCCATACATTCCACGAAGCAACATCGGCAAACAAAGACGCCCATCTCGGTCGACTGGGTGCATTCTTGCAAGAGTGCGGCATCACAAAGACCCGACGCGAGATCCTCGAGACCGCCCTGGAGGAAATGTTCACCAATGCCGTCTACAACGCGCCGGCAACGACGAATGGCGAACACACCAATGCTATAAGGAACCGGTCGGAGCGTGTGCGATCAAAGCGGCCGTTTGTCGTGATGTTTGGCGCAGACAATCATCATGTGGGCATTGCGGTGCGCGACTATTACGGTTCGATGTCACTCGATCGCGTGATTGGAAGACTGCGAGAATGTTATTCAGTGGACAAAGCCCAACACGAAACGAAACTTGGCGGCGCAGGCCTCGGCCTGTTCATGATGCTGAGAAGTGTCGATCGACTCGTCATCAACATAAACCCAAGTCAATTCACAGAGTTCGTTGTCCTTTCCAGCCGCACTCGACGCATGCGCGAATCGCGGGGTGCATGTCCAACATTCAATCTTTGTGCACTCTCTCCCGAGCTCACACTGCGACGCCACTTCCGCATGGCAACCGCTTGGGATGCTCGAATAACAACGTCGGAACTGAGTGCAACTGAGGGGAAGGCAATTGTACGAGACATCTCTGTCTCCGGTGCGTTTGTCCAGATCAACGACGAGACCAAATCAAAGCGGGGTGATGTACTGTCACTGCGCGTTCAAATCGCTCCAGACCAGTCGCCATTTTCCCTGCGCGGCGTTGTCCGCTGGAGCGGGAGAAGCTCGACACACGGCTGTCGTGGAATCGGTTTGCAGTTGGTGCACCCGCTGGATGCCTTGGAGGCATATGGTCGTGCGCAGCCCGGACGAATTACCTCAAGAGGGCAGACGTGTTCGGTATCCAAGATCATTCAGACATGGTCAACGGGTGGAACCCACCCCGGAGAGCCCGTAACGGTGTTCTTTCGCGTACTCGACGAGAAAGGCCGCATCTTGTTGCTCCGTCACGATACCTTGACCAAGCGGTGGGCCATGAAGGTTCCAACGACGTGAGGAGGTGCGGATGATGTCTGCTCTTTGCCGACAGACGCGATCGTCCCTTGTTGCGGCCGTTTTGACGTTGTCGTTGCCAACAACAGTCTTTGCGGAAAAGCCCAAACTTGCGGTCATGCCCCTCGGGGCAAAGAATATGCCGAAAGACACCGTGGAGATCATCGACGCTCTGCTCACTGGGGAAATCGCGGCTGCAGACCGGTATCAGGTCCTCGGTGTTTCTGACATCAACATCCCGGCATCGACGCATTCTTCTAGGTGCCATCCCACCAGGTTTGCTTCTTGATTATACAAGTTGTACAATATGTGTAATTTGTACGTATTCGGCAATTGGAGTCTCAACATGGTCAAATTGACCACCACAGAAGCCCGGAAAGATTTCTCCAGCGTCGTTGACGCCGCCTATGCTCGTTCCGAGCGGGTCGTACTTACCCGCAACGGCAAGAGCGTCGCCGCAGTCGTGCCCATTGCTGACCTTGAAGCTCTTGAAGACTTTGAGGATCGGATGGATATCAAAGCTGCGCAGGAGGCGTTGAATGAGCCGGGACCCAACATCCCTTGGGAGGAAGTGAAGACACGCCTTGGCCTCTGAGACCTATCGAATTGAATTTAGACCCGCAGCGTTTCGCGACTTTGAAAAGCTAGACAAAAGCATCCAACGTCGTTTGGGGCGGAAGATTGAAAGCCTTGCGACGAACCCGCGCCCTTCGGGAGTGAAGAAGCTTGCAGGTGAGTATGCCCTGTGGCGTGTGCGCGTTGGCGACTACCGGATTGTTTACGGCATCGAGGACGACTGTTTAGTTGTACTCGTAATTCGTGTCGCTCACCGTCGTGAAGTCTACCGGTGAGTGAGTCATTGATTTTGGCCCGCCACGTACTTCCACGATTGTTCAGCCCAAAAAAACGCACAAGGCCTCTGTGGCTAAATCGCCATGAATCGCTCCGACCCGCATCATAAAAGGCTCTGCAGGTCTCCGTGTATCGAATTGAAACACTGCGACACTATTGACCTCGACCCACTCATATATTTGGTGCCATTACCGACGGCACGCTGTTTGCTCTGCCTGTGGTGATGATTTTGCGATTCGACCGCGGAACACTCATCTTAAGCGAGCCACCAAACAATCTCGAATTCGGCGACGTCCCCGGCGTCACTTGGGACCCGCGCACTTCGGAGTTTCGAGCGCCTGCCCATCGATACAACGAGGTTGTCACCATGTTGCGCCAACGCAACCTCGAGGTCGAGGATCACGTACGCCCAAAGGCGCGCCTCAACATCCGCGAACCTGTGTCTCTGCGCCCCTATCAAGAGAGTGCGTTACACGCCTGGCAACTGGGCGGGCGGCGCGGCATCGTGGCGTTGCCGACAGGCAGTGGCAAGACAAGATTGGCAATCGCCGCTATCGCTGCTTCCAATCTACCTGCTTTGGTGTTGGTACCTACCCGGGTCCTACTGGCTCAATGGTGTCAAGAAATTGAGAAGTGTCTCGGTGTTCTTCCCGGCTGTTTCGGCGATGGCGAGTTTCGACATGGGCTGGTGACCGTTGCGACCTTTGAGAGCGCCTATCGTCACATGTCTCGCATCGGCAACGAGTTCGACCTCTTGATCATCGATGAGGTGCATCACTTTGGTTCAGGGGTGCGAGAGGAGGTGTTGGTGATGTCCGCGGCGTCCTTGCGACTTGGTCTCACAGCCACACCGCCAAAGGACATCGCTGCTATTACGCGGTTGCGCGAACTTCTGGGTCCGGTCGTCTATGAGCTCGCTATCGCGGACCTCACTGGCGAATACCTGGCCGAATATGAGTTGACGACGCTTACTTTGCCTCTCAATGAGAACGAGCGAGCCGTCTACGAGCTCGACATGGCGCGCTTCCGACCGGTGTGCCGGCAATTCTTCCGCCTAAACCCAATGGCCACCTGGGCCGACTTCATCCGTTTTGCCAACCAAACCGATGACGGCAGGCGAGCATTGGAGTCATGGCGGCGGGCGCGGAGCCTGCTCTCTTACATCGACGCGAAGCGCGCCACCCTTGCACACATCTTGCGGCGTTTCACCAACGCTCGGATTCTGGTCTTCACCGCCGACAACGAAACATCCTACGCCATTGCTCGCGAGTTTTTGATCATGCCGATCACCTGCGACATCAAGCGCCGAGAGAGAGCAAAAGCCCTCGAGCGCTTTCGTACTGGCGAGCTTCGTGCGCTGGTGTCGGCACGGGTCCTCAACGAGGGACTCGATGTTCCTGACGCGGATGTCGCAGTGATCGTCGGTGGCGGCACGAGCGAACGGGAGCAAGTGCAACGCATTGGCCGACTGTTGCGACCTTCACCGGGCAAGCGGGCACAGGTCTTTGAACTCGTCGCCGCTGACACCACCGAGGTGAGGCACGCACAGCGGCGAAGGCAGGGGCTCGGCTGCCACAGAGAGTCGTCCCGCCATGGCTCACCCAATCAACGTTGGGGAGCATCGGCTCACCCACCCATGGCCGGCTATGCCCATGCGCCGCCGTCCCAGGGGAACAGCAGTTGGGACCGCTCGTGGTGAATGCGAAGAATTGGGCGCCCAGAAAGCGGAGACATACTGCGTCATGCCAAACGTGAGCCAACTGCCCACCACAATTGCCGGCGATGCAGTGCGACCGGATTTTCTCAATCACAGCGACACACCCTGGATCGCCCTCCTGCTCGAAGAAGTACAACGTTTTGAGGGGAAACCACGCAAGCTCCTCGACGAACATCTCCGCGGTGGCTTGCCCTTTGCCGCACCCTCTTCCAAGCTGTTGCTCGCCCAACAGACGATACGGCGACTGTGGCGTTTTGACATTGAAGCCGCGATTGCCCCCCACAAGGCGCGGACACGTCTGTTCACTGCTGCCGCGGAGCATGGCCGCGACGGTGCCCTAGAAAGAGTCGCTGACGAGCTACGGGTTACGCCAAAGGACCTTGAGGCGTCTCTGTTCGCTGATCTGCCGCGGGAAAGAAGGGTACACGCCCCCAAAGAGCCATTGTCACCTTCCGAGCTCAGTGCCCGTGCGAACCTCATCCTTGTTCAGGCCATGCTGAAACAGAGCACCGGGGTTCGGGTGCGGTTGCAGGGTAACGCCCGGCCGGTTGTGCGACATGCAAAGTTTCGTGGGCTCATCTGTAATGTCATGTTCGACAAGGCATCAAACGCGGCGCAAATGGAAATATCGGGTCCGTTGTCACTGTTTCAACGCACCCTGGTGTATGGCCGCGCACTCGCTGAGCTCTTGCCGCCATTATCGTGGTGCAATCGCTTCTATCTCGAGGCAGACATCGTGCTCGGCTCGGAGAGCAAGCAGCTCATCCTCGCCACCGGTGCACCGATTTTTCCTGGCAAAGAGCCCAAGCGCTTCGACAGTCGCTTGGAGGAACGGTTTGCCCGAGAGTTTGGCCAGATCACCGCCGATTGGGACTTGATTCGCGAACCGGAACCGATCCCTGTGGGTCGTTCACTGATCTTTCCCGACTTCTCCTTGGTACGACGCGGCCCACCCTATGACCGTTGGTTTCTCGAGATCGTCGGCTTTTGGACTCCGGAATACCTCGAGCACAAGATCGCGACCTTGCACCAAGCCGGGCTCGAGCGTCTCATCATTTGTATCGACAAGACCAAGAACTGCTCAGACAATGAATTGCCTGCTCGCGCTCGAGTGATTCGGTTCGCCAAAAAGGTAGACGTGGAAGAGGTGCTCGCCATTATCGATCCGGCCTGCGTGATCTAGGGCTCATTCGGAGAATGGTATTTCCATCATTTGCGCCTATCTCTCTGACTCAATTTGACACGGGTTTGAGCACCACCGCTTTGAGCTCTCCGCGTTTCGCCCGACCATTCACCTTGACGAGCATCGGTTGTTCAAAGCGGACATGTCGTATGTGCTCGTCTTCGTAGAACGCCGGTTGGGCGTTGAGAAAGTCGATGTCGAATGAGCCATCTTTCACCGACGGATCGACAGTCAAGTAGACTGTGCGGAATGCGGTGAGATTGTGGAAAAAGTGCGAACCTTGACTGGCATCGACGCGGAAGGTCCTCATGCCAGCTTCGACGATGACACGAGCGTTGGTGATGAACGCCCACTTGACTGGAATTCCCAACCACGGGTCGGTGCTCCCCCACCGCCCCGGCCCAATGAGAATGTAGTCTCGTCCTTCATCCTTGAGTCGACGGTTGAGGTTATTGACACGTCTAGCGATGTCTTGAGTGTTGGCGGGATCAAAGCTGTCTTGATTGACGTAGATCACGTCATACAACTTCTCGATCTTGCCGTTGCCGAGGGCCGTGGTGGCTGCGACGATAATGTCTTCAGGCTTGGGCTTCCCAATTCGCACGTTCTCCGATTCACTCTCCTCGACCACCGGGCGAATTTGTAGGAATTTAAATGCCATGGGGCGTTTGTCGATATTGACGGCAAACTCGATCTCTACCTCCGTATTCATCTCTTTCTGGCCGACCTCCAGGAGCGTATCGAGAATTTCGGCAAGGGGGATGTGATTGTATCTAAGCACCGAGGCGAAGGTGGCAACCTTGCGTCCGGGGCGATTTGGGTCATCACGGATCGTGTTGTTCTGCATGTCGTACGTTGACAACAACAGGCGATTCGCCTTCTGCTCTGCAGCCACTTCCAAGTCGCATTGCACGAGATTGAGCGAGTCGTCCGTACCTATCTTGAACTCGCTGTGACTCATGTCGATGGCAAAAAACTGCTGTTGCGTGAGACGAAGCACAGACTCTGGGTCTGCGAGTTGCATGATCTTTTTTGGGTGCTTGGGCGAGAAGCGCAATGACGCCTTGCCGTCAACAACGGTCTTGCCCAACCCTAAGGCGATATTGGCTACCCCTTCGTCGGTGCGCTCCCGCGCGACCGGATAGAAGTCCAAGGAGCGAGCAACCCCAGAGATGTTTGGATAGTAGAGATCGCCGTAGCGCGAACCCGTCACCTCTTGGATGACGACCGCCATCTTCTCTTCGTCCAGCGCATCGTGTGTCGATAGCGCGTAGCTCTTGCTGTCACGATAGTACGTGGATGCGTAAACACCTTTGATCGCGTCAGCAATCTGCTTGACGCGGACATTGATGTCACGGTGGTTGTTGGTCAAAAAGTAGGTGGCGTAAACCCCTGCGAACGGTTGCTGCAGCGAATCCTCGAGTAGGCTCGACGACCTAGCCGCGAGCGGCGTCTTGATGACCGAAACCACCCGCGCGAGGTCAGAGAGAACCTCTTCGGGAAGGTCGACTTCGAGGAACCGCCGCAGGATTTCATCGTCGTCCTTGTCGGACAGGGCAACATCGTAAAGATTTCCGGCCTCCATAAAACGGTCGAAAATGCTGGTGGTGACCACCACTGTCTTGGGGATTTGGATTGTCACGTTGTCGTAACGGAACATGATCCGGT
>Ga0156400_1318_pt1 | contig 28603 bp, 21 predicted proteins | sample RifOxyA3_FD_108044 | JGI IMG/M metagenome (GOLD analysis project Ga0156400, IMG submission 108044) | Deltaproteobacteria bacterium RIFOXYA12_FULL_58_15
CATCGCCGACAACAGATACCCATCGTGTGCCTGACGATTGGCCAGAGCTCGCATAACCTGCAGTGCCCCTGCTGGAAAACCAGCGTCACCCAGGGCGATTGCCAGCGCCATGCGGGAATGCCGGTCAGCCGGACTCTGAGAGACGATCTCTGCAAGATAACAAATAGCATCCGCTGGCTTTCCTGCCGCCAACGCCTCGTCGACTTTTGCACGTAGTTCTTCAGACATGCCGACAGATTCGACGTATCGGGGCGCGGGGTCAAGCCCCTGTTGACCACCGCAGATTTCCTGACATTATTTTGCACCCGGGACGGTTTGCTGTCGCACAAACGATTGCCAGGCTCGGCACCCCCGTGATACGCGCCTCTCCAATGAGTGCCACTCGCACAGAACGGTTGTTGAATCTCCTGACTTTGCTGCTCAACACGCGGCGTCCGATATCCTTGCGCGAAATCCGTGAGCATGAGGAGTTTAACGCCTACCAGACGGGCGATCCCAAAAGTGGTGAACGGGCCTTCGAGCGAGACAAAGCGGCGCTCATCGAGCTCGGCGTGCCCCTGCGCTGGATCCCCCCAGAGGATGAAGACGATGACGACGGCCTTGGGGGATACGTCATTGACCGCAATCGCTATTTCCTTCCCGAGCTCGGCCTGAAACCCGCCGAGCTGGCCCTGCTATCCATCGCTGGCGCGGCGGCTGCCGCGCTTGAGGGATTTCCCGGCCGAGCGACAGTCATCCGCGCACTCGCCAAGCTTGGATTTGATGTCGATGAGACCGGGACCTTTGCGAGCCTCGCGCACGCCCCCCTTCGCGACGGGCACATGGTGGAACAGATCGGCGCGCATCTGCAGATTCTGCACGACGCCGTCGCACATCGGCTAACCTTGGCGCTCGGCTACCGTGCAAGAATTGGCGAGCTCACACAACGTCAGGTGGACCCGTACGGTCTCTACTACCGTCAGGGCGTTTGGTACCTCGTCGGCCACTGCCACCTTCGCAATGCCGAGAGAACTTTCCATCTCGGTCGCTGCGAAAACGTCGAGCTCGTCTACCCAGATCGACGCACAGCACAATTCGATGTGCCTGGGGATTTCAATCTCTCCGCCCACGTCCACGCCCGACCATGGGAAATGCCGCAACACCCTCCATTCAAAGTGGTCATTCGGCTCGCCGAAAGACTGGTTCCCGCCATCGTTGAGATCTTCGGGCGGCGTGCCATTGTCAAGGCGAGTGAAAAGGGTACCACCGTCGAGCTCCTCGTCAGCAACCGATCTGCTCTCATCCTTGCCGTGCTGCCGCATGGTGCTGCCGCTGAGGTCATCGAACCCAGCGATGTGAGGGCGGAGATCCGCGAAGTATACGAACGACTCGTTCGCCACTATGACGGCAGCAAGCTCCTGCGACAGGAAGTTTCCGCATGAGCGTTAACGATCGCCTCGGCAGACTCCTGTTCATCGTTCCCTATGTCGCCCATCGTGATGGCGTGTCCCTCGACGAGCTAGCGAGCAAGACCGGCGTGACGACGTCGCAAATCGCCGCCGACCTGGCCTTGCTGTCGATGGTCGGTCGGCCGCCACTGACCCCGGACCACTTGATCGACCTGTATGTTGAGGACGATATCGTTTACGTCGAGTTGGATCAGAGTCTATCGCGGCCGTTGCGACTCACACACGAAGAAGCTCGAGCGTTGGTGCTCGGTGCCAAGCTGGTCGGCTCCCTCGGTGGACTCGGTGAACAGCTGCAGAATGTGTTGGACAAGATCCTCAAGGTCCTCAACCCCGTCGATCGCGAGATTGTCCAATCCCTGTCCGAGCGGGTTGGTGTTTGGCAAGACTCGGGCGAACCACCCCAGGCGGTGGTGCAATTGCGACGTGCGGTCGAAGAACATCGCGAAGTTGGCATAGAGTATTATTCGGTTTCCAGCGACCGGCAGAAACGATATCGCCTGCAACCTCTTGCACTCATCACTCACTCCGGCAGCGAGTACCTCGTGGCTCTCGACGTCGACGCCGACGGGCACGAAAAGCTGTTTCGACTCGATCGAATGGCCGAGGTGAAGATACTGCCGGGACGATTCGAACCACCTGCCATGCTCGATCTCGAAAGGTTCCGCACCCAGCGCCTCTACTTTGGCGAGAACGCGACGAAAGCGGAGGTCCATTTCGCCAAAGAAGCGGCACGGGACGTGTGCGAGCTCTTCGGAGACTCGGAGATCATCAACGAAGCTGACGGCTCGATCCGGGTTCGGCTGTCGACATCCAGCCCCGCTTGGCTCGCTCGATGGGTGTTGCCGTTCGGCGATGCCGCAGAGGTGGTTGGCCCACCGGAGCAACGCGCATACATAAGCCGCCTGTGCAGGGAGGCGGCTCTGGCCTACGGACGCGACCCTTGATCGGAGACGGCACGCTCGCGGCCACCCTTTCAAATGGTGCCAAGCGTCACCCGATACTCACGGCTTTGGCGCTCGGTCTGGTGCTGCGAACAACAGCCGCCTTCATCGGTTGGGGCTGGTTCGCCATTGACGATTACCTCTACGTCGTAGAGCCTGCGTGGCGATGGCTCGAAGAACCCAGCTGGCCCTACCCTTCCCTGCGTCGCTCGCCCTTGTTGGCGCATGCATTCCATGGGTTGATGTCCGCGGCACAGAGCATGGGTGCCACCGACCCGAGGACAGTACTGCAGATCGCGTACTTTGGATTGGGGCTGTGGTCACTTCTGGCAATTCCAGCGGCGTTTCTACTTGCCAAGAGACTAGGAGATCGCACGGCGGCAATTGCGGCTCTTCTCATCGCGGTCCATCCACTCATGCCTCGCATCAGTACACGCGCGCTGATTGAAGTCGTCGCCATCGTCCCCTTGGTGTGGAGTCTTACATTGATAGAGCGCAGCGTTACCGGTTCTCTGCGACGCAAGCTCTCAATGGCCACCGGCGGCGGCCTACTCTTCGGTTTGGCGGTCATGCTTCGATTCCAGGTGGGTGTCATGGCCATCGCCATCACCGGTTGGCTCCTCTGGCACAATCTGCGGCACAACCGGCAACGCCGAGGTGAACCGGGGGCCTTTGCCCCCTTCATCGGCTTTGCCCTCGCGGGCATCGTCGCCGTCACAGCCCAAGGTGGCCTCGATGTCGTCCACGGCCGGCCCTTCTTCTCCACCATGCTCTGGTACGTGGGCAGTAACCTCGACAGCTCTGACAGTTTCGGCGCGTCCTCCTGGTACACCTACCTCTGGCATCTGCTAGCCCTCACCGTGCCCCCCGCAACCGTGCTCCTCGCCAAGCCCCTCTGGCGAGCAGCTCGCTCCCACGCTCTCGTCTCCCTTTGCCTCGCGGTCTTCGTCCTCGCGCACACACTGGTTCCACACAAAGAAGATCGATTCATGTTTCCAATCCTCCCCCTCGCACTCGTGCTGCTCGCCGCCGCACTGGTTGACCTCCACCGCGGCGGGAGATGGGAACGATGGACGGTCCGATTCTTTTGGGCATTCAATGTGGTGGCTCTGGTCGTCGCCACGACCTCCGACGCCCACAGGAATCTCACGACGCCCCTTGCGGCGATCGGTCGCCTCGGAGGCACGTACGAGGTCGCCGTGGTGGGATCCCGCCAAGTCCCTGACTACTACCTCGGCAGCAGCTCACGCGCCCAAGGCTTTGCTGAAACCGACTTGTTTGTGGACGCCGTCATCACCGGCAAGCTCCGCCCGGATTTTGTCCTCTTTCGTCCCGAGCCCAATCCCTACGAGCTCGAGGTCCTGCGCAATCTCGGGTTACAGTGTCGTGGCCCAACGATGTTTCCTGGTGACCTGGTCGATCGCGTCCTCGTCGTGCTCAATCCCCGGCACAACGAGCGTCGACACGCCGTTGCATTGTTTGACTGTCGCCCCAAGAACCGTGGAGACGTGGGCCCATGACGCCCCTGCGGGTGCCCGCCGCGCAAATCACACCGTTGGTTCTCTCTCAACTCTCGATAGGAATGGACGAGAGCCGGTTATACCCAATGCCATTATCATGATGCGGGCACAGGCCGTGGCATCCGACACGGGATCGTGGCGATTGACCAACGGGACGCCGAGCGACCGACATACACCGGGCAGGCCGAGATCCGTCAACCCCAGTTTGTCTCGCGCAAGTCGCATCGAACAGAGAAATGGAAGCGAGGGAAGAGCGAGCCGGGCCTAGTCGTGGCACGTGCCGCCGGACATCATGCCCGACATCATCCCGCCACCTTGCATCATGTTATCCGCGCGCCCCATCTCCTGCTGCGCCGTCTGTCGCATGGCATTGCAGTGACGCTCGGATTCCGCACGGTCCTGCGCGAGATCATTCGACGCGCAGGCCGCGCCCATGTGCGTGGTCAGCTCGTCCTTCATTCCGCCGCATGTCTTCTGCATGTCCGCCATGTTGTCGCGCCCCATGGCTATCATGCAGTCGTCCATACCCGCGCTCATGTCGCGCATCCTGTCGACGATGGGACGGACGTCGGCCTCGTACCGGTCGCGCTCGGCCGTGCATGCCGCCATGTCGGTCATGCCCGGGATGTTGGTCTGGTGGGTGTCGACCGCCGCCACCAGTTGCTCGTTGAGCTGGCGGAACGCCGCGACATCGGGCGCTGGCGTTTCATCCGCGCAAGAAGCCAGTAGGAGACCTGCAAAGCTACCGATCAAGATTCTTTCGAACATGGGATACCTCCTGTGAATGTTGGCCGACCATGTCACTCCTGCGACACGGCGAACGTTGCTTCATACTTCGCATCCGCTCCCAGGTAGATGGTCACTGCCTTCGGATGCTCGGCGGCGCCATCGTTATCAATCATGACTCGCGCTCCTTTCTTGATGTCCGTAACCGAGGCCTGGGTCTTGCCCTTGAAGACCTTGGTCTCCGCGGTGATCCCAACCGAAACAGCCTTGCCTTCCGTCGTTGTCAGGTCTAGACGAGCCGCCTCCGCAAAGACCGTCATGGCCTTGGGGCGGACCCGCTTGACCGCACCGTGGATGATGGCCTCGACAATATTGCAAAAACAATGAAACGTGATGCCTTCATGGAGCTGCTCCTCCTACCTGGAGTGTGAATTTAGCAAATTCTGCGCCAGACCCAGTTCTTGTTGTAAAAATGGGCAATAACAAACGACTATGCGCTCAGCAGCGTCGTCCTGTGCGTTTTTGAAGTCAAATACAGCGTGAATTAGATACAGTGTAACTCATCTGGTTACTCATTTCGCAGACTGGAGCGGCACAGGTACTTCAAGCGCGGAACATGGGGGTCGCCAACGGGACGGTATCGGCCGCGATGGCGACCGGGCCCTACGCATCGGCAACTCGGGGGTGGTGTCGGGCCTGATGTCGTCAAGCGTCTTTCTTCAAGAGAGAGGCTGCGCACGCCCGGGCCGCGCGAAGCGCGAGCGCGAGCACAGTGAGCGTGGGATGGCGATCGCCCGAGCTCGGCCATGTTGATGCGTCCGCAATCCAGACATTGCGCAAGGCGCGAAGTTGACCATGGGGGGTGCAAGGCTCTGATGGGTTTCCCATTCGGATGGTGCCGGCCTCGTGCCCATTTCCGGGCGTGAGGGGATCGTGAAACTTTATGAGCTTGCTGTCTTTTGGCGCCAGTGCGTCGGCAAGATTGCGGCAGGCCTGCTTCATGTCCTCTGCGAGGATTTTCTCCTCGGGCGACCAGGCAACGTGCAGCCGCGGGATGGCCTGCCCCGCAGCGTCGCACCGCCCGGGGTCGAGCTCCACGTATCGATCCTGATACGGGTAGCATTCACCGATGGCATGGATCTGTGTGGCGCGCATTCCGGCACGCTCTGATGCGGGGGCCATGCGCTCCAGGTCGAAGGCGTCAAGGGAGCATGGGCCGTTGAGCTCAATGCTGAATCCCCCGGGGTAAGGGCGTCGGCTCTTCGAATTCAGATTGACAAAGTTTTCGACAAGGGCCGCGCCGGAGAGAGGGCCGCGGCTCCCCATCGAGGGCGGGGGCAGGGTCTCAACAAGCACGTAGCTCGCGACCATGTGGTCTGTGAAGTTTCTGCCAATGTTTCGAGCAGTCGTCCCCCGCAGCTCGCTTGCGAGGAGCACCCGCGCCGATTCTATTGGTGAAGCTGCGAGCACGAAAGTCCGGGCTTGCAGCGTCATGGTTTGTTCGCGCTTCAGGTCAAAACAGCATAAAGAGAGAGCTTGAGAACGCGCGTGCTCAAATCGGAGGGCGACGCAGTACGAGCGGGCCCTTCGCGCCGCGCGCCAGCGAAGCGGTGTCCATGCCCTGCACGGCGAATCCATGGCTGCCCGTTTCGGCACTATGGATAGGCCAGCATCGCGGGCTAGCTTCGCGTAGCGTTCGTCGAGCAGGCCCTCACGAACGTCGAGTTTCTTTTCGATTTGCGCGTACGCCGGGCCGAGCTTGCGCGCAGAGGCCGGCCAATCGGCGCGTGCAAGCGCGGTCGCGGGGATGCGATGGCACCACCCGCCCCAAAGATGGGTTCGGCCTCCTACCGCGCGCACACGGTACCAATCAAAGCTATTGCCGAGCTCAGAGCCCTCGACCGCAAAGGGCCACTGCCGTCGATCGGGCTCGCCTGCCGTCTCGTCGATTCCGAGGCGCGGGCCTGCATCTACGAGAAGGACGTCGAGCCCCGCGGCGTTGAGGATCTCCGAAACGAGACAGCCCGAGGGTCCGGCCCCGATGATGATGACGTCCCAACGTTTGGTCATGCCGCGATGCCTCCCCAGGCGAGTTCCGCCGTGGAGATCGCCTGGGGAAAGCGCTTGGTCTCCTGGATCCGTGCTAATTCACTTACAGCAGCGAATCTGGCAATGCCGAACCTTGAGGCTCTTGTTCAAAGCCGTCATGACTTTGATGTTTTTGAGACGAACCTTTTGCAGTAATTTCATACATCCTCCACAGTTCAGAGGAGCCTTTTCGGCCCGCATTCCGGCCTGACGACACTGTCAGAGCAAAACAAGGCAAGCAAGACATGTGCCACGCAGATCCAATGCTTTGGTGTGGCAACGACTCCGAGTGATTTTGGTGCACCATCGTAGGAAATGGCCCTCTTCTTGTTGTGACGCCCTTGGGCCCGTGATGATGTCATGCTGGCCATATCTAAAGGCGTCTTGATGGGACGAGGTTGTCTTGCATATCTGCGACCCGAAGGTCATTCAGGATTCGCACTTCTGCGAACGATTCTGTCCTCACGGTCCGAATTAGGTCACCCATTCCGTCTTCTGATAATGATGCGTGCCATGAGCGCGAATCCAAGGAGCACGCTCAGCGAGGAAGATTGCGTGGCAATGCACCCCCTGTCCCCGTCTTTGCACTCCGGATCGCACGAGCAGCTGTCGTCGCACGAATAGGTCGTGTTGCAGGCGCAGGTGTTGGCCGGCACGTCCGCGGGCGGCTCATCGACCGGCGGTGGTGACGTGTCCGGCGGCGTGTCTGTGCCGCACAGGCCCCATTCGTTGCAGACATCGCCGTTGCAGTCGTCTGTCGAGGTGCAGGACGCCCAGCAGGAGGCAGTACCGTCGGCCTCGGGCCAGCAGGAGTACTGCGACCGGCAATCGGTGTTCCGCGTGCAGGTCTGCAAGCACGCCGCGAACATACCGAGTTCGATGCAGTAGTGGCCCTCGACGCAGTCGGCGTCGACCGTGCACTCGACGAGGCAGTAGCCGTCGGGCAGCTGATCGACGCACCAGCCGTTGTCGGCGCAGTCGAGGTCGGCGGTGCACGAGCCGCCGGGATGGGTCGGGCCATTGTGGAAGCAGACGCCCGTCGTGGTGTTGCAGGTCTCGCCCTGCACGCAGCCGTCTACCGTGCAGGACGGCAGGCAGACCGCGGGGCCGCTGCTCGGTGACAGGCAGTCGTAGCCGGGCCGGCAGTCGTCGATCTTGGTGCAGCTGTCGAGGCAGTATCCACCGTTCCGGGTCTGGAGGCACGTCGCGTCCCCGGGGCAGGTGTCGGTGCAGCTCGTCGTGCAGTAGCCGCCGGCGAAACCCATGCTCTCGAAAAGGCAGCTGCCGCCCATGCCGCACTGGAAGTCCTGGTTGCAGGTGATGCCCGGCGTCACGGTCGTCGGGGCGCAGGACGGGTCGGCGTTGTCGACGAGCCAGTCGCAGTCGTTGTCGATCCCGTCATCGCAAATCTCGGTGACCGGCTGGCAGACGTCACGGCCGGCGGCCTTCTGCACAGCCCTGAGAGCGTTCACGCGGCCGTAGCCGTAGTGCTGCTCGAAGCCGTTCACGTCGTAGGTCACACCCCCGATCTTGTCGGCTGTTTCGAACAGGATCGAATGCACCTGCGCCCGGGTGAGCTCCGGCGCGACGCAATAGACGATTGCCGCGACTCCGGCCGCGACCGGCGTCGCCGCGCTCGTGCCATTGAACTGCGTCGTATAGTCCCCCGACTCGTAACCCGCCGTGCCGCTGATGTCGGTCGTGACTGCACCGGCGGGCGAGGTGAGGTCGAGGTCCGGCCCATAGTCCGAATAGGACTCGAGCTCGTCCCAGTAGCTCGTGGCGCCGATCGAAAGTACGAGCGGGTGGCTCGCAAGCTCGTAGCTCTCGTTGGCTCGGCCGTCGTTGCCGGCCGCGAAGAGGATGACACTTCCAGCGCCCGACCGGCCGCTATTGGTGACCGTGTTGATGGCGAGGTTGAGGTCGGAGGGGATGGGCGCCGCCCCGTCGGGGCCCCAGCTGTTCGAGAGGACCTGGGCGCCGTGATCAGATGCCCAATAGAAGGCGTCGCTGTCCGCACCCATCCGGCTGTCGCCGGCCTCGGTCATTATGCGGATCGGCATGAGAGAGCAGGCCGGACACACGCCCGAGACACCGATGCCATTGTTGCCGGTCGCTGCGGCCAGGCCAGAGGTACTCGTTCCGTGGGCATCGGTCGGGTCAGGGGTCGGATCGTCGTCCTGGTAGACCTCGTCTCTAGGACTCACGATCTTGCCGACCAGGTCGGGGTGCGTCATGTCAGTGCCGGAGTCGATGATGGCGATGATGACGTCGGGCGAGCCGAGTTTCGTCTCCCAGGCGCCGGTGGAGCCGATGTTTTCGTGATGCCACTGGTCGGCGAATAGCGGGTCATCGGGCACGAACCGCTTCTCGATGCGCCAATAGAAGTCTGGGTGCGCCCACAGGGCGGCGTGCGACTCTTGGAGTCGGGCCGCGACCTCGACAGTGCGACTCGGGTTGGCGGTCACGACCTCGAACAGGCTGAGGTCTCGACGCAACAGCCGCGCCGAAACCGCGCCGGCCGCCTTGGCGCGGCGATTGGCATCGGCCTCAGAGACGCCGAGCGGAAATTGGGCGCGAATACGCTCGTCGGCGATGTAGTAGGAACGTACGCCCGGTAGGCGATACGGCTCGAGCACGACTACTCCGTGGATGCCGGCTGCCTCGCGTCGTAGGGCTTGCGGATCTGCGACACCAGTCAAAAGCCAGACACCGCCATAAACGCCCTCCACCTGCACCTCGGGGTGTTTGAGCGCGAGCCGCGAGATCACCGCTTGCGCGGGAACGCGCAGAGCCACGGCGTCGGGCGCGGGGCTGAGGGCAACGGGGCCGTGGGCGCTGTGGTAGACGGGCACATGATAGGTGGCGCCAACGAGTGCGAGGACCAATAGATTCATCGAATTCTCCGCGAGCGCCCGGATGACGCTGCCAAAAGCTAATGCCGCGGCGACACCAGGGCTTGGCGTCGTCGCGTCAGGACCGCGCCAGCTATTGCAACGCCGGTGCCACAATGCGCCCCTCCTAGAGCCGTCGGCCAGCGCCTGCACCATGTGAAAGCGACGCAAGATTGGGTAGTTAGGGCACTCAGTGGTCTGCGCGCGCGGGCGGTCTCGCAGGATCGCGAACCCGCCGCCCGACCGCACTCGCGTGCATGCGAATGTGGTTCCAGGGCTGGCGAGGCGGTCAGTTCGGCGCGGAAACGCCGAAGTAGTACTCGGCTGGATCGGTCCCGCCGTCGACCGTGCACCCTTGGTCGTCGACCATGGTGATCTTGAGCCAGAAGGTGCGCTCTTTGAGACCGCCGAGATCCGCTGTCGTGAAGGCACGTTTGACCTGATACATCCCCTTGCCGGCGTAGGTTGGAATCAGGTTCCCGAGCGACTCCACGCTCGTGCCCTCACCCGCCATCAGCTCGATGGTGGGGCTGCCGTTCACGAGCTCGCTCGGGCGCAGGTGGTTGAACTTGTTGGTCCACGGCTCGGTTTCGTTGACGGGCGTATTGAACGAGCGCATCACCTCCACCGAGAAGGTAATCTCGGCATTGTCGGCCAAGACCTTCCCCACCGAATTGTCCCAGCGAATCTGGTAGGAGAAGTCGTTGGTCGCGTCCTGCGCGGGGGTGGTGTTGCAGAAGTACCGCTCGCCGCCGGCGCGGCTCGTCTCGAACGGGAAGGCGAAGGAATAGGTCTGATCATCCTCCTCCCATTGAAAGCCGATCACGTAGGCGCCGACCTTGTCAAACGCGTGGTGCCACACGTAGTTGCCGTCGCCGCTGTCCTCGAGCACGCCGGCGGCCAGCTCCTGCTCGGTCATCGTGCTCTCCTTGGTGTGCCGGTAGAACACCTTCACCGGCAAACCCGAAGGCATGGGGCAGTCCATCTGATCGGCCATGCCCATACAATCGTCGAGCAGCATCACCGCAAACGAGGGGGATACTTGCTTCAAGATGTGGGCATGCGCGCCGGTCAGCTTGACCTGGTACTCGTGTCGCGACATCGCCATCGTCTGGGTGTCATCATGCTCGCTCAGGCAGGCGCCGAGCGTCGCCGTCAAGAGCCCGCTTACCGCCATGGTTCGCAAAATCTGCATCCTCATTGGAGTCTCCTCTGTTGTCCTTTGTCCATTAACGCATGCCCGAGGTCCGATTCATTCGTCCCACGGAAACTCTGCTACGAGAAATGCGACGAGCGAGTCGATGTCGCGGTCGGTGAGCTGATGCCGCCACGAGGGCATGCTCAACGGCGGCACCGGGCCGGCCGCATCCTTCTTGCCCGCCGGGTTGCCGTTCTTGATTAGATCCTGCACCGCTTTGAGCTGCGCGAGAAAGCGAGAGTAGGTCTTGAACGGTGGGGTCGACTCGAGCGCCGCGAGATCCGCCTGCTTCTCGAGGAGGTCTATGACCGTCTCGGCGTCCTCGGGCTCGAAGAGCTGCATCCGCTCCGCGAGCAGGTTGTTCTGCGGCACGGTGTCCTTCAGGTAGTTGAAGTTACGAACCCCGCCGGAGCCACGTGCGCCGTGACAGCTCTCGCAGCCCATCGTGGAGAACAAGAACTCGCCCCGGTCGACAATGGCTCGCGGCGCCGTCGCCACGGGCGCCGTGCCGTGGTTGCAGCGTTTGTGGACGGCGCTCGCCGCCGCCGCCTCCGGCGAGCCTTTGCCGAGCACCCGGATGATGCCTTGCATGTAATAGTGACAATGGCCGCAGACAGCAGTGCAGTAGTAGGTGAACTCGCCCGCCCGCTCGCCGCGCAGCTTGACCTCGACGATCTTGCCGGGCTCGACCAACACCGCGCCGACACCGAGCTCGGGCACGTAGAACCCGTGCGTGACGTCGGCGCTCTCGAGGTGGAGGAGGATCTCCTCGCCCTCTTCCAGGATCACCGTGGCCCGGCGGAAGGTCTTGTGCCAGTAGTTGGTGCCATCCACGACCTCATCGGTCCAGACGCCGTCCTTCTTGACCCCGGTGAGTGACACCACCCGCAGGCCATCTCGTGACGACTCGTGGCGCATCATGGCCGGCACACCGAGAAGTGCGCCGACGACCAACGTTCCTGCGACCAGTTCTTGAATCCCCGTGCCCACGTGTCACCCAACGAAGAAGACCATGAAGACCGCGGTGACGACTGTTGCGAGTCCCCAGATGGGGATCACCGCCGGGACCGCCGCCGACAGCTCGCCAAACAGCCGCTGACTCACGCGGAGGCTCCGCGACAACGCCAGAAACAGCCCGACGAGGAGGAGCGGCACCTGCACGAGGGGGATCCACTCGGGAAAGATCGGATGCCACTGCACGGTCGCGGTGCCGAGCAAGTCCCAGCCGCGACCCATCGGATCCGACAGCACCAACAAGATGTAGGCGCCGTTCACCATGACCAGCGGCACGCTGAACGCCACCCAGGCCAGGAGCCCGAGCGGCACCCAGGCGTAGGCGAAGCCCACGAACACGGCCTTGAGCTTGACGGCGTGCACGGCCGCAAGTCGACGTCCCAGGGCGGCGGCGCCGAGATGCAAGGACGGGAACAAGACCAGGCACAACCCCACGACCGAGCCGGCGTAGATGGCAAACCCGGCCCAGTTGCCGGATTCGCTGGCGTTTGCCCAGTCCTTCACGACGCCCCAAGGCCCCAGGAGGGTGATGGAGTAGACCAGGGCCAGCGCCACCATGATGAAGGCCTTGAAGGCTTCGTCGACACCTTTGAGGGTAGTCTCTGAGCAGAAGGGTCTGAGGTAGAGCGTGACGTTGTCGTAGGGACACGTCTTGAAGCACTCCAGGCACATCCCGCAGTAGTTGTTGCGCTCCATGGTGCCGACGTATTGGAACCACGGACAGCCGTAGCCCTTGGCGCAACCGAGCAGACACTCCTTCTCTTTGTGGCCGCGGCACAGCTCTCGATCTTTGACGCGAATGGCGACGGTGGCGGTCATCGAGTAGAGGCCCAAGAATCCGCTCACCGGACATAGGTACATGCAGAACGCTCGCTGGCGGTAGACGAGCGAAAGCCCGAGGGCGAGAACAATCATTCCGCCTAACACCGCCGTGCTCACGATCGGGCGCGTGACCAGGAGCGCGCTGAACACCGCCAGACCGAGAAACCCGACATTCTGCAGCCAGATGTTCTGCAGCGCTTTGGGCCACGCGCGGGACAAGCCAAAGAATCGCGTCCGCTGCTTCGCCGGGCCATTGCCAACCCAGACGCCGATGAAGCGCAGGCGCTGCAACCATTCCCCGAACGATGGCAGCGGGCACATGGTGCACCAGATTCGCGACAGGAACGGCACGAGTAAGGTGATGAGCAGAAACCACCAGAGGATCCACACGAAGACGATCATGATGTTGTGGCTGCCCACCGGTGAGCCGAACAGGCCGGCCGCCATGAACGCGGCGAAGAAGACCAGGTTCACCCAACTCAGCCAGAACTGCAGCGGTCGCCATTTGAGCACCGACCGCAGCCCGGGGATCGCCGCACACAGATCCACACCATTCCGGCCACCTGCACGGCGCGCCGTCGCGGGCGCAGGAGCGGCCGTCTGGTCAGACTCGTACGCGACTTGCACGGTGAGCCCTCCGCCAAGCGATGACTACGCTGCCCAAGAACAGTCCGCCGCCAGCGCCGAGGCCGGCGTGGAGCACATGATTGGGCTCGACGATGAGCTCGCCGCTCATGAACGGGTGCAGAGAGCCGCAGGTGTGCGAGCAACGAAAGCGGAACTTCCCCGGCTTATCGACGACCACGATGACCTCCTCCTGCTCGGCCCAGTCGTCGTGTCGCGAGGGGTGGCGGACCTTGAACTTGTTCTGTTGCGGCGTGATCTCGACGTCGAGATCGTAGCCCTCGAGGAAGAAGCCGTGCACGACGTCGAGGGCCACGAGCTTCAAGAACAGCCGATCGCCGCGATTGGCGCGAATGACCGGCGGGTCGTAGGCATACTGACGTGCGCGAACCAGGATCTGCCGGTCCTGGGGCGGCTCGGTCTGGTCGAGCGCCAACGTACCGACGGTGGCGCCGATGGCCACGGCGGTGGCCACGGCGAGCCCGAGGGCAAAGCGTTGCCGGTCTTCGACCTGACGGACGCTGGGGGATATGGGCACATCGCTCATTTGTGCAGCTCGAAGGTCACGCTGCTCGTGCCGCCATCAGTGACCACGATCTTCTGGGGCTCGGCGGTCTTGCGCTCATGCCAGAGCTTGACCGTGTAGTCTCCCGGCGGCACGCCGTCGATGCGGAAGGTGCCGTCCTCGCTGGTGATGGCGAAATGTGGGTTCTGCAGGACGACGACGTACGCAATCATCGACGGGTGCAGCTTGCAGAGCAGGGAGTACGCACCCTCGGACTTGAAGGTGTACTTGTAGGTCTCCCCTTTGTTGAAGACGCCAGCGTCAAACTTCTCGCCGTCGGGCGTGAAGATGTTGTGGCCGGTGTTGTCGCTGTTCAAGAACTCGATGGTCGTGCCTTTGACGACCGGCGTGACGAACGGGATGAACTCCTGGTTCTTCTGGTCGATGTGTGGGGCCGGCGACGGCGGGTAGCGGTCGTTCTTGCCCCGTTCGACATAGACGACGGCGTTCTTGCGCTGTTTGGCTTGCTTGGCCAAGACGCTGCCGGTGATCGTGCCGCCAGCCCAGCTCGGCGATGCGTTGACCACGAGCGCGACGCACAGCCACAGGCTCCGGATCATGGTGCTTGTCACTTTTAGCCTCCCTCTCAGTGCATATGCGGGGCCGCGGTCTCGGCCGTCACGGGTAGTGTGATCTGACCGCGCATGGCCACGACAGCCGACATGGTGTCCGCCGCAGCCCGCGCGCTCTCCACGGTGAGGACGATCTCGTCAACGGTCGTGAGCGAGCGCGGCGCGTCCGTGGTCAGCATTCCTATGTCATCGAGCATGCCGAGCAGCAGACGCTCGACCGCGGCGCTCGTGCTCTCGGTGCCTTGCGCATTGTAGCTGCAGGTACCCGTCGTCGCCGGCGCTGTGGTGGTGTGCCCTGCGTCGAGGGGCACTGGCGTGCCAGGATCCATGACCATGGACATCCCGGGCATCGAATCGCCCGACGTGGCAATGACCGTGGTCCAGGTGGCCCACACGCCGTAGAGAAGACCCGCGGGCAAAGGTGGACTCTGCATGGCGCTGACAGTGATCTGGTCGTCGCGGAGCTCCGCGGTGCCTGTGACGCCGGCCAGGCAACTGCCGCAAAGCGGCGCGTACGTCAGATTCCCACCCACGGGACCGCTCAGGCGCACGAGCGGTGAAGGCGAGTCGGGGTACGTGGAGCGGCCGGTCTCCTCGGTCACCAACACGTCAGCGGGGGTCGCGGGATCGAGCGGACTCGATACGGCGAAGACCGTTGGATTTACAGTCGGCGCAAGGCGTCCGAGAACAGTCGCCTGACCGCCCATGACGATCCAGGCGACGTACTGCGAGGTCTCCACCAGGGGCTCGAGGCCGCAGGTGTAGACGTGCAGAAGGTCTCCGCGGAGCGTGCTCTCGCCGCTCGCCAGCGTCGGCTGGGCCGTGAGCGTGATCAGCCGCATGACGGGGTCGCCCCCGCAGCCCGCAACGAGACTCAGACCCCAGAGCAGTAGGCCGGATCTAGAAAGCACCATTGATGGCTCCCAACACCTGCGTTAGCTGCAGCGTGCCCTTCTGGGTCTCGCTCACCGCGATGAGCTGGGCGCGCACGTTGGCGCGCAACAGCGCCGAAACCGTACCGCTGGCTTGTTGACTCACGACTCGACCAACGCGCATCCGCTCGAATCGTACCGAGGGGATGAGCCACGGGAAGACTACGTAATCGAGCTGCGAGTAGAACTGCCAGCTCGTCAGATTCTGCATCGGCTTCGCCAGGATCGGCCGGTCATTCTGAGTGCGAATGCCGGCGGTCGTCAGACTTGCGTCCCCGTACGTGAGGATGATGTCGCCGCCGGTTTTCAAGAAAGGGTCGGTCTGGGTCGCGAGGGTCGGATCGCCGAGCGCGGCATAGCCGCGGTAGGCGAAGGCGTCGACCATGACGCTCGCCTCACGCCAGGGCTGCGCCTCAGTGGCGCTGCCGACCCCGTCCAAGCGCATACCGCCGAGCTTCGCGCCGAGTCGCCCGTAGAAGTCCTTCGGGCTGGTGACGCGGTTTCCCGAGCCTTCGACGATGCCGAATGCGTACGTCGCCCGGCCCGCCCCCAATACGCCGGTCACCTCGATACCGAGCTGCACCGGCTCCAGCGCGAACAGATTGTCCCGCACGGTGGTTGTCGAGATCCAGGGGGCCGGACCGAGAGTCCGATGCATGCTAAAGCCGAGGATGCCGGGCTCGAAGCGGCCGACGCGGACATTCAGGCTAGTCTGATCGATAGGACTGAAGACCATGAAGAGGCGCTCGATTTCGGCGCGGACTGTCTCCCCACTGCCGGCATTCTGGACGGCGCGGATAGTGACGCCCGCCCACGCCGCCCACCATTCACCCGAGGTCGCCGCCAGGTTGAGTCCCGCCATGCCCCCGAGGTTGGCGAAGCTCAGCTTGCTTGCGGGGCTCGGTGCCGCAGACGTCGCTGGCGTGATTTGGAGTTGGGTCGCGAACTGGGCGCTCATGGGTAGGGCGGCCGGTAGGTCTCCGGGCCAGACCGCGTCGGGAAAGACCTTCTTGTGGCCTTCCTGACCGAGCTCGACGACGGTGTCCTTTCGGGAATCCTCTTCGTCGCCGCCCGGAAACCGGTAGGCGTTGCGGCGGAAGGCCTCTCCAAACGGAGTGAGCTTCGGGAACGCCACGTGGCAGGTTTGACAGCTCGTGGCGTAGCGACGGGCAAACACGGGAACGGCCCACGCGTCGCGCGCAAGCGCGAGACTGCACAGCACCAGAAGACCGGCACCCACGGGCGAGAGTGCACGCCAAGCGGACCACGACTGCATACTCTACTCCATCTGAGGAATTGGCTCGCCAGTCGGCCAGCGCGGCGATATAAGCAAGCGACGTGCCAACGGCACGCAAGGTTGTGAGTCCTGCGAGAGGACCAACGATTCAGGCTTTCTGAAAGATGTTGGTGGGAGCGCCGATGCCTCGGACTTGAAGACATCGACATGGTCCTCGCGATTCTGCGACTGCAGAACCGCGCCCCTGTCGCAAGTGTGCGAAGGCATGGCCTCGGCTCGCGGGCCTATGATGGAATCGGCTTGTCGAGACGGCGGTAGAGCGTGGCGACGTGGACTCCGAGGAGCCTCGCGGCGCGCTCCTTGTCGCCCTCGGCCTCGGCGAGCACCCGCGAGATGTGCTGGCGCTCGAACTCCTCCACGGCAGGCTTGAGCGCTAGAGGCCCAAGGGACAACCCGCGGATCTCGGCGGGTAGCTCGTTCGGCGATATGGCGTCACCTTCGGCGAGGAGCACCGCCCGCTCGATCACATTCGCGAGCTCACGAATGTTGCCCGGCCAGTCGTAGGCAAGCAGGAGTCGCATCGTGTCGTTCGTGAGACCCGTGACTCGCTTGCCGACTGTTCGCCCGTGGATCGCAAGGAAGTGCTTGGCAAGGGCGGGGATGTCCTCGCGGCGTTCCTTGAGCGCCGGCACGTCGATGCGAAAGACGTTCAAGCGGAAGAACAGGTCGCGGCGGAACTTCCCCTGGGCTACGAGATCCTCGAGCGGTTGGTTGGTAGCCGCGATCAAGCGGAAGTCAGCCTGGATCGGCCTATCGCCGCCGACTGGCTGAATCTCTCGCACCTCGAGGGCCCTCAAGATCTTCGCCTGCACCTGCTGCGTGAGCTCGCCTACCTCGTCGAGGAAGACAGTGCCACCGCGCGCCGTGCGCAGGATGCCATCCCGCCGGCGAACAGCGGACGTGAAGGCGCCGCGCTCATGGCCGAAGAGATAGGACTCGATGAGCTCGCTGGGGATCGCGGCCACATTCACGGCCAAAAACTCGCGGTCGCGTACTTGCGAATGTTGGTGGATCGCTCGCGCTACGAGCTCCTTGCCGGTCCCCGAGGCGCCGGTGATGAGCACGTTTGACGGCGTCGGCGCCACCTTGTCGATGAGCTCGAAGACGCGACGGATGGGAGGCGTGTCGCCGACGATGCCCTCGAACCCCAGGCGCTCCTGGAGGCTCTGCCGGAGACGCACGACCTCCTCTTTGAGCGCACGGTAGGCCACGAGATTCCTGAGCTTCTGCAGCAGATCCTCGAAAACGATCGGCTTCAATAGGTAGTCGTAGGCTCCGTAACGCAACGCCTCGACTGCCGATTCCACGGAGGCATAGGCTGTCGAAATCAAGACCGCGGTCTCGGGACGCTCCGCGACCACGCGTTTGAGCAGGCTGATACCGTCGAGGCCGGGCATACGAATGTCGGCGACGAGCACCGCCACGTCGGCCTCGAGAACTCTCGTGTAGGCGGTCTGGCCGTCACCCACACCTTCCACCTCGTAACCCGCCTTGGTGAGAAACTCGACGAGGTTGGTTCGCAGGATCTCCTCATCCTCGGCGATGAGCACGCGCTCGCTCATGACCGCATCTCTTGCGCGTCAGCATGGCCCGGCGCAACTGGCAGGCGCACCGTGAAAGTCGTTCCCTGACGGTCGGACCGCTCGAGATCGAGACGTCCGCCGAGCTCGTCGTGAACGATCTTGCGGCTCACGAATAGCCCTAGGCCGGTCCCTTGCTCCGGGCCTTTGGTGGAGAAGAATGGCTCGAAGACCCGTTCCTGCAGCTCCGCGGCAATCCCGGAGCCATTGTCGCGGATTCGCACGAGGACATCGCCGGAGTCCACCGCGGTCTCGAAAGTCAGGACGCCGCCGTCGGGCATGGCGTCGAGGGCGTTGATGCCCAAGTTCAGAAGCACTTGCACCACCCGGTCCTCCTTCACACGCACTCCCGGCAGCTCCGCGCGTGGCGCTTGGTCGATGCGCACCCCTCGGGCCCGTGGATCGTGATGCAGCAATCGGGCCACGTCGGCGACCACGTCGTTGATGGAGATCAGCGCCACCTCGTCGCGGCGCCGTCGGGAGAAGTCCACGAGCTCCCGGAGAAGTCGGGTGATGCGAGCTACCTCCTTGTCAACGATCTCCAGCGTCTGGCGCGTACGTTGGGGATCGTCCGAGCTGCTCGCAAGCCGGAGCTGGGACTGGATGGCTGCCAGCGGATTTCCGATCTCGTGGGCCACACCGGCGGCGAGGAGGCCGAAGGCGGCCATCCGCTCATGGTGGACGTGCTCCGCCTGGATCTGCTTCTCGGCGGTGATGACCCGGGCGATCTCCACGACCGACTCGACGGTCGTGCCGTGTCTGAGAACGGGATAGGTTTCGACTTGAAGGATCTCCGGGCGGCCCGCCCGGTGCGACCGCTCGTCGACGCGTGGCGCACAACGATCGAAGGCCTGGCGGATCGGATGTGTGGCCGGCAACTCGGTGCCCTTCTCAAAGACGTCGACGTAACGCCGGCCCACGATCTCCTGGCCGTATGCGGCGAGCGCTGCACGGTTTGCCTTGACGATGGCGCCGTTCCGCTCGACCACCACGACGCGTTGCTCAATTGCATCCAAGAGCAAGCTCGTAAGCTTCTCGCTCCGTTGCAGCGCTGCCGTTCGTTCGACGATCCGTTCCTCCAAACGACCGTAGGAGTCGCGCAGCGCCAGGCTCATTCGATTAAAGACTGTCGCGAGCTCCCTGATCTCGGCCGAGCCGGACGCCGTCACGATCTCGCCAAAGGCGCCGCATGCGATGCGATTGGCCGCCGTCGCAACCTGGCGCAGGTGTGAGGCAACGCTCTCGGCCGTGAGCGCGCTCGCAATGATCAAGATCAGGGCCAGGATGGCCCCGAGGCCGACCGCCTGCCATTTGAGTTCTTCGAGCCCCGCGAGGGCTGCCGGAATAGGCACCTCGACCAGCACACCCCAGCCTGGACGCGTGATCGACGCAAACGCAGCGAGGGCGTCGGTTCCCGACGGTAAGGTGTACTGGTCCATCCACCGCCCTCCAGTCGCCGTGGGGCGGCGCTCTGCGAGATCTCGGGAGGAATTCGTGGGGTTGAACTCGTCCGAGGAGTCCCAGGTGATCCAGCCATCCGCGCTCGTGAGATAGAGCACGCCGAAGGGGGCGAGCTCTCGCTGGAGGGAAAGGAGACCGCAATGCAGATCAAAGGAGAAACGGCCGCAAAGGCGCACACCATCACCAGAACGCGTTGGAGGGAGTGGCACAGTGACAATGACAAAGGGGTCGAGTGTATCTGCCTCAATGCCAACCGGTCCTGGCGGATCAAAGAAGCCCGCGACACAGGGATCCTCGGAGGGATCATAATGACGAGCAGTGTCAGGAAAGGAGGACGCCAGGAGTCGTCCGTCCTGTCCGACAGCCCACAGGTCAAGGACGTTTGGAGCGTACTGGCCCGCTACCGCGACAGCCGAGGCGATGGCGTCCCCGGTCGGCCCTTCAGTACCGACAACCAGGGTTTCGCCCGCCGCATACAACGCTTCCGTCATTTCAAGAACCGAACGCCGGGCATCGTTGGCGGCCATCCCGGCGACGTGGTTGACGTCGCGGAGGACGGCCTCTGTCCAGAACTCTCGTGAGCGACGATACCCCCAAAGGTTCGAGAGGATGAGCGGTCCGAGCGCGAACAGCAGGAGTAACGTGCTGAGTTGCCTAGACAACGTCAACGGTCGGCCAGTCCTCTTAGGGACGGACGTTGGCTCGTCGCGTATTCCGTTAGCCATGAAGGTCACGCTGGGTGTCGCCAACGCACACCATGTCGTCGGGTGGCACAAACCTACCTGGCATAGGATCCACCTTCTTCCCGTCGCAGCATTTTCCCAAGCGGTCGGCTCCGCAGAGCGCGTTTTGGCGAGTAGCCAAACCGAAAGCCAATCAAGCAAAGCACGTGCCAACCAGGCGATTGCACCGATCTTTTTGTTTTAGGCACTTTTACAACGTGTCTGCGACCTGTTGATGATCGTGCTATCGACGTCACGAACATTGGAGATCCTGCTGAGGTCCATACGCTCGATATTTCGCCATCCGACCTCGAATTTGACAAAACGATGTCTGCAGATACAGTGTAACTGTTGAGGTTACTCATTGGGTTGGCGAGGTTAGCCTTGGGCGGACCGTGTGGCCGAAGAAACGGGCGTTTGCTCCGATGGCCGTGCTCCTGACGCAATCGGAGTATCCAGTCAAGCGCCAGGGTTTTTGCGCTCTTGGTGGCTGCCAAACCCCTTAAACCGCCATCACCTCAACTTTTCGGTACACCTGCTCGGGCGACAACTCATTGCCATCGACGGTCAAGAGCCGTCGAACGGGGATGTTGAACAACTTTTCATTGTCTTGCAGATACGGCTCGATGAGCTTCCAGTCTGCGGCTGACAACTCACTTAGGCGACCACCGTTGAGCTGACTCTCGTCGAGCTGATGCCGCGGATCTCGTACATAGATGGCACCCCCGGAGGCCAAGGAGAACAAGTTGCTTCCTGGGTAGGGGGTGTCCATCTCCAAGAGCTCTCCCCGATCACTGAAGCTGACGCCATTGAGGATGACGAAGCCACCGCCGTTGAGCGGGTCACCTGCCATAAACGACTCCCCCAGATAGTCGAGGCACGTTCCATTGATGACGACCCGCGGGGAACCCACGGCGTTGATCAGGGGGCGACCGGCGGCGGAGCCGAGAACAAAGACGACTCCGCCTTTGGCGCCGTAAAGGAGAGTTTGGCCCACATCGCCGTGGATGATCACGCGCCCGCCCTTTTGGACTTGGCCGATTTGATCCTGAGCGTCACCATGCACCACAAGCTCGTGGGCGCACAAACCGGAGCCGAGATAATCGCCAGGCTCCCCGAGAATGTCGATGCGAGCTTCACCTCCACCTCGGGCCAACGGACCGAGTCCACAACCGGCGAAGCGGCCGCCGCGCCAGTCAAAGGCGATGAAGCGGCGCCACCCGGCGGAGTAGGCTTTCTCCAACCAACGGGCTGCCGCGTCCTCGCCCTCTGGCGCAAATCCCCGAGCGTCTAGCACGAGAACCTGCTCTTTCTCCCGTGGCCCACGCAGTCGGTCGAGGTGTTTGGCATCCAGCCGTTGATGCCGGCTGGCCCCTTCACCAAGCAGGGGCACTGCCCGCAACAACCCGTACAATTTCGCATCAATCGCGACGAGAATGGCAGCGCGCTTCTTAGGTCCCGGATCGAAACGACGATCTCGCAGCGCCATCAGGGCAGCCAATACTGTGCTCCTCGCATCATCCCCCGTTGTCGCCAGACCATCGAGCCACCTTTTGAGTCCAGCCATGTCCATGGCGGTCAAGGCCGGCAACGCGGCCGGCAACCACACCGCCGTGTCCTCGATGATAGGTGGCACCTCCACACTCTTTGGATCCATCACAGCGGCACCTGCCACGGCGGCATCTGCTTGCTCGATACGCACCGCATGACCGAACTTGTCCTGGCAGGTCATTGAATAGGCGGTGCCCTGTCTTTCCACGGTGAAAGCGAACGCACCACCGTCGGTGTGCGAGCCGCCCCGAGCCACCCAGTAGCGATCGGCAATGGCGAGGAAACGTTTGTCCTCGCCGGCGAGACTCTGCAGACAGGCATTGATCGCCTGCCGTTCCGAGGCGATGAGCCCTATCTGCACCCGACCCGCATCGGTTACATTTTCAGAGAGAGCGAATACCTGCGGCCTCAACATCGAGGTGTCAGTGATTCCGAGAAGCTGCCAGTTGCCGCTGTCGGGCTTGCTCCGCGCAACAATGAAAAACCACGGACCATCGGGACTGGCTTGCAAATGTGTTTGCTGCACCGCTCGATAGAGCTCTTGTTTCTTTGCTGGTAGCAAATCGAAATCACGCTCGCTGGTGGGTGCGAGGGCCTCGAGTACCACCTCCAGGGGGTAGCCATAGACTCGGTCCCAAAGGTCAAACAACAGAGCGCTCACCTCGGTGTCAGTGGAGAACAAAGGAACGATGTCCCGTTGCCGAAGGTACTCGCAGACACGGTGGTAGTTGGCAAAATCACCGTTGTGCACCAACGCCTCGTTAACGCCAACAAACGGGTGGGCCCCCCCGGGATGCCACACCCTGCCTTTGGTGGGATACCTTTGATGGGCAATCCAAACATGAGCACCGAGATCATCGAGTCGGTAGTATCGCGCCGCCTGCTCGGCGTAACCGACGATCTTGAACACCAACAAATCCCGTGCGTGGGAGAGCACAAAAGCCCGTTTGTCGTCACCCGCGTAGTAGCGATGATTGAGACGAAAAGAGTTCTGAAAAACGAGCTCGTCCTCCACCTGCCGTGCGCGCAGTTGGCGCAGGCCATGCTGCTCTGCAAAGCGGGACAACTCCTGTGGTTTCGCTCGACAGAAGTAACGGACCACCGCCGGAGGTTGCACTTCCAGACCCGGCACACTCCTGAAGTCAGACACGGACTCGACGACATAGGACTCAGCACAGTCAAAGCGGTCAAAGAGGCACTCGCGCTCGACGGCCGCCCGCACACCTTCGTCGAGATAGGCTATCTGAATGAGATAGTGACTGGCGAGGACCTTCGCTGACACCCCCATGGCCACGGGATCGAGACCTGCCAGAGCGATGCCACCACCTTTGCCGTTGCCGCGATTGTGCATCTGCTCGCTGGCAGTGATCACATGCCGGCCGCTGATGGGTACGTTGGCGGCAAACCCCAACACACCACAACCCCCCTCAGCCTCAACATCGTTCTGGGGAACCGACACTTTGGAGACGAGGTCGCGGCGGGATCGCAGCAAAGCTTCGCAGTCTTCGTATTGCACGTTGTCTACTCCAAGAAGGCGAGAAGGTCGGTGCGCCCGCGCAACTGGGCGATGCTGCCCAAACCCACCATGTTCAGAATGCCGGCCAGTTGGCGAGCAAAGCTCTGATGGACATGAGCAATCTGTTGCCAAGCCTGCTCGGTGTCGACGAGCTTCTGCCGCTCGGGATCGGTCGTGGTGATTCCGAACGGACAACCGAGTCCCTGCTCACAGCTGCCAAGCCTTGAACAACCAATGGCCACCAACTCAGCGGTGCCAATCACGCAACCATCGGCACCCAATGCGATGGCCTTGGCCATATCAAAGGCGGAACGAATTCCCCCCGAGGCTATCAACGTGATCTTGTCCCGCAACCCCTCATCCGAGAGAAAACGATGCACCTTGGGAATTGCGTATTCCAACGGCATGGCGATGTTCTTCTTGGCAAATTCGGGAGCCGCGCCAGTACCACCGTAGGCACCATCGAGGTGCACAATGTGCGCCCCTGCAAAAAAGGATCCGACCGCCACCATGTCCACGTCGGTAGGCGTGCTCACCTTGACGCTCACCAACGCCTTGGCGTTCACCTGCTTGAGCCAATCGATGTGCTTCTTGTGGTCCTCCACGGAGTAGACGCTGTGAAATGGGAACGGACTGAACAAGGATGTCCCCTGGACTGCCTGTCGCTCGCGTGCCACCGCCGGGGTGTTCTTGCCTCCGAGAAGGTGCCCGCCTAGGCCAGGCTTGGCCCCTTGGGCATATTTGATCTCGAGGACGCGGGCCCGTTGCAGAGTTTCTTCTCGCACACCAAACAGACCTGTCGCCACTTGGGTAATCACATGCTCTGCATAGGGCACGAGCTCATCGGGATAACCGCCCTCTCCGGTCGACATCAGGCTCCCCAACGCCTGAGCTGCGCGCACACGCGCCAGCATCACCGGTAGACCGACACTACCGAAGGACATCCCCGCACCGTACCAGGGAACCGGCAGTGTGATCTCCGGCCGACCATCCCCACGCCGATTGAGCGGCAGGCCGAGGTCGACAGTCGTGGGATCAATCAACCATCCATCCTGCCCCTCCTGCAGCGGTCGGTTCTGCTCGAGCCAGTCGTCGTCGAGCTCGAATCCAAATGCCAATTGGTCGAACCCACCACCCGACGCCCCCACACGATATTCGAGTTTGCCTCCCGGTCGGCCGGTCCGCGCCTGCTCGCGGGTCGCGAGTAACAGGCCGTGCGTCCAACGGAGATCTCCCTCGGCGCCACTGCCCTCATCGAGACGGCGGTAGCTGGCCACGGGAGCGTGACGGGAAAACAACCGACGAAACTTCTCCGACTCGATTGCGTTGAAGATCACCCGACCGGTCTCACCGCGGAGTCTTCGTACCTCGCGCATTCCCATCGCCCCGAGGGCTTCGAGCAACTGGTCTCGCCACGCCGCCGCGAGGTTGATCAATCGCTGCGCACCCCAGGAGCTGTCCATCTCTTCTGTTTCTGTGGTACAAGTACTCTTGTCAGCCCACAGGGCACATCCCCAGGCGACTTGGGCGACGAGATCCAGAACCGCCACATCGGCACCACAAGCGATGAGCTTGGGCAAATGATCCGCTGCAGCAATGCCCCCGGAGACCAAAAAGGACAGGCTGTCCCGCCAGCGACACTCCACTGCGTGTTGATGCACAGCCCGCAGCGACTCGGGGAGAAAACGGCCCGCCAAATCGCGTCCTTCAATGTCAGCACAGAGATGAAAAACTCGCACACCTTTTCGCCACAACCGCTCGACCTCCGCGGGACTGTCGGGACCGAGGGTCCGACGCATGGCGATCAGTGCTCCCGGAAAAAGGGAGCAAGCTCGCTGCCAACGTTCGAGGTCCCAGGGCTCTTCTTCTACCTCCACATAAACAGAATGGCGAGCGGCAATACCGGCAAGCATCTCGTCGTTTTCGAAATCTGCCGCCGTCAGGCGCAGTGCGAGATGTTGGTCCGACGCATCCCCAAGCGCTCGGGTCGTGTGAATCGCCAAAGTCCCCAGTTGGTCAGCCGCGCGGGTCAACGCCTGTTCGGGAGCACGGCCGGGGAGCTCCATGGGCAAAGGCCCAAATGCGATAGGCAAAGGCAGCGGCAGAATAGGCGGCATCTCCGTGAGCAGTTGGCCAGCACCATCGATTTCGAGCATCGCGGGTGCCCCTCCAAGCTGAACAGCCGTGGAGATTTCCTCACGTCCGTGAATTCCGTCGCGTGTCGGACGCACGATCTCCGACATGTCGAGCCACATGCTGTCGAACCCCTGCCCGGCGAACGGCCCACCATAGCCGGCACCGCTTATGGGAACGCGGCCCGTCTCCGCCTGGAACCAGGTTTGCGTGATGGTCTCTGCCGTCCAGTGGGCGTCACCGCGTTCAGAGGTCTTGGCAAATACACGGTGTCCGTATTTCACATAAGAGTCGGTCTCGTCCTGATGGAAGTGACTGGGGTAGCAAAATGGCGCGGGGGCGGGCTTGGTTTCGATGCGATAGCGGGACACGTCGTCTCCTTGTTATCGGCTGCACGATGGGGGAGTGTCTGCATTCTACAGCCTCAACCCTCGAACTCGGCGATGACATCGCGAGCAATCTCCGTCAACGGGCGGCGCTCCGCATCTGCGCGGTGCCGCAATTGTTCGTACGCGTCGAGCTCGCTGCAGTCACTGGCTTGCATCACCAGTCCCTTGGCGCGATCGAGCAGGCGAGTGGCCTCGAGCTCAGCCGATGCAGTAGCAGCATCGCTCGCGACCCTGGCGTGTTCCTGAAATCGGCGAGTAGCCACGGCAATCATGGCCAAGAGCTCCGCCTCTTTGAGTGGCTTGATCAGATATCCCATCACCGGAAGTTTCGCCGCTCGTTCAACGAGCTCCTTCTCGGCAAAAGCGGTCAGAAAAATGATGGGGATCGGCGCACGCTCATACAAGCGAGCGGCTGTCTCGAGACCATCCATGCGTGGCATCTTGATGTCGAGAACGGCCAGATCGGGGGTTCGAGCCTCGGCCAACTGCAATGCCGCCAGACCATCCTCAGCGGCATAGACGATGTGTCCTGCCTCTTCGAGAATGTGTTTGAGCCCCAACCGGATGAGCGACTCGTCTTCTGCCAACAGGATGTGCAACGAGCTCATTCGGAGCCTCCGTGAATCAGCGAATCGGGAAAGAGGACTCGCACGCAGGTCCCGTTGGCCGAAGCCGTGGTGGTGAATTCCCCCTCAAGATCGTTGTGTACCAAGGTCTCAACTATCTCCATACCCAACCCCTTGCGCTCCGATCGTCGAGCATTGCTACCGACACCATCATCGCAAACTTCGAGGAGGTGGTCTTCTTCGACGCGGGAAAGTATCACGCGGATCTCTCCACGATCACGGCCCACAAATGCATGCTTGATGGAGTTCTGAACCAACTCACTGGCGACGAGGGCCAACGAGGTGGCCGCACGCGACGGCAGTGACAATGATTCCCCCTCAACACGAATATCGATCTCTCCGGCGAGGTCTGCCACGTGGCGCACGATGCGTTCCAACACCTGCTTGACATCCACGAGATGTAGACCCTTCTCGCTGAGCGTCTCGTGAACCGCAGCGATACTGAGAATCCGCGTCATCGCCGCAGCCAAAATGTCCCGCGTGGAATTGTCCTTGGCGGATCCCATTTGCAAGCGCAACAGCATCGCCACCGTTTGCAGATTGTTTTTCACTCGATGGTGCATTTCCTGAACAACCGCCGACCCCATTACCAGACGAGCATTCTCGATCGCCAACGCTGTTTGATTGCCGAGCATTGACAGTAGATCGATGTCGGCCTTGGTGAATTGATAGGCCTCTCCCGTGTAACACGACAGCACGCCCACCGTGTGATCCCTCACGATCAACGGCACACCCAGAAACGAAACAAGCCCCTCGGATGCAACGATCTCGGGGTTTCGATGGCGCCCATCGGCGCGCACGTCGCCGAGAGCCAATGGCTCACCCAATTGGGCCACCAACCCAACCAGACCCTCGCCGATGGCGACCGACGTGGTGGCACGCTCCTTCAAACTGGTGTTGTGCGCGGCTCGCAGCACCAACCGCCCAGTATCAACGTCGACGAGGTGCAGCACCACCGCTTTGACTCCCATGACCTGGGCCGCCATCTCCGAGACCACACCGAGCATTTCGTCGAGATAAAGCGGCGATGTGACGGTGCGACTCACCTGCTGCAGACCTTCGAGCTCCTCTATTTGATGGCGCATGCGATCGTAAAGAGCGGCCTTCTCCAACGCCCCCGCAGCCAGGTTGGCGCTCAAGGACAACAATTCGATTTCATCGGTAGAGAAGTCGTGCGGCTCCACGGTCTGCACGTTCATGGCACCAATCGTGCGCCCCTGCACCATCAGCGGCACCGCCAACAACGAGTGCAACCGCTGCTCATCGGCCTGGGGCAATAACTTGAACCGTGGATCTTTGCGTGCATCACGAGAAGCGACTGGCTCGCCATGTGTGACCGTCCACCCCGTCAGGCCCTCGCCTCGGGCCAAAGACACCTGTCCAATGGCTTCCTGCGCAAGGCCCGTTGTGGCCTTGAGTAGCAGACGGTCTTGGTCCTGCAGGTATATGGAGCAGGATGCGACCCCCATGACCTCAGACATGACCCGAGTGATCACATCAAGTGTGGTCTCGAGCTCCAATGCCGATGCCAGCGCTGCGCTGATTTCCCCCACAGCTCGAAGCTGGCGACGTTTTTGCTCGAGCTCCAAAGCCATCGACGACGACTCAACATCTTGGGAGTTCGTGGCCATCGTTACCAACGGGTGAGCACAAAGAATGTCCCCGCGCTGATGGCGATGGCTGCAACAATCGCGACGATCCACGGCACCTTGCCACGTGCGGACTTCTCGGGCTCGTCAACCGTCCCCCTTTTTGGGCGGGTTAGCTGTTCGGTGCCGAGCATGATGGTGCGTTCACTCTCGAACCCGCCACAACTGGCCATGGACAGATTGATGTGTTTGCGCAGATGACGACAGAACGGATCTTTCTCAGGGGTATACTTCAGAAACTCCGAGGCCGCATCGAGGGTTGTGAAATTGAGTGTGCCATCCCAAGAAATATCATCGCCGGCACCCACGCTTGGAGCGTTTTGCTCCTGCAACAT
>Ga0156400_1189_pt2 | contig 28063 bp, 23 predicted proteins | sample RifOxyA3_FD_108044 | JGI IMG/M metagenome (GOLD analysis project Ga0156400, IMG submission 108044) | Deltaproteobacteria bacterium RIFOXYA12_FULL_58_15
GAGCTCCAGGCCAATGATGCTGTGGGTGATATCGCCGCGGCCCATGCACCAGACGTCGAGGTGCCCCCGGGCTGCACCAGTATTGTGGTCAATCGCATGTGGTCGAGCGACAGTGTGAGATCGATCGTCGCCTGGCTCGAGACCACGGGGGCCGAGCACCTCCTTTGGGTTTTCGCCGGTCCCACCGCGATTGATGTCAAACGTCTGCGGTGCTGCGCTGTGGACGCTGGGGCCGTGCTCACCTACAGCGACTACATTGATGTCGACCACGACAACCAAAGTCCCCACCCGCTGATCGACTATCAGCCAGGTAGTCTTCGCGACGATTTCGACTTCGGCGGGGTGGTCGTCTTGCGGGCCGACACCCTTGGTTCGGTGCAGCGCGCCGACGATCTCTCCTTCGGCGGGTGGTACGATCTCCGTTTGCGACTGAGCGAGGCGGGACGCTTTTTGCACATTCCAGAGCCGCTCTATGCACTCCCAACTCTTGACGCCCGCAAGAGTGGCGAAAAGGTGTTCGACTATGTGGATCCCCGCAAGCGGGATTATCAAATCGAGATGGAGCAGGTGGCAACGTCCCACCTGCGTCGTATTGACGCCTGGCTGCCGCCGCCCACAGGCAAGCCCGTGGACGACGACCGCCTGTACGTCACGGCCGCGAGTGTCATCATTCCGGTGAAGAACCGGCAGAAGACCGTGGGGGAAGCGGTCAGAAGTGCCCTGGCCCAGGAGACCGAGTTTCAGTTCAACGTCATTGTCGTGGACAACCACTCCGAAGACGGCACCACCGAGGTGTTGGCAGCCATGGCGGCAGAAGACCTCCGGCTGGTGCATCTTGTGCCCCGCCGACGCGATCTCGGTATCGGTGGCTGTTGGCAGCACGCAATCGAGAGTGAACAATGCGGCCGTTATGCGGTGCAGCTCGACAGCGACGACGCCTACAACGGCACGAACGTGCTCGCCCGCATCGTCGCTGAACTCGATAAGGGCTGTGCCATGGTCATTGGTTCCTACTCCACCGTCAGCTTCGATCTTGAGCCACTGCCACCGGGCCTCGTCGATCACCGGGAGTGGAGCGATGACAACGGTCACAACAACGCCCTGCGCATTGCCGGCCTAGGGGCCCCGCGCGCCTTCCACGTGCCGACGTTGCGCCAGATTGGCTTTCCCAATGTCAGCTACGGGGAGGACTACGCCGTAGCGCTAAGAATGTGCCGCGACTATCGTTTGGGACGCATCTACGACTCCCTCTATTGGTGTCGGCGTTGGCAAGGAAACAGCGACAGTGCGCTGCCGTTGGCGACGAGCAACCGTTACCATCTTTACAAAGACCGATTGCGCACCATCGAGCTGTGGGCCAGACAAAGACAGAATCGCTCATGAGCTGGACGTCCAAAGTCGCAACCGCCGTGCCGATGGGGGCACTGTCGGCCGTGCATGTTCAAGATCTCATGACCGAGCAGCGCGCGAGCTGGCCGGCGCTCGCCTCCGGTGTCGGGGCGTTGTCCGGGATGCAGCAGCGGGAGCTGCAAGACGACGACTCCCGCGTGGTGGTGCAGGCAAACCCCGGCCGGCGGGCGTCGGTGCATGCCCGTGTGGACCCGGCGTCGTTGTTGGCGCGACCGTGTTTTCTTTGCCCCGACAACATGCCCGCGGCGGAGCGCGGTATTGGGGTCGGTGATCTCGTTGCTCTCCCCAATCCGTTTCCCATAGTCAAATCACATCTCACGATTCCGTCGCGCGAGCATGAGCCGCAGAGCTTGGCAGGCCGAGAGCTCCACCTGCTCGAGCTGGCCCGTGGTCTGGGGCCCGATCTGTTCGTCTTTTACAATGGCCCTCAATGCGGTGCCTCGGCTCCTGATCATTTCCACTTTCAGGGTGGTGCCGCTGCCAACATCCCTCTACTCGCTGAGACTTCAGCCCGTGGGCCTGCGGTCGAGCACCTGTGCCAGTTCGGCCGGCAAGGGATACTTTTGCGTGGGGCTGAGACAGCTGCGGTGAGCGAGCGCATTGTGCGCTTGCTCGATGTGCTCAAAGGTTCCACCGATGCGGAACCTCTTGTTAATGTGGTGGCGGTTTACCGGGAGGGCGTGAACAACGCCTTCGTGTTTCCGAGAATGGCACACCGTCCGAGGTGTTACTTCGCGAAGGAATCGGCACGCGTCTGCGTCAGCCCAGCAGCCCTGGAGATGATGGGGATCGTGGTGCTCGCCGATGTCGAGCACATCGACAGAATCGACGCCGATCTTGTGCGAAGCATTTATGCCGAGGTGTGTCTGGACGAGGAGCGAATCCGCGCAGCCATTCGGGAGATCGAATGAAAGAGCCGTCAATCGAAGTGGGGTTGGTTCTGGACGCCGAGGGGACAACGGTGAAGTTGGAGGGCGACTTTGTCGACGCCGAAGGCAAGGTGATTGGTGCCGGAGAGCATCGTGTTCTACCGGCAGGGGAGACGATCCGCTACGGCGGGACGCAGACCAAGAAACTCTGCTGGTCCCCGACCCGGTTGGACAACTGCCGCTTTTCCCTTGAGACGACCATTGGCGTGCAGTTTCACTGGCAGCAACAGGAAGTACAGACCTTTGCCGGCGCAATTCGGTTCGTGGCCGCCGGCAATCGCTTGACGGTGATCAACCTTGTCCCGCTCGAAACCTACCTGACCTCGGTTATATGCTCGGAGATGAGTGCCACCTCGCCGGCGGATCTGGTCAAGGCGCACAGCGTGGTTTCGCGAAGTTGGTTGCTGGCGCAATGTGCGGCGCGCATGTGTGGCAACAAAGACACTAACGTGCCGGCACCGGAAGGTGAGGAACTCATCCGCTGGTATGATCGGGAAGGGCACGTGAGCTTCGACGTTTGTGCTGACGACCATTGTCAGCGGTATCATGGCACCGGCCGGATTCGCACCGGCACCGCCTTTGACGCGATCGGTGTCACCCGTGGTCAGGTCCTCTCCTATGACGGCGAAGTGTGTGACGCGCGCTATGCCAAGGCGTGCGGTGGTGTCACCGAAGATTTTCGTACTGCCTGGAGTGATGAGGAGGTTCCGTATCTGGTCCCCTTCGTTGACGGACCTGACCCTGCCATGCCCGATCCGCCCATCACAGGAGAGATGGCTTTCCGCCAATTTCTCGCCGCTCGCCCCGATGCCTATTGCAATTGCAGGGACGACGCGATTCTTGACGAGGTTCTGACGTCCTTTGATCGGCAGACCGACGACTTTTTCCGTTGGCAGGTGCGACTGGGGGCCGACGCCGTCACAGCGCTCGTGCAATCCAAGCTGGGCCTCGACCTCGGTCGTGTTATCGCCCTGCAACCGGTGGAGCGGGGATTGTCAGGCCGGTTGGTGCGGTTGCGGATTGTCGGGGAACGCGGTAGCCGCATTATTGGCAAGGAACTCGAGATACGGCGAGCCCTGTCGCCATCCCATCTCTACAGCTCTGCTTTTGCCGTCGATTGTGAAGGTCCCGTCGAGCGCCCCGACGTGTTCGTGCTCAACGGGGCAGGTTGGGGGCATGGCGTTGGACTGTGTCAGATCGGCGCTGCTGTCATGGCCGCCCGGGGGATCGGTTATCAAGAGATATTGCGCCACTATTACCCGGGAACGACCCTTGAGCGGGTCTACGAGTAATCATACATTTTCGCGTCTTCCACGTCTTCCACGTCTTCCACGTCTTCCACGTCTGCAGCCGTAGACATTTGGATCTCACGAAGTGAGCGCCCGTCGGTCTCGAACCAAGGATGCTGGTGACACCGTCAACTGAGTTCGATCTCACACATTGCCCATCGCCCGTTGGTGGATTTCGGTGATGAGCCGCCGATGTTCGTGGTGACCCACCAGGTGTCCCACTTTGGCCCAAGGACCGGGAACGCGGCAGAATTGCTGCCGCCATTTGATGAGACGAGTTTCGCCATCGAGGAGATCTGCGTGGTCGATAATCTCCTGCTCACAGGCAACGACAAGACTGCGATAAAGATTGAGAATGGCTTCCGGCTGCTGATAGGCGAGGAACACATCAATTCCCGCGTTGACCCCGAAGACGGCGATTTCCTCGCTGGTGAAATGGTCGGCCAAGGCCTGCATTTCAATGTCGTCGCTGACGATGACGCCGCGAAACCCGAGTTGGTCGCGCAATGGCGACAATGCTGGCCGCGACAGTGTCGCGGGGCGTGTGGGATCAAGCGCCTCGACAACGACGTGGGCGGTCATGACTGCACCCATACCTGAGTCTATGGCCCGACGAAAAGGAATCCACTCGGTGTTTCGCAAGCGATCCGGGCTGTGACCCACATGGGGCAACGCGAAGTGGGAGTCGAGGTCTGTATCGCCGTGCCCGGGGAAATGCTTGCCGCAGGAGCCGACGCCCGCCCCTTCGAGGCCACGGGCCAACGCGCAACCAAGCTCTGCAACCGTCTCCGGTTCCCGTGAGAAGGACCGGTCGCCGATGACGGGGTTGTCTGGATTGGTGTCAACGTCGAGAACAGGTGCCAGATTGAGGTCGATCCCCATTGCCCTAAGCTCTGTGGCCATGGCGCTGCCAAGGCGTTCGGTGAGCTTTGGGTCGTTGCACCGGCCGACTTCACGCATGGTCGGCCACTCGGTCGCCGGAGCTCGAATGCGGGCAACCCTGCCGCCTTCTTGGTCTACGCAGATGAGAAGTGGGTCGCCTGCGCGTATCGTTTTGAGCTCGCGGCACAGCTCGTTCACTTGTTCGGGAGCCTCGACGTTGCGGGCGAACAAGATCAGGCCTGCGGGATTCACCTCCCGGAGGATCTCATTGAGTTCTGGGGTCAACTCGGTGCCGTCAAAACCACAGATGATGTGTCGTCCGGCCGCTCGGCGAACATCTTCTCTGGTTGCTCTCATTCTCATGTCTTGACCTTGCGGGTGGTGAGAGATTGAACGTCACTTAATCATGGAATGGAGGCGAAGGCAGCCCTGCATCTGATTCGAAGCGCCTAATGTTGGGCTCCTCCTCCCATACCACTTTGCGGTTGGCCGCGTGCGAGTGTAGGATAGAAGAATGTCAGGGCGCGATCTTCTCCACAAACCCCAAGTGCCGATCATTCTCCCCGATGAGGCCACGGACAACAGCAAGACTGACGTCGTCAAAAAGCCTGGGAAAGTGGGGGGGGCGCGGGATTTGGGGCGGGTGTCGGAGGGCTCATCGAGTCAGGCGCCGGCTGCGCGAGCACCGCAAACCAAGGCACCAGCTTTCAAGGCGGCGTATTTCAACAGTGACACCTCTGGTGTGCGTGAGGTCAACCAGCGGGCGAGCAACATGAAGGCGCTCAGGGGGGGCGAGGGAGCCTCAGACCTGCGCAAGATCGTTTTGCCACCCCCACCACGCGGTATGGAGAGCCCAGAGCCGGCGAGGCTCCGTGACGCGAGCTCACTGATGGGGCTCGACGGCTCTGTTGATCTCTGCCTTGAGAACATGCTCGGACGACAGGGGCAGTGGGCAAGGGGTGAGGGCGTTACCGCCGAAATGATTTTGCAGAGGATGGAGCAGCTCGCGGTCATGGTGGAGGCACGAAAAGTGGCCCTGGCCCGCATGTTGAAACAACAGCGGCGATTGCCCCCGAGTCCGACGGTTGACCAAGCTGTAAAGGCTGGTGGTGATGCGGTGAATCAATCCGAGGATATCGCAGCCGACGGCCGCGAGCTCATGGAAAGGACAGCGGGTGCCGCCGCGGGCATGCACCGCCGGCTCGCAAAAATGCTGGGCATCAAGAACAAATGATGCTCGATCTCCACTGCCACATTCTTCCTCATGTCGACGATGGTGCCGCCGATCTCGGCGAGGCGCTGGATATGGTGCGCCTCCTTGGTCAAGTCGGATTCACGGGTGCCGCGGCGTCGCCACATCATGGCGGTGGTCCAGGTGGCGATGTTGCGGAAGTTGAGGCCAAGCAGGCGCGCGACCAACTATGTGCTGCCCTGAAAGCAGAGGGGAGCTCCTTCGATGTTCTGCCCAATGCCGAGCACTATCTGGGTGTTGAGCTCATGCAACGCATGGCTGCAGGGGAATTGATTACCATCGGTGGCAAGTCGAAATGGCTCCTCCTCGAGCTACCGTGGGGCGCTGTGGTCGACGTCGAAGCCGTGCTGTTTCGTGTTCAGACCCGTGGATACCGAGTCCTTTTGGCCCATCCCGAACGCTCGATGAGTCTGGACCTCGAGGTCATCGAGCGCATGGTTACGCGGGGCGTGCGCATGCAGGCTGAGATCGGGTCCTTTGTTGGTGTCTATGGTGACGAGGAACGGCAGCGCGCCCGCAGCATGCTGCAGTGCGGCCTCGTCCATGTGCTGGCAACCGATCTGCACTCTGTCGGCACCGCCGAAAAATGGCTTACTCAAGCATTCTCTTGGCTGGGTGATGGTGCGGCCGAGTTGGGTGCAGGAGTCAATCCCAAGGCTATCGTTGCTGATGCCTCAGCCGATGACATCGAGCCAATCGTTCGTGGCTAAGTGTGGGTCGCGGTCAGGAGGTGTGCGGTGATCATATCGAGGGCGACGCGATTGTTGCCGCCCTCCGGAATGATGACATCGGCCCAGCGTTTGCTCGGCTCGACAAACTGCAGGTGCATGGGGCGCACAGACTTGTAGTACTGCTCGCGCACCTGCTGGAATGTGCGTCCCCGGGTTTCCATGTCGCGGCGTACGCGTCGGAACACCCTGATGTCAGCGTCGGTGTCGACGAAGATCTTCACGTCGAAGCGGCTTCGCAGCTCGCTGTCGACAAACACCAAAATCCCCTCGACGATCACCACCGGTGCTGGATCGATGTGACGGGTCTCCTCGCGACGAAGGTGGGTGACGTAGTCGTAAATCGGCACCTCGGCGGATTTCCATGCACGCAACTGGTCCAGTTGCTCAATGAGCAAGTCGTTGTCCAGGGCGTCGGGATGATCGTAGTTGAGAAGGGCACGTTCCTCGATGGCCATATCTGGGTGATGACGGTAATACGAGTCGTGCTCGATGATCACCATCGAGCCATCGGGCATGCCTTCGCCGAGACGAGCCGCGACGGTGCTCTTGCCGGAGCCTGTGCCCCCGGCAATACCGATGACGAGGGGAGATCCATGGTCTTGCATCGGGCGTGGTCTATAGCACGTTCCGCGCCCAGATCCTCATGAAAGCCGACCCTATGGGGGGCAATGGTGATTTTCTGAGATATCCGAGATCGTTCTCTTGGTGCCGATTTTCGCGATCAAACGGCACCATGACCCATGGCGTAAGGCTCAGTGGGTCCAACCGTCATAGGGGCATCGCACCAGCACATAGGTGAACGTCTCGGCACCGGAACGAACGAGTTGGGTGAACTCTCCATAGCCCTCGTTCGACACACTCTGGCATCCAGCCGAATCCGGATGTCGCTCCGGGCCTCCATGTATCTGGAGTCCAGCCGATGGGAATAGCTCCTGTTCATCCGCGCCGCTAATGACACCGTCTTGGTTGAGGTCGCGATTGGCGATTACGTCTCGCACGGAAACGAACCTATCTGACTTGCGCAGTCGACGCATCGTCGTGCTGTACTCGTAGGCACCCGGGGCCAGATGCGCGACGTCACCCTTACCATCGGAATTGACGTCCGGTGTTCCTGAATCTCTAGCGGTAGCCTCGCTGGGGTGAGACGCCGAACGGAAGGGGCCCTTGTGGTTCATCTCAACGAGACTTTGTCCCTTGCCTTGAAACACAACCATTTGCCCAGTGTAGGATCTGAGAAATGCCTTGCGCTCCTTCCACGAAAGTCCGGACGGGGGCGTATCCTGGTCGATTTGGATGGCGTAGACTCGACCTTCCACCGGCGGCCAAAGTCCTTGGGACTTGAGGATCACCTGAGCCTGCTGCTCTCTGAGCTTTTTGTCGCCCGCAAAACGGCCCGTCACCCGACCGTTGCGCGCCGCAAAATTCTCCATCGCCGAAATGCCAGTCAATTGAATTGGCACGGAGATCTCAGGTGCTGCCACTGGCGGCGGGATAGGGCGCACCGAAATCGGTTCAAGGACTGGAAGTCGATCTACCTTCGGCCCCGCGAGCATCTTCGCGGTGTCGCCACCGATATCGACACGCAGATCTCTCCACGGCGTTTGCTCGCTCTGGAAGGCACGCAGGGCTTTTTGGGTTGCCTCGTCGAATACTCCTTTGTCAAACTCATCCGCCTTGAGGTATTCGTGTTTGACCAGGGCACGTTGCACCGCAACGACATCGTTGGAACGGTTGGCGCAGCTCAAGCCAACGCGACCCGTCAGCCCCAGTGGACCTTTGGGCGCGGGATTTCTTGTGGTCCCACGGCTGGCCAATGGATCCGTCGCACGGTCGATTGAGCGATCGGTCGTCACGTTTGTTCGGACCGCAACGTCTTTGTTGATGCTGCGGCCTGCCTCTATGCCTGAGATCAGCTCGTCAATCTTGCCGAGGGTCTCTGGCCCCACGAGGCCATCGAGCTTGAGACCAAAGGTCTCCTGGACCCACCACACACCACGATAGGTGAGCTGACCGAGATCGCTATCGACCACAAGTTTGGACAAATCGTCGAAGGGTTTGTAGTGCTCGAGCAGAATATTGAGCTTTGCCTGCAAGGCGGCAACCCCTGGCCCAGTGGCACCGAGACCCAGAGTCGCAAGCCCTGCTTTGACTTGCTCCAAAGAAGCAGGCTGTCGCCGGTAAACAACTTGTTGTGGCTCCACAAAAGTGGAACTCCAAGTCGCGCCGTTGAAATTACCTGACATTCACGCCTACTCTATCAATTTGTTGATGCTTCTTGAATATAAACAAATCCGGTGAATTTGGATAGATAATTGTGACTTCTCCATGCAGCGTCCAGAGCGGTTGGGGACACTTTGTCGACATTACAACACCCGACCAGCAACATCCAGGTGACACTCGGCAGTCGAGGTGGGGGCGCGCCTGCGTGGCCGGCTGGCCGGCTAGCGCACTTTCCGAATCGGACCGTAAATGTCCGGGAAGGTGTTCACGTAACCCAACATATTCTTATAGCCATCTCCCGCATCCCGGGCGGTTTGATAGCCGTAGGTTGTGCTCTCGGGCATACCCGTCAGGCGATTGATTTCGCCGTAGAGCTTGTCCCAATTGAAACCACGGGGACAAGAGTGTCCGTCAGGAATGGACCGATCCAGCTCACGGTGGGGAGTGGCGGTGAGAAAACGCCCCGCCCGATGGGAGGCCATCACGTAGGCGAGGGCCATATCCCTATACTGTTGATCGGTGTAGGGTTGCGCTGGATTTCGGCTCTCGGCTTTGTTGCGGCTGAGAAGCTCAACACTGACGAACCGCAACCCAGGATAGCTCTTTTGGTTCTTCGCCCCTCTGCGGCTCTCGGTATAATCTCTGCCGAGGTAGTAACCCGAGTAGCGTTCTTTGTCGTCGTCACGACCAATGTACATGTTGGCGACTGTGCGCTTGTTCGACGAACGTAATTTGTCTGTACGACAACCACCCAGGCCGTCGGTCTCGTGAACCATGAAATGGGTGGTCGCAGTGGGAGTGAGCTCCCCCCCAGCAATGGGCTCGCCGTGTTTGTATCCTGTGTGAACTCCAGTCAACGCGTGGTAGGTGGTCTTGCCGTCTTGGCCGACGTGCCGCAAACCATGCGCATCCATCAGGCCATCGATATCGAGCCATGGCGGCATGGGCGCGTAACAGGCGTTGTTGCGCGGCTCCTCAGGGAAGAACGTCTTCTCCTTCAATGCCGCATCGAGCCATTGCTGACGGGCACCCGCGTCCCACTCCCCCGAAGCCGGCTCATAATCCACAGCCACCGGAGTGAAGTTGGGAAACATCGGTCTGAGCTCGAGCTCACGAGGTGGCACAGGCGACGGCGTTGGTGGCACCATAATCGGTTCAAGGGCTGCGAGTCGAGAGACCTTGGGCCCCGCGAGCATTTTCGCGGTGTCGCCATTGATATCGACTCGCTCATCACTCCACGGCGTTTGCTCACGCTGGAAGCTACGCAAGGCCTTCCGCGTTGCCTCGTCGAATACTCCGTTGTCAAACTCATCCGCCTTGAGGTATTCGTGCTTGACCAGGGCACGTTGCACCACAACGACATCGTTGGAACGGTTGGCGCAGTTCAATCCCACCCGACCCGTCAGCCCCAGTGGACCTTGGGGGGCGGGATTTCTTGTGGTTCTACGGCCTGCCGACGGATCCGTTCCCCGGTCCACCGTGCGATCGGTCGTCAGGTTCGTTCGCACCGCAACGTCTTCGTTGAGGCTGCGGCCGGCCTCTATGCCCGATATCAGCTCGTCAATCTTGCAGAGGGTCTGTGGCCCCACGAGGCCATCGAGCTTGAGACCAAAGGTCTCCTGGACCCACCACACCCCACGATAGGTGAGCCGACCGAGATCGCTATCGACCGCAAGTTTGGACAAATCATCGAAGGGTTTGTAGTGATCGAGCAGAATATTGAGCTTTGCCTGCAACGCGGCTACCCCTGGCCCAGTGGAGCCAAGACGCAGAGTCGCGAGCCCAGCTTTGACCTGCTCCAAAGAAGCGGGCTGTCGCCGGTAAACAACTCTTTGCGGCTCCACGAAGGTGGAGCTCCAACTCGCGCCGTTTAGACTCTCTGTCATTGATGCCTACTCTATGTTTTTGCGTTGCTGCCTAAGTATAGCCGCTTGCGGCGAATTTGGACAGAAGAAGATGTGGCAGACGGGCGCGGTTATGAAAAAGCCCGCCGTGAGAGGGTAGGGCGGCAAGCGATCCACTCCTGAGATGAGATGAGATGAGATGAGCATGTCACTGAGGAGTAGAGGTCTCTTGGCTCCGGGCGATCTTGACGACCAATGACGCGACCGCATTGGGAATGCTTTCGGCGAGCGCATCTTCGTTGGCTGCCACCAGCACTGACACGCGACCAAGCGCGGTCGAGCGCTGCGAGTCGATTGCGGTCAAACTCAAATTGTATTGGCTGCCCATGACTGCGATCTGACCGTAGATGACGAAATCGGTGCCGAGCGCTCCGCCCACCTCGGCCATGCACTTGACGTCATCACAGCCCAACGCATCCTTCTGTTTCTCGACAGACAGCATGATCTGCAGATCTTCTGGTGTAACGGTGCGTAGCCCCTCGACGTCGTCCAACCTGGCCAAAAGGATCTTCGTGGCCACAGAGGGCACATGTGCCGGCACCACTCCAACCCCTTTGACCTCCATCACCAGTGCGCTGCCACGCAAGGGCGGCAGCTTCTCCGTGGCGACCGGGAGAGACGCAGAGGCTGGAGGTGATGCGCCCGGCTGGAGCACCGCTTCCGCCTGGGCAAGAAGCAGCGCCGCTTCGCGGAAACCCACGTCCTGTGCGTACATGCGCGCCGTCCTGTTGTCGACCCCCACCTTGAAAGGATTCGCGCCGTGCTTGAGCAGCACCTTGACCACCTCGAGGTGACCCCTCGTCGCGGCATAGACCAGTGCCGTGGCCTTGTTACCCTCGCGTTGGGTGTCGACCAGAGCGCCCCGTTCGATGAGCAGGCGCGCGATCTCGGCGTGCCCTTGTTCCGCCGCAAGCATCAACAACGTGGATCCTCCGAAATTCGGTGGATTGTAGTTGGGGTCGCTACCGGCATCGAGCAGGCGCTCAACCTGGGCGAGATCCCCCTTATCCACCGCCCGCCAAATCGGGGCAGTGCATGCCGTCAGCGCCCCAAGCGCCAATCCCAGCCCTACTCGTTTCACCCGAGACCTCCGTTTGGCCATCACCTGTGAACCGCCATGGCATCCGCCAGTATCATGCCGTCACCACGAGCACCATCACCGTTCAGCGCATTGCCATCCTGCAATAGCTCCCGACCCGTGAGAGGGTAGGCCGTCGTGGAACAGCATTCGCTCAAATCACCCCCGCGCCCAACAACAACGCGATGAGGAGCAGCAGGACTCCGGTGGTCCGCTGGACCGTGGCCATGGTGATCTTGTGCAGGACCCGCTTGCCGACGATCACCCCGGCGAAGGCTGCCAGGGCACCGACCGCGACCAGCGCGCCTTCTTGGCTGCGTGCCACGTCGGTCAGTCCCGCGCCGAACAGAAGCGCCGCGTAGGCTGAGATCCGCACCAGATCGACCAGGAGCCCGATGACCGCGTTGGTGCCCACGAAGGCCTGGGGCGAGATGCCGACCTTGGCGAGGAACGCGGAGCGCAGCGCGCCCTGGTGTCCGGATAGGCCGCCGAAGAAACCCGAGAGTACCCCGCCGAGCGGTAGCCAGCGGCGGTCTATTTCGAGTTTCTCGAAGCGCGGGTGCAGCTCGAGCACGGCGAATCCGGTCATCAGGATCGCCATCGCCAGCTTGATCGGGGTGACGACCGCTTGCCTGCCGAAGAGTGAGTAGGTCCAGAGCTCGGGCATACCGGAGAGGAGCTTAAGCACGTATACGCCACCGAGGGCAGCGACGATCGCCGGCACGCCAAAGCGCAGCACGAGCTTGAAGTCAGCCAGCTTGCCGAGTAGCCCCGCCTTGAGCACATTGTTCGCGCCGTGCACGAGCGCCGTCGCCGCTACCGCCAACTCGACCGGTAGGAACAAGGCGAAGACCGGCAAGAGAAGCGTCCCCAGCCCGAAGCCCGAGAACATGGTCAAGCCCGAAGCGAGCAGTGCGGCGACGGCGACGACGACGAACGCCATGGCCTATCTCCTCCCCATGATACGGGCATCGAGAGACCACGGACCTGTCGGCATACCACGGGTTGGGCCGCCGAGCTTGGCGCTCATGGGCGAGGTCAATCTGGCGGAGAACGTCTTTTCCATGGCGCACCGTGAGCCTCGCCAGCAATATAATGCCTTGGCCCTGGGTTCGCTACTCAGACTTCTGCCGGCCTTCGATCGCGAGGACTTGGGTGGCCCGTTTGCTCCCACAGATCCTTCCCCCGAGCGAGAGTTTCATTCTTGGCGTGAAATGAAGTCGTCTCGAAAAAATGAAACTGGTCGTGATACCAGAAAAGGAACTCGGGCAGACTGGTTGATACCACCCGCTCCTGGAAATCGTAGAGCACAGCGGTATTGTCCCGCTTCCATACGTTGACCACATGGGGCGCACCCGTTTTGGACAACAGAAATAGGATGCCTGTTGCACCGTTGTTCATGGCGTCAAAACGATGCGCAAGCTCTTGGTGTGAAAACATCCGCTCCTCGACGACGTCGTAATAACCACCAGCATCCAGGTAACTTGCAAACCCAACCCGCAGACGAGATGGGGTCTGGATGAGCTCATGGATGAGGCCTTTCCTGAGGCGCAAAGGCGCGATCAGGGCATCGGGCAACGGTGAGCTGTGGCCGCCATTGAACCACATGTCCGCTGCCATGGCCCAAGCGGTGCAACTCTCTTCGGTCGTGTGGACAAACAGGTGCGACTCAATGGAAGGGTCGGGGACGACGAAGCTCCCCAAAGACTCGTTGTCCCCCGCAACCTGCCATGTTGGGAATGCCCGGCTTGGATCCGGTTTGTTTGCTGTTTCCCTTGGTTGTGATGTGCCAGTGGTTGAAACCGGTTTGGCGAGGCTCGTCGGCTTTTCGTTGCTGCAAATATCGGTGAACCACTCACCGGCGTTGGTGGAACACAGTTTTGCATCGACTCTGCGAAAGGAGCTGTCGGCAATTTGCTCAGGGTGTCTGATCGCCACTTGCTGGTCCTTGGGATAGCAAATCGCGGTCTTGTGGGCGCATGTCGTCATCCGCGTGGAAGACGCGTTGCTCTCGCCGATTTTGTCACTCGAGCCTGCCATGGTCGTACTCGTCCCGCCATCCCGGCATCAACGCCTGTCATGATTATCGACCGGCGGCGAGATTCATTTCTTCTTTTCAGTCGGGAGAACCGGGAGGGATTTTGAAACCTCAAGCCCACGACCCCCGGCTTGTGAGGGTCGATCCAGCGTTGCACGCCCATCTCACCTCCTGCAAATACTGCCAGCTAGTGACCCGGTCCAATAATTCTTCTTCGCCGCCGACAGGCCTGAGCAGGCAACTACTGGCAGGCAGGTGGAGTGCAGTAGTAGTTCAAGACCACATTCTGCTGCACGTCTGACGACACGATCTGGATCTGTGTGCCGCCTGCGTTTGTCAGGTCACCGGCGTCAATCACAAAGCCTCCAAGTGGGCTCAGATTGTCCTCATCAGCATCCAACACGGCGATCACCTGATAGTTGTCGGGCACGAGGGCGGGGAACGAGTACGCCACGCAATCGGCCGTGTTTGTGAAATCATGCGTGCCAAGGTCTTCGCCGTCCAGGGCCGCTCCACTCGGGGGGTAGCCTTGATTTCCCAAGAAGAGGGCCATGAGGAGTTTCCCTGACAAGTCGCCGGTGGCCGTACCCTGCATGATGCTCGACCGACAAATGTTGCCGGTGAGGTGGTAGGCTTGCGCCAACCCCGTGTTGTCAACAACAAAGGGACCGGTTTCATCGCCAATGCCCTCTTGCGCCCCAGACGTCACTTTGATCAATAGATGCACGTTCTCCGAGCGTTCGTAGCCCACGTCCGCAACCGTATCCCACAAGAAGGAATACGGCTTGCCTTCCGGCGTCGTCTGCAAGCCCAATGTCGGCACGCTGGTTGCGGCGGGAGACGCAGGACCCTGCGGCGACGATGATGTCCCTTGAAAGAAGGACACGTTGACCAGACGAGATTGGCGGTCACTCACCGTGAAGGCGACCGAGACCTCACCGGATACTGTTCCGCCCAACGCCATGATGGCTGTCACCGGCACGTCCGGATTCTCGTCGGCATTTCCGCATCCGGCGCCCGCCAGCACAACAATCCAAACTCCAGCGATTCGAGGGTTCATTAGAAGCTCCATGTTCCCGTCAGTGCAGTCTCGACGACCACGCCTGATAGGTTACCGAACAAGTAGAAAACGCCGGGGGTCAGACCAATCGTCCATTGTCTCGCCAGGCGGAGCCGTGTCGTGGCCGACACGCCAGTTAGGCCAGACCACAAGTGAATCGGCTCTGAGTAGAAAGCTGCCGGCGGTGTCTCTTGCACGTAACTTGCGCCTCCCCATGCGTCGAGATGAAAGACGAAACGGCCTACATTCCAGACACCACCAACACCCAACCTGGCTTGGAAGGTCAACAAGCTGACATCGAGTTGTTGTTGGTTGATCTCCCAGTTGTCTTGGCCGAACCCGAACTTACCCAATACTGACACGACCAGGCCGTCGATTGGCCAGTCCCGGACAGCGCCAAGCACGTCAATTGCGCCCAAGAAAGGACGCGCAGATCCGTGGTGAGCTTCTGGGATGTTGATTCCGCCAACACGGACGGTGACCTGCCTTTGGGGCTCTGTTTGCAGAAGCCTCGCCAATGGCACGCGCTCGCCCTCTCGAACGAAGACTCTTCGCCTCCAGTCGGCAACCGTATCGTCTGTCTGACCCGGTCTTGAAAGCTCTATGTCCCGCCATCCGCTTTCAACCACGATTCCACCTGGGAGTTGTCCCTTTTCCGTCCCATCAACTCGAACGGAGTATCCGTCCAACTCAGACTCGTACGCCAGAAGTACTGGCTTGCCCGTTTGAGTCCGTGCTCCGGCAAGGACAATGGGATCGTCACCCTCTACGGTCATCAGAGCGGTCGGACGTTGCTTGCCATGCGTGAACTCGTAGGTCCGCTGACGAGCGAAATCATGCGCCTCAGTCACCGATGTGGCACCGTCTCCATCCGGGTCGTAGCCGAGAAGGGCCTGCATCATAAAGTGCGTGTAGATGTCGTGCCCCAACGACTCGTCTTCGCGTGCGGTTTCGCCCCACGTTGAGGCCGAGAGGATGATGGAGGCACTGCTCACCTCGTACAGCGGCTGCACAGGCGCGCTCTTGAGTCCAGAAAGATAGGTCTTGACCGATTGTGAGAGCGAGGATTTTCCCGCACCACTGTAGCAGGTTGCCAGCACCAAGACCTTTCGTTGACTCACGAGTCTTTCAAAACGCTGGATGACATCTGCAAGCCTCAAACCAGTATCGCTAGGTGCCTCATGGTCGGTATCGCTGAGCACCAGGACTTGGCTCAGAGAACCGTCGATGTCTCGTGCCAAGGTGCCGTGCGTGGAAACATAGACAACAACCGTGTCACTCTTGTGCCGGTTGGTTGCGCTCAATTCGTCCAGGGCATCCAACACGCGCTGACGGGATACCTGCGCGCCGGTTACGACGGTTGAGGCGTATTGGCCCTGTTCGTCAAGGAGAGCAGCAATCTGCTCAGCATCATTGCCCGCATATCGCAAAGATGGCCAATGAGAGTCACGAAATTCGTTGACGCCAATCGCCAATGCCAAATGGAGCCCATCGGCGTGGGGCGCTTCTCTGTCAACGAGAACCACAGGTCCCTTGTCTTGGGCAGATGCCATACGTCCGGCCAAAAGCAGAGCCCCTGTGAATGACGCGAGCCTCCTGGAAAGACACCGATTCACCGCGGCCCCTCTTGTTGCGGCAGAACCTGCACTCGAATCGTCTCAATTGCTATCTTGTGACCCGACATAGTCTGTGCTGTTCGGGATGCTGGCGCGGAGAACCACTCCGGCCGCAATAGCCTGCGCGCCCATGCATCATCGACCGCCTCATCCGCAACAATGGCAACAAAGAGATGAACTCCCGCCTCCCGGGCAAACGAGTAGCCAAGCCGCCCTTCTTGGACGGGAAAGGCGCCTGTGCCAACAATGGACGGCTCGACTCGATCAGCAAAAAGGCTCTGCGGCTCGTCTCCTTGTTTCCAGTGAAACAAGACTAGATAGATGGCTCTTTCGATGCCGTGGGTGATTTCGACAACATCTCTTTCGGTGAAGCTTTCGGGGGTGGCACCCGAAGTATCCCGCAATGCAAGATGGACCCTGGGAAGCTCGGCCTCCCCTTTGATCCCGTTTGCCCTGTCGTCGGCCGGTGGCTTCAAGGGAATAATCGCCAGAAGAAGGACGGCTGCGGCTGCCGTGGCGAGGGCGCTGCTGCCAACCAGCCATCGCCAGTTGAGCTGCCACCTCGGCTTACGAGACTTCGCCGCTTGACGCTGGCCCTCAACTGTCCACGCGCTCTTGATGTTGGCCCAAGATCGCGCCTGTTGCTGCGGTGTCAGCTTCTCGTCACCGGCTGCACACAAATGGAGAAGCAGCGTCTCCTCATCCAGTCCTTCGGCATCGAGGACTGTTTGGCATTCATTGCAGTCTGTCTTCAAGTGGTCGAGAAGATTTGACAAAGCGGAGTGGTCCATATCTCCCTGCAAGAGTTGATGGAGCCGCTCAGAAGTCAGGGGACAACCAGTCATAGTTGCACCTCAGACAAATCCGTGAGTCGGGAAGCAGGCTTGGAGCCTCGGGCGAGATGCCCGATGAGACGTTTCCGCATGGCCGCTCGAAATCGTTCCAGCCGCGTCGTAACCGTGCTTTTCGGAATGTCGAGCTTCCTGGCGACCTCCTCGGTGTTGTCGAATCCCTCGAAGTAGTAAAGCTGCGCCGTTTTCTTGGCTGGGCCGTCCGGCAAGGCGTTGAAGACTTCTCGGACTAGTTCTTGGCGTTGCTTTTGGGCGAATGCTTGCCAAGGATCGCTGGTCTGGGCGTCCGACGGCGATTGCAGGCCATTTGGCGTGAGTTGTTCGATCAAGCGAGAACGGGTCTGCCTGGCCCGGTAGCGGTTGATGGCGAGATTCCGCACGGTCCGGAGAAGCCAGCCGCAAAAACGAGGTGGGTCGCGCAAATCGTCCAGTTGACGCAGGCACGTCAGAAAGGCGTCTTGAACCAGGTCCTCGGCGTCGCCAACGTGACCGCCGGTCATCCGTAGAGCAAGGCGATAGGCTTGGGAGCCGAACAGTCGAAAGAGATCCTCGCCAGCTCGTTGATCCTTGTTCCGCGCACGTTGTACGAGCGCCGAGACCTCTTTGACATCTTCCGCCACGTCGAAGCCACCTCGAACTTGCCCACGCGCACCTGGCCGGTAGCACAAGGTCCGTCATGTTGGCAACGGTACACATGGTCGGTCTCGCTCGTGTACATAGACAAGTGGGCGAGTGGTGTGGTCCCAGAAAACGTCCTCTGACCGATTCTTTCTGCAACTGCCAGCCACAAAACTGAGACCAACATGCAGGCTCGCTTGTCTTTACCTGCATCTTTGGACGCTGAAACCAACCACACAAGGAGACGGAAATGCATAATATACCAGTTATGATGTTGCTGGCGATCATGATGACTGCTTGCGGCGTTGAATACGGCGAAGGGACCGGAGATGCGAGACTGGACTCAACGGCGTCTCTGCCAACGCAAACCGGATACGCTTTGACGGTATCGGGTTCGTCCTCAAGCGCGGCATGCCTGTTCGACCTTGAGCCGGTTGATGGGTGGAGCTACCAAACCCCCCAGACAGCAACTATCGGCGTGGCGGCTGTCGAGCTTCTGCGTTCGGTAGACGACACCAATCCTCACCTCTTGGTGGGCTCCGCGCCTGCCCACGCGGCCGATCTCGTCGAAGGCACGACCTTCGCGCAGGTGGATACCGGCTCGATCCCGGAGGGAACGTACACGCACATGCGAATCAAGCTGGACTACGTCGACTTTGAGGTGAGTGCGACAGGGCACATGGGCGGATTCTCTTTGCCGGGCGCTCTCGACGTTGACTACGTGTTGAGCGATCACGATAGCGAAGCACGCGGTGCTCAAAGCCAAGGGGAGTACGTAGCCAAGTTCACGGCGGCTGGAATGGAAGTCCCGCAAGCCGGGGTCCGCCCAGTGGAGTACCCGCCCTCCTACCCCGAGGCGACCGTTGCCACTGACGGTGGTGAGTATTGGGTGACGCTCGCGGTTCCCTCTGGTGCCATCGCGATTTCCCACGAGCGACCGGACCACGTCGACGTTGATGTCCAGTTCTGCATCGACAGCGGGTTTGCCTGGGCAGAGAACCAGGCCCCAGGACACACTGACGGGGTATTCGACTTGGACTACGACCCAGCGGCCACAGAACGGCCCATGTCCATGGCCGTGCGCGGTTTCACCATGACTGTCAACTGACGCGTCTTGCATACGGAGATACCCGATGCACGCCGCAGTCCTAATCATCTCGTCATCAATAGCTGCCGGTCCGGTCATGGAGAGAATCGTTCAAAAGACTGTTGACGGGGCCGGCCGACCATTTGATGGATGTTTCGAGCTTCAACCCATCGAGTCGGCTTACGTTGTTCTGCGATTCCGTATTGGTGATGACGGGCGGCCCCAGGTTATTCGCGCTGAGGAAGAAGACCCATCACGTTCTGCGCTTGACCGGTGTCTTGTTGCGGCGATGAACAACATCATCTTCCCGGAAGCGACCATCGGAACTGAGGTGGCATATCCTGTCCGATTTCGCAGAGAATCCGAGCCGAAGGCTGTAACAGATGTGCGTCGGCCCACCGGATCGCTTTGGGAGGTCATAAGTGAACCGCGTCTGTTTGGGGATTCTTGGGTCGTCGCTAGTCAAAGAGGTGTCAGACTTTCTGACATTGAGCTGGCGCACTTGGCTGGAGAGACAACCCTGCACGTTGATCTTCAATCAAAGCGGTCTCAGTTTCTCACCCTCGCCGTTGTCGAAGGAGTGACCGCCGTGCTCGGCTTTGGTGTCGGGGCCTACGGGCACAAATCGATCCTGACCACGCAACGCTACAGAACGACGACGACAGACCGCTTCGCCGGGCTCATCGGGGAGTCGTACCGTAGCAACGATAACGTAGCAGTGCAGGACGAGGATCTGAAAAACCTAATAGAAACTGGTGGGCGGAGAGGGTATCGAACCCACGACCCCCGGCTTGTAAGGCCAGTGCTCTTCCGCTGAGCTATCCGCCCACTTGGCGGCGTCGATATCACTTCCACAGCGTTTTCTCAATCCAACAAGGGCGGCAGATGCCGAATTCTGTGGGTGTCCATCAAGTGCTTGACACCATCTGGCCCTTGCCTGTTTGCTGGAGCGCCCAATGCCGCCCGTATCTTCCATCAACGTGCTGGTTGTTGACGACGACGCGTCGATTCGTCGGTTGATGAACCACCGCCTAGCACACATGGGGTACCGTGTGGTTGAGGCTGAGGACGGTGAACAAGCTCTTCGGCGGATTGGTGCCGAGTCGTTCGACTTGGTGCTCCTGGATGTGATGATGCCTGGGGTTGATGGCCTCAATGTGCTCAAGACAGTGCGACAACAACACAGTGCCACAAGTTTGCCAATCATCATGGTGACCGCCAAAGACAAGGGAGAGGACGTCATTGGTGCGCTGCACCTGGGGGCCAATGACTACATTATCAAGCCGTTTGATTTTCAGATGTTGGCGCAACGAATTGGTGTGCATCTCAAGCTCAAGGCTGGGCGTGACAAAATAGTTGGGTCGTATCGCTTGCTCGACAAGATTGGTGCCGGTGGCATGGGGGTGGTGTACGAGGCGGAGGAAGTGGAAGGCAACCGGCGGGTTGCGCTGAAGATCCTGCCGCGCTCGATGACCATCGATGACGTATTTGTCGAGCGCTTCTTGCGTGAGGCCCATCTGGCGCAACGAGTGGCCCACCCCAATGTCGTTGCAGTCTACGACACCGGGAAACTCGATGAGACTTACTACATCGCCATGGAGTTGGTGGACGGAAAGGATCTCGGGGAGATGTGTGAGAACACGCCGATGGATCCGCCAAAGGCTTTGGAGATCGTCCGTCAAGTGGCAGATGGGCTTGAGGCGATGAAGGATGCTGGCGTGGTGCATCGAGACATCAAACCGGAGAACATCATCGTCGGTCGTAATGGCACCGCCAAGATCACCGATTTTGGTATCGCCCGCGATCTCAGTGTGAAGAACAGAATGACCAACACCGGAGTGGGGGTCGGGTCGGTGATGTACGCGAGCCCTGAACAGATTTATGGGGGCGGAGACTTTCGCGCGGATATCTATTCGCTCGGGTGCACCTTATATTTCATGGTCAATGGCAAGGACCCATTCCCCAACGACCTGCCACTCGACACCTTGCTGCGCCGCAAGATGGCTCGCCCACCGAGACTTGAGCCGTATCGGTCCTGGGTGCCCGATGGTGTGCGCACGGTTATCGCCAGAATGATGGCCGGTCGCGTGGGGGGGCGATTCGATAGCTATGAAGATCTCGATGCGGCGCTCAAGGATGCCGGTGAAGTGGCCCAACCACTTAGGCCAGTCCAGGGGCGCTGGTGGGTTGGTGCGGCCATGACCGCGGCGGTGGTGGCCGTTTCCATTCTGTTGTGGCGCATCTGGACGTACGGTTGAAGTGCGGTTGACGGTTGACGGTTGACGGTTGGCTACTCCCCCCAATAAAAAAAAGCGGGGTGCCACTCCCATTGAAATGGCACCCCGCTGGGATCGTATTCACATCACCGAACCAGCACTAGTAGCCTTCGCTAGGCTGCTAGGCCAGGAACAAACTAGGCTGCTGCGCCTTTGTATTGTGCGCTGCCGAAGCCAAGCATTGGGAAGAACACGAAGGGCAACAATAGCATGCCAACGGCGAAGCCTACGCCCTTGCCAAAGGACTGTGCGAGTGCCACGTACAACAAGATTGCAATGACTAGGTTGGCGAGGGGGATCAGGAACAACACGATCCACCAGATGGGCTTACCGGTGATCTGCAGCAGAATGACGAGATTGTAGATTGGAACGATCGCCGCCCAACCGGGTTGCCCCGCCTTGACGAAGATCTTCCACATGGCGGCGATCATCAAGACGATAACGCCGAGGTAGATGATTCCGAAGATGATTGCGGCTGCGCCGCCACCAGAACTCTGGGTCATGTTGGGGTCCATTTGTTCTCCTTGAGGAATGCAAAAAGGGTTTGGTTGAGAAACTGTATTGGGCTCGTGTTTTCGAACGCACGTCAGTATTGGAGAAACCCGAGAAGTGGGCAAGGGACAAATGGGACAAAAGGCATCGTGGATGTCTATCGCGTCAGGCTTCGATCCCTCGTGGCGCGGCATTTTTGCGGTGTTGACGCATCGTGTCATGGGCGGTATGGTGTTGGCCTTAATCCGGAGGAGCCAGATGCCAAACTTTTATGACGACAACCACGACCTGCGTTTCTATGTAGACCAATACATCGATTGGGAGAAGCTCGTTGACCTGGTGGAGCTGCACTACAAGGCAACGGATGCGCCGAAGGATCACAAAGAGGCCGTGCAGACATACAAGGACGTTCTCGAACTCGTGGGTGAGTTTGTTGCCAACGAAGTGGCGCCGCGTGCCCGCGCCATGGATGAGGCGCATCCTGTGCTCAAGGACGGCAAGGTGGTTCAGTGTCCAGAACACCAGGCGATCTTCGAGCAACTCAAGGAGATGGGCATCTATGGAATGACCGTGCCCCGTGAGCTCGGCGGTATGAACCTACCCATTCTCGTCTACTTTTTGATCGCCGAGGTCTTCTGCCGGGGCGATGTCGGCTCGATGACACACTTCGCGTTCCACGCGGGTATGGCCACTTCGATGGTCGAGTACTCCCTGCGCGAGGGCACGACGGAGCGAGACAAAGACGGTCGAATCATCAAGACCCGCTGGGACGCCTATGTCCAAGAGATCATCGAAGGGAACGCTTGGGGTAGCATGGACCTTACCGAGCCCGACGCGGGTTCGGATTTGGCGGCGTTGCGGGCCAAGGCAATCAAAGACGATAAGGGTGTCTGGCGGGTCACCGGTAACAAGATCTTCATCACCTCGGGGCACGGCAAGTTCCACTTCGTGCTCGCCAAGACCAAGGACGAGAATAGCCTGGCAGCCTTGTCTCTGTTCCTCATACCTCTCGAGATCGAGCGGGATGGGAAGATCATCAAGAACGGTGAAGTCGATCGTGTCGAAGACAAAATAGGTCACCACAGCTCAGCGACAAGCTCGATTCAATTCGAGGACTCTGAGGCGGATCTCATTGGCGAAGAGGGGGATGGCTTCACGTTGATGCTCATGCTCATGAACAACGCGCGCATAGGTGTTGGCTTCGAGGGCATCGGCATCAGCGAAGCAGCGCTGCGCCAGGCGCGCGAGTACGCGGCGGAGCGGCCGTCGATGGGCAAGATGATCGCAGAGCATGAGATGATCGCCGATTATCTCGACGAGATGGAAATCACTGTCATGGGGATGCGGGCTCTGGCCATAGAGGGTGCCATTGCCGAGGAAACTGCCAATCGCATGGCCCTCGACGTCAGACAAGGCGACAAGGACAGCAAGAAGGAAATGAAGCGGGCCAAACGTCGAGCGCGATTGATTACCCCGCTTCTCAAGTATGCCGCCGCGGAGTCGGCGGTGCGGGTCACCCGTCTCAATATGCAGATCCATGGTGGCAACGGTTACATGAAGGAGTACGACGCGGAACGGCTGTTGCGGGATTCCTTGGTGTTGCCGATTTATGAAGGCACCAGTCAGATTCAGTCTTTGATGGCCCTCAAAGACCATCTCGGTGCGGCCATGAAGAAACCGCAGGCGTTTGTGCAGAAGCTCGCCCAAGCCAAGCTCAACGCGGTGAGCAGCCGCGATTCGCTAGAGCGAAAGTACTGGTCGATGCGATCTCTCGCACTGTCGGCGCAGCAGCACATCCTCTTGCAAATCGCCAAGGACAAGTTCTCGGAGGCGCGCCATGTGCCGTTGGCCAATTTCCTTGAGACGTTCAAGAAATGGAACCCGAAAACGGATTTTGCATTTGGCATGCTGCACGCCGAGCATCTCACGGCGATTCTCGCAGATGTCGAGGTCGCGAACATACTGCTCAAGCAGGCTCAGCGATTCCCCGAGCGTCGCGAGATCGCTCAGCGTTGGATGGAGCGGGCAGAGCCACGGGTTCGTTACAACTGGGACGTGATTACGACCACGGGCGAGCGGATCCTTGCCCAGCTGCAGCGTGCGCAATCAAGTGCTGAAAGCAAAGAAACTCGCGCATCACACTGATCTGGCATGCCCGCCCGGTGGGGCGGGCGTTGTGCGCTCTTCCTCCTTTCTGTTTGTTTGTCATCAACCGCGGGTTCTGCGACACTCGTGATGGTGCAATTCTTCAAGTACCACGGTATCGGCAACGATTTCATCGTCGTTGACAGACTCTCCGGTGGGGCCCCGCTGGACCCGGTGGTGGTGCGCCTGTTGTGTGCGCGGCACCAAGGTGTGGGGGCGGACGGGATTCTCAGTATCTGGCCAGATGTCATAGCTGACGCACGGATGCAGGTGCAAAACGCCGATGGCTCGGAGGCAGAGACATGTGGCAACGGATTGCGGTGTGTTGCTCGCTTTCTCCATGACGAAGGCAAGGTTGCCGATCAACGGGCTGTCATTGTCCTTCGGGACGGCGCCGGAGTGCACAAATGTGAACGAATGACCTCCGAACGGATTCGAGTGGGCATGGGCCCGCCGGTGTGGCGGCATCCAGACGTCCCCTATGGTGATGTTGACCTTCAGGTCGCAGAGACGGTCATTCGTGCGCGTTGCTTGGTGCTAGGAAATCCTCACGCCGTGGTGTTTGTCGAGGACACCGAGCTTGAGCCATGGAGTCGTCGGTTCGGCAGGGACCTCGAGACTCATCCGGTGTTTCCACATCGCGCCAACGTCAGCTTTGCGGCCAAGACCGACGCGGGATTTCGAGTGGTGGTGCACGAACGCGGGGTGGGTATCACACTCGCTTGTGCGAGCGGCGCTTGTGCCGTCGCCGCAGCAGCCACAGCCCGCGGTGTTTGGCCGGTTGGAGAACCCATGCAGATTGAGCTTCCGGGTGGGGTCTTGACGATCGATGTTGACGCCGAGGGGCAGTTACGTCAGGAGGGAGAGGCCGTACGTGTTTTCACGGGTGAGGTAGAACTGTGAGCTATGGTGTCCTCCTCGTCGATGACGATCCGTTTTTCTTGCAGGTCTATGGCGACTACCTGCGCTCGCGCAGCTTCGAGGTCGAAACCTCGACCAGCGGCGAACAAGCGCTCGAATTGTTCGCGCCCAACCGCTACCAGGTGGTGGTTGTCGATCTGGTGATGCCCGGATTGTCGGGTTTAGAGCTTATCGAAAAGCTGCGCGAGAGGAGTCCTGCCCAAGACATTCTGGTGGTCACGGGGACCGATGACGTACGCACTGCGGTGCGAGCAATGCGGCTCGGCGTGTATGACTATCTCGTCAAACCGATTGAGCGCGAAGAGTTGGTGATGGTCATCGACCGTCTGCAGGAGCGGGCGACACTCTATGATGAGCATGCTCGACTCTTGCACGAGAACATTCTCTACGCCGAGGTGCAGCAGATGTTTCAGCGCGCCTTGGGGGTGATGCAATCACTCGATCTCGAGACAGTTTGCGAGCGCCTGCTGGAAACCCTGAGCGATGTTTGCAATGCCCAGGGGGCAGTTCTCTGGTTATCCCGGGATGACGCTGCAGAGATGTCGATGCATGGTTATCGCGGTTTGGTTGAGTCAGCGGCTCTGCCCATGGTCTGGGACCCCGTTGGCACGGTAGCCGGGCAGGAGTTGTTGCGTGGTTTGCCCGTGACGATTGGCAAGGACCTGCATCAAGTACGTCGTGAGCCATCGCCCTCAGCTGCGATGTTGGTGCCATTGGCCCGTGATGGCAAGCTGGTTGGGGTTGTCCAATTGTCCGGGAAGCTCGGCGGTGGATTCGACGGCCGCGACGCTGCGCATTCCAAGGTCGTGGGCGACTGCGCTGCAACAGCAGTAGGACACGCGCGGCGATTCCGGCAACTCGAGCGGGTAGGTCTGCGGGACTCATCGACCTCCGCCTACAACATGACCTTCTTCATTGACTATCTGGGTCGCGAGCTGCACAAGGCGCGGCGTTATCGCCGGTCATTTTCCGTGGTGCGGGTTTCTATCGACAACCTCGCGGCGTTGCGCCAAGGGCTTCGTTCGGAGGTATTTCCCGAGGTTCTGCGGCGAGTGTTCTTGGCCATCTCGTCAGTCCTGCGAGATGTCGACGTTCTTGCTCGTGTCACTGATGACGAAATGTATTTGTTGTTGCCTGAGACCGATTTCCTCGGAGGACTGACGTTTGCTCGTGCGGCGCGGGACGCCATCAATCGTAACGCTTTTTTGGCAGACATCGATCGGCAACACCCAATAGCGGTGAGTTTCGGTCCGGCGGCGTTTCCGCGCGATGGCGACGATGTCGATCAGTTGTTTGCGGCCTGCACGCGCCGTCTGGAAGAGGCACGTCGCAGCGTATTTCGCCGTTTGCATCTCGAGGACGTCGATTTCTGGGGGGCCGTAGATCTGCTCATCGGTGAGGGTTCCTCCTACGCTCGGAACCTCGTCGAGGTATCACCGTCGATGAGTGCGACCGAAGACCGGCGTGGTACGTCGCGACACAACGTCTTCCCCGCAGGTTTCGTCGCCCTTGTGCGGCAGGAGTCGCTCCTCGAGGTTGCGCGACAATCTGCGTCGAACGGCTGGCTGTTCTTGGGGAGCGACTGGAGCAAAGACGGCGTCGATTTGGCCGACCAACTGAGCGCGATCAAACAGGCCCACGTTAAGACCTACGTGATTGGTAGCGGCCATCCATCGCGTCTGCGCAGCGCCACCGAGGCTGCCAGCGTGCGAGTCGACGATGGCCGCTTTGACGACCATGAAGTGGTCCTGTTGCTCGCCGAGCACGCGGCCTACGGCTTTTTGGCCAAGCATCGTGGCGACGGTCGGGCTTTTGGGTTTCATACAGCAGATTGGACCCTCGTCGAAGGCCTCATTGGCAAGCTTCAGGACAACTACCACCTGCAGAAGGGAACCACCTGATGCAGGTTGGGCTCTTGATGGCCTCTGTGCTTGGTGCAACCGCAATCAGCGGCGAGGTGCAACGCTCTGGCCTGTACGGTTGGGGCTTGACCCTCGAAGCGCCCATCGTTGGGGTGATCACAGGTATCGGGACCAAGAGCACAATCGGTTGGGGCTACAACCTCGGTATGGGTGTGGCCTGGGAGGTAACTCCACGATTGACCCTTCGCGCCTACGGAGCGAGTGGTCGGACCTACGGAGGGCAGGCCCGCGTTCGCTACGTTGACAACGTGGCCACAGGCGAGCATGCGGACCCAGCGTCAGTGCAAGACGCCGAGTGGCTGCAGCTCGAGGCGGGGGCGGGGGCCGCATGGTACTTTCGCGAAATGCTACGCCAATGGGCACCGTACGTTGGCGGCGACCTCGGCATAAGCTTTTCAGGATTCGATTTCCGCTTTGACGACAGTCTCAGCTTTCTCGAGGGAGGTGAAGCAGCTAAAGCTGGCGACTGCAGTGAGGTCGGTTGTGAGAGTACTCACGATGGACGTTCTTTGGGTTGGCTAGCGACGATTCGTGCCGGCATGCGATTTGAACTCTCCAAGTGGATGTCGTCGCAGGCAGAGATGGCGTTGTCATACACCCGTTCCTGGGATCAGGAGATCAGCGATACCATTCCGAACCGTGATGTGCGCACTGCTCGGGAGCACGTTGTTCTGCTGAGGATGACGTTCACTCTGAGGTTGGGGTTGTAGATGGCAGAAAAGAAAACCATTCTCATTGCCGACCCTGATAAGGGGACCCTCAAGCAACTGCGTGACGGGCTCGGTGCTGATTACGAGATTCTCTTGGCGAGAGATGGGTCCAAGGCGTTGGAGTTGAGCGTTCTCAAGTACCCCGATCTGGTGATTTTCTATCGAGGAACACCGTTGATTTCTGCGGGCCAGTTCCTGCGGATACTGCGCACGAATCCGCGCACTGAGGATGTACCGCTGATCATCTTGTCCGATGAGCCAATTGCTTCGGATAGCTTGGCACCGAGTTTCCTGCAGGGGGTTCTGATCAAACCCCTCAATCTCGATGAGGTGCGTTCGTACGTTGCTGCGGTGTTGCGCAAGGCAGAGACCGCGAAACAAGTGGGCCACGAGGAGGGTGCGGTCAGCGGCAGCCTCGATCACATCTCGATGGTCGATTTGTTGCAGGTGTTTTCAGTCAATCGGCGCACCGGTTGTGTCAGGCTTTCCCGTGGCCGGCCCGGAGAAGAAGCTGAGGTCTACCTTCACGATGGACGCATCGAGGAGGCTTGTGTGGGTATCACCCGTGGTCAGAAGGCATTGTTTAGGCTGCTCATGTGGTCCGGCGGTCGATTCACTTTTGTTCCGTCGAG
>Ga0156400_1329_pt1 | contig 27838 bp, 27 predicted proteins | sample RifOxyA3_FD_108044 | JGI IMG/M metagenome (GOLD analysis project Ga0156400, IMG submission 108044) | Deltaproteobacteria bacterium RIFOXYA12_FULL_58_15
TCTTGCGATAGCCGCGGCCAGTGTACTCGCCAAAACCCATCGCGACGCCATCATGGCGGAGATGGCCGAGAAATATCCTGGTTATGGTTTCGAGCGGCACGTCGGCTATGGAACCGCCGAGCACCAAAAGGCCCTTGTCGAGCTCGGCATCTGTCCCATTCATCGCAAGTCGTTCAAGCCGGTGGCGCGGGCTGCTGGCCTCAACAAGGCCCATGGGTCGCAGTTGTTGCTCCCTGGAGCGGAATTGAGCTGTGACTAAGTTGGCCAAACCACGAAAACCTAGCGCTTCACCATACGCCGGCATTGTTGTGTGACGATCTTCTGGACGCGCTGCAACAGAGGGTCTGAGCAAGACGTGTCGAGCTTGTATGCTATCAATATATAGCATATGATAGAAGAAATGGAGGCGCAGATGTCTCAAACACAACTGGCAACCAGAATCGATCACCGGGTCAAGAAAGCAGTCGAGACCGTCTGCAAGGATCGGGGTCTGAAAATGGCTAGGTTCATTGAAGACGCCCTTATCGACAAACTCGAAGAGCTGGAAGATATCGAGGATCTCAAGAAGATCCGACATGAACCCACGCGTCCGCTGAGCCAACTGGTCCGGGAACTGAATCTCGATGGCAAGCTATAGACTCGAGATCTCTGGGACCGCGGAAAAGCAGTTGCGGAAGCTAGACCAACAGGACCAAGTGCGCGTCCTCCGCGCTGTTCAACAACTGGCCCAAGACCCCCACCCCCGCGGCTGCCGAAAACTCGCCGGCTATGATGACGTTTTTCGGATCCGAGTCGGCGTCTTCCGCGTGCTCTATAGCGTGGATGGCAGATCTGTCATTGTCGTGGTTCTCAAAATTGGGCACCGGAAAGACGTCTACCGTTGATCGAGTTGTTGCACTCAGATCCAATGAAGGCGGAGAACGTGAAGGAAGAACCGGTATAAGCTGTGGATGCGCCCTAGATGCTGGGTGTGATTTGGGCAGCGCATGCGTCTTGAGCATGACTGCTGATGGTATGGCCAACGGTCCGAAGCAGATTCCACTTCCTCGGCACGACAGACACCAAGAGATACGTAGAACTGTTTGCTGTCGGCGGCAAAAAGAGGGTCGGTCCCCTGGCTGGCCCGCGGAAAGCCATTGGCAAACTGCACCATATCGGTGTCGTGCGAAAAGACTGTTCTCAATTCCGTGCGCCATTTATCGAGGGCGGAGGCACCCTCTGTGTGACTACCAAAGGGGCCGAAATAGAGTACCTGTGGGGCAGGGTTCGTCTGCGCATCTTTTGCGGTGACGGGTGCGGGTATCATGAAAACATGCAGCCAAAACTTTCCTCTCTGGAGATTGGTTGGTTGTTTGGGAACACCACCATCATCAGAGCGGAACGCCGTTATGAAGATAACTTCGCCAAGATAGGTTCCGCAAGCGGTTGAAGATGAGACGCGCGGAGATCGCCGCCTGGAAAATGGCGACCCCCGCCAAGAGAAGCATGATGCCCATTCGCCAAACGGGAGCCGTCGCCGTGCGCGTGACCGCTGCCGCCGCACTGCCAAGCACGACGACCGCGAAAAGCAGGAAAATGTGACCGGGCAACGTTCCGATCGAGAACACACGGCCACATGCTAAGCACTCGTAGGTTTGGAGGGACTCGAACTCGTGCAGCATGAATCTCCGGCCGCGACTGCCGCGGTATGCGCACTCTGCAGAGCACGATCCACAACGGCGAGCCGGGTACACCACGGCCGCCCCAGCACTTGGAGCGCCGATGACCAGCGGATTGAGGGCATCCTGCCGGGCCCACGATCGGGAGAGTGCAAGGAAAGCCTTCTCCCACACAAGATGCCCAACGCGACGCGACCGTTTGTGCTACACTTATTCGGATGTGGCTGTCGCCGAATTTACTTTCCCACGGTTTTGGCCTCTGCAGCCCACTGATCTTTCGTTATCGACGAGGTCAAAAAACGGCATTTGGCGACAGTCCCACGATGGATAGTCCTGTGCTGCACATCGAACGGAGGTGAAGTATGCGATGGACATCGCTTGCGGTTATTCTGTTTGTGGTGCACTGGCCGATGACAGGACAAGCCGCGTATCCGGAAACATTTCCAGCGGGCAGTCTCATCGTTCCGATGGACAGGGCGTACCAAACTGACGCCGGCCTCTTGCAGGCGTACGGCCTCCTATTCCAGCTCTTGCGCCAGGGTATGACAGTCTACTGGATCATCGAACCGACTAAGACGTGGCATGCCAAAGCGTGCAACGATCTGGTCGATCCTTGCCCGTGGGATTGTGGCGAGGAGGGCTCCGGTGTCAAGTGCGCGTACCCTACTGCCAGCCCAGATTTCTATGTCGGCGCAAGCGTACTCTGGAACAGCGCAGGGCAGCACTTGCCGGGGGCCACCATCGCGCTTCACGGCTACCGTGGCGGCCCTTTTGTGATCGATTCCTATGATGCTGCGGCAGCCGCTGCGATTGTCGACGCGTGGAATACCCAGAGCCAGCCATGGGCCCAACGCAGCACGTTCGCTGTGGTGGCAGCGCACGTGGCCAATGCGGCATTCGACGTAAAGGTGACCAAGGAGATGCTGGCTGCGCCCACGATTGCAGTCTTCGCGGACGGCAACGAGAACATCGCCACGGGGTACCTGCGAGCAGCCGGCATCAAGCAGTCTAACGGCAGCGAGTTTCCCGCTGCCAAGTGCGGCGCCGGTAATCCTCCAACCCCATGCGGCCCAGGCACTGCAAATCCCGACATGCTGACCGTTCCGAGCATCATGGGTGACATGGGCACGTGCACAAGCCCCAACTACGATCACAAAAACGGAGCACTGTTCACCACGGACGGAGTGCCGGCCTATTGCCAGATCATGAGCATGCACTGGGACGTAGCTGACCGGAATACTGTCGAATGCAATGGCGGTGCATGCGGGACCAGCCAGTCCGTCTGCGGGAATAAGACCATTACGTACCACGGCCATGAGGTGATCGCCGAGGTGAGGTCATTCCTGAATTACCCTACGCACTTGTTCGCCGAATGTCAGGCGGTGAACGCGTACGAGAACCTGATTCCTAACCCGGCCTGGCCTTTCCTCGATGATCCGGAGCGGATCGGTCACTTCCTCACCACGGTCGGGACATGGCCGACATGCCTATCCGGGAACACCTGCCCAGCGGGCCAGGACACCAAGGGCGGCGTCCAGTGCGTGGTGGGTGGCTGTGACAACGGAACACGCAACTGCTGTCTGCCCAAGGACGCCAAAGAGCAGGGGCTTGGCTTTGCCATCGGCGGTACTCCCGCGTCCGCCGACGTTCAGGTTTTCCACCCGGAAGTTGCTTACAATCAACTGGACGGTGCATTCAAAACCACGGGTGGCAGTGAGCCGTCATACAACCTGAGCACCTATTTCGAGACCGAGTACAAGAACGATATGGACATCACTTTTATCACCGGCCCAGATGGTCCCGGTGACGAAGATATCTGGATGACCGGATACTTGGACGGAATATGCAGAATATATGAGGAAGGTGGAGACCAGTGCGAGGGTGTCGGCAAGGTGAGCTACCTAGGTGGGCACAGCTACAAAGACATGACGGCTGGTACGCGCCTGTTTCTGAACGCGCTGTTCGAAGCCGACTGCGTCACTTCCGTCGGCCAGCCTGACTTCTATTTGGATCTTTTGGGTGACGCGACGATCGTCGCCACATCTCTGCCGGTGCAACGGACTTACGCGGCCGACTACTACAACTGGGGTTTGGGGGCAGCACTCGATACGCAGGCATCGTTGTTGTTGCCTCCAAGCGTATCACCAGCGGCGTATGAACAACCTGGGACTGTGAATGCGAGCGGCGACATCGAGTGGGAGATAGGCACCGTCGGCACGTATTTCGGTATGGCGGGCGATCCCGAGTACTCTGGCTCACGCTGGGCAACCGTGAGTTTTTCCCAAGAAGGACAACACGTTGTCGAGTTTCAACTGCAATACCGCGTTGGAGTGAGCGTCCGGCAGGCACCACCCGGTCGGATCAACGTCACTGTCGTGCTCGACAGTGACTCAGACGGTGTTCCCGATTCGCAGGAGCCGCCCGGCTGTGAGCTCAACCCCGGTTGCTGCGGCGATCAGAACGGCGACGGCTGTGACGACTGCGCTCCCAATGTAGACACCGATGGTGACGGTGTGTGTGATTCGGGCGACTCCGATCCGAACAATCGGTATGTCTGTAGCGACAGGGATGGCGATACCTGCGAGGACTGCACGGCGGGCAGTTTCCAGCCGGCCAATGATGGGGAGGATCTCGACGGCGATGGGCTATGCGATGCCGGCGATCCCGACATCGACGGGGATGGGATCGATAATGCAAGCGACGCCGCGCCGACCGATCCCACCGTGTGCGGCGACACGGACAGTGACGGTTGTGAGGACTGCGTTTCCGGAGCTTTCAACCACGCGAACGACGGCCCCGACACCGACGGTGATGGGATCTGTAATCTCGGCGACTCCGACGATGATGGCGACGGCATGCCAGACACCAGCGATCTTTGCCCAACCGGGGAGACAGGATGGACGTCAAGCCTGTCCACGGACAACGACGGCGACGGCTGTCGCGACGCCACCGAGGATAATGACGACGACAATGACGGCATCACGGATGGTTCGGATCTGGCGCCTCTCGATCCCCATGTCTGCGGCGATTCAGACAGTGATGGCTGCGAGGACTGCGTCTCCGGTGTCTTCGACCCCGCGAACGACGGCCCCGACACCGACGGTGATGGGATCTGCGATGCAAGTGATCCGGAGATCAACGACCGTTACGTCTGCGGTGATTCGGACGGCGACACGTGCGACGACTGCTTTGTAGCTGGCGCGTTCGCGCCGATGGACGACGGAGTCGACACTGACGGTGATGGTTCGTGCGACGCTGGTGACCTTGACGACGACGACGACGGGGTAACGGACAGCTTGGATCTGGCGTCGCTCGATCCATACATCTGTGGCGACTCGGACGGTGACACCTGTGATGACTGCGCCATTGTTGGGGGGTTGGACCCGGACAATGACGGCACGGACGGTGATCTTGATGGTGAGTGCGACCAAGGAGATCTCGACGACGACAATGATGGGGTGCTGGACACAAGCGATCTTTGCCCAACCGGGGAGACGGGATGGACGTCCAATTCCTCCACGGACGCTGACGTCGACGGGTGCCGCGATGCAACTGAGGATCTGGACGATGACAACGACGGCGTCCTAGACATTGACGACTCTAGCCCGACCGACCCGTATGCCTGTGGCGATGGCGATGGCGACACCTGCGACGATTGCGCAGTCATGGGGCTTGCCGCGCCCGGCAACGATGGGCCCGATGCTGACGGCGACGGCCTATGTGATGTCGGCGATCTGGACGACGACAATGACGGGGTGCCAGACGTGAACGATCTTTGCCCAACAGGAGAGATGGAATGGACATCGAGTCCCACCACGGACGTTGATGGCGACGGTTGCCGCGATGAAACCGAAGATCAGGACGACGACAACGATGGCTTCGGGGATGTCGATGAGACCTCATGCGGCAGCGATCCAGCGAGCGCCACGAGCACTTGCGACAACCGGAGTGGCGAAGCCTACATTGCTCGCGGCAGTTGCGGCTGCCGGCAGAATGGCAGCGGGGAAGCGTTCACATGGCTACTGGCGGTCTTCTGCGCCTGGTCAACACGACGCAGCCGGCAGCGAGATGCCAAGCATTGATCGAGCGACGTCGCAGCGTGTAGAACCCCCAATGACTTGGAAGAAGTTGCTCACCTACATCTCAGGATCGGTCGACGAGGAGTTGCTGTAACGCAATGAGTACCTCGCCGCTGAGAATCGTATCCTTCTCACACACATCGAGGGACGCCTCAGGCTCACCGTCAGAACGATGGGTGCTATCTGCAAAATCAGAGTGTTTGGACCATCTCATTCTCTTTCGAGAGAAGACCCTCCGACGGACGATATCCGAATTCGAAAGCCATTATCATCAAGAGCGCCCACATCAGGGTGTAGGCAACGTGTTGCTCTTCCCGAAGCAAACCTCCGCGCCCTCCAGATCACCAGTCAACCTGTGCCTCCTCAATACCTCGTACGGGCATCAGGCAGCCTTGCGCTCGCGCGCATGGGGGCGTTTGACCGAGCGCTTGAGCACGGCGAGCTGCTGGCGGAGCACGAGTTTCTCGAGCGCGAACTCACGGCGCGACTTCAGGTTCGAAAGCGACGTCCCGACGAAAGAGAGCAGGAGATTGATCATCGCCGCCGACAAGTGAGCGTCCGGAATCGTCAACGTTTGTGGCAACAACGAGGTTCTGAGGATGCACAGGTTGCGATTGGCATGCCCACGAGCCGGACCGACGAGACAACCCATCCTTGCTGTGCTATGCAGCGACGAACGGAGGAGCGCCTATTGAGCTCAGATGATCAACGACAAATGTGGCGGCTCGCGGGGCGGTTCTCTGCGGTCGGCATTGAAATGGCTGTGGCGGTCGCGGTCGGCACCTTGGGGGGGTACTGGCTCGATGAGAAGCTGGACACCACACCCTATCTTTTCTGGTTTGGTTTTGTGGTGGGCACAGGAGCCGCCGTCCGCGCCATTGTGCGTGTCGTCAAGACGATGAAGCGACTGTAGCTACCTACCGACCTGCCGACCTGCCGACCTACCGACCTACCGACCTACCGCCTGTGAGGACATTCAACCACACCCGACTCATTTTCCGCGATTTCGTGACCGTTTACAGCCTATCCGGAAATTCAACCACGCCCGACCCATTTCCGCGATCTTATGGCCGTTGACACCAGGAAGACAAAAGTATACCATCTTCCTATGGCTTTGAACATCAAGAGTCGAGAGGCGGATGAGTTGGCTCGCGAGCTTTCGCGGCGGCGCCAGCAGCCAATCACTCGGGTCATCATTGACGCGCTCAAAGGCGAGCTTTCGCGAGAAAAGGCTCGGGCTCGGCCACCGGGTTTGGCCTCTCGCCTGCTGACGATTGGATCTCGTTTCAAAGACCTCCCAACCCTCGATGACCGGTCCGATGAGAAGATCCTCGGGTACGATGAGATGACCGAGTCATGGTGATCGACACTTCGGCACTCATCGCCATATTGCATCAAGAGCCAGAGGCAACCCGCTTTGCCCAGCTGATTGAAGAGGCCGACAGTCTGCTCGTGTCCCCGATCACACTGCTCGAGGCTGGCATCATCGTGCACTGCCGCAAAGGACCTGATGGTACGACCGAGCTCGACGCCCTACTCGATGCCATCAAGCCGGAGATCGTGGCCTTTGATGAGGAGCAGGCTCTCATCGCTCGACAAGCATTCGAGCGGTTTGGCAAAGGCCAACATCGAGCAGCACTCAACTTCGGTGATTGTGCGGTCTATGCCCTCGCGGCCACGAGAGCTGAGCCCTTGTTGTTCAAGGGAGATGACTTCGGTCAAACAGACGTGTCCGTCGTCGGTTGATCTACCTCGCCTGATCTTCGAACTGTCGAATCCCCCAGTTGGTCCAATCACACAGGTGGTTCCGTTCTAACAATTCTCGGGTGTGCGTGGGTCCTCCCTTTTCGGCATGGCACTCGATCGAATCTACGACCCGCTGCGGTTGTCGCTTGCTACCGGGGCGCAGCTACGGCATATCGCGCCCATGAAAGCAGGCATTGTTGGATTCTCCGGTTCTGGAAAGACCACGATCTTCACCGCTCTGACCGGAATTGCCGGCCAACCCGGGCAGCGCAAGGACGCCGTCCTCGGCATGATCAAGGTTCCGGACGAGCGCATTGATTTTCTCGTCCGCATCAACAACCCTAAAAAGACCACCTACGCCGAGATCTGTTTCGTCGACATTGCGGGTGCCGCTCTGGAGCAAACTGAATCTGGTTTGGCGACCCACGTGGTCAATGAGATGCGCCCGGTGGACGCCATCGTCCACGTGGTGCGGGGGTTCGACAACCCAGCTCTCACGCGCGCCCCCGATCCCCTGCGCGACATGCAAAACTTCGAGAGTGAGATGATTCTCACCGATCTCATCCAGGTGGAAAATCGTCTGCAACGTTTGATCAAGGAAGGCAACAAGGGCCAAGAGAGAACCCTCATCGAATCGATCAAGACACACCTCGAAGATAACAAGCCTCTGCGGCAAAAGGAGCTGTCGGAGCAAGAGCTGGGACTGCTCACCGGATTCAAGTTTCTCTCACTCAAGCCGTGCATCGTCTTGGTGAGCCAGCCCGATGATGCGGTGAACGCTGAAACTGACGCCAAACTGGTGGCAGAGGCACAGAAGAATGACCTCCACGTGCTCTCCATGGCGGGCAGGGTTGAAGCGGAGATCGCCGAGCTCGACGCAGAAGAGCAGAAGGAGTTCCTCGCGGACCTGGGGCTCGAGAGCTCGGCTCGCAACCGATTTGTCAAGATGGCCTACCGAGAGCTGGGTCTCATCTCATTTCTCACCCAAGGTCCTGACGATTGTCACGCTTGGACCATCAAGCGTGGCACCAACGCGCGCGCAGCCGCCGGAAAGATCCATTCAGACATCGAGCGCGGCTTCATTCGCGCCGAAGTCATCGGCTTCGAGGATTTTCAAAAACACGGCTCTGAGGCCGCCTGCCGCGATGCGGGTGTGTTCAGGGTTGAGGGCAAAGACTACGAAGTCAAAGACGGCGACGTGATCAATTTCCGCTTTAACGTCTGACGGTTTGGTTCAGGGCCCGACGAACACGATGTCCCGAACGGTGTCGGCGTCATACGGGTTGGTGAGGGTGGACCAGTGGGTGCCGTCGGCGGAGCGGTGCAATGACTTCTCGAAACCCGAGGCAAACCATACCCCACCGATCTCACGAACGAACGCGATACCCTCCTCGGCACCCAGGCCCGTGTTGACGAAACCAAACGCGCTACCGTCGGCCGAATGGGCGATGTCGCTCCACTGGTGCCCGATCCAGCTATTGTTGGTTTCACTGGGAACCAACCATGTCGTCCCGTATTCGGTGAAAGGACTTCCGGTTGCAGTCCAGGTGTTGAGGTCGTCGGAGTGTTTCATTGGGCCGTCGATATCGGAGGCAATCCACCTGCCGCTCACTTGGTTGTAGGCGATCTGTTTTGCCACACCATCGGCGAAGGGTGCGGTGACCGGCGTGAAAGTGGAGAAGTCTGTGGTGACGTAGATCTCGTCATCCAACCAGGTCCAGGTGAGCCATGACGAGCCGCTGGGGGTGAGGTAGATCGAGGAGGTGTCCACGGTGCCGGTGGTGGTTTCAGTCCAGGTGGTGCCGTTGGTGGAGATGAGCAGATCATCGGCTGTTTGTCGTTGCGCCACCCACAAGCCGGCGGCACGGCCGCGGAGTCGATAGCCGCCGTACCAGTAGCCGACATCGCGAGAGGTATCGAAGGTCCAGTCCAGACCATTGGTTGAGGAAGCCATATAGCCTGGCCCACTCAGTCTGCTTTCTGTATTTACGAACATGGAAACCCAAAGGCCATCGTGTGCGATAGGTTTGGCGTAGTCAGCATCTGGCACTGACATGGTGGTGTCGGTGCTCGTTTCCCAATTGATGCCGTCGTGGGAAATGGCTCGGTCGCCGTTGTAGCTGAGCAAGAGAGCTGTGGAGCGGTGGGTGACGAGGAAAGTCCAACGAGCGTCGGCGATTGGGCTCGGCCGCTCGATCCAGTTGATACCATCGGTGGAGGTGGCGATTCCGGAGCCCGCCGCATAACCAATCGCCATCCACACACCGGCGCAGCCACCCCCATCACAACGGCCGCTCGCGCAGTCCTCGTCGCCTTCGCAGTCCTCTTCGTACAAACAGCCGTCGCAACTGACACCGCAGTCGATGTCGCTTTCGCTGCCGTTTCTGACCCCGTCATCACAGGCTGGCGGGTAACAGACGTGGAACTCGACGTGACAGACACCGTTGAGACAGTCTCGGTTCTCCAAGCAGTCGTCGAAATTGGCACAGGGATCACAAGTCGGTCCGCCACAGTCTACGTCGGTTTCGCCATCATCTTTTTGGTCGTTGACGCACGGCGAAAAACAACTGACACAAACGCCGCCACAGTCTACCCCGGTCTCGTCTTGGTTTTGTATGTCGTCGTTGCAGCTCTCGCACGCTGTCGGACATATACCGCCGCAGTCGATGCCGGTTTCATTCTGATTCTGTTCGCCGTCGTAGCAAGTGGGCGGGCATGCTGGACACACCCCGCCGCAGTCGATGCCAGTCTCGTCTTGGTTCTGGGCGTCATCGTCACAGGTACCTGGGCAATCGTCACAAACGCCACCACAGTCGACTCCCGTCTCGTCTTGGTTTTGCACGTCGTCGTCGCACGTTGGGCATGCAGGGCAAACGCCTCCACAGTCGACTCCGGTCTCGTCCTGGTTTTGCACGTCGTCGACACAAGACCCCACTTCGGAGCAGGCTCGGCAACTGCCGCCGCAGTCGTCGCCAATCTCATCTTCGTTTTGCGCATCGTCGCTGCAGTGGTCGGGACAGGTGTCACAAAACCCGTCGTTGCAACATTGTTCTGTCGGGCAGTCGCTGTGTTTGCCGCACACCTCGACGCAGTGCCCGTCAAACTCGATTTCGCCAGCACCACAATCGAGAGTGAGCCGGTTAGAACTGCACGCCACGAGGGCAAAGCCTGCACCCATTAGAAAAGCGGCACGTTGCCACATCGCGAGCTCCTTGATTGTTGAGCTACCGCAGAGTGACACAACGGTTGCTCTTCGTCCAGATTGCTTGGACCTCCCCTGTGGACCTCCCCACGGCCGAGTGACCCGGTGCACGCCGAAGAGAAGACTACATAAATCAAATGGATGATTCCGATAAAGGAATTCGATGGGCGGGGCACCGTGAATGTGAGGATCCGGCTTGACGCGCTGCATGGCTAAGGTTAGATAGGTGCCCCCGCGTAGGGGGGATTGGTGAAAAAGAGCTGACATTATGGACATAGACATCACCATCGTGTTCCAGCTCGCGCTGTTCGTTGTTCTCTTAATGATCCTCACACAGCTGCTGTTCAAGCCGTTCCTCAAGGTCGTCGAAGAGCGTCATCAGAAGATCCATGGAACCAAATCAGAAGTGGATCGACTGGAGCGCTTGGCCACCGAGAACCAATCGGCGTATGTCGCGCGCGTCCGTGAGGCGCGCAACGTAGCGCGTCAAGAGCGTGAAGCTCTACGCACTGCGGGCAACGACGAAAAGAGGAAACTCTTGGCAGACGTTCGCATGGAGATCGCCGAGAAGCTCAACGAGACGCGAGAGCAAGTCGCAAAATCTGAAGCCGAGGCGCGCATCGAGTTAGCCGCCCAGACTGCAAATCTGGCAGGCGAGTTGGTGAGAAAGGTCGTCGGACGTGAGGTGACGCCATGAGAAAGCTCCGGCGTTTGCTCAAGAATCTGCTCGCACGTCCTGATGTGCGGAGAATCCTTGCTGGATCGACCATGGCGACGGGTGTGTTGATAGCGACTTCGGCGATGGCCTCAGGCGGCCCACCCGCCGACGCACATGTCAATTGGTGGACCTGGAGTCAACACGCGCCACCGGTTGGCTGGTTCATGGTTAACTTTGTGATCTTCATTGTGCTCACGGTGGCATTGAGCAAGAAGAAGATCAAAGAGGCGTTTGCCCAACGTCACGTCACGATCAAGCACGCAATTCAGGAGGCTGCCGCTGCACATGCGAAGGCCACCGGTAAGTACGAAGAGTACAAAGGCAAGCTCGCCAACGTCGACGACGAAGCCGCAATGTTCATCAAGAGCGGCAAAGAGGACGGTGCCCTTGAGCGCGATCAGATCATCGTTACAGCCAAAGATTACGCCGGACGATTGCTCAGCGACTCGTCCGCCGTGGTGGACCAAGAATTCGAAAAGGCCCAGCGGCGGTTGCGTCGCGAGGTGGCCGCGGAAGTGCTCAAGCTCACCGAGGATGCACTGCGCAGCCAGCTCAACGACAAGGATCGTGCCCGCCTCATTGATGAGGCGATTTCTGAGCTCGAGCGCGGTACCACGGTCGACAAGGTCGTCAAGAAGTCGAAGCCGACGTCCAACCGACCGACGGCGGGAGGTGCACTATGACCGCCATTGCCAGACGGTATGCTCGAGCTGGTGTTGAAGCGGCCCACGAATCCGGTGGTGCAGCGGCAGTGGAAGCTCTGGCCGATGGTCTGCGACATTTCAGCGCAGCGTTTCTCGACAGCGAGGAGTTGCGTGAGCTCTTGAACAACCCAGCGTTAGAGCAAGAACGGTCAAGAGTTCTAGAGCTGGTGCTCGAGAAGCTGGATGTCTCCAAAGAAGTGCGCGGTCTCGTCCGTCTTTTGTCTGGGCGGGGCCGTGTTGGCATTCTCGAGGCCGTCGCCGCGGAAGTCGAAGAGGCTGCCGACGAGTTGGCAGGTCGCGCGCGCGCACACGTTACCAGTGCCATTGCTCTGACGGACTCACAAAAACAGCGGATCGCCAAGGCCCTGGAGGGTCGACTCGGCCGCAAAGTGGTCGTCAGTGTTCATGTTGATTCGCAACTGCTCGGCGGCCTGGTTTGTCAGGTCGGTGATTTGACGCTGGATTCGAGTCTGCGTCGTCAGCTCGAGGTCCTTCGTGAGCAGTTAGAAAAAAGAGACTCCTAAATACAGCCAGGGAAGAACCCATGCAGATTCGTGCGGAAGAAATCAGCAGCATCATCAAACAGCAGATCACCGACTACGAGCGCAAGGTCGACGTAGCTGAAACCGGCACGGTCATCTCCGTCGGTGACGGTATTGCCCGCCTCTATGGTCTCAAGAGCGCCATGGCCGGTGAGCTTCTCCAGTTCCCCGGCGACGTGCGGGGCCTGGTGCTCAACCTCGATGAAGACTCGGTGGGTGTGGCCATCATGGGTCACGACTCCGACATCAAAGAGGGTGACACAGTCAAGCGCACCGGAGAGATCGCCAGTGTGCCGGTTGGCGAGTGCATGCTCGGCCGCGTGGTCGATGCGCTCGGCAATCCGATAGACGGTCTCGGTGAGATCAAAGCCGAACAGTACAGTCGCATCGAGGTCAAGGCCCCCGGTATCATTCAGCGCAAGTCGGTTCATGAGCCGTTGCAGACCGGTATCAAGGCCATCGACACGATGACCCCGGTTGGTCGTGGTCAACGCGAGCTCATTATCGGTGACCGGCAGACCGGCAAGACAGCCATCGCCGTCGACGCCATCATCAACCAGAAGAATACCGACGTCTATTGCATCTACGTTGGCATTGGCCAGAAGCAATCGACGGTGGCGCAGGTGGTGGACAAGCTCAAGACCCACGGTGCCATGGAATACACCACGGTGGTCGCCGCGTGTGCATCGGATCCCGCGCCCATGCAGTTCATGGCCGCCTACGCCGGTTGCGCCATGGGTGAGTACTTCCGTGACAACGGCAAGCACGCCCTCATCATCTACGACGATCTGTCCAAGCAAGCCGCTGCCTATCGTCAGCTCTCCTTGCTGCTCCGTCGTCCCCCAGGTCGTGAGGCCTTCCCCGGCGACGTCTTCTACTTGCACTCTCGTTTGCTTGAACGTGCCGCGAAGATGTCGGACGCAAAGGGGGCGGGGTCGCTCACGGCGTTGCCGATCATTGAGACCCAGGCTGGTGACGTCTCGGCCTACATTCCGACCAACGTCATTTCCATTACCGACGGTCAGATCTTCCTCGAATCCGACCTGTTCTTTTCCGGTCAACGGCCAGCGGTCAACGTCGGTATCTCAGTCTCTCGCGTCGGTGGCAATGCGCAGATCAAGGCGATGAAGAAAGTCGCCGGCCAGCTGCGCATGGAGCTCGCTCAATACCGCGAACTCGCGGCATTCGCGCAGTTCGGCTCTGACCTCGACAAGTCGACCCAAGAGCAGCTCGAGCGCGGCAAGCGCCTCACTGAGATGCTCAAGCAAGGCCAGTATGTACCAGACGTCGTTGGATTTCAGGTTGTCCAGCTTTATGCCGGAACCCAAAACATCCCCGGCGAAAAGAAGACGTTTGTTCGCGACATTCCCGTCAAGGACATCCAGCGCTACTGCGCCGAGATGAAGACATACTTCGAGAGCAAGTACCCCACCGTGTTCAAGGAGATCACCGACACAGGTGTGATGTCCGATGAGCTCAAGAAGACAGTCGACAAGGCTCTCCTCGAGCTCAACGAAGCCTTCCAAAAGTCGGAGAAATGACAAAAGGGGCGCGCCAACTAGGCGAGCCGATTGGGTGTTTGAATGCCTTCGCTGCGTGACATTAGAAACCGGATACGCTCGGTCAAGAGTACGCAGAAGATTACGCGGGCTATGAAGCTGGTCGCCGCTGCCAAGCTGCGGCGGGCGCAGGAAAATATCCTTGCGGCTCGTCCGTATGCGTTGGAAATCGGCGGCCTGTTGCACAGAGTGGCGACGCGCGCCCAGGGTGAAGACGGCAAGGTGCCGCACCCACTGTTGGACGTGCGTGAGCCCAAGCGAGTTCTGTTGGTCGTCATGACCTCAGACCGCGGCATGTGTGGTGGCTTCAACTCGAATATTCTGCGTCGCGCTGAGCGGTTCATCCACGAGCACGAGGACCGTTTCGAGAAAATGGAGGTTGCCTCCATCGGCAAGAAAGGTCGCGAGTATTTCCGCAAACGCGGGGTAGCTACGGTCCGAGATTTTCCTGGCGTGTTCGACGATCTCACATTCCGTCGGGCGACTGAGATTGCCGAGGGGATGGCCGAAGAGTACGTCAAGGGTGAGTTCGACGCGGTGTTCCTACTCTACAACGAGTTCAAGAGCGCCATGAGCCAAAGGGTAACAGTCGAGAGCATGTTGCCGATCGTTCACGACGAGCTGCCAGCAGGTGAGGACATCGACTACATTTACGAGCCGGGTCAGGTCGAAGTGCTCAACCAGTTGGCGCCCCGCTATGTGGCAATCGAGGTGTGGCGTGCGTTGCTCGAGAGCAATGCGTCGGAGCACGGCGCGCGCATGACCGCAATGGAGAATGCCACCAAGAACGCCAAGGAACTGATCGACGGCTTGACCATGCAATTCAACCGCGCCCGCCAAGCAGCCATCACCAAGGATTTGATGGATATCGTCGGTGGCTCGGAGGCGTTGCGTTAACAGGTTTTGTAGGATTGAAGAATTTTTGCTCGCGCCCCAGATGAAGAGGGGGCCGAAGCTTCAGGAGACGAGAGAATGACGGCCGAAGCACTAACGAGTGGCAACATTACGCAGGTGGTCGGGCCCGCGGTGGACGTCGAGTTCCCAGCTGGCCAACTTCCAAAGATCTTCACGGCATTGACCGTGTCCAATCCGGAGATCAGCGATAAGAAGGACAACCTGGTTCTCGAGGTGTCACTGCATCTCGGCGAGAGCACTGTGCGCACCATCGCCATGGACTCAAGCGAAGGTTTGGTCCGCGGCATGAAGGTGAAAAACACAGGCGCACCGATCATGGTACCGGTCGGTTCCGAGGTCCTTGGGCGCATCACCAACGTCATCGGCCAGCCCGTTGACGACAATGGCCCGATCGACGCCAAGTTGTTCCGCCCCATTCACCGTTCTCCCCCGGCCTTCACTGAGCAGGACGTGTCGGTGCAGACCTTCGAGACCGGCATCAAGGTAGTCGATCTTCTCGCTCCCTATGCCCGCGGCGGCAAAATCGGCCTGTTCGGCGGTGCTGGTGTGGGCAAGACCGTTCTTATCATGGAGCTCATCCGCAACATCGCCGTCAAACGCGGTGGCTTCAGCGTCCTCGCTGGCGTCGGTGAGCGCACCCGTGAAGGCAACGACCTTTACTTCGAGATGATCGAAGGTGGCGTCATTGCCGCTGAAAAAGACGAGCACGGACATCCCAAGCGCAATCCCAATGGCTCGATCAAGATCATCCCCGGCAAGAGCCAGTGCGCCTTGATTTACGGTCAGATGAATGAGCCCCCAGGTGCCCGCGCTCGCGTTGGTCTGTCGGCCCTAACTTCCGCCGAGTACTTCCGCGACGACGAGGGCAAGGACGTTCTCTTGTTCATCGACAACATCTTCCGTTTCACCCAGGCAGGTTCTGAGGTTTCGGCGCTTCTCGGACGTATGCCCTCCGCCGTCGGTTATCAGCCGACTCTCGGTACCGACATGGGCGAGCTGCAAGAGCGCATCACCTCAACGACCCGCGGTGCCATTACCTCGGTTCAGGCGATCTACGTCCCTGCGGACGACTTGACCGACCCCGCGCCAGCGACGGCGTTTGCTCACTTGGACGCGACCACGGTTCTTTCGCGGCAAATCGTCGAGCTCGGTATCTACCCTGCGGTGGACCCTCTTGACTCCACCTCTCGCTTGCTCGACCCCGGTGTCGTCGGCCAGGAGCACTACAATGTGGCGCGTCAGGTGCAGGAAATCTTGCAGCGCTACAAGGAGCTGCAAGACATCATCGCCATCTTGGGTATGGACGAGCTCTCCGACAGTGACAAACAAGTTGTCGCCCGCGCTCGCAAGATTCAAAAGTTCCTGTCGCAGCCGTTCCACGTGGCAGAGACCTTCACCGGTCGTCCCGGCGTTTACGTCGAGCTGGCCGACACGATTCGTGGCTTCAAGGAGATCGTCGATGGTAAGCACGACGATCTGCCCGAACAAGCGTTCTACATGATGGGAACCATCGAGGACGTGCAGGCCACAGCGAAGAAGATGGCCGACTAACCACGACGCTGACAACTAGGTGTAGGTGAGGCAATCATGGCCAAGCTGAATGTTGCATTGGTGACGCCCGAGCGGCAAGTGGCACGCGTCGAAGTCGACATGGTCACAGCGCCGTCGGTGATGGGTGAGGTCGGTATCCTGCCGGACCACCAGCCCCTACTGGCAAATCTGCAGCCAGGGGTGGTGCTCTTGCAAGCCGGTAACAAGACTGAGCGGTATGCGGTGAGCGGTGGTGTTCTTGAAGTGGATCGAAACACCGTGACGATTCTCGCCGAGACCGCAGAGCATGCATCCGAGATAGACGAAGGGCGTGCCAACGACGCTCTCAAGGATGCGTCGGGGCAGCTCGAGAAGCTCGACAGCCAGGACCCGAAGTTTGAGGAACAAGTCGCTCGCATCCATCGTGCTCAGATTCGCCTCGCCGTCCTCGGTAAGAGCAAGAACTAGTCGATACGTAACGTTCACACCGGAATTCCCAGGCGGGCGGCAAGCTCGGGGACGTCGTCTTTGTTGGCGAGTCGCATGAGGTCGAGCACGTGTCGCATCGACGCCACGGATATTCCGTTGCACACAGTGCGGCTATTAGTCCACAGGGTGGTGAAGGATATTGTCGACTCGTAAGTGAGGTCGATGAGCAGGCGCTCTCCGGAGCGGCTCAGTCGTTCCCCGCGCAAATAGAAACGTCCCTGTAGTTGATTGGCATCCAACGGCACCTGTACCGGCTCACCCCAGCTGGTGACGATGAACCCGAGGCGTTGGAGCGCGAGCACGAGTTGCTCAAGATGCTCGCTGTTCGAGTCGACGACGATATCAATATCTCGGGGAGCGCGCCCAAGCTTGCCCGGCGCGAACAACTCGACCGCAACGCTGCCAATCACCACAAACGGAGCGCGGCCGGCGAGATCCAAGAGCGTTGTGCGCGCAGTCTCGATGTCGACACGGGTCTGGCGCTGACGGGCGACGAGCGCGTATTCATGCGACCGATTGGTGTGTGTGCTCGTAGCCGCAGGTGCACTCGGTTTGCGGTAGCAAAGAATCCGTTCCTCTTGGAGCTCGAAGTATTGCGCCAGTATGCGGGCTGCCTCCCAGGCCAAGGGCACAAACACGCCCGAGCGCAAACGGATATTCTCGGCCATGATGATCACCGTCGCGCTTGGCGCCAACACCCGTCGCAGACTTCGACATGCCTGGGACAACAACTCGAGGTATTGAGCGAAGGAAGGCGACGCATAAATGTCGCCGGCAGTGGGGCTCTGGGGGCGCGAATCAAAACCAAAGTAGGGCAAGTTGGTGAGACAGAGATCGAAGAGGTCGTTGGGGTATGGCAAGTCGCGCGCATCGCCAATAACGACCTGTGGATCAGTGACCCCGCGTCGCCGCAGTCGCTCTCTACAGATCGCCACCCTTTCGGGATCAATGTCGCAACCGAACCCTGCCCTGCCTTCCTCTTCGCAAGCCACCAGGGTGGAGCCGAAGCCGCAGAATGGATCGAGCACCCTATCGCCTGGCTGCGAGAACTCCCGCAATGCCCACACCATTTGTGCGACCCAACCGCAATCGATTGCATCGTTGGGGTCACGGACGCGCAGGTCATTGGGAAGAGCTGTGCCTGTCAGATCCTCCTCGAGAATGTGCCAACTCTGCCGACCCATCAACTCATCCCCGCGAGCAACAGCTGACTGTCGGGATCCCAGTCGCCACAGAGATTGCCGTTGGGATGCAGAACCAGCTTGCGGACCGTATCCGACCGGTGCTGCGCTTTCATCAAGGTATAGTCGGAGGACTCGAGGGTGACGCGCATATCCCTCTCCCACTCGAGCTCCACCCCCCAGTAATAATAACCGTATCGCGCCGCCTTCGGCACGACGGCACCTCCATTGCCAATGTGTGCCCACACCTCATCGACCAATGTCTCCATGGTCACCCGTGACGACTGGATGGCACGGAGGGTAGGGTTGTCACGATAGAGGTCGCCCACGCGCGCCAACTCGCGAAACACAACATCGCGTACCCCCAAAGAGCGGGCCCACCTGAGGTAGGCGGCCATGGCGTCAAATGTGGCGATGCCACCGATTTGAGTGACGCACACCAAACGGACCGGCACCACTCCCAGGACGTCCGCCACCGTCGATTCGAAACAACGCTGAGCACGAATGGGGCGGCCAGGGTGAAAACGCATAATCGCGTCATTCTCACGTTCGGCGAAATGGTGCCTGGACATCTCGATCCGGCTCAGGCCAAAACGGGAGACGTGAGGAAGAAGCTGGTGCCCCGAGGTCTCCCGCGCGAGCCCCGCACCGTTGCTATAAAGGACCTTCGGCGCAAAAGGAAATCCCGCCTGTTCGTGCTCTGCGAGCGCATCCAACAACTGCATGAACCACTTGGGCTCGTCGGTGCATTCCAACCCAGACAGAGATAACCCTAAGCTCAGACCTCGAAGGGCACGCAACACTTGGCGCAAATTCTCAAAATAGCTTGGTGCCGGGCGGAGGCTCGACGCCAGAATGTTGCCCTCGCGATGTTGTAATTGCTCTGAGCAAAAGACACACCGCGCCGAGCAAGGGCTGGCGGCGGCATAGGGTGTGAAAGTTATCGGCGAGGCAAAACTGCGTCGCGCTCCGCCTAGCTCGCCGGTCTGGCATACTTCTGCATCAAATGCCTGAGGCTCGATACCCAAGCCCCGCAATTTAATCAGCAAGGATTCCTGCATTGTGCGCCAAGCAGAGTCTAGGCTGCCTCGGTATTCGCTGCAATCCGTTATGTCGCGTTGGCCTTCGCCAAGCGGATGGAACACGTCAATTTCGACAACGCGAGCGAATCACTTACAACAGACGCACGAGAAGCTCGGCCGCGCGTTTTGCGCCGCCAGCTTCGTCAAAGGACTTTTTTACCTCTATGGCGGCGGTTCGGTATTGGTCATTGTTGAGCACCTCAAACACGGCTTCGCGCAACTGGTCTGGCTGCAGGCGTCCGAAGCTAAGGCGCAGACCGGCACCACTTGCCACCACTTGGTTCGCCACGACTGGCTGGTCGTCGCGAATGGGTGTGACAACCAGAGGCAATCCACGTGCGAGGGCTTCGCAGACAGTGTTGTGCCCGCCGTGACAGACAACAGCGTCCACGTGCTCGAGGAGCTCGAGTTGGGGTACAAACTCCTTAACGATGAAGTTCGCAGGCACCGCACCGATGAGCTCTGGTGGCCCTACCAAGACAACCTGCAGCGGCATCTCGGCGAACGCAGTCTTCACCGTTTGGTAAAAGCGAACGTCACGTCCACCGCTCACGGTGCCGAGGGAAACCAAAATACGTAACCCCTCACGCAAAGCGTTCCAGGGAAACGGCGTCTCACTTTTGCGAGCGGTGAGAGACGGGCCCACAAACTCAAAATGGTCGGGAACCCTTTCGTCGCCCAATAGCTTTTGTGATGAAAACACCAAGACCAGTTCGGGCGAGAGGTCGAGTCGGGGTGCCGGCTCAAGCCCTGGTGACAAATCTTGCCGTGGCACCGCCCTGATCCCCACTTCTGTTTCCAGGGTAATCATCTGCGACAGAACCCAGTCCCAAACTTTGACCAGCGGTCCTACGGGATTCTCGACGATTCCAGCGCTGGTTGTCGCGCTGGTTGCCCATCGAAGACCCAACTGACGCGCCACCAGAGCGCCCGCAAGGGCCTGTTGATCCACGACCAGAACGTGGGCGCCGAAGTTCTTCACCGCAGCCGCGACTCCCGGCCGCATGTGGCGAGCCAAAGGAACGAGGAAGTCCTCCCAGAGAAACTTCACACTTGCGAGTCCCCGTACCTTGCCAGACTTCTCGTTGAGCTGTGCCAGCATGGCGTCGGGCACATTGTCGTCGAGCTCGAAGAGAGTGGCTCCCGAGGACAACAGGGGTTGGGTCGTGCGTGGGTATCCAACCCACGCGACATCATGCCCGAGCTCATTGAGATGCTGCCCAACGGCGACCGTGGGATTGATGTGCCCAGCCAAGGGCGGCACGACAAAGAGAAAGCGTGCCACGGGTTATCCCGCTCCAAGAGGTGAGAGAGGTTCTGCCTGGATTACCGCGTTCAACACGATTGCCCTTCGAGCCGTTTGAGTCCTTCGAGTCCTTCGAGTCCTTCGAGCCAAACGAGTACGTGTTGCCGTACCAGCTCAGGTGCTTCGAACATCGCCTGATGTGAGCAGTGTGGTAACAGGTGTAGATCGAAGTTGGGAAGAAGCTTCGCCACCTCGCGGGCACGGGCAACCAACTCGGAGTGCTCACCGTACAATCCCAACACCGGTGTTGAAATGCTTGCGAGCTGTGACTCTGAAAGGGCCGCGGAGGCGCGCAGGTCGGCAAGCAGTGTGCTTTCGTAGACCAAGAACTCGGCGTTCTTGACCAAGCGCCGCCGTTTGCGTGAGATGTCCTTCGCGTGCCAGTCTTTGTACAGCTCAGCTATCTTCAGGTCTCTCTGCTCACCCTCGAGCTCAAGAGTGCTTGCCATCTCTGTGCCCCACCCCGGCAGGGGAAAATGTCCATCCACAACGGCGACACCGCGAACCCGGTCAGGGTTCCGGTGGGCGTAGGAGAGGGCAAGGACCCCCCCAAAGCTATTGCCCACGAGGGAGACCGGATGATGCACGTCGAGGGCGATGAGGATTCCCTCCAAATCCGCTACAAAGTCATCGATGCGATAACCGCTCGGTGACCGTTCACTCATGCCATGACCGCGAAGGTCGTAGAGAATGACATCGGCCATTTGCGCAACGGGATTTGCGAGGGTGAAGTAATAGCCCGAGAGGTTGTCGACCACCAAACCATGGAGGAACACCACGGTCTGTGAACCGCCACCCAAACGTTGGACGTGGTGCCGTAACCCGTTGGCGCTCACCTCTGCCATGCAATCATCCAGTCCCCTGACCAGCTGTCCCTATGCGGCAGTCATCCATTAAAGAACTCCACGAGTAAAGAACTCGACGAGGGTATCCGAGAGAAGTTGCGGCGCTTCGCTCGGCAGATAGTGTCCACCCTCGAGAACTCGCATGGTGGCATTTGCCAACGTCTTCTTCAGACGCTCCGCCACAGGCAAGAGAGTCGACCTCGAGCCGTAAACGAGCAACGTTGGGCAACGAACCCTACCGAGTTCCTCGTCGCTCACGTCACCTTCAGCGCAGAGGTCCGCCACCAAGGAGCTTTGCAGCAGCAAAAACTGCAGGCCCTCAAGGAACCGTCGTGCCTTACGTTTCCCCGTAGTAAGAAGAGCCTGAACCTCGACGGGCAAGACGGCAATGAGCACGCTTGGGTCGCGCGCAACAATGCTCTCAAAAAAATCAATTCGCGAAGGAGGCAGGGGAACGTCAATGAGCGCTAGCTTGTCTACCCGCTCGGGACGGCGGCGGGCAAAATCGAGAGCCACCAGCCCTCCATAGCTGTGTCCCACGAGCGACAAGGTCTTGTCGCCGAGAGTCGAGGCAAGCGCTTCGAGGTCGTCGGACATGTTGGCGACATCGTAGCCGCCAACAGCCCGTTCGCTGCGGCCGTGGCCGCGAAGGTCGTAAGTGACGACCCTCTTTGTTTTTGCCAGGGCCGCGCCAGCGCCGAAGTACCACGCGGCGAGATTGCCGACCAACAGGCCATGCAACATGTAGATTGGCGATCGATTGTCCTCGCCCAACACTTGGGTATGGAGTTCGACACCATTGGCGACGACAAAAGCCATGTCTGGATAAAACCGGTCGCGGGCACCGCGGTCAAGGTAACAAGGTAGCACCACACCGAGATACGGAATCACCCAAACCAACCCGACCCAAACGCGACCCGACCTGTCCGTTCACAGTTCACAGGGTGTGATTCAAAGGGTTTGGTAGGTCGACGCACGTCGGGAACGTGCGTGGGATGCGCTGACCAGGCATCCCATGGCTTGCAAGGCAAGTGATTTCGATCGGTTTCGGCCTGGCTGCAGGGCTGTCGAGTTCTCGGCGTCGGGGCCGTGGCCCCGGGTATACGTCGCATTTGGCAGCGATGTCCTCCCGGCGCTGCAGCGTCGCTGCCTAAAATTTGCCCAGGTGAGACGGGATGCCTGCTTCCCACGAGACGCGTACAGAACACTTGAGCGAAGAAAATGCGCCTTGAGTTCACTATTTGCTTGACAGGCTGGGTGGGTGATTATTGTCAGTGTAGTCAAGCTCTTGACGCACTCAAATGCAGACGTCCCAGACGCGCATGTTTGGCCGCTGCTGACCGCAAATGCAGACAGAGAGCGGCCGATGACTTCGTTGTCGCGTAGACAACCAGAGGCTGCTTGAGGGGCGCAGATTTGGATGGGTGTAGAATAGAGATGGCTGGCACACACAACAATGGGGGGGACATGAACGAAATACCTCAGCATCTGCACAATATCGACGACGAGCGACTGCTCGAAAATCTCTGTCAGCTCCTGCGGCAAGACCAAGGTTTGGAGGCATTTTTGCTTGAGCACATTGCCGAGGTGGACCGGCGAAAGCTCTACCTCGAGCGCGGTTACTCGAGCATGTATCAGTTCTGTCTTGACGAACTGCACCTATCGGAAGCGATGGCTTACAGGCGGATAACCGTGGCCCGAGCAGCACGGCGATTCCCGAGGTTGCTCGGCAAAATCCGAAATGGCGAGCTGCATCTCACAGGCGCAGCCTTGTTGGTGGGCCACCTCGAGTCCCACAACGAGCAAGAGCTCCTGGCCGCCGCTACCCATAAGGGGAAACGCATGATTGAACAGATGCTAGCGGAGAGGTTCCCCAAGCCTGCTGTGCCCGAAAGAATTCGCAAGTTGCCGGTCGCAGCAGCGAAAGCTTCGAGTGCCGGTCCCCCTCCGCCTTCGGACCAACCGCTCGACGCTACGGAGGCGCTGCTTGCTTGTACGGCAAAGGCACCGGGTCCTGGACACAACAAGGTTGCTTCTTGTCACACTGATTTTCATACTGATTTCAACAATGATTCTCGCAAGCGCGAGGATTCCTCCAATTCATCCACAAACAACGCGCGCCAGCAGTCTCAAAATAGGCGGGAGTCTTCGGTCGTACCGCTCTCGATTGACCGCTACAAAGTGCAACTCACAGTGGATGGCGAGTTTGTCGCGACACTTCAGAAGGCCCAGGAGTTGCTAGGTCCACGCGGCGGCTCCCAGGACTTGGCCTCTTTGCTGGGACGGGCGCTGGACCTGTTGGTCGGGGATTTGGAGAAGCGCAAACATGGTGTTACCTCGAGGCCACGGGAGTCATCCAAGTCAAAATCGTCAGAGAGCCCCAACGAACTTCGTGATGTCAGGCGCTCTCGCTACATTCCGAAATCAGTTTTGCGACGTGTCTACGAACGGGATGCGGGTCAGTGTGCCTTTGTGAGCGCACAAGGCAAACGATGCCAAACGCGGTCAGGTTTGGAATACCACCACCGCATACCATTCGCGCGAGGCGGTGAGTCGACTGAGGCCAATCTTCAGCTTCTCTGCAAATGTCATAATGCATGGGTGGCAGAGCAGGACTTCGGCCCCGGCAAAATGCGCCGTTACCAGAAATCGGATGGAACAAACTTTCCACAAAGTTTTTCGGAGACGTACGCCGAACCGGTTGACCCGACCGCTACGCGCGACATCTTTGTCCGCGAGCAACCGGTGCTCTACACGCCGCAGTTCTCGAGCTGTTTCCGGGAATAGGCACATCAGATCTCGAACACAGGGCCTGTCGCCTGGCTTGGGCCTGTCGCCTGGCTTGACAACGATCGCGAGAACTGATCGATGATCCAGAAGTATGTCGACGTCCGTTTTCGGCAGACCAAGGCGACCCATCGGCGAACTGATTGGACACGCGCGAATTCGGCCGCCGAGGCACCGCCTCACCCGACGATGCCTGCCAGAGCGGCTCCCGGCCCACGCCCACGGCGTCGATAGCCGTCCCCAGGAAGCCGCTCGCGGTGCTACCAAGGCAGAGCGATCACACCCCAGTTCACAATTGCGTTTTACCTGGTGAGATGAGATCAACGATGTTGACTGCCGGTGCCCGAGAGCCTTGCAGTTGAGTATCAAAAGTGGAGAAGTACCATGTCCGCCGATTTGAGTCGTGAGCAGATCCTTCAAACGGTCGCGCAATTGGTTCGCGAGGTCATCGGCGAATCGTGGGTCGAATCGGTCAACATCAGTGAAACAACCTCCTTCAACGACGAGCTCGAGCTAGAGAGCATTGAATTCGTAGCGCTGGCAGAAAAACTCCAGGAGCATTACGGCAAACAGGTCAACTTCGTCGGTTGGCTGTCGGGCAAGGAGCTGGATGAGATCATCACCCTAACCGTAGGCGACTTGGTTGGCTTCATTGCATCATCGCGGTAATGTGCGCGAGGGCTATTGGATCGAAGAGAATTCGGACAGTCACTCTTTGGCTCGCAGTTGGGCGATGACTTCCTCTGCAGTGTAAGTCTTGCCACCGGATTTGTAGTTCTTCCAAGCTGTGTCAATGGTCTTGTTGAGTTTGGCGTGGTCTTTCTCGTCCATCTCGTCGTCATCGTCGAGGTGCGCATAAGGGATCGTCGGCTGGGACGAGCTCGATCTGATCTTGTCGCGCTCGTATTCTGAGATGTTCGGCTGAGACACGCCGCTGCAAACAATCAAACAATTTCGAGTAACAACATTCCGCCGCCGCCGCCGATGATGTCTGGAGACCGCAAGAGCGTGTCGACGGTGTCAGTATTCGTTGCCTGACACATTGGGGAATTTGCAGGATCACAGGTGTTTGTGGCTGGCATTGTTGTTGCACAGTGGCATGCCGTTGCGGACCGCGTGCCAAAGGAGTGGAGCATGAGCGCGTGGCGGTTGGCCCCATGGGGTTTTGTCGCGTTGGTTGGAATGGTATCGGGTTGCCTCGAGGATAAGAAACCAAAACCCCCAACTCCGGAGGATCCCCCTGAGAAGTGTACACTCGCTGCGGAGGATACCGATCCCGACTTCACCGCGGCAATCGGCTGCCGTGCGGACTATCTCGCGGTGGCATCGCCGCCCCTCATTGCAACGATTCCTGGGGCGCTCTCTGCGAAGACCGTCGTTGATCGTATCGACGGTGATGCCCTCTATTTTCAAAACAGCCGGCGTTTCCCTATCCACTGGAACTTCGCCTCTGCTCATCTCTCGGGCAACGGGCTGCCGATTGTGCCGCCCCTCGGCCAATTTAACCAGACCGAATACTACGCGCCCGACCGCCGCTTCGTCTTGGGTGCGCTCAACTATTATGAGGGGCCAGCGGTTTGGGCCTATGAGATTGCTCCCTACGACACCGCCGACGCCGAGATGATCACGTTGGCGTTTCGCCTCATCCAGGATCATTTCTGGTTTGGCAATCACCTGATGTTCCATCCAACCTCCGACAATGTGGCACGGGAAGCGGCGAATCTTCCCGACGACGTCCCGATTGTCACCACCGACGAGTTGTTCGCCGGCATCGACTACCAACCTCTCAATCTGGCCACAGCGATGGGTCAACTGCGCTTCTTCTCCAACCAGGATCTCGAGACGCGATACCTATCGTTTCGTGACATCGCGGTGCTCGAGGCTGTTCCCAACGACCTCGCGGTCTGCAGCGGCACAATCACGCAAGAGTTTCAAACGCCCTTGTCCCATATCAATGTCTTGGCGCAGAACCGGCGCACCCCCAACATGGGCCTTCGCGGTGCCTTCACCAATTCGGAGCTCCGCGCCCTCGAAGGTCACTGGGTCGAGCTCACTGTGGGTGCGCTCAATTATTCGGTGAGGGAAGTGACCCGCGAAGAGGCGGATCTGTGGTGGGATGATCACCGGCCACCGGCGGTTCAAGTACCGACGGTTGATCTTTCGGTCACAGAGCTGACCGACATCGAGGAGGTGTTGCCGGTGGACACCCTGGGTCTGGGCGCTGCGCTAGCCAAGGCCATCCCAGCCTTCGGTGGCAAGGCCAGTCACTTCGCAGCATTTCCTTACATTGAGACCTTTGCGATCCCTTACCCCAAAGCGTTCGTCATTCCGATCTACTTCTATCGCCAGTTCATGGAGCAGAATGGCTTCGATGTCCGCATCACCGCGATGCTCGCCGACTCGAGCTTTCAAAACGACCCGGCGGTTCGCGAATCGCAGTTGCAGCAACTGCGCGACGACATAGAGGCGGCACCTTTCGACGCCGCACTTGAGGCTGCATTACTCGCCAAGCTCAACGGTGAGTACCCCAACACACGCATGAAGTTCCGATCGAGCACCAACGCCGAGGATTTGGGCGGCTTTACCGGTGCAGGGCTCTACCAATCGGCGGCCTACGATCCCAACGATGTCACTCGACCTCTCGGTAGAGCGCTGCGTAAGGTGTGGGCCAGCGTTTGGCGTTTCCGTGCCTACGAGGAGCGTGACTACCGCAGCATCTCGCACCTCGAGGTGGGTATGGCTGTGCTCATCCATCGCGCCTATCCCACCGAAGACAGCAACGGCGTGGCCATCACGGCGAACATCTTCGATCCGAACGGCATCGAGCCGGGCCAGTACATCAACTCACAGAAGGGCGACGTCTCGGTAGTGCTGCCACCGGCGGGTGTGACGAGCGATCAGTTTGTCTACCACTATGACATGCCGGGCCAACCGAGCGTTTTCTTCGCGCACTCGAGTCTGATACCGTCTGGTCAGACGGTGTTGACACGGGCACAAACCGCAGAGCTCGGTGAAGCCCTCGCCGCCATACACAACTATTTCCGACCCGTTTACGGAACCGTGGCCACTGAGTTCTACGCGATGGACATCGAGTTCAAGTTCGACACCGATCCCAATGCGCCAGAAAATGGGTCGCAGTTGGTGATCAAACAAGCACGGCCTTATCCCGGGCGGGGAGAATAGGCGATGATGCTCCGTTCGATATCTTGGGTCTGGTTTGCGACCATCGCTCTTTCCGTCTCTTTTGGCTGTGAACAGAATAGCCGGCCCCCCGATCCGACCGGTGATGCCCAGAACGGTGGTGACGACGACAGCGACGGTCTTGGCGATCCTGGCGGCGGGGACATCCCCGGCGCGGACTACGACCAAAACCCGGCACACACTGTTTTGAACGGTCCGTGTGCCGCCGAGCAACGGGTGGGCGGCTTCAAGGTGGAGATGAACGAAGACGTCGGTTACACCGCCATTGACGGTGTGGTGCGCAACGGCGTCGTG
>Ga0156400_1335_pt1 | contig 27240 bp, 31 predicted proteins | sample RifOxyA3_FD_108044 | JGI IMG/M metagenome (GOLD analysis project Ga0156400, IMG submission 108044) | Deltaproteobacteria bacterium RIFOXYA12_FULL_58_15
AGTCCCGTCCACCCCGCCAATTTTCAAAATCATCTTGCATGCCGAGCCGCCTGCTACACTTGTCGCCCAAGCCAAGCCCGAATAATTGAGCACGCCTCGGCTAGAGGGATTCTGGCCCCCCAATACATTGGGGCAATGTCCTCATAAGCTTTGGCGACGGCAGCGCGTTTGCCGGCGTCCGCGAGTACGAGGGCCGGCTCATCCGCATGCGCCAGCGCCGCGATGTCCTTCTTTGCGAGCATGTCTTTTGCCAAGGTCGCGGCGGTCATCTCCATGGCAGGGAGTACGCTTTCTGCCCGAATAATCTGTGCTGCATCCTCATAATGTCGCACAAAGCTGGCGGGCTCTAGGCTGTCCCGACCGTAGCGCCGCGCCATGGCGTCGAGCTTCTCAAACAACGTGACCATGGGATGGACACAACGCACCGACGCGGGGCGGTTGTCGTCGTAGTCGCCAAGCATGCCCTGGCGTTCGATGTGAGAATGCACGAATGAGGTGAGCGACTTTTGAACATGTGGGACCACGCGGGCGCGGCCGATCTCAAGGCGAACCAAGGGACTCATGGCGGGCGCCAGTTCGGTGAGCAGTGTGCCTGGGTAGTGCCGCCAGGTAGTCCGCGCCGCGGGCCTGCTTGTCGATCCAATGCGCGTCCTGCTCGATTCGGACGCCCGGTACGGCGAGCGTGGCGACCAGAGCGTCGTAGAATGCACGGCGTTTTGCGACTGGCCCTTTGTTGGTGCTGGTCCAGCTCGTGACTTCCGGCAGACCGCTGACCGCCCCTTGTTCGACCATGAGGTCGAGGTCCTCGGAAAAGCGCTGAATCAGCCCGAAACCCTTTGATAGTGAGGTGCCGCCCTTGAACCAGATTTCCAACCCAGTCTGGTGCAGGGCCCATAGCGTATGCGTCACCCAGTAGTCTTTCTCGATCAGTGCAGGAGCGATGCCCGTGGCCCGCGCCACAATCCTTACGAGCTGACCGAATTCACGGTCCTCATGGACGTAGCTCATGGCGGGTCGCCTGCCTCCCGCAAGCATTGATCAACCAGAGCGAGAGTCGCTTTGGTTCCGTATCGTTCAGCCATCTCGCGCAACTGTTGTCGGCTCCAGTGACCCGTCCGTATCGCGGCCACCAACCCTGCGACGAGATCGGTTGTTGAAACACCCGCCATGGCATGGTGCTGCAGCAAATCGATAACGAACCATTCCGGCGGAGGATTCTCGGGGAACTGCACACGGCGCAGCAGAAAGCGACGGCCATCAAACACAAACTCTCCGGTGCGCTTTTGATTGTAGGCAAGCGTCGAAGCAAACATGGCCGTGGTTCCGAGCCCCAGTGCATTCCACTTTGGCGGACCAGTAATCACAAACGCCCTGCTGCCGAGAAAGGTCGTGAGAATTTCCTCATCTGTCGGTGGCGCACGCCCAAAGCGGCTCTGGACTGGGGCATAGAACAACCCGTGTGCGGCTTGTTGGAGCTTGCCCTCATGAACGAGGCGTTTGGCGAGCCGGGTCGGGTTGGCGCCGAAGCGGCGCAGCTCTCGCGTTCGGTATGCCCGACCGGGCTCTAGCTTCGGTTGTGCTGGCAAGCTCATGATGTGTTACAGTAAGTATTTTACTGTAAAAAACATACAGAGTCAACGAGAATTTGGCTACGTGGACAATCAAACAACGTGGCCGCAAGAATTTGGTTTGGAGTCGTCGCAAAAATAAACGTGATCACAGGCAGTTATGGAGTTGGAGCCAACTTTTCGTCGGACTTTGTGAAAAACTCGACGATACGTCCAGGTTCGATAAATTAACGGTTCGGCCCGCCATTTTTCCTCAATCGAAACAGCTAGTTCAAAACGGCAGTGGTTCCGCTACGGCGGCCACGTCGCGGTTGTCGTGTTCGACGACAAGGTCGAGATTCGCAGTTACGGACGCCTGCCCGCGGGCGTGACCGTCGAGCAGCTCTCCAGGCCGCACTTGTCCGAGCTGCGCAATCCGCTCATCGCCGAGGCGTTCCACCGCACCGGCGCGGTTGAGGTTTGGGGGCGTGGCACCAACCGCGTGATCGAAGAGTGCAAAAAGCACGGCGTCGCTGCGCCGATCTTCGAGGAGCGGCAAGGGTTCGTCATTGTCACCTTCAAGACGCTCGTTGCCGGCGCCGATCGACAGATTTCAGAGCTAGAGTCGGAGCTAGAGTCACAGCTAGGGTCGCAGCTAGAGTCATTGGAGGCGAGGGTCCTTGGTCTGCTCCGAAGGGAACCTGCGGGTAAGGCCGCGCTCGCCAAGGCGTTGAAACAGAAACAAGCCTCGGGGCCGTTGCATGCCGCGATCCGTGCTCTTCTCACAAAAAATCTCATCGAGCGCACCATCGCCGACAAACCACAGAGCCGTCTCCAGAAGTATCGCCTAACCGATGCTGGGCACCGAGCGCTGGGCCAGTCTGGCGGGGGGAAGCCACCGCGCCAGAGGAGCAAGCAATGACCGTCGAGTCCTGGGTCTCCCTTGAAGACGTTGCCAAGCACCTGGATGTTGCCAAGGACTCCGTCTATCGGTGGATCGACCACCGCGGGCTGCCGGCGCACAAGATTGGTCGGCTTTGGAAGTTCAAGCTCAGCGAGATCGACACTTGGGTGAGGGCCGGCGGCGCAGTCCAGGGCGGCGAACAGTCTGCTCCAGCCCGTGGGACCCGCGGCCGTAACAAGGGGGGCTTATGACGTTTCTTGAGGCCGCTGAGGCCGGGGGCACGGGCGAGAAAAGCTCCACTTTGTGGCCATTGCCCGGAGGCCAGGATGCCTACTTTGAGAGCCTCCTCGCATTCATCGACAAGATTGCAGCGGACACGCCGACTGTCGAGAGCGTGTTGTGCTCAGCGACGAAGGCGAGCAACTACAGCGCGACCGTTCAAAGGCGTACCTACTCGGGTTGTTAAAGCAAAACATCCTAGGGATCGACGAGGTCCTGGAACTACTGGCCGCTGCGCCACTCGACACCAAGGCAGTCCACGAGGCGTTGGTGAAGCGACTGTCCCTCTCCTGGGAGACAGACGTTCAGAACCGATATCGGCTCAACTGGCTGGCGGCGTGCGGCGCAATTGAGCGGCGTGGACGCTCGAAGAGACTCAACCAGAGCTATTTGGCATCGCCGTGCTTGATTGGCGTTCCCACGGCCAACCCGACGGTTGAAGCGAGAAGATGGGTGACCGTTGGCCGTTCCCCTGCTGCCTATGCGCCTGCTATAATTTTCAGCAGCTCGTCTGGCCCAACCGCCTTCGCAAAATCCACCTTCTGCCGATGCTTCACCGGCGCCACGATGTAGCAATCGACATCCGGGAAGGTCTCTCTTAGCGAGGCGAGCCCGCTCAAGTCCGACCTATCAACCGTCGCTTTGTGTTTGCACTCGATGGCGAACGCGATCTTACCCTGGTGTTCGACCAGGAGATCGACTTCGGCGCCGTGGCTGGTGCGCCAGAAATAGAGTTTGAAATCCTTGCGATGGTACTCGTTGAGCCGTACGACCTCTTGCACGAACCACTGCTCGAAGAGTCGGCCGCGCTCCAACGGGCTCGGCTTACCATGGACGTTGCCAAGCAGGGCGCGTGTTACGCCGTTGTCGAAGAAATAGAACCGCGGGGCCTGGCTCATGCGCTTGCGCACGCCTTTGACGTAGGGCCGCAAGAAGAAACCAAGGAGCGTGTCTTCGAGGATCGAGTAGTAGTCGCGCACCGTCGGGTGAGACACGTGGCAGTCGCGTGACACACCGAGGAAGTTCACCTGCTCGGCGAACTGGGCTACGGCCACATCGAGAAAGTTTTGGAAGCCCTGGAGATTGCGCACCAAGGCTTCGGCCTGAACTTCTTCGGCGACGTACATGGTCACGTAGGCCTTCAGTAACTCTCGAGCAAGCTCGTGCTCCTGGTTCGTCACGCGCGTCCACACTGGCGGCAAAGAGCCAAAGGCCATGACCTTGTCGAGATCGAAGCTCTCACCCATCTCGGTCATCGTGAGCGGATGCAATGTTCGGTAGAGCGCTCGGCCGCCAAGAAGATTGGACGCGCCGCGCCGCAACTTGCGCGCGCTCGACCCCGACATGATGAACCGAATCTTTGACCGCTCGGCCATGAGCTGCTGAACCACGTCCAGCAGAGCCGGAACGCGTTGCACCTCGTCGATGAAGACCGTGCCGTCCTCGTCGAGAGCGAGAACCTGATCGGCTAATAGCTTGGGTGTCTTGGTGTAGGTAAGCCGCTCGTCAGGGTCGAGCAGGTCCACGGTCAAGAGCGATGGCTCGGCTTTGAGCAGCGTGCTCTTGCCAACCTGGCGCGGTCCGAACAGGAAAAAGCTCGTCTTGGGCAGGCTGCCCTCGATTTCACGACGATACATAGCCTACAATATACACGGTGTTTTGATTCTTGCCAGAAAAATCAGATCGAGTCCACTGCCCAAATACTGCCCAAAACTTTCATCCCAGGGCGGTTTCAGACGGATTCAAATGGAACAAGATGGAAGGGACAACTGTTTGAAATACCAGGCAAAAACACCATAAGAGCGCGTACTGTTTGGCCTATTCAAAAGTCCTTCCGATGCCCGATCTTGACGATGAGAACGACGTCGGGCGACTCGATGGTGTATACGACGCGCCAATCCTCGACCCGCAGGCGGCGCGCGCCTTTGAGGCTATACCGCAACGGCTTGCCAAACTCGATCGGGTGAGAGGCGAGCTTCTGCTCGATGGCTTTGCGGATCCGGTTGCGAGCGGCCCTGGAGAGATTGGGAATGTCCTCCCGAACGACGCTTTCGAGATACTCGATTCGATAGTTCACGCCCACGCCTTTTCGTGCGAGACGCGTTTCTGTTTCTGGCCCAGACGCTCATCGGCGATGCGAGAAAAATAGATGTCTTCCTGATACTCGAGCGCTTCTTCGATGAGGCTCAAGCCCACTCCTGCCACCGATTGGTCCCGCTCGCCCGACAGGCGTTCGAGTGCTTCATAGGTCCGATCATCGACCGTAATGTTGATCCGTTTCTTGGCCGTGGGCATGTTCCTCGCCTCCAATGTGAGTGTAACACCGGTGTATCACCTTGGTCAACCCGTTATTGCGGATGATTTCTGGTCGACCAAAACTGCTGCCCTCATTGCCACTCTACCGGTGGAACCTCTTTGTTCACAGCCGACTGTAGCCTTCGCACCCGATGTCTTGCGCTCACCAGCCGAGCGAGTCCAAATCGCTCCACGCAATCACCTTCGTATCGGTTCGGCGCTGCCCGTGTTCCCCGCCAAACACGACCCGACATTCGACCTCGGCGCCGGGTACCTTGCTGGAGACGAGTTCGTGGACCCGACGCAAAGGGGCGAAGAAATCATCTGCCACCGTCGCGCCCGACTTCATCTCGGCAAGAATCACGGCTGACGACGATTCAATGACGAGATCGACCTCGAGGCCTTTGTGATCACGGAAGAACGACAGGTCGGGCTCAAGCCCTTGGTTGACCCGATGTTTGTAGGCCTCGGCAACCACCCAACTCTCGAATAGCGCCCCTCGGAGCGGGTGGTGAACGAGGTCCAACGGCTTTCTGATGCCGAGGAGGTTGCAGGCGAGACCCGTGTCGAAGAAGTGGAGCTTGGGTGCTTTGGTAAACCGCTTCTGTGTGTTCCGGTGCCAGGGCGGTAGACGGAAGAGGATGTAGCTCGCCTCCAGCACCGACAGCCACGACTTGGCTGTGTTGTGCGACACACCGCAATCCCCACCGAGCGCCGTCAGGTTCAGGACTTGGCCGGTATGTCCCGCGCACATCCTCAGGAACGTCGTGAAGGCCTGGAGGTCACCGACGTTCAGGACCTGCCGCACGTCGCGTTGGATGTAGGTCGTGACGTAGTCAGCGAGCCAGCGGTCGGCGGGCACGTGCTGGTCGTGGATGCGTGGGTAGCCGCCGGCCCAAACGGTCTCCCACAGTTCCTTCGGGTGCTTTGGGAACCGCCTGAGCTCGCCAAGGCCCAACGGCAGCAACGTCAAGACGGCGGTGCGCCCCGCCAGCGATTGAGCCACCGCGGCCGTCAGCGCGAGGTGTTGTGAGCCCGTGAGCACGAACCGACCCGGCGTTGGGTCGTCGTCCACGCTCCCTTGGAGGTAGCTCAATAGCCCCTGAGCGTTCTGGATCTCGTCCAGAACAGCGCCCTGGGCGTACTCGGCGAGGAAGCCTCGAGGATCCCGAGTGGCGTACTCGCGCATGTCGAGAGCCTCGAGAGACACGTAGGCCTTCTTCGGAAAGACCGCGCGGCACAGGGTCGTCTTTCCCGATTGGCGCGGCCCCGTCAGCGTCACCACCGGGTAATGGGTGCTCGCCTGCTTGAGGACTTGCTTGAGATCGCGCTCGATCATGACGCCTCCGGCCATGGTAGACTTTGTAAGTCTAACTTACCAAATCTTCCAAACCACCGCCAGGTCTGCCGGTGTTGACGCCGGGCGGACGAGATCACCGCTCTCAATTCGCCTCAATGACCGAGCTGTAACTCCAACTGCGGCAGCGAAGGTCTATTGCCGCTTGGGTCTGATTCTGGAACCCGTGAGCGCTGGCTCCACCAGCCACGATGACCTTCCCATCGCAACGAGATCGATCTCGTCTGCCAACCAGCCGGCCAGATCGGGCCACGATTCAAAGGCCGGTGGGCTCCAGACTCGTCCGAGCCGCGCTTGCTCCTCCAAAAAAGCGGTGACTAGCTTCTGAGCATCAACCAGGAGCGCAGTCTCATTCCGTCCGGGCGCGTGCTCGACGAGCCACGAGGCCCCGGCCATAAATGGAAGAATGCTGGACCAGACAGGCACCTGCGTTGGCGCCACGCCAACCAGGGTGGCGAGCTGCGATCGAGCGACCAGGTCATATCGAAGCCGATTGCCGATGGCCGTCGATCGAAGGATGCCGCCGCGTTCGAGATCTTGGAGAACATCGGCGATGACGCGTTTGGCGAGACTTGTGCGCTCGACAAGCTCTGACGCCGTCCAACCCAAGCGCGGCGCACAAACCATCACCGTCACGACATCTGCTCTCGCCGCGACCCCGAAGATCGACCGACAGCGAAGAATGACCTGGCCCGGATTTTCGAACGAGCCACGTTGTGACTTATGACTCGGCTCAATCTTCCAAGGGTTCGCGGACTTTTTCTTCGGGAACCGCACGTAGGTCTTGGTGAGATTGTTGAAGGTAGCAGCCAGCGGCTCGAACGTTGCCTGCACCGTGGGCGTGCCTCGGGATCGACGGCGCAGTTTTGATGATGACGCTCGACCCCGGCGACACCTAACTCCGTCCACAAACTCCACGCCAAGGTCAGGAGCGCCTCTTCGATTCGTTTAGACGCTTCCATCGTCATCCACTCCAAAGTCGAGATCGCGCGTCGGCCTCTTGATGAGACCGAGCAAGAGGAGACTGCCGCCGCCGATGGCCACGACTTCCATCGGCTCGCGTCGGTCGGTGAGCAAATCACCGACGCGACGCAAGAGATTCTTCATCCCCACGAAAGGTCAGACGCCACGAGCCACCCTCGCCGTTCATGGCGACACCTTATCGCCTCCCGGATTGGCACGGTGCGATTCGAACAACGCCCGAGCATCCTCGACTAGCGGCGGAGGTAGCTTCTCCCACTCGGGCCGGGTTGAACAAAGCTCGTTATACCTCAGAAACAGCGAGAACGGTTCCTCGGCAACAAGTCTGCGCACCTCGCTATCTCCGGACGTTTGGAGGAGTCGGTAGACGACAACCGCACCCGGAATTGCACCCCACTTCTCCCAGAACGGCACTCCCGCGTGCGAGTGCCACAAGGCGTTTTCGCGCTTGCGTGCATCTGTCTCGGCGATCAGGTCGGGGTAGTTGTTGGCCAAGAGTACAAACGCGCCCGCGACCTTGGCGTCGAACCTGTCGATGGTGACAGTTGGGAGGAGCCGATGCCGGAGTGAGTAGAAGTGGCCGATGCCTTCGTTGGCCATCTCGTAGAGGAATCTGCACGCGGCACCATCGCAACTCTTGTAGTCGATGGGCCAATGAAGGCGCCGGTGCTCCCCAAAGGATGCGTGCCACAACTCGTGGGTAAGGATGGCCTCAAAATCGGCCATAATCGCAGCTGGCTCACCGTCAGCGTGCCATCCAAGATCGAAGAATAGCTCGGGACCTCGGTCGAAATAGAGGACGAAGGCGTCCCACGGCCCACCGCAGACGAAATGCACGGGCATTGTCTTGGTGTCGGCGGACTCCGCCAAGAATTCGCGGGAAGTGCCGGCACTGCGCGTTACCAGAGCCGCAAGTCGCGGCGAGACCTCCCCCAAGAATGGCTTCACGAATCGTGCGTTGTCACGGAGCCGGCGCCACGAGAACTGCTCGTCATCCGTCGTCGTGAAAGCCGCATGGGCGAACTCGGCGGGCGTGAATATCACCTGCTCTCTCATTCCTTCGGCCATTTTCGTGACAAGCGGGTGATGCGCAATCCCCGGCTCCGCGCTCTTGTCGCCATCGATGACCCGCAAACACAGAGACACCATGGACTCGGCTTCTGACACTGACTTGCCCGCGGTCACCGGCATCGACGCCGGCACCGCGCAGGTCATCGCAAGAACGGCCAGAGCGGCCATGACCCGAGTCCCGGCATCAGCGTTCCCGAAGTCGAGCTTCTTAAGCCATGACTTCATTCGGTCAAGATCGCCTCCTTGGGTCTCACCAGCTTGGCATCTCGTTGCGTCACGTAGCCTTGCGTTACGAGCCAAGACCGCAAGTCCGGCTGTCGATCATTCCAACCGAGCACCGTGTCCACATGCGGTGAGTCGCTCCAGACCCATGCTTCTAACTCCGGACGAATGACTATCACGTCGGCGCGGTTATTCCATCCCGCAACGTGCAGTCGTTGCCTGACATCAGACTCAATCTCATCGGCGGACCCACGTCGAAAACATCCGGGATCGCGTCCAATTGCATCGACAATGATTTCACAGACGAGCGAGCGAATGTTGAGGCTCTCACATCGTGCCGACAGCAACCCTTCGACGGTTTGCCGTTCATCCTTGCCCGGAACGAGACACGAACTGCCCGGGAAAGGCCGGCACCACCGAGAGGTCATCCTCGACAAGCTCGTCGCAGTATCCGCGGGATGTGGAAGTGACCGAGGCCTCGGGACCTCAATCCACCTGTGCGAAGCCGACGACGTAGTTCTTGCCGTAGTGCTTCATGCATTTCGGACAGGTCGTGTAGAAGAAGTAGACCATGCTCGCGGTCTTCTTCTTGGCCGCCACGTGCTCCTGTATCTGCTTCACCCAGGTGGGCGCGTCATTGAACGGACCCTCAAAAACTTTGGTGAGGTAGGTGCCCGACAACCGCACCATCTCGGCACCCGGGACCTCTTTGTCGACGGCAAAGAAATGCTCCCCTCACCATGGTGACGGGTCGTGCGACAGGAGTAGAAAATCGCCGGGAAACGCACCGGCGTCTTTGATCATCTTCATGGTCTTCGTCATCATGCCGCCCATGTTGAGCGGGATGTGCATGAAGCCCACGGTCTTGCCTTTGACAAAGAGTTTGTCTTTGAACGTCACCTCCTGATTGTCCCATGGCTCGGGGACGAACCGTGGGCAACATCCTGTTGGATTGTCGCTCATGTCGTACTTGGGCAGCTCGTTGGTTGTCATGGTGGATTCCCCTTTTGTTTTCTGCTGGGCGTCATAGCGCAGAAGGAGCGGACGGGCTATCGGCCGCGCTCAGCCGGCGAGCACGGGGACCAAAAAAAGCCTCCATGCCTGAGACCCGATACTGCGGGCCAGCTTCCTCAAGAGCCTGCTCCCCTGGGGATCGTCATCGATAACTCGTTGAGCAATATTACTCAACCACTGAGTAATTTGACGTGTTCTCTGTATTTGTTTGGATTCAGGAATGTTTTTCTCCCGTCCCATCGTCGCAGAGATCCTCGAGTCCCTTCGCCGCGAGCCACCGCTTCTCCAGGTCATGGTCGGTCCGCGCCAGGTCGGCAAGACGACCGCTGCACAGCAGATCGTCGAGGAGCTCAAATGGCCGGCGCATTCCGTCACTGCCGATTCCCCCACGCCATACCCACCTGAGTGGATCGAAGTCCAGTGGCAGATGGCAGAGCGGCTCCCGGGCAGCGGCCCCGTGCTCTTGGTGCTTGACGAAGTCCAGAAAGTTCCGGGTTGGGCCGAGGTCACCAAGAAGCTGTGGGACAACGAGCACAAAACTGGCGGTCGCATCCGGCCTCTCCTGCTCGGATCTTCAGCGTTGCTCGCCCAGAAGGGCCTGACCGAGAGCCTCGCCGGCCGGTTCTTCCTGCACCGCATGATGCACTGGTCATGGCCGGAGATGCAGCACGCCTTTGAGTGGAACCTCGACCGGTGGCTGTACTTCGGCGGATACCCCGGTGCCGCACCGTTCGCGACCAACGTCGATCAGTGGAAACGCTACGTCACCGACAGTCTCATCGAGACGGTGATCGCCCGCGACGTCCTGCAACTCCAAACCGTAAACAAGCCCGCGCTGCTCAGACACCTCTTCGGCCTCGCCACGGGGTATCCGGCGCAGATCCTTTCGTACAACAAAATGCTGGGCCAGCTGCACGACGCCGGCAACACCACAACGCTCGCTCATTATCTCAACCTACTCGAGACCGCGTTCCTCGTCGCCGGGCCTCCGCTCTTCACGGCCGGTGAGGTCCGTCGCCGGGCAAGTAGCCCCAAGCTCATCCTGTGGAACAACGCCCTCATCAATGCCGTGGCACTACATTCGTTCGACCAGATCCGCCGAGATCCTTCAACATGGGGGCGACTCGTCGAGAACGCAGTCGGCGCACACCTACTCAACCACCTGCACGGCCCGCCGTGGCGAGTGAGCTACTGGCGTGACGGCAATCTCGAGGTCGACTTCGTCGTGAGTCACGGCAACAACACGTGGGCGCTCGAGGTGAAGAGTGGCAAAACCGCGAGGCGGAGCGGTCTGGCTGCATTCCGGAAGCGGTATCCGGAGGCTAAGGTGTGGCTCGTGGGCGCGGATGGTATCCCGCTCGAGGAGTTCTTTTCAAAGCCGCCACAAGACTGGCTGACGTAAATGTGATCGATGCCATGGTCGGTAGAAATTGCAGGTGCGACTTACGATTCCTACCCGATTGAGCCTGCAACTACGCAATCAGCTCGTAGTCTCTACAATGGCAGAGCTTCGGCTCGTTCTTGTCGAGATTCCAAAGGTGAAACGAATTGCCCTGGCAATTGCGCCACTCGCCACAATCCTTGCACCGACCAACACGCATCCAAGCGCGGTCGCGGAACACCTGGTACTTGTGTTCCCAAACGTCCATGAAGGAGTCCTGGTGGATATTGCCCTGGCGAAACCTGCGGTCGATGTTTGGGCACGCCAAGATATCACCGTTGACCATCACCCCTGCTACGCTGATACCTGCTCGACAGAAGAAGTACTGGTCGCGCACGTCCAGCTCGTGGTGCTTGCCGAGATAGCCGGATTCGGAAAGCCTCACGGCGATGTCGCTGCGCTCTCTTAGTCGCCGAATCGTCGTCAGCAGGTGGTTGTACTCACTGGGCGAAAGGAAGAGATCACTGAACTCGGTTGCGCGACCTATAGGCGATATCGTGAAAATACGCCACTCTTTGAGGCCAAGCGCCACGAGCTTGTCTGCAATTGCCTCGAGTTGGTTGAGATTGCGCCTGTTGGCACAGGTGATCACGTCGATGGCCTGAAGAAAGTTCTCATCGATCAAGAGAGAAATCGCGTTGACCGCCTTGTTGTAGGAACCTTGGCGGCCGCGCAGCCAGTCGTGCGTGTCGGCCAAACCGTCGAGGCTGACCGTCGCCGAGCACATGCCCGACTCCTTGGCCTGACGCACCCGCTTCTGGTTCCACGCATACCCGTTGGTCACCATGCCCCATGGAAACTCAAGCCCGGTGATTTGCCGTCCCAGTTGAAACACATTGGGGTAACAGAGCGGCTCACCACCGGACAGTACGACGGATATCTTGTGGGAATCGTTCTTGCTCTTGATATCGCCCAATACACCCAAGACCTTCTCGGCAGGAAGATTGGGCACGCCAGAGTCTTTGATGCAATCGCTTCCACAGTGCAGGCAGGTGAGATTGCACTCGTTCGTCAGCTCAAAGAAGAGGTAGGTTAGCTCGTGGAGTTTTCGGGCATGCTGCTGATACAGCGGCACCAAGGACCGCTTGATGTTTGAGGTGAGGCTCATGGGAGCGATCTCGGGAAGGGCTACACTTCGTCAAGCTGGACTTCGATATCACTCTGCTCGAAGGTCCCCTCATCCCAGTCGCCATCGCCTTCTGCCGTCTTGGTCGGATTGATGGCGACGTTCTTGTCCTGGAACTCCCCGCCATTGTCGGCGCCGTCGATATCCTTGACCTCAAGCTGGCATTGGTCGTTGCATGGAAAGGTCTGGACGTCCAGGCTGAAGTTGCCACTCGCGTCTGTGATGACCGTCTCGCCTCCCAAACCGATCTGAATTCCTTGGACGGGTTGGCTGCCAACGGCGGCGACCACTTGCCCATCAATCTTGTAGCGGGCTTGGGGCATGCCGTATTCAACTGCGTCTTCGCCACACGCCGCCGCGCCCAACACTGCACCGACAACGACACAAATTATCTTGCTGAATAATCTCGTCATCTCAAAGCCTCCTGGGCTGTTGGTCAGCTCGCGCGCTTCATGCACACGGTGGCTTCGTCGAAAAGCTTTTGCACTGTGTATGCCAAGAGCGTTCACCTGGCAATGTACCCTTAAGACCACAGGTTGGGCAGCTCATCGGCGCTCGCGGCCAATCGTGCCTGACAATCGTGTCAGCACTGTCCGGGCTTGTCTCGTTACGTTGACACTAGGTGGCAACTGCCTTCCGTTAACGGCGTCGAATCTCCAGCGCCATCTCGACGACAGTCGGCCGGAAACCCATCCGGTGGAATAACCGTTGGGCATCCTTGTTCTTCGTCGCAGCCAGCAGGATCACTCTGGGCACGCCTTTCTTCTCGAAGGCGGCAAGTAGAGCCTGGCCGAGTATCCTACCGACGCCTTGACCTCTGACCCTTGGAGACACGATGAGGTCAACAGCGACCCCGCATTCGTCGCGAAGGGCATTCCAATCCCGTGGCTCGACGCGGCCATAAGCGTAGCCGACGATACGTCCCGCTCGCTCGGCCGTCAGCACGACGGCCTTCCTGCTCTTGAGCTCCCGACCCAGCCACCAGGCATAGCCCTCGTGCATCTTGGGCACCACGAAGAAACGCTTGGGATCCCAACGGTGATGGGCACGCGCCAGGCTTGCACCGAGACGCCCCAGGGTCGGGAGATCGACGATGCGGGCTCGACGAACGGTGACGTTGGACATTTTGGGCATGATGGCCATCTACCATGAATCAGTGCCGGATTGATGTTCGGCGGCTCACTGTATCCGCCGTGCACTGGTGCAACAAATTGAAGTCGCGCTGAGCTCTTGCGAGAGACTACCGACCTCATCCGCGCAGAGTGATAGCGACGGACCGATACGATTGATCCTGGTGCGGCTCGTGGGGGTTGTCGGCATCGCCGACAAACGCAATGCTCACTTGGAGCCCAGTGCTCTTGCCCGTGCCTGGATCCAGCGTCACCTCACAGACTTCCTTGGCCTCACTTTCGAAGATCCGATGGAGGAAGGCCTTGAAGATGGATCGGTGCCCCCGAGAGACCAAGTGCCCGAGGCGCCCCCCGACCAGTCGGGAGCGCTCCCCCCCCAAGATTCGTGCCGCGACGAAATTCGTCTTTTGAATGGTTCCTGCGCTGTCGAGTGTCAGGTAGCCCATCGGGGCGAAGTCGTAGAGCTCGTTGTAGCGTTCCAACTCCGCTTCCAAGTTCGCCTGTGCCCTCTGGAGTTCCTCTTTCTGCATCGCCAACTCGACCTGGTGAACATTCAACTCATGGGCGATCCGGCTTGCCGCCGCGCCGCTGCGTGCTGCAATCTTCTTGATCTTGAGCGTCTTGAGACGCTTTTCGGCACGCCGATGAAGATCGGCGGCGTCCGATGAATGGCTCTTCTTGCGTTTCATGTCACAGTTCCCTTCGTCTGTGTCTTATCAGTGACCGTTGCGGCCTCGAGCCGCCTTTCAAGAACCACTGTCACCCATGCTTGTCTAGGTTGCTCGTGGTTCCCTCTGACAATTGCCTTTCCGTCTTGTCCCCCGGCCTGATGTCGTCAATGTCAGTGCTGGTCCCGTACCATTTCACGATCTGCCCCTGTGTATCACGAATCGGCGCGGCACGAGCCTTGAACCAACGGCAAGCGCCGCTTGCGCTCCGGATACGAAAGTCGCTGTCAAAGGTGGCGCCAGACTTGACGGCCGCCTTCCACTCGGTCCGGACCCGTTCCCTATCGTCGGGAGAGACTTGCTCAAGCCATCCGTTGCCAAGTTGATCTGGCTCGGGGAGGCCGGTGTATTCGAGCCACTGGCGGCTGAGATAGTCGAAGGTGCCATCGACCCGACTGCTCCAGACCAGCTGGGGCAGGGAATCAGCCAGTTTCCTGAGGTCGCCCTCTTCCTTCCGCAGCGCTGCCTCGAGCGCCTTGGAGACGCTCGCGTCGACGAAGGTGATCACCAAGCCGGTAATCACGTTCGCCTGAGTGCGGTAGGGCATAATGCGGACCGAGAACCAGCGCTCGTGACTTGCGGCGACCATCTTCTCCTTGAAGATCAACGTTCGCAGCACCTCCCGCGTATCATCGGCAAACTCAGGATAGTCGAGAGTCGTCACGATATCGGTCAAGGGAGGTCCTGCGTCACCAGAGATGAGATTGATGACCTTGGTGACCTGTGGGGTGAAGCGCCTCACGCGCAACTCGCTGTCCAAGAAGAGCGTTGCGATCTCGGTGCTGTTCAGGAGGTTCTTCATGTCGTCGTTGGTCTCAGTCTGCTCATCCACTTTGGCCTGGAGCTCGCGGTTGACTGTCTGCAGCTCCTCATTCATCGACTGCAGCTCCTCCTTGGAACTGGTCAGCTCCTCGTTGGCGCTTTGCAGCTCCTCGTTGGCACTCTGCAGCTCTTCGTTGGCGGACATGAGCTCCTCTTGCGAGGTCTGCACCTTGTTTTGAGATGACAGCAGCTCCTCGCGCGCCTGCTGCAACTCCATCGTCATCTCCGCGAGCCGAGTGTCGTTGGTGGGACTCCGGCCAGCTTTCTGCCTCCGGGCCGGTGCCGAGGGCTTCGGCACGTCCGCGAAGACGATCATCATCGTTCCCTCGAGCTCCCTCGGCTCAGTGAGTTTTTGAACGGTGAGGTCGATAGTCTGGGTGCCGCCGTTGGTGCCCACCTCCAGCCCCCGCACGATGGCGGGACGCTCACTCTTCAACGCTGTTGAGAAGGCTCCGGAGAGCTCGTAGCGGAGTCCCTCGCGCGCCATCGCGAAGACGTTCACGTTGGTCTTGCCAGCGGCGGGTTCCAAGTACTTCCCCGTCCGTCCGCTGATGTAGACGATGTCTCCTTTGTCATTGGTCAACACCACTGGAGGAGAGAGGCGCTGTGCGATCGTTCGTTCGGCCAGAACTTGCAGGTTGGCCGGAGGGGCCCAGCGTGTCGCGGGCACCCCGCCCGCGGCCACCGTCGCCCTTGGCGTGAAGGAGGAAGGGAAAGCGATGGGCACCTCGGCGGCGCCTGTCTCGCTTCGCCGATAGAGACGCGCCTTGCCATCGACCTGGCTGAAGAGGTGGGAAAACGCGCCGATGGTCTCGGCGCTACCCAGGAACAAGATGCCGGAGGGATTCAGGCAGTAGTGAAACAGAGGGATGAGCTTCTTCTGTAGCTCCAAGGACAGGTAGATGAGCAGATTTCGACACGACACGATGTCGAGCTTCGTGAACGGCGGAGCCATGATGACATTCTGCGAAGCGAACACGACCATTTCTCGGATCTCTTTGGCGACGCGATATCCGCGCTCCTCGTGCACGAAGAATCGGCTGAGTCGTTCAGGCGATACATCGGCGGCAATGTTGGCAGGGAAGAAACCCGACCGTGCCTTCTCGATAGCCTCTTCATCGAGATCGGTGGCGAAGATCTGAAGTGTGAGGTTATTGACTGGCTCAAGGTGCTCCTTCACCTCCTTGAAGACCATGGCTAGGGAGTAGGCTTCCTCGCCCGTCGAGCAGCCGGGCACCCACGCGCGCAGCGTTCCACCCATCGGGTGTGCCGACGCGAGCGCGGGCATGACTTCGCTTGTGAACATTTCCCAAGCCGGTGGATCACGGAAGAAGCTGGTGACGCCGATCAGGAGCTCCCTAAAGAGCAGCTTGGCCTCTCCTGAGTTCTCACGCAGGAAGCGGACGTAGCTCGAGAGCTTGCCAATCTGATGCAGTCCCATTCGCCGCTCGACCCGGCGGTAGATGGTGCTTTGCTTGTAGAGCGAGAAGTCGTGGCCGGTCTCCGCCCTGAGCAGCACGGAGATCTTCTCCAACTCACTCTCCGTCTTCTTCTCCAGTGGCGTGTCGGCTCGCTCGATGAACCGAGCGTGCTGGCGGTAGGTCATAATCTTGCCCGGCAGCTCCTCGACGGGAGCGACCACGTCGGCAAGCCCGGCGTCGATGGCACTTCTAGGCATGCTGTCGAACTTGGCCGACGTCGGCTCCTGCACGAAGGTTACCCCTCCATTCTCCTTGATGGCCCGCAGCCCAAGCGTGCCGTCGCTTCCCATCCCCGAAAGCACGACGCCGACGCTGCGCTCCTGGATGTCGTCGGCGAGCGAACGGAAGAAGAAGTCGATCGGTAGATTCAACCCCGGGGGCCGGGGAAGCAGGTGTAAGACACCGTGAAGGATCGACATGTCTTTGTTGGGTGGGATCACGTAGACATGGTTGCGCTCTACCTTCGACCTGTCCTTGACCTGAACGACCGGAATGGCGGTGACGCGCTGGAGCAATTCGGGCATCAAGCCCTTATGGTTTGGGTCCAAGTGCTGAATGACGACGAAGGCCATGCCACTGGTCGCGGGAACGTGTTTGAAAAACTGTTCCAGCGCTTCCAACCCACCGGCCGAGGCACCGATGGCTACGAGGGGGAACACGTCGCGTACGGTCTCACCTGGTTTGGCCGCCGGACCGGCAGCAGCCTCGGATCTTCGCTGCCGCGTCGTCTTGGGGCGCGTGTCTTTGGATTGCGCATGAGCGCTCTTCGAGTGCGACGTTGTGTCCACCGTCTTCTTGGCGCGCTTGCGCTCGGTCGAACGCTTGGAACTTCGGCCCTTCATGTGACACCTCGTACCGAACGAGCGGCTGACACGATACGTCCTTCCGGCCCTACGTGAAGCTCTTTCGCGCCACCTCGCAGATGGCGACCACCGCGGGGTGTTTGACCTTCCGCTCGAGTGAAATCGCATAGCTCCGCTGGCGGAGCTTATCAGAGCGACCAACGATCTGCACGTGATAGATACTGAACTGCTGAACTGCTGAACTCCTGAGCCCGACAAACAGGTACCAACATGCGACGAGCTTCGCACGTTGCATGCGTTGACCGGAGACACCAGGGATCAAATGGGGAAACGCGTCAACGAAGCATGCCCCACGAAAGAAGTACATCTCAACGGTGAGGGCAACCAGGCCAACAACATGGTCGGCGCTTTCCTTTGAGAAGATCTTCGCATGCTCGCTCTATATGGTGTTTTCGGGTTTCCGGTTTCTTGACAGAAACAATCCAACAAATCCATTCATTGCGAGCAAGTGGCGTAAGGCTATTCCACAACGCGCGTACTTTTGGAGCAGCAGTGAGGGCTTTGTGTAGGTCAGCAGGGACTTCATGCACTGCACCCGTGGCTATTTCGCGCAGAAGATCCACGAAAACTGTCATCTGTTTGGCGCCTCCCGCAGTCTTTGTTCTTGCTCTCGCAGCCCCAACGTGAGCTCTTTGCCAAAGTCTTCGGCCTCAAATACCGGGCGGATCTCGATCTCCGACTCCTCACCCGGCATGGGTTCTGGACAGCGATGCACCCACTCGATGGCCTCCTCCATCGAGCTAACTTGCCAAAGCCAGTAACCAGCGACGATTTCCTGCGTCTCGGCAAACGGGCCATCACTTACGCTTTTCCTCCCGCCCGAGAATCGCACGCGCTTGCCCGTGCGGCTCGGATGGAGGCCATCCCCAGCAAGTAAGACGCCAGCCTTCACCAAGTCCTCGTTGAACTTGCCCATCTCGGTGAGCAGCCTTTCGCTGGGCATGACACCGGCTTCGGAATTCTTAGTCGCTTTGACCATCACCATGACACGCATGTGAATTTCCTCCCCTTAGTAGGCTTGTCGAAGTGCAACAATGTCACGTCTCTCCACCTGAGGCATGACCTCGAACGCCCCCTGTTGTCGTCTCCTGTTCCTCGCTTTGCGCTCGAATCAAAATGCTTACGATCCATGTTTGCGCAAGACGTGGCGCGGGCTTTCATGATAGGTAGCGCGGCCATGCACACCCGACCCTTCGTGTTGACTATTGCTTTGGCGTTATCGACGCTAACTTGCACGCGTTCGTCCCCAACTCCTGTCGCAGGGCCGGCCGGCAAGAGGTGTCGTCCGCCACGCTGTGTCTCGCGGACTCGGCTGGGTGCTTGACTCTGACGAACCTTCCCGTGGACACCACAGCGGCTGATACCCTCATCAAGTACGCGGGCAAGCTCGGAGCCGACGCCTTCGCCGGCCGACGAGTCGAGTTCGACTACCCGGCGAGCAAGGTTCGCATCTCGGGGCTTGAATAGGGTCGGCCCGAAGCCTTTTCTTCTCGTAGGCGTGCGTCTACGAATGCGTGGATTCAGTTGGCCAATGGGACCAGCGCTATCGCAATCCTTCAAACACCTGTGCACCATCCACGGCAACCCAACCGGTTGGCGGCTTGGCTCCTTCTGCAAACCACACACTGGGGATGATCTCTCGGCCTTCGGCAAAGGGGAACCGCGATACCTTATCCAGCACATCTTTCGTCAAACCCGGCCAGTCGCGCGCGCCAACGCGAAGCTTCGCTTCGCCAATCAAGAGAGCTTTGCGGTCGACTGATTCGGCGACGATATCGATCTCGAGCGCGCGTTTGTCGACACCGGTGCCCCACCAAGGCGCAGCTGGTCGCCAGCGACGGCCGGCGACCTCGAAAGCCGAGACACTGCGGCGCGCCAGCTCTTCCCAGACATGACCGAGGAAAGTCGGCAACTCCTTTTCGATCTCGGCCGCGACGAGATCGATCTGACGTGCAGCCAATAGCGACCTATTCGGCGGGACAAAGCGGAACCAAAAAGCCAAGAACGGATCGCCGATCACGTAACGCGACCGCTTGTTGTCACGCTCACCTGTGCCGAACGGCACATCCCGGCGCACCAAACCCATGTCGACGAGACGCCGCAACGGACCCGAAAGAGCCGTGGATGGTTTCTGGAGTCTGCCGGCAATCTCCGAAAGACGGTGGCAACCCGCACCGATCAGGCTCAACACGGAGGAGGCTTGGACGATTTCCTGCATCTCGTCCAGCAACAACCGTGTCGGCTCTTCAAAGAGCACACCCAACGGGTCGAGAACAAGCTCGCGTACCGCTTCGCGCACAGAGTCGAACTCCACCGCAAGCTCCCAATAGCGCGGCACACCACCCCAGACAGCATGCGCCTCAATGAGTTCGCGAGTCCGATGGCGAGGAAAAGCTGTATGGAGCCACCCCGGCAAGAGGGGCTCTATCTTGAGGATCTCCCGCGCCCGTCCATACAGCGGCGCGGAGGCATCAAGCACCAAGCCGTGCATCATCCGTTGCGAGGAGCCACACAGGATGAGATGCGATCTCCATCGCTTTGGGTCGTCGATGAGTTTTTGGAGAAGGCTCGAAAGCTCGGGCCCCGACGCCGCCAGGTAGGGGAACTCGTCCAGCGCGAGAACAGCGCGTCGCGGTGCCTCGTTGCCCCACCGCACGAGAAGCGACTCCCAGCTCGGGTAGTCGACGCTCGCAAAACCGGGAATCACGCGGTCCATGGCAGCAGCCAAGCTCTGCCGCTGCAACGTCCCTTCGCGCTCGTCACCGACGAAGTAAACCCCGAGGCGCTCCCCGAGCGCCTCGAGCACCAACCGCGACTTGCCGCAACGACGACGGCCATAGATGACAACGAGAGCAGGATCGCGCGCTCCCAAAGCACGGTCGAGTCTCTTGAGCTCCTCTTCACGGTCCATCCACGGCAACGGCATGGTTCCTCCAAATCCACTATTATGTCACATACATATAATATTGCTTCGCCATAATACCACAGAGCCAGCGGCACCGCCCGGAAACTGGCGACAGCCTTGTGCTCGTCACGGGCCGCTGCGCCGGTTCTCCCAGCCAACGCGCGCTTCTGCTGCACGTCGGCAAATGCGAAGAGCACCGCTCAAAATTCCTCATATTCGTCCGATGCGATCGCGCCCATGCTGCGATTGAGTGAGGGTAATCCAATGAAAGTTGCAATGTATGCCGTCGTCTTGTTGGCGGGATCCGGGTCGTTGGCACGTGCCGCAGAGCCAACGTTGCCCAGCCTGGAGTGGCAGGCGAACGCAGAGAATGTCGCAGGACGAGTTGGCGAAATTGTAGGGTTTGGAAGGGCATATGGCGATGATGATGGCAAGCTGGCTGATGCTGTCGGAAACCTGAGAGAGGGGTTGGCGGCCAAGAGGTCAGCACCAGCGTGGACGAAAAAGACCTCGTGGGTTGAGGGCACGGGAACGAAACGAGTCTATTTTGGTGTCGGCGTCTTTGGCGGTACGACGAGCAATCGACACCTTGCGTTCACCGTGGCCGAGAACCGTGCTCGGGTAGAAATCGCCAAGCTGCAGAACGTGACAATTGTGCGCAAATCGGAAGCCAGTGGTTGGAGAAGCGTTTCGACCACGGCCACTGCGACGTTGACGAACGTAGTCATTGTTGATTGGTACGCACATGGAGCAACGATCTATGCGCTGGCGGCGAGCGCCAATTACGGCGAACTCGAGCCCGATGCCCCTTGGATCCCCTGAGATCCCACGATGATCGAGGGCAATTTCTGCGTACCGGGGCGTTACTGCAACATGTCGGATTTTGCGACGCGACGCGCTTGAACTTCCTATTAGTCGACTCCACCGACAGCGTGTAGATCACCGCTTGTACGTGACCCACGAAATGGTTCTTCGACGACAGCGAAAGGAAATCAACATGACGATGCAGTTTCAATCAGTTGCCGCGATGCGCCTAGGCAGTCGAACAATTGTCGGACTGGCGCTGGTTGGCGCCTTGATAGCTCTGCCCACGAGCGCGACTGCCGGAGAGATCGGTGGCTCCGAGCGTTTCGGGATCGGCCTCGTGGTCGGGTATCCAGACGTCGGCTTGAGTATCAACTATTTCTTCACGAGCTCGGTCTCTCTGCAAATTGACCCGACGTTTTATTTGGGCGATCACGACGACGCCATCGGCGGCCGGGTGGATCTCTTGTTTTGGATGCAAAAGCTGGCCGCATGGGAGGTCGCAGAGTTGCTCTGGTTTTGGGGCCCGGGGGCCAATTTGGGTCTTGGTCTTGGAAACCACAGAAGATACGCGTTCGGCATTGAGTTCCCCGTTGGCATCGGGCTGCGATTTTACCGCGCGCCCATTGATGTCAACCTCGAAGCGGTCCCTAGGCTGTACCTTGTCGAGGACACCGTTCTTAGGATCGGCGGTGCCCTGAACGCCCGTTACTACTTCTAACGCTGGCCTCTAAGATCCGCGCTCACGACGTTAGGTCCAGGTCGCTTTCGGATCTGAAAGGCACGTCATGCAAGACAGGCGCAACGAGGTGAGTCGGGACGGATCCGACCGAGCCTTCAGTGTCGAGTTCTTGGATCCAGGGGCGGGGGTCGTCGAGGTGCGCCTTGGGGGCAAGCTCGCGTTCGCCGACGCAGCGTCCCTTTGGACCGACCTTTGCACGCACCTCACTCCCGCCATTTCCGGGGACGTCCGCTTCGACCTCTCCGCCATTGAATCCATCGACGGTGGGGCGATGGCGCTGCTCGTCCAGGTGAAATGGAATCTCCAGACCGCCGGGGTGCGGTGCGAGTTCGTCGGCGGAGCTGGCACGGTCCAGACGATTCTCGACCTCTACGAGGGGGAGGCCGCGCCCACCCCCCGCCCACCGCACGTGCCGGTTGGCGTTTTCGCGATGATCGGCAACCAGGCTGCCGCAGGTCTGCGGGAGATCCAGCTCGGCCTTGCCTTCATTGGCAGCATGGTCCTGGCTTTTGCCGGCGTGCTGCGACGACCGCACTCGGGCAACTGGCACAGCGTAGCACCGATCATGAACCGCACCGGCGCCGACGCGGTCCCGATCGTGCTGCTCATCAACTTCCTCGTCGGCTTCGCCATGGCCTTCCAGGCCGCGGTCCAGCTCAAACAGTTCGGGGCCAACATCTACGTGGCCGACCTCGTCGGCCTCTCGATTACCCGCGAGTTGGGCCCACTGATGACGGCCATCATCGTCTGTGGTCGCTCGGGTGCGGCGTTCGCTGCCGAGCTCGGCACCATGAAGGTGTCGGAGGAGATCGACGCCCTCCGAACTTTGGGCTTCGGCCCATTGCGGTTTTTGGTCTTCCCCCGGATGTTGGCACTCATTTTCGTCATGCCAGTGCTCACTCTCCTCGCCGACCTAGCCGGCGTCACCGGGGGAGTGCTGGTGGGGACCATCAACCTCGATCTGACCCTCACCGGCTACATCCAACAGACCCAGCGCGCTGTCGCCGCCTGGGACGTCTTCCAAGGCGTGGTCAAAAGCGGCGTCTTCGGTTTCGCCATCGCACTTATATCCTGTCATCAGGGATTATCGGCCGCGGGCGGCGCGGAGGGCGTGGGGCATCGTACCACCGCCGCTGTGGTCACCTCCCTTCTGACCATCATCATCATCGACGCCGGGTTCACCTTGCTCTTTTTCGAGCTGCACCTATGACCGCGTTAATCACCGTCACGGACTTGACCATGGGTTGGAGCGACCACGACCTCCTCGAACGCCAGTCCTTCGAGGTCAACCGCGGCGAGGTGTTCGCAATCCTCGGTAGGAGCGGTTGTGGCAAGTCGACGTTGCTTCGTTACCTAACTGGCCTCGACGAGGCGAAAAGTGGAACCGTCACCATTGACGGCATTGGACCGCCAAGCCTCGAGGCCGGTCGGCCGGCTTTCGGCGTCATGTTTCAATCTGGTGCGCTTTTCGGCTCGATGACGGTCGGGGAGAACCTGGCTCTGGCACTCGCCGAATGGACCGACCTCCCTCCCAAGGCGGTGGCTGCGATTGTGCGCGCCAAACTCCGACTGGTTGGTCTGCAGGGCAGCGAGTACAAACATCCGTCCGAGCTCTCGGGTGGCATGAGGAAGCGCGCCGCCATCGCGCGGGCCCTGACGCTCGAGCCGAGTCTGATCTTCCTCGATGAGCCGTCCGCGGGTCTCGACCCGGTAAGTGCGGCCGAGCTCGACCAGCTGATCCTGACGCTCAACAACGCTCTCGGCCTTACGGTGGTGCTCGCGACGCACGACCTGGACAGCATCTTCATGATTGCCACCCGCTGCATTCTCCTCGACCGGGAGACCAAGAGCATCATCGCACGTGGCGACCCCCGCTCGCTCCGCGACGGCAGCGTCGTTCCAGCGGTGCACCAGTTCTTCAGTCGAACCACAAAGGACGCGAAATGACCACCGCAACCAATCACTGGAAGCTTGGACTCTTCATCGTCGCTGGCGCGGTGTTGACCTTTGCCACGGCCGGTTGGTTCGGCCACAGGAGCCTGAACCCAGACGTCGGGCGCTACGTCTCCTACTTTGACGAGTCCGTCCAGGGTCTCGAGGTTGGCTCGCCGATCAAATTCCGTGGGGTCACGATCGGCGCAGTCGGGATGATCGACGTCGCGCCGGATCATCGCCACGTCGAGGTCGCGAGCGACCTCAATATCGCCGCCCTCAGTCGTCTCGGCCTTGACGTGGCCGCAGGCCCGTCCACACCCGGGATCGCCAAAAAGCTGGAGCAGGCGATCGACCTGCGAGCGCAGTTAGCAGCCGCGGGCGTCACCGGGGTCAAGTTCCTGCAGCTCGACTTCTTCACCGTGGCGGACAACCCGCGACCAGAGCTGCCGTTCCCCGTGCCGCATAACTACATTCCGGCGACCTCTTCGACGATGAAGGATCTCGAAATTTCGCTGACGGGCGCGATGAACGACTTGCCGAAAATCACCGCTCAGTTGACGACAGTCCTCGATGGCATCGACCGGCTCCTCAGCGAGCTCAACGACGGCAAGCTGACCACACAGCTACTGGCGGTGCTCGCCGGCACTCGCAACCTATTGGCAGCAGCAAACAGCAAGCTCGCCGAGGTGGAACCCGCCAAGATCTCCGCGCAATTAGAGGAGACTCTGAGTCGAATCAATCTGATCCTCGCACGCGTCGATGGCGACAAGGGATTGCTCAAGAGCGTCGAGCGTGCGTCGAACGCGTTTGGCGATACGGCACGCACTGCCGATGGACTCGGCAGTCAGTTCGAGACCAGCATGCGCTCGGTAGACCAGGCCGCCCAGTCGATCCGCAAGCTGGCCGACGCTCTCGAACAGGAGCCGGACATGCTGGTCAAGGGCCGCAACCCCCAAACACCGCAATGAGCACGTTTCAACATTGGGCACTCTGGATCGGAGAAACCACGATGAGTACGTTTCACCCATGGGCACTGTGCATCGGAGAAACAGCGTTGATGACAGTCGGCAAACGGATGCTGCGGGTCGCTGCGTTAACGCTGGCAATGACGGGCTGCGCCCTGTTCGCGAAAAGTGCGCCTATTGCGCCGCGCTACTTCAGCCCCGAGCGGCATGGCGAGGTTTTGCCGCCCGTGTTCCCGGGTCCCAACCCACCCTTGGAGCTGAGACTGGGTCGGGTGAGCAGCGCGGCGAACCTCGAGGAGATGCTCATTTTCCGGGATTCACCGCGCGAAGTCGGCTATTACCGTTTACGCCGCTGGACAGAAGCGCCCGAAACTTATCTCCGGCGGCGGCTCGCACGCGTGCTCTTCGAGTCCCGCGGGATCCGTGAAACCGTCGGTGGCGGCGGACCGACGCTCGACGTGCAACTCACTGCGTTCGAGGAGGTCCGTGTTCCACGCCCAGTGGCGCGGGTGCAGGTGATCATGAGGTTGCACGACGAGCGCCTCGTCAGCTGGGAAGAGACTGTCACGGTGGAGCAACAGATCGTCGCCAACAATGGCGATGAGGCCAATGACGTCGTCGAGGCCATTGGCCTGGCGCTCGAGAAGACGGTCGACCTGATCGCTGACCGCGTGATGCTCGAACTCGCGAATCCGCCGCCAACGCCAGCAATTCTGGGATTGCAGCCGAGTTCGCAGTCCATTTCCCGCCGCCGCGTGGATGTCGTGTTGTGAGATTTCCGCTCACCGGTCGCAAGCTCTTGCGATTCGGCGCGTTGTTGGTCGCCGTGACGGTCACCGTGTCCGTGATCGCTGGCTTGGTGCTCAGTCATTATCTGTCCGATGGCAAACGCTTGGCGCGATGGCTCGAGGCGAAGCTTGGCGCAGCGTTGGTCGGTGGCTTCACTGTCACCGATGCCCGCTACGGGTTTCCAAACGGGCTCGTGATCCGCGGTTTCGTGGCGCGGACTCCGAGCGGCAGCGAGGTTCTGCGCGTCGATTCGGTTTCTGGAAACGTCATACTCATGCGACTTCTCGGCGGAACGATTGGCATCGACGACATCCGAGTCGACGGGGTGCGCTTGGTGCTCGCGAACGACGATGGGAACGACGCCAAGATGGGGTTGGTCAGCGCCTTTTCACCGCGGCCGTCGCCCGACAGTGATCCATCCGAGAGTGGCTGGGTCGTCGATGCTGCGATCGATTATGTCCACGACGCCAACATAACCCTGGCCGTGTCAGGGCAGAACGTGCAGCTTGCCAACCTGTCTTTGGGTTCCAGCCGCGTTCGCGTGGATGGAAGCGCGGTAGATGTCGAGACCGCCGGCATTACCGTGCGCGTTCAGGCCGTGTTCGTCGACCGCTCGCTCGCCGCGCAGGTAGAGATCGGATCATTGTCGCTTGCGTTCGACGAGGAAACCACGAAGGTTGCGGCTCGGGACATTGCGATCGAGTCCGAAGGCTCCCGGGTCGCTGGTGGATTCGAGCTGCATACCACAGGCGTGTGGGCCGGCACTCGGCTACAAGGTGACGTCACCACTATAATACGTGATGACCACTCGCTGGTCGTTTGGCTGATGGCATCACACTGGCGCGGACCGCCGGTGGCGGGGGAGCTGCGCGCCAGGGTCGCCGGCAACTTTGTCGGTGCCACCACAAGCCTCCAGGCGGAGCTCGACGTCGAGCCAGATCGCTTGCGCTTCGCCAATATGCCGGTCGGCGTTTGCCGGCTGCAACTTCGAGGCCAGGGCAGCTCGCTGACGCTCACGACATCACGGGTCGAGCTCGGTGACGGCGTCTTGACTGCGTCGGGAGTGCTCGGGCTCGCCGGCGATCGGATCAGTCACGACTTCGAGGTCACGCTTGAACGATTGCCGTTACGCCGGCTCCTTGGGGACGCTCCGGCGACGGTGCCGGAGTTGGCATCCGGGCAGCTGTCAGCCACCGGCGTCGATCTCCGGGAGCTAAACACCCGGGTAACGGCGGAGCTAACCTTTCCCGGGTACACGCTGGTTGCTTCCTCACAACCGCAGACGCCGCGGTTGTCGTTGTCCGGCGACGTGTTGGGAAGTCGCATACTGGAGGCGACCGTTGGTTGGCGAGAAGGCCCTTTGGAGGTGAATGTCCGCGGCAGTATCGACCTCGGCCCCGGTGGACTGTGTGCCCTCGACGTCGACGCCGTGCATGGCAACCCGGGGCTGGTTCTGCGTCAACTCGCCTCGGAGGTTTCCGCCAACGAGGCACGCTTTCGCGGGCGCGCCGAGGGCGAGTGGGAGAACCCTGATGTTGTCGGCACCGCATCGGTTCGGGGTTTACGGGCGTTGGCCATTGGCCCCATGGATTTGGTGCTGCCCGTGACATTGACGGATCGTCTGCTGAGCATCAGGCGCGGCGCCCTTGCGACGCCGGGAGGGACAGTGGCCCTCGACGGGACGTGGCACCTGTCCGACGGCACCGGGTGGTCACGGGACGGTGACATCTCGGCAACGTTGGCGGGCGAAGGGGTCGCGCTCGTCAACCTCGTTCCCGGCGATGAAGCGAAGGTGACCGTCGGATTCTCCGCACGGGTGAGTGGTCGCCTGGCCGCCCC
>Ga0156400_1337_pt1 | contig 27117 bp, 24 predicted proteins | sample RifOxyA3_FD_108044 | JGI IMG/M metagenome (GOLD analysis project Ga0156400, IMG submission 108044) | Deltaproteobacteria bacterium RIFOXYA12_FULL_58_15
ATCCCGTTGCCACCCACCCCATTCCACGAGCCCTCGCCGATGCCCTCCACTATGCTGCAACCCAAGGTCGCGATGGCCTCGGCACCGTGGTGGTATGGTCAGCAGGCAACGGTAATGAGCCGATGATTTATGACGGCTTCGCCTCCGACCCGCGGGTGATCGCTGTTGGCAGCATCAGCGCGGCCGGCGTGCGCGCCTACTACTCTGATTTCGGTCCGCCACTCGGCCTGGTGGCACCGTCGAGCGGCCCGTCACTTTCACCGGGGATCCTGACAACCGATCTCGCGGGCAGTGATGGCTTGGACTCGGGGGACTATTTTGATGGCTACGGTGGCACCAGCGCCGCCGCCGCGTTTGTGAGCGGTGTCGCCGCCTTGGTGATTGCCCACCGTCCCGAGCTCACCGCAGCGCAAGTCACCGAAGCCCTGTACATAGGTGCCCACCCCATTGATCCACAGCGGGGCCAGTACGTCGGCGGCAAGAGCCAACTCTATGGCCATGGCCGCGTCGATGCAGCCGGGGCCCTGGCCGCCGCCGACCTCTACACCGATGCACACACACTGTGGCTTGAAGTCTGCGGCAATGATGCCGACGACAATCATGACGGGCTGATTGACGCAGAAGACAACGCACAATGCACTCCATGCGTCCCGGATCACGACACCGAAATCTGCGATGGCCGCGACAACAACTGCGACGGATTCGCCGACGAGTATTTCGTTTGCGATGAACGCGACCGCCCGGTGTGCGCCCCCTGCGCGAGCTCGACGCAATGTGCCGTGGGCAGCAAGTGCCGCTCGACCTCGGCATTTGCCGGAACATGGTGCTTCGAAGAATGCACCGATGGCGATTGCGCCCCGGGTTTCTCCTGTGACGGCGAAGTATGCGGACTCACTCCATCACCCGCTGCCCTAGACTGTTTTGATTTGCTGCGTTGTGGCCAACCGGAGCGCTGCGATGCCATCGACAACGACTGCAATGGCGTCATCGACGATATCGACGCCAATACCCTCGAAGCAGGGATCGCAAGGCGAGATTGCGGTACCCGAGGCGTCTGCCGCGACTACGCGGCCCATTGCATCGATGGCGATTGGCAGTGCGAACGTCACGAACACTGGCAAGCCCTCGAGACTCGTTGCGACGGCCTCGACAATGACTGCGACGGTAAGATTGATGAACACTCTCTCTGCGAAGCCCGCGAGCAAAGATTGCTTGGCGAGCCAGAAGGCTGCCAAACGACGTCGGCCGTTTGCAACGCAATGCCCTCGGGCTTGTTCTTGTGCCTCGTCACCATGAAGAGACGATGGCGACGTCGTGCGCCATAGATTGACCTTGATGAGTTCGACAGTTCGACCCAATCGGTGGAAACTCCGTTCAAACGATGATACGCCCCTCCCCTCATGGCGCGCCCGTCATCCATAACGCCCCCGGCTTCCCCTAAGTGGGAAAGCACCGTCCTTGAAGCCGTCGGCCGCGTCATCGAGTACTGGGGTTTCAAGCGCAACCACGGACGGGTCTGGGCGTTGCTCTACCTGCACGATGCGCCCATGGACGCACCCACTCTCGGTAGGCGACTGGGACTCAGCAAAGGGGCGATGAGCATCGTGTTGCGCGAGCTCGAAGGTTGGGCAGTACTGCGCCGAGTGCCGGCCGACAATCGCTCCGGGATCGCCTTCGCCGCCGAACGCAACCTGTGGTCCATGCTGGAGACCGTTTTGCGGCAACGGGAGACCGAGCTGTTTGCCCAAGTCCGGGACGAGTTACGCAAGGCGGAAGAGCAGGTGATTGACGACGCAAGTCTGACCAAGAACGACCGCAAAAAAATCGTGCAGCACATCCGCAGCATGCGACGTTTGGCCGACGCCGCCACCCTCACCTTGCAAGCGTTCATCCGCTCGCGCCACCTCGACGCGAGCCGCCTAGCTGATATCTTGCTTGGGTCCCTGCGGCGCTAGAGCGCACTCAACAACGACAACAGCCTCAGTCACCGAGCCAGCGGGAGACAATATCGTCGAGCTCGCCTGACTCGTGCAATGTGAGCAGTGCCACGTTCATTGAGTGCAGCAACGGCGAGCCCAACGCCACAGCAAAACCGTAACCCTGGGGCTCATAGGAGGCTGCCGCGATCTCCAGATCCCAACCGGAATTTTGTCGGAGTAGATATCGCAGCGCCGGACGATCAAACACCACGGCCTCAGTACGCCCCGCTTGCAAGTCGGCCACCGCAGACGGCAGGTCACGGGCAGCAACCAACGTACCACCATGCTGCCGAACAAACCGCGACGAGGTGGTTCCATCCGCCGCGCCGACCTTGCGCCCTTTCAACTCCTTGGCGCTGGCGATCGCCGGCGAGTCGAGCTGGGAGAGAGTGAAGGCCGTCGACAATGACGCTGTCAGTGCCGAAGCGGACACAATCGAGACCAGCATCCAGATGCCGGCGATGAACCGTCCAGGGACCGACCTCGGCACCCGATCGCCGTAACCCACGGTCGACATCGTCGACACCGCAAGCCACACGCCATTGCCAACTCCTTTGAGGGGGCTCTGGGGGAAGTGTTTGGGGTTGTCACGCCGTTCTGCAATCCACAACAATCCCCCCACCAGGAGCAACACCCCAAGCAGGACCAAAGCTCCAGTCACAATGACGTGGGTTAAGAACGGTCGAATGCGATCGAGCATACTCCTCGACGCGGGGGCGAGAATCGCTAGGTTGGAATCGAAATACGGTTGGCTGAAGGCTACCTTCTCACTTCGCGCCGCAGTGATGCTGATTGGACCAATGGCCACGTCCGCGCGACTGGCAATCACGGCTTCCAGTGCCTGCTCGACATTCCCTGATCGCTTAACCTCGAACTTGCGACACATCTCTTTGGCGACGGCGGCCCACAACTCCACCGCCAAGCCCGCGGGGATCGGCGCGTCTTTGTCGCCGACAACGAAAGGTGGACTTCCCGCCACCACCACACGCAACGGCCAAGCCGCCATGCGCACCGCATCGCACTCAGCGGCCTTGGAGATACCTGACGGTTTCGCGCTGGTCGATTCAGGTGTGGGTGCGGCGCTGGTTGCCGCAACTGCCAAGAGTAGAAACTCATACATGGAGAACTCTCCAAGCTCAATTATCCAAAAACGGAGTGAATGGACAATAGCTGCGGTGAGAGTGGCCCAAATGGTACTGGAGGTCCACCAAGGTCCACGAGGAACGTGACATGAGGAACGGTCTCGACATGACGCATCAAGTCAGATAGGAAAACAAAGCTAGCACCACATAGGCGCTATCCGGAGCGCAGCAAGCGAGTAGGCTCCCCATGGTGGAGAAAATGTCTGCCGAGATCACCTCCCCAGGTTTGATCCAAGCCGTACCCCTCGATTGGAAACGCATCTTCTTCATCATGCTCGGACTGGGCTTGTTTGCCGCTGTCTACTTTGCCCCCCCATTTTCCGACGCGGTTGACCCCGATGGCAAGCGTTTCGTCCTCACTCCCGAAGGCAAAGCTGCACTCGCCCTGTTTCTCTTGGCTGGCACTTGGTGGGTCACCGAAGTGGTCCCCATTGGCATCACCAGCATCGTCATCGGCCTCACGCAAGCGCTGTTTTTGATCCGACCAGCCAGAGTGGCGTTCAGCGATTTCATGGACCCTTCGGTGTGGTTTATCTTCGGCTCGCTGAGCATAGGCATGGTGTTCACCAAGACGGGTCTTACCCGCAGACTCGCCTACAAGATGCTCGAGCTCGTTGGCGAGCGCACCAGCATGATCTACCTCGGTTGTTTCGTTATGACCTCTGCCCTAACGTTGGTGATGGCCCACACCGCAGTCGCCGCCACGGTCTATCCGTTGTTCCTCGCCATCTACGGGCTCTACCAAGAGGACGGCAAGCCGACCAAATTTGGCAAGGGACTGTTCATCGGTATGGCATTCATCTGCGGTGCCGGCAGCATCGTCACCTTGTTGGGCTCAGCGCGGGCAGCTGTTGCCCTCGGTTTCTACAACCAGATCACCGGCAAGACGATCACCTTCTTCGAACTCACCTATTACATGCTACCCCTGGGTGCCACGTTGACCTTCCTGTTGTGGGCCTATTTCATGTTGTACTATCGCCCTGAGCGCAAAACGATCCCGGGCCTTCGTGACCGTGCCCGCAAGCTCTACGCGAGCCTCGGCCCGATCAACAAAAACGAGAGTCTCGCGCTCACCATTGTTGTCGGTGTAATCTGCACCCTGTGCGCTCGCTCCCTGTTTCCCGCGGAGCTCTCCTTTCTTGACAAGACTGCCGTCATCCTGGTGGCCACGGTGCTGTTCTTCGTCTTCAAGATCGTCTCCCTCGAAGACCTCGAGGGAACCCCATGGAACATCATCCTTCTGTTCGGCGGTGCCATGAGCATTGGCTTCTGCCTTTGGGAGACCGGCGCTGCTCAATGGATCGCCGTATTGTGGCTCGCCATGTTCCAAGGTGCAGCCCCCATGGTGTTTATTCTCGGTGTTGCCTTCTTCGTCTTGATGATGACCAACCTGATCATGAACGTCGCCGCCATCGCCATCGTCCTTCCCGTCGCCCTAAAGATGGCAGAATACATGGGCGTCGCCCACGAAGTCGTGATGTTCGCGTGCCTTGTCACCGCCGGCATGCCATTTCTTCTTTTGGTGGGTGCTGCCCCCAATGCCATCGCTTACAACAGCAAACTCTTCACCGCGAGGGAGTTCTTCACCTGCGGGCTTCTGGCGAGCTTGATGTTGATGGTGGTTTTGGCGATTTTCGTTTGGGTCGTCTGGCCCATCATGGGAATGCCCGTCCTCATCACCACGGGCGGCTAACCCGAATCCACGAGCACACCCTGCCGCACAAAGCCTTCCTGTATCTGCGGTGCGGTTGGCTCGCGTGGATCAATGAGAATAGCTTGCCAACCCCTCGCTTGTGCCGCGCGGATGTTCTCGGGAGTGTCGTCGAAAAACACAATGGCTTCTGGCGACACCCCAGTGCCCTCTTCCACCGCCCGGTAGGCTTGCATGGCGGGCTTGAGGTGGCCGATCTCGTGGGACAAGAAGTGTTGCCCCAACGCTTTGAGCACCGGCAGGCTCTCCACCACCCGCCAATGGGCAAGGTTGGAGTTCGATAACAACGCCGTGGCATGACCTGCCAAATGCACAGCCTCGACCACTTCGAGCATACCTGGGTAGGGTTCGAGCAACCAGGCATGGTGGACCGCGGTGATCTCCTCCGCGCTGTAGAGGCCATCCACCGCCAACGACAGCTGCCGGGCATAGGTCGGCAAATCGATCGCGCCCACGTGCAGTCGTTGGTAGTGCTCGACCACCGTCGCTCGCTTGCTGGCGAGCTCGGAGCGCACCGGCACCTCGGCGTGGACACAGGCCTCCTGCCAGGTGCGACAGATCCGAACGATGACGCCACCGAGGTCGAAACAGATCAGCTTCTTGGTGCTCATGTCCTCGTCATCTCATTAAATGAAGAGGAGCGGACGCCTCGACGCAAAGATTCAGACCGTTCAGCACTCGCCGCCCTCACAACACCCCAGAATCACCACCGGCGTCACCACACCACCCTTGACGATGTTGCAGGCATTGCCAGAGAAGATGATCTGATTGCTCACGACATCGTAGTCCCAGTTATCCGTGCGACTGCGATCCCGTTCGATGCGAGCCGGGTTGCCGGCGCAAGCGCTCCCCGCCCAGTTGCACCCGGGGACAAGATTGCAGGCGGTCTCGCCCCCAGTGACCTCTTCACACTTGTGATAGAAATAGACGAACAGGGCATCGGGCTCCGGCGGGATCTGGTCGAGGGAATAGGAACAAGACGCAATTTGGCCGGCAATGGTTGCAAAGGTCGCCGACAGATCCTCGGCGTTCTCGGCGCGGTAAAAACAGTTCACCGTGGTGGTGTCGCAGTGGTCGGGGTCGAGGGGAATACAAACGGGACTTTGCCAGAAACACTGGGCCGCACGACAGGCAGTGCGACCACCGACAGTCAAGGCGCTGCATACGCCGGGATCTCCGACGCAGGCACTGCTGCCGTTCCAGGAGCAAGGTAGAGCATTCTCGCAGGCTCCTTTGCCCAGAGTGGTGAATTGAGCACAATAGTTGTCGTCAGCCCCGCAAGCGCTGCCGTCCCAGGAGCAATGGCTCGCCGTACACGCCGTTTCACCGCCCGTGGCAAAGAGAGCGCAGTGCTCAGCGCTCGTGGGACAACGGGACACACCCCCGTTGACGGCATGGCAGTTGAGATTGCCAGCACTGCCCCCGACAAAGCCGACCACAAAAGTTCGAATGGGAGGACTGGCGGTGGCCATGTGGTGGGCCGCACAATTGATACTGTTGATTTCCCCAGTGTATGAGTCACACACACCGAGGCTCGTGTTGTTGGCGCAATTGCCGTCACCATCGGTGAGCAACATGATGTAGTTGTCACGGTTTATGGGGTCAGAGGGATCAGGCAGGCCGAAGCTCCCCCGAGCGGCCGCAATATTGCGTAGAGTCCATCCTGTGGGCGTATTGCCCCCGGGATAATTGGTGCCAAGGGACCCCGAAATGGTCTGCTGCGCGGTTTGTCCAGCGTTGGTAAATCCGACAGCCACGTCCACTTTGCCCGCGCCACAATGCGAGCTGTCTGCACAGGAATAACTGTTGTCGCAACAATCGTAACCGTTGGTATTGTCTGGGCAGCATTCGGCATCACACAGGTCGGTACTGGAACAAACATGCGGGTAGGTAGACAGCCCAAAACGAATCTCCTCCTGGTTGTTGGCGATGACCTCGTCAATGGCCGTCAAGGCCGAGGACCAGCGTGAGGGTGGGGTCTTGGCGACGTCACAGATGTTCATGCTCCCCGAGCGGTCCAGAACAATGAGCATGTTGGGCGGCACAACAGTGGCTTCGAACTCTTGATTGCCGCAGCCAACCGCGGGCTCGCAGAGGTAGAGGGCGTTGCACACCTCACCCGTACGGCAATCGTGATCAGATGCACAGAACCCATCATCGGGGATGCATCCGCCTGCACTGCAAAGTCCTGATGGGCATTCGCCCACGGCTGCGCAGGGGTCATCGGGCTCACATGCGTAGTCATCGCAGTGAAAGCTCGGATGGCAATCGCCGTCGTCAAAACATTGGCCGTCGGGCACGCAGGTGTCGAGCACGTCGTTATCGTCGGTATCGACACAATGCTCGCCCTGTTCGCAACAAGTTACGCCCGCTGGACAACACCAGAACGTGTCATCACCGGCCGCAACGCAACTCGAGCCGCCATTTCCACTGCAAGAAGCGCCACCAGGTTGACAGGTACCCTGACTGCAGGAGAAACCAGGTTGACAATCCTCACGGGTGTCGCACGCTCCTGGGTCCAAGCAATTGTAGAGGCTGCTGCAAAACTGAGGGTCGGAACAGTCCGATGGTTTGCAGCACTTGCCATCGAGCAGGCACTCGCCGCACTCCTCCGAGCAAAATGTGCCGGTAAGCCCCTGCAGGATGCAGTCATCACCGCTGCCACAGGTGCCACCTTGTCGGCACAGGGTCGTCGAATCACAGTACTCACCTTGGGCACAGTCGTCGTCGCCGTCCGGACAACGCAGATCGCGGACGCAGTCGCCCCCCGCGCATAGGTTTCCATCCTGGCAGTCGTCATCGCAAACACAGCTATCATTGTGAATACACAGTCCAACCCCCGTACACAGACTGCACTTGCCCCCTGGGCAGTCGGGTGTGGCGCAACAGCCACCATCGTTGATGCATGCACCCGTGGCACAGCAGAACTCACCGTCAAGGCAGAACCCGCCGAGGTGGCTCGGACCACAGGGGAACTTTTCGCACGTACCAGCGTTGCAATATTCGTCCGCGTTGGCGCATGCGCATGCTGGTGCCTCCGCCGAACAGTAGATTTGCTCGCACACTCCCGCGACACATTCTTGACAGCTCGGGCACTGACCGTCCGGCACAAGTGAAGAACAGGGCCGCTCGATGGGCGTGCAACGGCAGCCCGTGCAGGTCGAGCCACTGGGGCAAAGACCATTGCAAATGTTATTCTCGCTGGAGCAGGCATTGTTCGCAGGAATGCACACCCCATCCACGCAGGCAAAACCGTCACGACACAACCCATGTGGATTGGCACTCGAACACTCTTCCCCAGATTTGATTGTGCGACACTCGCCAAGAACGCAGGCTAGCTCCGGTGGTTCACAGCCGCACAGCCCCGAAATGGGTATGCAATTGCCGTTGATACACACCTCGCCCAGGGGGCACAGTCCCTCGGGAATGGATTCGGAGCAGCGATTGTTGGAGTTGATGTCAACACACCCGCCATCGACACAGGCCTGCTCAGGATCGCAGGAGCAAGTCCAGGCGTCACAGGTGCCATCGCAGACGCCAGAGCAGCACTCTAGACCGTCACGACAAAAACCGTCGGGGTTGAACACCGTGCACGGTTGATCTTCGCGCGACTCCCGAGGTTCGGGCAGAAAGAGCTGCCCGCCACAGCCTACGAGCCCCCAGATCAGAAGAATCAAGAAGAAAGGGACGCGCATGCGACCTCCTAACTGCAACCCTTCGATTTTACTTCAACGGGCGACATGTTGCACGCGCAACTCACTGTCGCACTGTCGCAGCCCCTGACAAGCACAATCACAAACCGCGCAGAAACTCCGGTTTGAGCAGACTCTCATCGCGGGTCTTGATCACGCGGTCGAGCATTTGCAACAGTGCGACCTTGTCGCGGGGAAGATCCCCACGAATCGGCAAGTAATTGCTCGCATGATTTGCGGAGAATCGGCAACGACTGAAATCACTCTCGGGCTTGACGCCAGCTGTCTTGCGCCACTTCACCAGCTGTCGATAGGCTTGCTGTTCTTCTTTGTCATCGGGTTCGCAAGGACCACCGGCCCAAGCCGATGTGCTGAAACCAACCGCCAAGCTGAGAAAGAAGGGCACCAGGGACATTTGGCACAACATTGCCGTCCGTTTCACCTGACGCCTCCTTGTGGCAGCTGCGGCGTTTGTCAAACATAGTACAGACATCGGTTCGTTGCTGCCTGGGAAGGCATGGGTGCGGCCCGGCCACAGCGTGTTGACCCCCACCGACCTGATCCCAAGAAGCAGGAACAAAGTAAGGAACATTTTTCCTCTTGATCATCACGATCAAAATATGTAAAGAAGTCGCTCCCTGAGCGGGACTAACTCAGTGGTAGAGTGCAACCTTGCCAAGGTTGAAGTCGCGAGTTCGAATCTCGTGTCCCGCTCCAAAATTGACAGCAGGAATGCCGGGTTTGCTGAGAGGCTGACCCGGCGTTTTTCATTTTGGTGTTTGAGCACCGAGCCATCCTTTGCTTTTGGGGTTTGACACCGTTGGCGACGCGCCAAACTGCATGATGGTGCAACCACACATCGCGAATTCCTGTTGCTCGTCCGTCGTACCCGTGACAGGTTGAGCAAGGCACCGGCTCGAAATGAAGGCATGATGAGTTCTTTGGGTATCGATTTTGGCACGTGCACGTCGGTCTTCGCCTATGCGGAACCGATGCGGTTGCAGGTTCTCCAGGACGACGAGGGTGAGGACATCATTCCCTCCGTCGTTGCATTTACTCCGCATGGCAAGACACAAATCGGCAAGTCTGCACGTGGCCGAATGTTGATCGATCCGGCGAACACGCTTCATTCTGTAAAAAGGATTCTCGGCAAATCGTGGCCATCCCCGGACGTTGCCGCGTTTCGCCGTCAATACCCCTTTGAGCTCGAACGGGACAAAGATGGCTATCCCCGATTTGTCACCCGTGCCGGCAAGCTCACGGCTGTGCAGGTCTCCGAATTCTTCCTTGCCCACGCGCGAGCATTTTCGTCGATTACGTCGAAGGCCATAGGTCAAATTGTCATCGCCATTCCCGAATCCGCCGACGCGCGGCAACGCGACGCCACCCTGAGCGCTGCGACGCAGGCGGGATTCCTCGATGCCGAAGTGATCAGCGAGCCGGCGGCAGCGACACTGGCGTACCTTTGGCAAGAGTCGGCCTCCCGCATGCTTCTGGTCTACGATTTCGGTGGAGGAACGTTCGACGCCGCGGTTGTTCGGTGGGACAAAGGGTGCCCACGGATTCAATCCACGGCCGGCGATTCCTACCTCGGTGGCGATGACTTGGACCACAAGCTCACCGACTGGGCCTGTAGTGAGATCTTGTCGCAATTTCGTTGGGACGTTACCACCAACACCAAGAGCCGCCAGGTGCTGCGATTCATCTGCGAGCAAGCCAAGGTGCGGCTGTCAATCACCGATGAAACCTCAATCAACCTGTCGCCCGTGGACGAGGTTCTCCGCGACAAGACCTTGTCCATCAAAAGAGAGCTCCTAAACGAGCTCGTCAAACCCTTGATCGACAGGACTCTTGCGATTTGTGACAACGCAACCAATCTGGTCGGCGTCTTGCCCAAGGATCTCGATGGCATTCTCATGGTTGGCGGTATGACGTTTCTACCCATCGTTCGGCACCGAGTTCGCGAGCACTTTGGCAGCCAACTGCTCACGACACTACCGGCCAATCGTGTCGTGGCCATGGGCGCAGCGGTAATGGGTCTGGAGAGTGCCCGCAATGGCCGGTGATTTCAGCCTCTCGTTGCACGAAATGAACCGCGGCCGTACATCTCGGGAATAACCCGGCCCAGCGCTAACGAGAACTTGGGCACACCCCTCGTGGGTCGGAGTTGTGTGACGCCACATGATTGCAGTTCTGCAACTTTGTCCGGTGATATTGATGCAACATCGCATACCTACCATCGGCCTTTTGCTCTTTGCTCCCTGTGCAGCAAAACCCATCTGCGGCGAAAGACCGCGCGGACGGCAGCTTCACCTGGTAACCTGTACCATGGGCAGCATCATTGGCGAATGGCATATGTCATGCAATGCTGCGTCACATCCAAAGATGAAATGCCAAGCGGGAGGTTCTCATGGCCAAAATTGCGATTCTCTGCTGCAGACGGATCCAAGAGCCTCGGTCGAGACTCTCCATCTGGGCACGTGCATGAAGATTGCAATGGAAACCGCGCAGTGTCCGATAGACTTCGACGAACCTAAGACCACACTGGAGAAGAAATTCGGCATTCCGGTGGTGTTGGGCACCCATTCCTATTGATGACAACTTTGTGCTAGCCCGAACCGCCACGAACAGTCGAGATCTCCCATGTCAACAACAAACGAGTCGGATGGCGCCCCGATCCTTCCTATCGCGGTGGCTCTAGCCAACGATCTGAGATCCTGCGCGGATGAGCTTGGAGAGTTGACAGAGCGAACAACGGGTCTGGGACAAGACTCATATCTCGAAGAGCTCGCGGCAACCCAGGTCGCTTCTGACCCCAGAGTTGCGACCGCCCGCGTGGCTATTGTCGCACAAACCCATGCTGAGCTAACACGCCGACAGCAACTGTTGGCCATGGCGATCCGAGGTAATCACGACCTGGGGTTTTTGCGCAGTCAAGGCGTGTACACGTTGATGGGCGGCCCACCCCCACGCGTCGCAGCAATCTTTCCCGGTCAAGGCATGCAGTACCCAAACATGCTTCGCGAAGCCGCATCCTACTTTCCAAAATTGGAGGAGACGCTCAGCAGAATCGACCTCGCCTACCAGGAACTAACTGGTCGCGACCTTCGACCCACTTTCTGGGTGGATGACGTCGAATCCTACGTAGAGCAAGATGAAGACATCCCCTGTGCCTTGTTTGCAGTGAACATCGCGCTGTTCGAGGTTCTCGGACAATACGGCTGCCGATTTGATGCTGTCATGGGACAGAGCATCGCCGATATCTCGGCTTTGGTGGCGAGTGGCCTGTTGTCCATTGAAGAAGGACTCGAGGTGGTTTGGCAGCGCAATCAAGCATTGATGGCTTTGCCGTGCATAGATCGAGGAAGAATGATCTCGGTCATGTGCACTGCAGAAATGGCGGAGGAGCTCACCTCTCATCTGGGAGGTTATGCCGTCATTGCCGCGTACAACTGTCCAACCGCCTACATCCTCTCGGTCTCGACGAAGGTGGTGGATTCACTTCTCGAGCGGTGCCGGAAAATCGGCGTCAGGGCCGTCCCGATTCCCATCTCCCACGCCTATCACTCCAAGCTCATCGCTGGGGCAACAGACCGCTACCGACGAACCGTCGATGCTCTGTCCTTCCGGCCTCTGCAATGCGATCTCGTCTCCAGTATCACCGGACACTCCATGCAGGTCTTGGAACACCAGGTGGTGCGTAATGATCTCGTCCGTCAACTCGTCGACCCCATACACGTCCAAAAGGCAATCGAAACTCTCTACGAGAATGACGTTCGCATCTTCATTGAGTGTGGGCCCAGATCTGCCCTGACGACCTATGTCAACGAGGCACTGGCGGACCAACCCCATATTGCCCAGCCGACCCTGCATCCCCAAGTCGGAGAGCTCGAGTACCTCTTCCGGGCTATTGCTTGCCTTTTCACACATGGCATCGGCCAACTGACCTGGTAAGCGTTCACGGGCCAGTTCTCGCCGCCGGTTCACGGGGCCGGTCCTCGACCCCTGCGCATTGTTGCTTACGCTTGGGAGTTGATACGCGTCACCACCATGGCGCGCACCGCATCGTCTATTGCGTGGACCTTCTTGAGACGCTCAGACAATACCTGCACACGGACAAGTCTACGTTTCTTCAATGCATTGCAAAACTCAATGTCTTTGGGACGATTGGCGATGGCTTTCGCGATCCAAAGATCGTGAATTTCCAAACAGTGTGCTTCTACACCCCTCGTGTTTGGGGACTTGAAGCGCACCAGGCGCTTCTTCCACCCTTGGGGCAAGACTGCTGTCTCCTGAACAACGCCCTGCGCGTAATACCCAAAGGTCTCGTGGAATTGAGATGCTTCTCCTATGGCACCGTCGACGAGGTCCGCCTTGTCACCTTTGTCGCCAAAGACAGCAATATCGACTTCGACGGATCGCTCGGCCTCTTCTGGAACCTCCTTTGATATTGACCCATGAAGAGCCTGGCTTCCGATGATCAACAGCTTGTCCGTTTCCAGGATGGCACCGGCGGCACGCACACAATGCTCAAACTCAGCTCGTTTCACGTTTCGCCTTCCTCATTGGCCCTGAAGTTCCGGTACACCTTTGCCCGTGCATCGGCCGAAAGGATGCCAGCAAAGGGTGTGGTTTGGCGCAGCTCACGGGCGTATGGCCGCTCGTCCACAATGACGCTTTGGAGAGCTTCAACCGGCAGCTTCAGCAACACCTCCCACTGATTGAGCAAGCTCTTCGCGCCAGGATTCTTCTGTTTCATGAGCCTGATGTTCTTTTGTGCCGATCTTCGAACCACGTCTGGATTATTCTTGAGTTCAAGAGCGATGGCGTGGTGAAGAAACAGGCTGCGCCGGTCCTCGCGGGTCAGGGGGGGGACAAATTCAATCGTCATATGCAGGCCAGCGGCTGTGGCCAACCTTTGGAGTGTTCGCACGGTGGGTGTCTTGGTGCCACCTTCATAGGCAGCAATGGTCGGCTGCGATGTACCAGTCAGATCCGCAAGAACGGCCTGGGTGACCCCGACTCGCTGTCGCAGTTTAAGAACCTCGTTCATTTGATGAATATATCCGATCGAATATAATAGTGCAACAACAGAGAATGGGAGTCAAACACGGCCGACGCTGACTGATGGAGGCGCGGCATTCGATGACCGCACCGGGGTCAGCTACCGGGGTCAGCTCAAAGAAAACATTGCATTCCCCTGCGAAACTGCGTCTTGGTGCGCAGGTGACTGCCATACAGATTTGATCGCGACCTCAAGTTCTTCCGGTTTCTGAGAGCCAATCAGCAGCGTCTTGGCATTGTTGAAAGTCACCATTACACCCTTTTTGCCGCTGACGTTGTACGCCTTCCCTCCTCTTCTGTATCGAATGCCCCATCCGCCGTGTTGCATCACCGGCGAGTAGGTTTTGGCCTCGACATCCGGAACTCGTTCCAGCTCGATCCGTTTGAAGGACCGATGAAAAGGCGAGAACTTGACGAAAAGACCTTGCGGTCGAAGCCTGATTCTGGTTCTCGGACTGGATGCGAACGATGAAGCGCCAATTATCGACATCAAAACTTGTGTTGGTTGAGTCGGCACCGCCAAAGCCGACCTCACGCGATGTCATCCTCGATTCGATCGCCGATGGCGTGTTCACCGTGGATCACATCGACACCAAGGCGTTGTCAGTCCTGATGCACCATCATTTCTCCGGCAATGTCCGTGAGCTCATTGTCCTGTCCCGGTGGTGTCCTGCTGGCCGAACACCTACCGGGTTATCTACTTCCGCAAGACCCAACTCAGTCAACGAGACCGGGTCAAACCGTCAAGGAATTCGAGTCCGACATGATTCGTCGGGTGCTGTCTCGGCACGGTTTCAATCGCAGCAAGACAGCCAACGAGCTCGGCATGCACAAGACAACACTTTGGCGAAAAATGAAAAGGCTCAACATTTCGTTCGAGAGGTCCCACTGATGCTGGACCGCCAGATTCACCCCGTGTCCTTTGTCTCGACAACCGCCGGATTTCGCGAGGTGACAGGAGAGCAACAGTGAGAGTAGAGTTTCCCACCCAGGAGGATTTCGGATTCAACGGCGTCGTGTGCAATCAGACCAAGAAGGAGACAGGCGATGCCATTGCATGATTTTCTCTGTTTGGATTGCGGTGAGACCACAGAGTCGCTCATCGCAAAATCGTCGGATGTCCCGCAATGCCAGTCGTGCGGAAGTAGCAAGGTGAAGAAACTTCTTTCGGCACACTCGTCCCTATCGGGTTCGTCCAAGCCCGGGTCCGCTACTGACAGCGACACTTCCTGCTGCGGTGGAACACCATCCGATGCCGGTTGCGCTGGCCCGGGAGGTTGTTGCGGCAGACATCACTGACACAGGAGCGCTGTTCAAGCCGGCGCTGGCTGTTTGGTGTGTGGTGCCATCACAACCCCTGAAGTCCGAGCTGCCATTGTCGCCGCATCCCTTGGCTCAATTCGTTGAATTCTGGATTCTCGCTGCCAAACCTCTCGAGGTCTTTGGCGGTATCGACCAGACCCACGCGCACAGCCTCAAGGCTGCGACGCACCACTGCAGGACGCAGGTCACACGGGCCAGTACCAAAATCGAAGAGCTGCTCCTTGCTGGCCCACAACTTGCGGCCACCGAGCTCGAGGGCTGGGTGGTCTTTGGCGAGATACACTGTCGTCGTGACGAGGTCGTATGCAGGTGCCAGGTGAACCGCTCCGGTCGTGTCGTAAAGTACGCCAAAGTTTTTCAGGTGAGCATCCCCATTGCGGGTGGCCATGGCCAACAGGACCATGCGGAAAAACGTCTCCATGGTTTGCGTCACGTTCTGGCAGGGTATCGAACGGATGACCTGCGCAATTTGCTCATAGGAGCCGTTGTATTTACCGTTGCGACCAAGTCGCAACAGCGCGCACATCTCTTCGAAAGCCAGTGCCTCACCCTTGTTCCCACGATCAAACCGTTCGAGCACAAGGAGATCGCGACGATCGGAGAGGTGACATGTCGTCGTTGGGATCCCGGAAGCCCGACTCGCCTGCATGCAGAAGAACTCGTTTACGGGGAGATGAGGATACTGAGCGCCAGCCGCTTTGAGGATGAGGTCTTCGCTGGTCAAGGTCAACTGTCGGCCGTGCCCTTCGAGAAGCACTTTGGGGTGAACACCTCCCACACCGGAGCGAATGCCATAGATGTCGATGAGCTCGCTGAGCAACTCGGCAGCGTCGGGGTGACGCAATATGGAGTCGAGCGGCAGCTCTTTGTGCCGACGGTCTTGCTTTGCCTCTGGCCCAGCGCCCTCCACCGGCTCAGCGTCATCCACGTCGCGAAAAGTCAATCTGCCGATGGTGTTGTGCCCGACCAGTCGAAGCAGATTGACGTCGGTGTCGAGATCGAGTGCCTTGCCGTATCGGAAGCGCAGCCGCAGCAACAGATCGCCTTCGGGTAGGACCGATTGAAATGGCGGTGGCAAGACCTGGGTATCATAGGATTTCATTCGCACTGGCATGGTCAACGACACTAGATCTAGATGCGGGTCGAGTGCAGCGGGGGTGTCGTATCTGAAGGTATGGGCATAGTCCGCGTAGTGGAGCGTTCCGACGCGACGATTGCCAACCCAGACTGCGAGCTCAGTCATCCCCTTCTCCAAGAATGGGCAAACCACTCACCCGCTCTTCACCGACCTGAAGCTCCAGACCCAGCGCCCGCAAGATGCTCACCAAGGTCTTGTAGTTGATGTCTGGCAGCTTACCTGTCTCAAACCGAATCACCGTGTACCGACTCACACCAGATTGGCTGGCGAGCTCTGCTTGTGTCATCTTCGCGGCCCGCCTGGCTTCCCTAACTACTTGCCCCAATTGCTGCAGTGTATTCACAAATGTCATTTATAATTTACTTATAGACATATATTGCACATATATGTCAATGTTATTTGACTTATCGACTATCCGTCAGTCCGAAAGTCTCGTACCAACCAGAAACTCGAGATCGCTCAACAGGGTCTTCTTCCTCCTTTCGTTTTCGACCACCTCCCGGGCGACGTCAACATCTTTGGCACCCAAGGCGGCAAGCAGATGGCCGACGACATGGGCGTGCCCTTTCTGGGGCTATCCCCATGGGAGTGGAAGTTGTTGCCTCAGGCGACGAAGGCAAAACCATTGTCCAAGCACATCCCCACTCCGAGTCAGCCAAGGCCTTTGCTCGAATCGTGCGGCCCCTCTTGGAATCGGACATCGCCGAGGATGCTCCCGCAACGCCAAAGTTGTCCCAAGACGGCAGTTTCAAGATCGCGATTCCGGTGGCCCAAGGCCAGTTGTGCATGCACTTTGGGCACTGCGAACGGTTCGCGATTTTCGACGTAGACCCCGAGTCGAAAACCATTCTGGGCGAGACCATGTTGGATCCCCCAGCCCACGAGCCCGGGGTATTTCCACGGTGGCTGCACGAACAACGAGCAAATCTGATCATCACCGGCGGCATGGGGGCGCGTGCGCAAAGTCTCTTTGCCCAAAACAATATCAAGGTGGTAGTCGGAGCCGCTGCAGGGGAACCGAAACAGGTTGTCACCGACTATCTCGAGGGCAAGCTGAAGACTGGTGAGAACGTCTGCGACCATTAGACGTCATTGGATGTTGTGGCCGGGCAACACCTGGTGAAGTTTGGTCCGCGGATTGGGCCACCACCCCAAGGAGACCTCGTAATGGGGAACTCCGTTGAGGATACGTTTCTGGGGAATGTGCAGGTGGCCGAAGACCACCGCCGCCGCACGGAACTGCCTTGGCCAATCGCTCGTACGATGAGTGCCGCACCACACCTTGAATCGTGGTACCCGCGGCAAGACTGCGAGCTCTTCGCTCAAGGGGAAATGGTTGATAAGTACAGTGGGTAAGTTGTGTTGTTTGATTGTCTCGGTGATGCGCAATTCGGTGCGCTGACAACGTTCAATGCACCACTGTTGCCTCGATGGATAGGGATCGGGGTGAAGCAACACCTCATCCATCGCGTCAACTCCCGCTTGTCTGGCCCACGCGACCGCTTCCAGCGGCGTCGATCCAGGGGGGCTGAACGAGTAGTCGTAGAGCGTGAACATCGGCACCACCCATAGGGGGCCCTGCTCGCCTTCGAACACCTGATAGGGATCCTCGGGAGTCAACACGCGCTGCTCACGACACATATCGACAAGCGCCTGATACTTGGCCTCGCCCCGCAGCGTATCGCGCCCCGGCAGCGTCCATAGCTCGTGGTTGCCCGGTACCCAAATGAGTTGGCGAAACCGTGGAGCAAGTTCCCCCAAGACGTATCGCAGATCGTCCTGGCTTTCACCGATGTCGCCGACGAGCGCCAGCCAATCTTCAGGATGCGAGGGGATCTGCGCCAGCCGATCGCGACCCTTGCTCGGTCCCACGTGAAGATCGCTCACTGCCCACAACTTCATCGCATCACCGCGTCGCCATCACTTCATGACCTCATCCGCAAGCGGGATCACCTTGCGAAAACGAAGCCGCATGGGATGGGGGCTCACGTCGGCACCTACCGCAATGACGAAATGTGGATCCGCCCGCATCCAGGCGAATTGCCAGCGACTCGGGTCGTCCTCGAGTCGCGGGTCAAAGGCGATGCCAATCCTGTCGCCGTCATCCACGAGAAAGGAGAACTGGCCAAGGGGAATCGCAAGTCCCATGCCGCGGGCCTTGATATAGCTCTCCTTGAGCGTCCAGTAGGTGAAGAACCGTTCCTGTTGTTTGTGCTCGGGTTGGGCATGGAGCGCCCGCACCTCACTTGCAGAGAAGAATCGGTCGGCGATGGCGATCGTATCGCTGGTGCGGGTCAGGTTTTCCGCATCGACACCGAGCTCACCACCAGGGGCCGACACCGCGCATACCACCAACCCCTTGGTGTTGGTGAGATTGACGGACAGCTTTGGTGCTGCCGCCGGACCGCTGATGTAAGGCTTTCCGTACTCACCTTCGTCGAACTGCCAGTCTGCGGGGGCCACGTTCTGATATCGCGTAAGGACGGTTCGCACCAATGCGCGGGTAGCGCGAAACATGCGCCTGTCCTTCTCGAAACGAAATCTGTCACATCGTCTCCGCTCCGCGGAGGTCATCAAAGACTCGTAGGCAGTCTTGAGCGCGCCTTCGTCACGCTCCTCGTAAAAGAAACACCACAGGTCCACCACCCCCGGGTGCAGATCGATCCGATCGTCATTGGGGATGGGCTCGACGCTGTCGATGGCAGCGCCCTGGGGAATAACATCCATGCCATACGCTCCTAGCGCACTTGCGACGGCGCGCCAATGCATTGATGTGCATTGATGTGCGGTGTCCGCGAGCGGCGTACGGATTTGGGCGATCGTCCACGCATGGACGCGAATTCGAGCAATTCTCGCCCACCTTCGAATCACATTTCACCTGGTGCAGACAGACGCCGTTTTGGTTATGTTGTGGCCATGAGAAACGTCGTGCTCATCGGTCATCCCGATCCCGCACGTCTCGAGGAGCTGGTTGACACCTTCGAGGCCAACAATTTCCGTTGTCTGACCGCGCAATCTGGTGCCGAAGCGCTTTCCAGCGTTGCACGGTATGGGCCGCAACTGGCTGTCCTGCACGTCGATTTGCCGGAGGTCGAGGGGACTGATGTTTGCCTTCGCATCAAACAAGAGGAAGCAACCAAGAAAGTGGGAGTATTGTTGATTGGCAAAGACGGCAGCGAAGAGCGCTTCGTGGGCGCGGAGGTCGGTGCCGATGCCTATCTGGCCGAACCGTACGACGACGACGCTTTGCTCGAGAAGGTCCGCGAGCTCTTTGACACTCTGCATCTGAACGTCCGGCAATATATCTCCGAGGACGCCGAGACGGGCGACGGCGGCGACGCCAGCGACGACGATGATGGCCGACAGCGTTGACGCAAACACTCAACTCAGACACCCAACGCACCTTTGCCAGTTTCCCCACGCCGCGAGCCGTGCTAAAAAACACGAATGGTCGGCCCGAGTCCCGCGAACATCAAGAGTGCCCTTCGCAACAATCCGTTGTTCACGGACCTTACCGATATCCAGTTGGCGGCGCTCGCCGACGAGGTTTGGTTGGAGCAAATTCCCGCTGGATCGATTATCGTACGCGAGGACGAGGAGGCTGACGCGCTCTATGTCGTCGTGGAAGGTGGCGTCAACGTTACCAAGGCGAACGGACAGTTTTTGGCCTTCCTCGGACCGGGCGGTTTCTTCGGTGAGATGGCGCTGTTCCTCGAGGGGTCAAAGCGCAGCGCCACTTGTTCCTCCAGCCAAGACACAACTTGCGCGATTATTCGCCAACCGATTCTACACAAGTTCTGCAACGACCTTCCTGAGGCGGGATTGATCATCTACAGAGCGATCATCAAGACCCTAGCAGAGCGGCTGCAAGCGACAAGCGCCGATCTCGCAACTTTGATGGGAGCGCAGGTTCGCCAACAGTCAACCGTGGACCAATTGGTTGCCGCCGCAAAGAAGCGCCGCAAAAAGTAGGGCTCGCCCGCGAGCCTCAATCTATCTGAGGGAGTTGACCATCCTGGCCACTCTTTCGCCAATGGCAAGAGAAGCGGTTAGACCCGGTGACTCGATGCCGATGAGATGGATCATCCCTGGGGTGCCGTGTGGGGTTCCTTCTTCAATAACAAAGTCGCGAAATGCCTCGCCGGGTGCCTGCAGCTTGGGACGTATTCCTGCGAAGTCGGGACTCAGGTTGGTTACTGTCACCTCAGGCAGGAATTGACTGACAGCGGCAGCAAACCCCTCCGCCTTTGCTTCGTCAATGTTGAAACTGACTCTTGGCACATACTCCGCGTCGGGTCCCAGGCGAAATTGCCCTCCGAGGTCAAAGGTGATGTGTGTGCCTAGACCCAAAACACCTGGGACAGGATACACCAGATGCCGGGTCAATAGGCCAAGGCCCGACACGCTGAAATAGTCGCCCTTGCACAAATGCAAACGCCAACGTGCGCGGTCAATGTCTACTCCTGCAGCGGCGGCGATGCCCTCGGCCCCAAGCCCTGCTGCATTAACGACCACTGGCACATCGAGAGCGAAGGGTTCGCCATCGGAAACAGTGTGCAAGCGCCAACCGTTGGGCAATCGTTCAATGTCCGAAACGGTGGTACACAAGGCGATACTCGCACCGAAATTCTCGGCCTCGCCAGCAAGGCTACGGACGAGCATGTGGACGTCGACGATGCCTGTGCGGGGGGACCACAACGCCGCCCGCGCCCGCACCCTCGACTCCTTCTCGTGAACCTTGGCTGCGTCGAGAATCTCGAGCGCCCCAGCTCCGTTGGTCATACCCTGGCGGCGGAGCTCCTCGAGTTTCGACTCCCCCTCTTCATCCGTCGCGACGATGAGCTTCCCTGTCTCACGGTGTGGGACACCCGCTTTGACACAACGAGCGTAGAGCCGCTCGCGACCCTCGACGCAGGTTTGGGCCTTGATCGAATCCGCGGGATAATAAATGCCGGCGTGGATGACACCGCTGTTGCGTGCCGATACCTCCTGCCCAAGTTTGGCATTTTTCTCAAGAACAGTTACGTCGTGTCCCTGCCTGCCGAGTGCCGCGGCAACTGCGACACCGACCACACCACCACCGATCACCGCGACCTCAGTCACCGTTGTCCTCCGCAGGCGACAGCGCTGCCACCAAGAGCTCGCGGAAATCCCGTGGCATTCGCACTGCCCTGCCTGTTGCAACATTGATGCATGCATGAACTGTCGAGCCAACCACGAGCAACTCGCCATCGGCCGCGCGAGTGAGACGAAAGGTGAAACTCACCCGCACCCGCTCCACTTTTTCGAGACGAGTGGTTACGACAATCTCGTCGTCATATCGCGCCGGCGTGTGGTACTTAGCCAGAACTTCCACCACCGGCATGTGAATGCCGCGCTCGATGAGCTCGGCTGCGGTAACGCCATGGCCACGCAAGTACTCGTTGCGCCCCATTTCAAAAAAGCGTAGGTAATTCCCATAGTAGACGATGCCCATGGCATCGGTATCACCGTAGATGACTCGGCGAGTGACTGCCACGCTGCCCTGAGCTTTGGAATTCTTTTTAACCATTGGGTGTAGTTAGCCCCAGAACGACCTCTTCGCAATCAATCCATGACAAGCTCAACGCGCACCCGTTGGTTCACCGCACTCAGTCTACTCACCGTTAACAGGCCGGGACGGGTCGTCGCCATCGTCGGCTTGTTGACGATCGTCGCCGGGGCGTTGATCCCAGGCATCGGTGTCACCACATCGCGCTACAGTTTGGTGTCCGCCGACAATCCCTACCAGGCGCGCCTCTTCGAATTCTTTGAGCGGTTCGGGTTCCCCGACACTCCGGTACTGGTCCTCAGCGGCGGAACCGACGTTGAGCGTCGCAGGGTGGTCAATAGGTTGGAGAAGCATCTCGAAGCCGAACCGATGTTTGCCGGTCGGGTCATGGCGCGAATCGATCCCGAAAAAGTCGCGGAGATCATCCTGCTGCACCAACCGGAGGCACTGACGGCTCTGCGACCTTTTTTGCCCCCCGACACCGAGTTCGCCGACCTCATAGAAGGTGGCCTGCCGGCAATGACCCAGGTGATGGCCCGCCAAATAGAGGCGGCCGTGGCGGCCGACCGGTTGGCCATACTCTCGCCGTTTTCCATCGGCAGAGGTCAAACTGCGTCCGATCAAGCCATTGCCTGGCTCGCCGTCATGGCGCGGGCCTTTGAGGCCTCCCTGTCCGAAGAGCCGGCATGGCCGGACATCATGGTTCCTGCAGGCGCAGGCTTGATGCCTACAGATCAAGGAATCGACGGCCGCGGCTACTTGGTGGGGACCACCGGCCTGCACCATATGATCCCGATCTTCGTCGACCTGCCCGGTGACAACATCGAGCAGCTAAGGCCCGTAGTCGAACGCATTCGCGCCATCCGCGACGTCGTTCTCGCCGAAACCGCCAACAAAGATATCACCATCCGCCTCACCGGCCTGCCGGCCTTGTCGGTCGATGAGCACAGTGTCATCACCCGGGGATTGTGGCAGTCGAGCCTCGCTGCCACCATTGCCATTCTCATGTTGTTCTTCGCCGTGTTTCGTTCTGTGCGACAGACCATCATGGCGTTGATACCCCTGCTCGTCGGCGTGGTCATGACTCTGGCGAGTGCGCGGCTCCTCTTTGGCCAACTCAACCTCATCACTTCTGCGTCTGTTGCAATTCTCCTGGGCCTCGGCATCGATTTCGCTGTTCACGCGACCGCCCGGTACAACGAGGCACTGCGCGATGGCGCCACTCCCGCAGCGGCGGTCCAAACGACACTTCTGCGGGCCGGCCCAGCAATCCTCACTGGTGCGGTGACCTGCGCCCTGGCATTTTTGACTACTACCATCACCGAGTTCACTGCTTTTGCGGAGCTCGGCGTGCTCACTGCGCTCGGACTCGCATTCACCCTGGTAGCCACCCTCTTGCTCGTACCGCCACTTTTGGTCTGGGGTAGCAAAAGGCAGATGCCTGTGTCTCCGGAGATCCCGGGTATGACTCGACTCGCGGGCGCGGCACGAAACCATCCACGACTGACGTTGCTGCTCGCCCTCGTGGCAGCTCTCGGCGGAGGTATCGTCCTACCGGGTATCGAGTTCAACGTGCGCTACTTTGACTTCCTGCCGGCGCACACCGAGAGCTCCATCGCCCTACGTCAGCTCGAAAAGGAAACGGGCATGGGTCCTACCTTCGCCTTCGTCTCGGCCGACAACGTCGAGCAAGCACGGACCATGACAGCCCGCCTGCGCACCCTGCCAACCGTCGCGGCAGTCCAATCAGCGACCGACCTCATCCCCAAGATGGACGAAGAACGACTTCGAAAATTGCGCATGAGCCTCGACACCAGGCCGCCAAACTTCTCCATGCTCGCGACCAGCAATGCGACAGCAGAACAACTCATCGCCGAGCTCCAGGGGGTAACCCGCTCCATCGAGGGCATGCGTCAGTTTCGCAAGCTGGGAGGCCGCAGCACCGACAGTGCCGACGCAGCGATTTCGGCCCTCGAGACACTGCGAGCACGACTTGAATCACTCCCCGATCGAGGCCAACCCGCCATCCGCGCTCTTTCTGAACGCGCCGCAAAGATTCTCCAGCGTGCTTGGAACGCTGCCGTGACAGTCGCCGCCCGCGGCTCTTGGCTGCCAAGTGATTTGCCTGAGCTGTTTCGCGTCCGCTTCGCCTCGAAGGACGGCAAAGCTCTCGCATTGTTTGTCTACCCTGCGGGCAATGTCTGGAACGTCGACGAGGCAAAGCGGTTTCGTGACGACCTCGAGACGGTCGATCCGAAGGCGTCTGGCACCGCCATCACCTTGCACGAGCACAGTCGCATGGTGCTGCACGGATTTCAGCAGGCGGCTGTCCTCGCCGCAGTGCTGATATTCCTGGTGTTGTTGCTCGACTTTCGCAGTGTTAAGGATACCCTGCTCGCACTGGCACCACTTTGCTGCGGTTGGTTGTGGATGCTCGGAGCCATGGGTGCCTTCGGCATCCGTTTTGATTTTGCTAACATCGTCGCCTTGCCGTTGGTTCCGGGCATTGGCGTTGCCGCAGGGGTACACCTGATGCACCGTTGTCGCCAAAGCCAACTGGAACACGGCGGCGTCGGCATTCTCGAAGATCTGCTGCGCGGCACAGGTGCCGCCGTATTTGTTGCCGCGGTGACCACGGTGTTCGGCTTTGCAGGATTGATGGTGGCTGACTATGGCGGCATGATCAGTCTCGGACTCATTATGAGCATCGGCGTCAGCAGCTGCCTTCTCGGTGCCATCATCGTCCTTCCCGCCATCCTGTTTCTTCTGGGACGCGTGCGCTAACTTTCGCGCAGCTCGACCCCGCACACTCGCACGCCCGCACATCCGCACATCCGCACATGCGCCAGAGTTTGGTCCGACCCCGGAGCGTGCTAGGGTGCTTTGCAGGTTCGCGCCGTGAGCGGAGGTGGGAATGCGGCAGTTTCTATTGGGTCTTTCATTGTCGGCGGCGTTCATCGCTGGCGCCGTTTTCTCGCAAACCCTCTCGTCGTCTGCGCAAGCGGCGCGGGCGAGCCGTATGAAATGGGAGTATTTCTGCGTCGAGAAATTCAGCGAAACGCCCGAGAAGCTGGTGGAGACCTTCACCCAAGGTGGGCTCAAAGGCTGGGAGCTCGCAGCCGCAGGGGAGTACACCCCCGCCATCGTGCCCACGACCGGAGAAGGGCACTACCCCCTCCGACCGGTTGTCTGGTGCTTCAAACGCCCTGCGGAATAGCCTTGCGACGCGGACCGCCAGCACAAATCAACGTCAACGTTTCCACGCACCAAACCGGCCACCGACTCGCCCAAAACGAGCGAACGGCTTGCTGCTTTCCTCTTCATCCTCTTGCCGGTTCGAAACGCCATTCCCGAGAGTCTCCGACATTTTCAGGAGATGGGCATCGTAGGTTTCCTCTAGGTCGACAACCTGCGGCTTCCAATCGGCGCCCCGTTTGGCGAAACTGGCGGCTCCCTGTATGGCACCGTAGAGCATGGCACCCCGAGTGTACTGCAGCTCCTCAGGCGTGTTGATGTCCCCCGCGCCGGTGAAGTTGATGGGGAAACCGGCACCGAGGACCAGATAATTGTAGCCATCCCCCTGCACCAACATGTCATCGTGAAAACGGGAGTCGTTGGGGAGCTCGAACTCAACATTGGATGACGACGCAGAGAAGAGCACAGGTCCGTGTCGCAGGGAGTGTAACTGCTCCTTGGTCAAGGACTGTTTGCCGGTGCAGCCGGCGATGATGGCGGCCTCGTGGATGATCTGATCCGCCGACGTCACCGTGCGGTAGCCGTCACGCTCAGCCTGGGCTCGTTTGATCGGATCGGGCTCAACCACGACGACCGCACGGCCGAGCTCGCGCATCGCCCGCGCGGTGGTCATACCGATCCAGCCATACCCCAAGATGGCTGCGGGCTTGCCGGGCATGAAATCATCACCGGCAAACGGATCGAGTCGGGCGCGCACCTGTTGCTTAAATCGATACTCCAGGCCCGGCAGCTCGAGCATCTTGGCCTCGGACTTAGCAATGTTGATGACGTCGCACTTCAGCTCGAGATCTTTGGCAACCGTCAGACCACGGGTGGTCTGCTCGACAATGACGAATTTGTTGGCGTGCTCGGGAAAATATTTGTGCAGAGCTTTGGTGACATATCCACCATCATCGAGAACGACGATCGGTTTGTTGTTCCGGGCGTGATCCGCCAATGATTTGCGAATGAGATTGCAGACCTGCACCGATCGCCAAGCATCGTAGGGCAGCCCGCGTCGCTCACGGGTATCCACATCCACGCCTGACGCACGCAACACGTCAGCATCCGGCTCGCAGGTGGAATAGGGCACGCCGAGCACATGGGTGCAGTTTGGGTCGACACCGAACTTTCGCAGTGACTCGATCAAACCAACATTGTCGTCGAGCAGGTGTTGCACCGCGATGACATTGACGTTGGCGAGTGGCGCTTCTTGGGTGCACGCCAAGATCTGGCTGACCGTCTTGGGTATAATGGATTTTCCAGTGGGCACAAACCGCAACAGCTCCGGTGCGTACTGGCGCAATTGCCGCCTAACCTCGTTGTCGAGCTCTCCCGCAAACTGCGTGCGTAACACATTTCGTTCATGGGACTGGTCAGGCGCGGCCTCAACGTAGAGGCCCTCGAGATTCTCACGCGCCCAGGGGTCGCCTTTGAAACATTCCTTTTTGAGATCTTCGAGGCGGATCCTCCCGCCACTGCCGGCCGCCTGAACCATGTACGACAACAGCAACCATGGCAGAGCCTTCTTTCGCTGTGCGGATCCTGGAATCTGACGCAGTCGCGGCCAAATGGCGCGTATGGAATTGGGCACACCGACGCCGCTAAGCTCCGATTGCTCGCCAAACGTCGGAAGCTTGTCGACGTACGGCTCATAAAGATCGACGATGGTGTGTAGCTCGCGCAGCAACAGGCCATGCATGAGCTTGCCAACCGAGACTACGGGCGGAGGGTTGGCCAGAAACCGTTCAGGTCGCTCGTCTAGGCTCACCGCCTGGCCCGAGTCAACCTGCCGATAATCCTTTCGATCTTGCTGTAGCTGCGCAATCCGTTGGTCTGACCAACCCATGTTGAGAAGGACCTCAGGGTACAGGTGTCCATAGGGCCCCGAGCCACCCCCTTGGAAACACGGACGAGACGAGCGAACGACCTTGGTGGACCCATCCCAGTTGCGGGCGTGTTCGAACCAATCCTTGCCCCCAGCCACATGCACCACGAGACCGTTGTCAGGGTCAGGTCGATACACGGGTTGGCGCATGGCCCGATTGTCGACGAGATTCTGCAGTGGCACAGGGAGGCGGTCGTACAACCTCTGTTGGGCCGAAAAACGCAGGTTCTCGGTCAGACCCTGATGGACACGGGCCCGATAGTCGACCAAGCGGCCGAAGGATTGGGGGCCGATGAAGGAGATCACCTCATGACTTTGACCACTGACACGCAACAAATATTGACGTTGGGATGCAATGGCCGCCGTGATGGCGTCGAGCTCTTGGGTTTGCAACATGTGAACCCGCTCGAGCTTCG
>Ga0156400_1341_pt1 | contig 26612 bp, 21 predicted proteins | sample RifOxyA3_FD_108044 | JGI IMG/M metagenome (GOLD analysis project Ga0156400, IMG submission 108044) | Deltaproteobacteria bacterium RIFOXYA12_FULL_58_15
CGACGGATGACGATGCCGATGACTCGGCGAGGATACCTCTCGGCAACGATGCGATAAATCTCCGGGTCCTTTTCGCCGGAATCACCGACCAGAATGAAGCTCAGATTTGGCAAGAGATTCATCAGGTGGGTGATACGTTCGACCTTGTATTCCACGTGCTTGGTAAGCGGGTCTTCGCCAAAGTTCTTGAGCAGAATGGGGCCGGGGGGCATTTGTTGGATGCGGAGGAATTCGGTGATTCGTTCGTGTAGGTTCTGTGGGCTGCCGCTCACATAGAAGACACCGCGGGCTCCCGCCTGCATGGCATGACGAAAGGCGACGCTGGCACCCGCCACAACCTCCATCTGCGCGGCATTCTTGGTCAGGGTGCGGGCAATAAGTCGCTTCTTGTCGGTGACGCCGCTGTTGGCGACGGTATCATCGAAATCGCTGATGACCGCGATGCCCGGTTCATCGCCGAAAATGTGAACGACGCCGTGGGCATCGGCAATGACGTAGCCAGTCTCGCCGGTTGCGCGCACGGTGATCGGGAGGGCACCCGTGGGCAGAGGGGAAAGCAAATCCTGACTTTCAATTCGCCAAACGCCATCATCGTCGGTTCGGCTGGCGAAGGATCTGCCGTCGATTTCAACCTCAACCCCAACGCCCTTGAGCTCATCGGTCTCAAGAGTATTGAAAGAGTCGACCACATTAGCGAATCGTCCGAGGTCTTTGTCGGCAGCCCGGATGCCTTCGCCTTCAAGAACTCGACCCTGCAGCACGAATTTTCCGGGAGTGCCGTAGCCGGCGTGGATGAGAATGATCCCTCTGTGATCCGCACGGGCGGCAAATGGAAGAACGGAGAACATTACGAAAACCACCCCGAGTATTTTGAGCATTGGCAACAATACCCACCCACAGTGGCGGCCACCAGGGCACCTAGGGTGTCGGCACACCGAACAATTGAGCCTGCTGGTGCTTGACCTCCTCGATGAGCTCACGGACGCGCCTCTCCGCGCCAGGCCTGTCAAAAATGAATCGAACGCCAAAGCCTTTGCGCCCGTCCAACTGACGCCAACGAACCTCGCACTTGACCTCGATGCCGTTGCTTTGGCCTGGCACCTTGAATCGCATTAGGATGAGGTCACCAACTTCCACCTCGTGGTTGGTGAGAATGGAGGCGCCATCGCGGCTCAGATCATCGGTTATGTCGGTTAGAAAGACACTGTTGGAGGCGTACTCGATTTCGAGCATTGCCGGATAGCGGCGGGTTCGGCGCTTTGTCAGGGTTACGGCGCGACCTTGGGTGAACTCAAGGAGGAGATCGCGGGTGTGACGCTCACTTTCCACGAATTCTACGCCTACCCCGGCAGGAAGATTCCTTTGGTCAGTGATGCGCTTCCAGCGAATGATACCGCGCGAGTGCACAGTGACCTGCTCTTTAGCAAACACAATCTCGACATCGACCTCCTCTGCGCTCGCGAGTCGTGTGTAACCCGGCACAAAGACCCCCCCAATGCCGCCTTGTTTGAAATAGTGGTTCACGAAAACCGAGCGCTCGCGCAGGGGCAATAGGACGGTAGGCCGAATGCGTAGTTTGTCCTCCATCGGGGCAGACTAGCGAGTCCCTTCGGGATTGGCAATGTGGCGAGTTGTTTGATGTGGCGAGTTGTTTGATTGCCTCCGATTGTGGCCTTTGCATTGCGATATTGGCGCAGGTTGCGTAATCTTCCAACGATGGCACAGCCGCGAGTTCTCGTGGTGGATGATGACCGCCACAACGTGGACTTTCTGAAAAGGGCTCTACGCCCTGACTTTGAGGTCGTGGGATTGACCTCCTCCCTCGATGCATCGCGACTGCTCAGACGGTCAGCATTCGACCTGCTCATTGTCGACCAGCAAATGCCCGAAATGTGTGGTACGGAGCTGTTGGAGCAAGCGTTGGTGATTCAGCCGCGGGCACTTCGAGTGATCCTTAGCGCGTTCACCGATACTGCGGATCTACTTGCTGCCATCAACCGTTGTAGGGTCCACCGATTTCTCAACAAACCTGTAACCGTAGCTGAGTTGTTGGCCTGCGTTCGGGCTTTGACGGCCAATCGCGTGCATCATTCCACACGGTGCATCGTCATTGATGAGGATTCGAAGCGTGGCGACGAACTGGCGCAGGAACTCAGTCGTGACGCGGCGGGCGAACTCGAGTGCGAGACAGCCCCCGATTCCGCCACGTTATCAGGCCAGGGACTCATTGTTCTTTCGCAACCCACCATTGACCAAGTTCAGGGGACGTTGAGGTTGGTCGGTGGTCCGGACGCCGAAGCGATGGTGCTGGTGGTCATGGGTTTGGGGGAAGCTCACGATGCCGCCTCTTATCTGCGGGCGGGCGTTGATGATGTGGTGTGGTGCCCGGTGCGAGTGGAAGAGGTTCTCTTGCGGTACAGAACCTGGTGTGCGCGCCGAAATGCAGAAGCAGAGGTGGAGCGCCTGCGTTTGGAAACGAAGTCACGTCAGGGTTACTTCGAGTTGATTGGCCAGTCCCAAGCGATGAGAAAGGTTTTTGGTGCAGTTGAGCTGGTTGCCAGGAATGACTCAACTGTACTTTTTTGCGGAGAACCCGGAACGGGGAAGGCCCTCTTGGCCCGTGCGATTCATGCGGCCAGTCATCGTCACAACGGGCCTCTCGTTCATGTTGAGCTCGACGCGATTGCTGAGTCCTCGATGCTGGGAGAGCTGTTCGGCAGGGACTCCGGGGCGATTGCCGCAGGCATGAAGGTCAGTGCAGGCAAGCTGGAGCTGGCCCACGGCGGTACGCTGTTTCTCGACAAAGTGAGCCTATTGACGTTGCCGACGCAGGTGAAATTGCGGCAGGCACTGCGCGAAAGAAGTTACTCGCGGGAGGGGGCCGCGACTGTGCGACCCGTGGGTTTCCGCTTGGTTTGCGCGACGACGAAGGATCTGTCGGAGCTCGTCGAGACAGGGAGCTTTGACCAGGAGCTCTTCGAGCTGTTGAGCGTGGTGCGGATAGATGTCCCTCCGCTCTGCGAGCGGCTCGAGGACATTCCCTTGCTGGCACGCGCGTTTCTTAAGCGTTTTGCCAGCCAAGCAAACAAGAGTGATATCACTCTTGGTGAGAATGCGTTGAGCGATCTGATCGCCCATTCTTGGACTGGAAATGTGCGAGAGCTTGAGCACGCTATCGAACGCGTTGTTGCAATGAGTGCCGGTGGTGAGGTGCTCGGTTCGGGGTGGCTGGAGCAACGGGCGGTGCGTCAATCTTTCTGGGGTGTCGCGGACAACCTCCTCAAGGGAGGTCGAAATCTCCATGAGCTTCTCTACGACGTTGAGAGAAGTGTGCTGCTGCAGACAATGGAGAGGTATTGTGGCAATCAGACCGCTGTTGCCAGGAAACTGCAGATTCCCCGAACAACATTGCGAAGTCGACTCGAAAAACACAAGATCTTCTGAATTCGAGACTATCCAGCATGACGAAATCTCGTCACCGCTGGTGACGAAAAACGGTCACCGTCACTTTCTCTCGCCAAAATCATGACAAATGGCATCTTTTCGTCGCATGATGGGCCACTACATCCAAGCAGTGTCAGCCCCAAGCTGGCAGGATTTACCGAGCTGTATTGAACATGTCTCATGTGCTGAAATCGGGCAACGGTGCGAATGAAAAGGGGATCGACGATTGCGAAGGGGAGCCAATCAGGTCGGTCGACGTGCAGGTTGCAGATGAAGAGTTACGTGTCCGGGTCGCTGAGATCCTTCGGACGGTGGGCTGCGTGCCTCAATGCGAAGGAGAAGGTGCACCGTGGGTTGTGATTCGTGACCGAGAAGGCAATGTTGCCAAAGGGGCACCGATCATCCGACTCTGGGATATTGCCCGTCACAAGAAAACCAGTGAAACCGACTCCAACCCGTTCGAGCAAGAAAACACCGTGGGATGGATCGGCGTCGCTCCAGAGGTGGACTCACGCGGAGTGGGCTCGATGTTGGCGCACTTGCGGACTCGCCAGTTCAGTACGCTTGATAGATTGTTGGAGCAAGGGGCTCAGATCATCACGAATCGGGAGAACCAATCCAAGGCGAAGAGAGACCATTTGGCGAGGCTGGCGGATTTTGGTCTGCAGGCCGGTGCGTCAAGACACGTGCTCGAAGGCTTGGAGCTTGCACTCGACGAATTGTTTACCAATGCAGTGTACGATGCTCCCACTGGCGAGGATGGGCGACATCTGAATGCCTCAGAACCACGTTCCGTACCTGTCACCTCGCCGCGGCCCTTCGCCATCCGTTTTGGTCGGGACGGGCGACAAATAGCGGTATCGGTGTGTGACAAATACGGGACCCTGAAGGTCGACAACATCGTCAAGGCATTGCGGCGTTGTTTTGCACCAGGTGGAGCACGGTTCGAGATGAAAAGTGGCGGAGCGGGCCTCGGCTTCTTCATGCTTCTGCAGAATGCCAACCATCTGGTCATCAATGCGAAGGCGGGGCAGTTCACGGAAGTCACCTTCATACGACGACTGGACCAACGCCGACGAGATTTCATGCGATCCTCACCGACTCTCACACTGTGCATGATTGACGGGCAGGAGGCACTCGCGAGCTCACGTGTCCATCCCCGTCGCGTCGTTGAGTGGCCGGCAACCGTGTCATGCTGTGATGGAGCTTCACTGACAGCGACGATTCTGGACATCTCACCTGGCGGGTTGTTTGTAGGGGCTTCGGATCTGAAAGCTGCACGCGGGGATGACTGTCGGGTTAGGTTTCAGCCAAATGGCAAAGAGGAAGTCGACTTGCGTTGTGTGGTCCGCTGGAATGGCTACAGCAACGAGCACAACCGGCTCGGGGTGGGCCTAGGTTTTGAGTCGGAGCTCGATAACCTTGCTGGTATGCTGGGAAGTGGGGTGGGGGCATGAGGCGGTTGGCGCTGCAAACGGAGGTACGGACTCGATATGGAAAATGATTCGCCCCGTCGGATCCTCGTTGTTGACGATGAGCCAGAGATCTTGGATCTGTGCCAAAGGATTCTCCGGTCCGACTATGATGTTGTGTTGGCCCATTCTCTTGCGGAGGGTCTCGAGCTCTCCAAGGACGGCTCGTTCTGTGCTGCAATTGTCGACCAATTCCTCGAAAAGGACAGTGGTGTTGAGTTCCTCGCGAGCATTCAAGAGACATACCCCGACATGGGCAGGATTTTGATAACCGGTCATGCGAGCCAGGAACGTATTATCGAAGCGATCAACAAGGGGCAGGTGCACGCCTACGTTCTCAAACCCTGGTCCAATGATGAATTCACTCGGGTTGTCGACCATGTTGTTGAGGTCGCCCGGCTGCGGATGAGGCTGTCCGCGGAGCACGCCCGGTACCGTCGATTGGTTTTTGACTCCGCTTCAAACCTACCCACCCGCGCTCTGGTAGAAGGTGATGCGGCACGATGGCTCGAGTCAGATGGCACTTTGGGGATTTTGGTGATCGACGCGAGCGAGGTTTGGGCGGTGCAAACCGAGATCGGCACGGACGCTTTTGTTGGCCTACGTGACGCCTTTGTGTCTGCGATTGTTCGCATGCACGGCAACGTTTATCGTCGAGAGGATATCCTTGCCGTCGATGAGGTGGAGAGCCCACTGTTCTGCATATTGTTGTCGCAGCCTCGCACCCAGCATTTGAGTTGTGGCAATGATGTGGAGCTGTTGGCCCGTCGCCTCCTGCATGCGGTATCCGAGGAAATGTTGCAACTTGCCTCTCCCATTGAAAATTGGTGGCCCCGCGTGTCGGTGGGGTTTGCCTATTTAATCCACAATCCGACATTGCCGATCACCTTCCAGCTTCGTGATGGGGTCCGCAGCGCGAGAATTCGCGCGGGCAGGCTCCTCGAGTCCGATGACCAAGTCTCCCATCGAAGTGAGCTCGAGCGCATCATCGTCAACCGTGAGTTGAGGACGGTGTTTCAGCCCATTGTCGATCTCACCACGAGAGAGTGTATCGGCTACGAGGCCCTCAGTCGCGGTCCAAGCGGCACCCGATATGAGAGTCCCGCGTTTCTCTTGCGCCTCGCCGATCGGGTCAATTTGTCGGTCGAGCTGGATAGGGCCTTTCGGACGACGGCGTTGTCAAATGTACCGCGCATGACTTCGGCTCCTCAGTTCTTCATCAACACCATCCCAATGGCACTTTGTGCCAAGGACATGCGTCCGGTAGAGGTCGAGAGACAATTGCATCTGCTCGGCGTGGAGCCTGAGCAATTGGTGCTTGAGTTCAGTGAGCGGTACGTGATGCGCAATCAGGGCTTTCTGCAAAACCTACTTCAAGATTATCGCTCGATTGGCATCAAGCTGGCCATAGATGACGTGGGGGTGGGTTATTCTGGACTCGAGCGCATCGCGAAACTCGAGCCCGACTATCTGAAGGTGGATATGTGGCTCGTCCGTGACATTCACGAACACGCCTACAAGCGCGCGACCGTTTCAGCCCTGGTCAATCTTGCCAACGAAGTTGGGGCATTGACTATTGGTGAAGGAATCGAGGTCTCCGGAGAGTTGGGTTGTCTTCAAGATCTCGGGGTGGGACTGGGCCAGGGGTACTTGCTCGGACGGCCAAGCCCCATTCAATCTGAGTGACCCGAAACGTACCCTGTGTCGCCGCTCGCTTGGCGGAGAAACAGGGCGAATTGCCTCACAAACAATGTCACCGAAGGGGCCCAATCCGCTAAATCGTTGACTCTCAATTCCGAAGCTCGTCCTCGCTGTCTCCACGGGTTGTTGTCGCTGCCGATCCGCTTTAGGGTTGTTCGCGATGATCCCATTGTGCATACCGATGTTGGTATTGGCGGTGACAACCCAGGAGCTCGTTGGCCATCTTGCTGACGGCGAACGTTGCGTGGATGCAGCAAATGAGCTTGGCGTCGTTGGCCGCGAGGTAGGCGCAGCCTTCGGGCCACTGGTGGAGACCATCGCCCGCGGTAACCGCTGTTCACCTGCTGCTGCGGCGGCTATCTCCAACCAAGTCCGCTACAACAACCCCTTGGCGCGCAGCGTTGCCGAGCTGGTTCGCGTCGAGCTCACGGAACACGGGCAAGAACTCAATCCTGTCGCTCGTCGCTATTTGGTCGAGGTTTTCGGCCGCGTGGCACAGCTGCGGCAGGACGGGCGCGAGATCCTGACGCGGGCGCTCAGCGACCCGGATATCGACGTGGCACGAACTGCCGCGGTTGCGCTCGGGGCCCATTTCTCGCCCGAGGAAGGGGTGACAGCCAAACTCGATGTGATGCTTCACGATCCCGAGCAGCGTTTGCGGGCGGCACAGTTGGTGGCGTCGGCTGCGTCGTGTACTCGTTTCGTGCCGTGGCTCTCTCGAGCAGTGGAGCTACTCGCCCTCGATGCATCGTTACCCGAATATGAGACGATTGTGGGGCTGGTATACGCATCGCTCCTTGAGCCGCAATGTCGCGCTGAGGCACCAGATGCCGGCGGTCATCCCAACTTTCTCTTGCACATGACGGCGCACGCCAACGAGCAGGTTGCTGCGCATTGTGCGCGCATGTTAGGGCGCACGTGGCCAAATGAACGCATTGTGGCCGAGTTGGCCTATCGCCTGGTCGAGCCGCCTCATCCGACCCCGTTCTATCGCGCCGCCGTTATCGAAGGTTTGGCGCAGTCGGGTCGGGCCGCGGTGGTCGCTCTTGCTTTGTTGCAACAATCCCTTGAAAGCGATTCACCGAGTGTGCGTCGCGCAAGTATAGATGCCCTGCAGATGCTCGGGCCGACCGCGCATGCAAGCGCACACAAATTGGCGGATCTTGCCGAGCACGATCCTGATGCCTTAGTCCGCAAGGCTGCAAGCGACGCCCTCGCTGTTATCGTCGGAGTCGGCATTGAGCCGCGCAATCTCTCGCGACAGTGCCAGTACCGCCTACGGGGTTGGACTCAGGTCTGCTGTGATGCTGAGTGCCCACGATGGGCAGACCGTGGCTCCCGCGCCACAGTCGATGTCGACCGGAAGCTGTTTGCGGGTATCGGTGTCTCTGCGGATGGCAATCTGTCGCGCAGCGTTCCGGGCGAGGATGCACGAGCAATCCTCTCACGTTTCTTGAGCTATTACCTCGAGGCTGCTGTCATCGATTTTTTGCGTGCAGCACCGCGGTCCAACGCAGCCGTCGGTGATGCGACGCGCGCTCAGAAAGCGTTGCGCGCCGACTTCGATCCTACATTGCGCAAGCGTGTGCTGCGTTTCGTTGCGGAACTTCTCGCATCGGTGAAGGTATCTGAGCAGAACGGTTCAGAGCGGGCGACTCTCGTTTCGGTTAGGGCTGAAGATTTGCTTATCCGTGCGCGGCAGATGCGCGAAGGTGCGCCAGCGGACCTCGTCGCCGCGATTGAACGCAGCATTGGCGTAACCTTCATGTTGCCCGACGCAGTCACACCGGCACCGGGTGACCCACAGCCCGATTGGGTGACTGTGGGCAGCGGACTCTTTGTCACGCGAGGTGGCCTGGAGTTGCGCGGACTTGGTGCCAGTTCTCCTCGGCCGTTTTTGGATGATCCCACCCGCGCGGCAGAGGGTGCTGCCTTTGGGTTGCTTGTCGATGTGCTGGCGGGCTTTAGCAGTCACAATCTTGAGGTCTATCGAAAAGACGGCAACGAGGTTGGGAACCATTTGGTTGGTAGCGCCGAGAGCATGGCTGTCGGTTTGGGCCGCATTGCCGAACGTTGGCAGGACCAGGCAGACGGCCGTCACTACGCTTTGGCAACCCTGCAACTGTCAGGGTATCTGGCATTTCTTGCGCGATTGCCGGACATCGATTCACATTTGCGTCGTTTCCTCCACGAGCGGGCAGACAAGGTGTTTCGACAACACGCGCAGGTGCTGGCGGCCGATGCGGGGGCGACATGGGTAGGCCACGCCGCGCCGGACGGCATGGGGATGGCGGTTCCCACTTCCACTCGGGTCTCCTCTGGTGCTGTGACGTGGTTGGGCGAAGATATGATTGTTGTTTCTTTGCTCGGATCTTCGCCCACCCTTCTGGCGATCAATCCTGATGGTGGGCAGGTGTGGTCTCGGCCCTCGCCAATTGGCTGGACACGTCTTGCGCCCACCCGTGGGGGCCTGCTGGCTGCGGGAGTCGATCTCGAGCGTCGCGTCCATCTCGCGTGGCTGAGCGGCGATGGTGAGATCGCGAAGGAGCTCCCGACCGATTTGCTCGGTTGGGGTCGTGTGGCTGCCGTGGCGTCTGCGGATGGTGGTGCTGTCTACTTGGCGTTGGACGACAGAGGTCCCGAGGGCAACCAGAAGACTGTTCTGGCGCGTGTCGACATCAAAGGCCGGGTGAGTTGGCGGCGGGAGTTTGCTGGGTGGGGCACTGTATCGTTGCCGTCGGTATTGCCGTTCTGGCCGGGTGTGTTGGCGTTATCCCATGCAGGTCACTGCCTCGACCCTCACGCCGACAACGGTTGTGATGGCGATCCCATTTGCGGATGGAACGCAGCCCATGCCCGTTGTGGTTGGAACAAGGCGTTGACGAGATACGATGTCAACGGTCGGCTCCTTTGGGAGCAGCACTTCAAGCTCGAAGGACGCCCCACCAACGTGGTCTTGACGCTCGACGGTGGATTTGCGTTTGCGACGGTGTCAACGGGCCGGGTCAGCGTGATTCATGTCGAGCAAACGGGAAGGGTCCGCTCGACCTACACCATCGCCGCCCCCATAGCCGATGTAGGTTCAGGTTTGGCATTACGCGCCACCGGTGACGGCGGCCTGATGCTTGTTGGGGTATCGGAGCACGGTGACGCATTGGTGCTCGAGATCGACAGGCACGGCAATCTCGCCCGGCAACGGTCGTTTGGGGGCCTGGGCCGCGATGTCGCCTTTGCTAGTTTTGCAGCACCTCGAGGGTTGCTCGTCGTAGGTGCTACCGATTCTCTGGATGTGCCAGGCGGTCGGGCCGATTCACCCGACGCACTGCATGTCGTGTTGCTCGACGATTGATCTCCCAACCTCCCATGAGGCGGTTGTACGCATCGACATATTGAGCGCCGAGGCTCTGGTTGTGGAAATCGACCTGCACGACAAATTGCGAAAAAGAGGCTTCCTATTCTGGTGACGCGGCGCGTTATCCGGTATGATGGCCGAACTCGAAAAGGGGCGCGGTGTGACCGGTGCGAGTCGCGCTGTATGCGGCGGCAAAGGGGGGAGGGGACCCCAGCCATGGAAAGATTGACACGCCGTTTTGGCGTTCTGCACATAGCCTTCATTGGCGTGGTTGGATTGGCCGGGTGGATCGCTGTGACCGCGGTCACCGTGTGGCCGCCGTTGTGGTTGCGGCCGTGGCAGATAACCTGGGAATTTGGTGCAGTCCTCGGTTTGGCGAGCGCGGCCCGATTTCTTGCTTTCACGGTCTTTCGTCGGGTGCGCATAGCCCTGGATTCCGTGTTTTATGTGGCGTCGGCATTCGCCTTCGGTGTGGTGCCGGCGGCATGGATGGTGCTCATCGTTCTCAGTGTCGACGCCATGGTGCGGTTGGCACGGGGAACGGGATCGACCGAAAAGGGGACGGCACCCTGGCACTATGATCTCGCCCACCTATTCTACTCTGGTGGTTTGCCGGCTCTGATGTGTTTGGCCTCAGGTATGCTCCTCGACATCGATGGGCTCTATCCGCGGGACGATTTGACGCTTGCTTGGTACCTCCCCTCATACGCCATCATGTTCTTGGTCGGACACTATGTGTTTGCGGGCGGCTCCCATTGGTTCGAGGGGGCACCACCGAAAGACCTGTGGCGGCGGTTTTTTGTCCGTGTGGTGCCCTCAGAGCTGGCGCTTGCCCCCATCGCGCTGTCCATGGTTTATGGTTACACCCATCAGGGGGTTTTGCCGTTTCTCTTGTTGGGTACGGCGGCGCTTCTGTTCAATTGGATATTTCGCAAGGCGCGCATCTCTCGCGACAAGCTCGACGCCCGGGTGCAAGAGCTGTCCACACTCAACAAGGTAGGGCACATCATCTCCGGCAGTCTCGAGCGACGGGTGTTACTCGAGCACATCTCCACGGCGACCTTGAGGCTGGTTGGACACAACTCCAGATTCATGATTGGTGTGGTGGACTCCGACCTGCAAGAGGTGCACTACGAACTTTTCGACGAGCAGGGACAGCGCTATCGCCGGCTCACAGCACCTGCGGACGAGGGCTTATCGGGTTGGGTGATGCAAAATCGTCGGCCACTGTTGTTGGGAGACGTGCAGCGGGAGTATCGGGCGTATGCCAAGTCTAGCACATACAACGACCCGCGCTTCCATTCGTGGTTGGGCACACCGCTTGTTACATACGACGAAGTCGCAGGAGTGATATCGGTCCAAACCGAGATACGTGACGCTTACACACAGGACCACGTCCGCGTACTCACCAGCATTGCGGATCAAGCGGCGGTCGCCCTCGAGAATGCGCGACTCTACGAGCTCGCCACCGTGGATGGCCTGACTCGCCTGTTGGTGCGCCGTCATTTCGACCAACGCCTGCGGGAGGAGTGGGGTAGGGCATTGCGCTACGGCACATCATTTTGCATCGGCCTTTTCGATCTCGATGATTTCAAAGCTCTCAATGATACCTATGGTCACCAAACAGGCGATCGCGTTCTGCGAGCCGCGGCCACCGTGGTGCGCAACAACATGCGTGCCGCAGATCTCGCCGGTCGTTATGGCGGTGAGGAGTTTGTTTTTCTATTGCCGCGCGCAAGTGTCGAGGAGGCGATGACTGTCGCTGAGCGGATTCGCGCTGATATCGACGAATTGTCAATCGACGCCGCCGGCCACAAGGTCTCCATTAACGCCTCCATAGGTGTGTCAGGTTATCCTGAGTCGAATGCCGTGAGCGTTGAAGAACTCATTGAGCGCGCCGATGAGGCTCTCTATCAGGCTAAGCGCAGTGGCAAGAACCGGGTCGTAGCCGCGCCACCCGCTGACACCAAGGCGACGCATCGCAGTGCCTAGCAACAGTGGTAGATGTCATCATTCATCAGCCACTGTGCTTGACCCCTTCTGCCCTTCAGCGTACGACGGCGTGTCACAATCATCGAGTTGTTTGGCGACCAGGGTGTGACCGCACTGCGGTGGAGGTTATAGATGGGAGCAGCATCCGTCAAAGCAGCAAAGGGAATGAAGGATGTTCTGCCAACTGGGGTCGAGGAGCATTTCCTCACGGGCTTCTGGGACAAAATCATCCAAGTGTCCACGTCGGTTCTCGAAGGGCATGGGTTTCGCCGGGTGTTGTTGCCGGCCGTGGAAGAGACACGACTGTTTGCCCGTGGCATTGGTGAAGATACCGACATTGTTGGCAAAGAGATGTTCACCTTTGAGCGCAGTGGCGACTCGTTGACCCTTCGTCCCGAGGGCACTGCGGGTGCGGTGCGTGCCTTCATCGAGCACAACCTGGATAGGATCGATCCCGTGCAAAGATGGTGGTATTTCGGTCCGATGTTCCGTGCCGAGCGGCCGCAGGCCGATCGCTATCGGCAATTCTATCAGATTGGTGCGGAGTTCTTCGGTGTAGCCTCGCCCTACGCCGATGTGGAGTTGCTTTTGCTCTTGTACCAATGGTGTCAGAAGCTGGGCCTCGACAGTGTTCAGGTCGGCATTAACACCGTAGGCGATGATGAAAGTCGCAAGGCCTATCGTGACCGACTGCAGGCCCATTGGCAGGCGCACCAAGGCGAGCTTTGCGACAACTGCAAGCGGCGTATGCACACGAACCCGCTGCGGGTTCTTGATTGCAAGGCCGACCTTGCATCGGAGGCATTGAAGACCGCGCCAGACATCATGGAGGTCCTCAGTGACGCCTCACGCAAGCATTTTGAAGTCGTCATCTCGGAGCTAGAGGCCCTCAAGGTGCCCCACGAGCGAGATCCGCGGCTGGTGCGGGGGCTCGACTACTACACGGGCACAGTGTTTGAGCTCACTGCCAAAGGGTTAGGCGCACAAAACGCCATCCTCGGTGGCGGCCGTTACGATAATCTCGTCGAGGATCTCGGTGGATCTCCGGTCCCCGCGATCGGATTTGCGGCGGGGGTGGAAAGGATCGCCCGGGTGTTGGCGCAGCAGAAAACCCGACATCCAGGTCCAGACTTGTATATCATGCCAATGCCAGGAGCCCATCGCCGAGCTTTGCAACTCGCTGATGAGGTGCGAAGTTTCGGCATGCAGGTTGAAGTTGATGTGAGTGAAGGACGTCTGAAAAAACAGATGAAGCGAGCCGATCGACAGAATGCCAAGGCGGCCTTGGTTTTGGGCGAGGACGAGTTGGTGAATGGTCGAGCAAAGCTCAAATATCTCGACAAGTCTGTCGAAAACGATGTCGAGCTTCACGGCAAGGCGATCTGCCTTGCGCTCAAGGAAATGGTTTGAGGAGAGCCAAAACATGACGCGATGGATGGCTGTAGTGACGTTTGCGGTGGTTCTTTTGATTGTATCCACGGCCGCAGCCGACAAGGATCGGTATGAGGTTGGTGAGGAAGTCAAAAACTTCACACTCAAAGTGGTCAATTCGGAAGTTGCTGGCGAACCCTATGTGGGCATCGACCGCTACTATGGTCCAGATGCCAAGGAGCCCAAGAAGGCCGTTCTGTTGTCTTTCTTCGCCACCTACTGTGAGCCTTGCAAGAAAGAGATGCCATTTCTGGCGGCGCTCTATGACCTCTATCGCGACAAGGGACTGATGGTCTTGTCGATCTCCATCGACAAGGAGCCTGAGAAAGTTGAGGAGGTCGCGACCCTGGCCAAGGATAGCAACGCCAAGTTCCCGATTCTTTCGGATCGCTTCAACATCGTCGCCAAACGTTATTTCATCTCGAAGCTGCCATGTGTTTATCTTATTGACGCCGCGGGCAAGGTGGCCATGGTGAACGTCGGCTACAACGACGACGCCTCCAGGATTATGCTCGAAAGTATTCGCAAGGCCATCGGTGTACCTCTCGCGGATCCGGTGCCCGAGTCCCTCGCTCGCCACATGCATGGTAACGTTGGCGACAGCGCCGTCGAAGTTCCTGGAGAAGTGGGCGCCGGTGCAGCTGCTACAGATGGCTCAGGCGCTGTAGGCGGCGGCAAATCGGGCGAGGGTGACGCGGCGATAGTCGATGTCGAGGATTCTAAGGCGAGCAAAGGTAAGAAGAAGAGCAAGAAGAAGCGCCGTGGTCGCAACAAGAATATGTAGTGCCTGCCTAAGCTCCAGCTCGATCCCTCGGCGATCCCTTGGCGATCTCTCCGACCATGAGGTGGATGCAGTGACAGGACTGGGGAACAAGCGATGGTGGCTTACGCTGGGGTGGTTTGTCGCCGTTCCCATTCTCCTCGTGGCGACGGCTGCCGTGGCCCAGTCGGATCCCACCACAAACGGGTCGTTTGGCGAAAAGCTCGCCTCGACCCTTGAGGGCTCGATTGCCAGTGGTCAGCTGTGGATCACCCTCAGCGTGGCATGGTTGGGTGGATTGTTGACATCGTTCACACCGTGCGTGTGGCCATTGGTACCGATCACGGTGAGGTATTTTGGTGCCATGCAGGGGGCGGGTCGCTCCCACGTGATCCGACTGGCGCTGATCTACGTGGCTGGCATGACCCTTCTCTACTCCACCCTCGGTGTGATTTCGGCGTCCCTTGGCAAGCTGCACGGCTCATTTCTCGCCAATCCATGGTTCTCCGGGGCCATCGCCTTGTTTTGCATTGCCATGGGATTGTCGATGCTTGGCCTGTTCACCATTCAGTTGCCGGCAGCACTCAACACCCGCCTGAGTCAAGCGGGTGGTAGCTCGCACAGTGGTGCTTTGATCATGGGGCTGGTCAGCGGTCTCATCGCTGCACCGTGCACCGGGCCCGTGCTTCTTGTTGTCTTGACCCTAATTGCCAGCACTGGCCGGTTGTTTCTCGGTTTTTGGCTGATGGTCGCCTTCTCTCTGGGGCTGGGTTTGCCATTTTTGGTGATTGCCGTTTTGTCAGGTCGAAAGATTCCGAGCGGCGGCTTGTGGATGGATGCGGTCAAGACAATCCTGGCGACCGCGATGTTTGTGGTGGCCGTCTACTTCTTGCAGATAGCGTCCCCAGAGCTGCGGGCTGTTCTCGTCGCCGTTCCCCACGGCACCGTCGCTGGGTTGGTGGTGGTCGTCCTAGGCCTGGTGGTGGCAGCTCTTCAGTTCGGCATGCATGGACGTACCGGTGGCAAGGTGGCTCAGGTTGTTAGCATTGCCCTGATGACGGTGGGGGTGGCGTTGACCCTTCATGGCAAGGGGGATGTGCCGAGCAGCAGAGCGCCCGCTATCGAGTGGGCCTCAGCGCACGAGGAGACAATCTCCGGGGCACGCTCCGCAGAGCTGCCTGTGATGATCGATTTCACGGCAGAATGGTGTGCCGCCTGCAAGGAACTTGACCACAAGACATTCATTGATGCAGCGGTGCGCGCCGAAGCCAAACGGTTTGTGTCCCTGCGAATTGATGCGACCATTATCGATGAGGCGATGGAGGCGTTGTTTGAGCTCTATCAGGTCCGCGGCCTGCCGAGCGTGGTGTTTGTTGATTCCACGGGCAAGATCCTCGAACAACCTCGGGTCACGGAGTTCGTTCCGGCACCGCGTTTTCTCGAGCTCATGCGCACGGTTCATTGATCCCGTCTTCTACACGTTGTTGCAGTCTGCGCGGCAGTCACTGTCATTCGGCATGGGCGCCAACGCAGAACCGCCGTCGCATTTCTGGCGTCTTTCCCGCACGTTATTTGCGTTTCATCTCAAGTCGGTGTTGAATCCGCCTGTCTTCGTTGATCAAAACGGGAGTGAGGCAACATATGGGCAAGGGATATGGCAACTACCAACAATTCAAACGCGAAATCCTCGGTCACTACAGCGGTCCGTTGGTTTCGGCGATCGAGGACATAGCGGACGACATGTATAATTCCCAAGTGAATGAGGAATTTGATTTAATGTGGGATGCGATCGACCCTGACGACGAATAGACCTGGTCGGGTTATCGGATAGAGCAAGTCCGTATGGCCCATTTTTGGGCCTTGAGGCAGCTTCCAGGTGGGTAGCTTACCCACAGACACTCAATGAACAATCCTTGCGATCGCTTTTGCCTTCGGGCAATAAGGTGCAGTTGTGCTATGACGAAGGTAGCGCAAGGGGTCGAAAAAGATGTCTGACATCTGGAGTGGAATTGGCGTTGATATCGCCAAGTCTGAGGGGGAGTGGTTGTTCCGCAAGGGCGGTGACGTCCACGGTCCCGTTCCCAAGAAAATCATCGTCGAGAAGTTGCTCAGTGGCGAGCTCGACTCCGAGACACCGGTGGCGAAAGAAGGCGGTGAATTTCACCCGGTGGGTAGGATCAAGATTTTCGTGCCACACGTGCAGCAGGCGCAGAAGCTCGCGGCCCAGCGTTCCGCGGGCCGAGTTCGTCGCATCGTCATGGCGATTGTTTTGCTGGCACTTGCTGGTGGTGGTGTCGCCGGTTACTTCATCTATGAGGCCCACGAGCGCAAGAAAGTTGAAGCGGATCAAATCCTCAGGGCCAAGCTCGAGGAGCAAGAGCGCTTGAAGAAAGAGCGGGAGTCTTTGGGGGATCTCGCGTTGGTCAAGTTGTTCGACGAGAGCGATGTCGTCATCAAGGGTGGCGGATCGCCGGTTAAGAAGATTGGTTCCAAGATCAGAAAGCCTGTGCCGGGTGAAAAGAAGCCTCCATCAGGAGCCAGCGATGAAGGTGAAAAGAGCGTTTCGAGTTGCGAACGTGGCCCTGGCGACATCGTCAAGGTCCTGATGAAGAATGCGGCTCTACTGACCGTGTGTGTGAACGAGGAGAAGAAGAAGGATGGTGGCAATTTGTTGCCGGCCAAGCTCGGCATCGAGTTTGTCGTACGTCCCGACGGCAAGGTGGTCGACTTTGGTATCTCTGACCGCCACTACCGTACGGGAATGCTGAAGAACTGCATGACCAAGGTCTTCCAGCGCGTGAGTTACCCTGCTGCGGGGGGCTCCAACTGCCCCATTGCAATCCCAATTACCACGGGCAATTGAGCGACACAGCGGCCGTCGCGGCTGATTCACCTTGCGGCGGATTCTTTATCCGGTGGTGTGGCTGACACGGAAATCACCGCATGCGGCGGTTGCTCTTCTTGCCGGGCTCGCGCAGGTGAACCTGACCACGCTGCCAATCGACAAAAACCACTTTTTCGCTATCGGGTACGAGTTCGACCATTTCCGTGAGGCGGTCGCCGCCCGGTTGCAAAAAGACCAGCACCGAAGGACCGCAGGGGACGATGGCGGGGGCGAAGTTGGGGGTGCCGCCCATGTCCTTGCCGCCGAGATAGACTTTGATTGGCTCATCCGATCTGACCCGCAGCAAACAAATGGGCTGCGGCGATGTTGGCAGCGCCTCAACCTCGGCGCTTGGCTCATTCGAGTTGCCGTGGGAGACAGCAAGGACAAGCGCTGCCGATACGAGGGCGACCGAAAGAATAGAGGCCACGAATATTAGGCCCGACTTGCGCTTTTCACCCACCGGGAATCCTCTGGGCTTCTGGCGCAAGACCTCGTCGACCCCGGTGATCCGTTGAGCTTCCTCATTGTCGGGATCGATGATGCCGAGGCGATTGCGCACCGAGTCTATGGCGATGGCGTCCTTGTCGCGGGTCGCTATCTTCAGACGTTCAACGAGGTGGTGGGCGACTCGCTCGTTGTCTTCTGCAGCAAAAGCGACCGCGTCCTTTTCATAACTGGCGAGCAACTCCCGAGCGTCGCGAACGCCGATCTCGTCAAGGGCCTCACGCAAACGCCGTCGCACCATCTCAACATTCTTTGGACGAAAGTCCCTTTCGATCTCGATGCAGTCGTGGATCAGCGAGCACAGGGTGTCAGACAAGTCGGGGCGTAGCTCGGCGAGGGGTGTTGGGCGGGTCTCGCGAAACTGCCGCAGCAGGGAGTAGGGGCTGTCAGCATCGAAGGGAACCTTGAGGGTCGCGAGAAAGTACAACAACGAGCCCAGGGAAAAGATGTCGGTACGGTTGTCGAGGGGTTCCTGCACCAACTGTTCGGGTGCCATGAAACCTGGTGTTCCAATGACGTCGGTCTTGGGCGAGGCTGCCGCCGCACCGAGGGGATTGTCGGAGACAATGGCTTTGACAATGCCAAAATCGACGAGGACCAAGCGCCCGTTGTCGATGAAGACATTCTCCGGTTTGAGGTCACGATGAATGACGCCAGCCTTGTGGGCATGGGATAACGCTGAGGCGAGTTCCAGGCCGACTGCTCCGAGCACGGATGCAGGGAAGACGCCGTTCTCGCGACAAAGCTTGCCCACGTGAGCACCCGCGATGTACTCCATGACCAGGTAAAGGTGCTCATCGGGGGATCCGCCATAATCGTAGATTCCGACGATATTGGGGTGCTTGAGCGCCGCGATGGCCTTTGCCTCGCGATCAAAACGTTCGCGGTGTTTGGCGCTCTGGGCAAACTCCCGCTGTAGGATCTTGATGGCAACCTCTCGTCCCATCTTCAGGTCGAGTGCCAAATAGACACTCCCCATGGCACCCCGGCCAAGACCCTCCCGGATCTCATAATGGTCAATGACCGGCATGGTGCTCATGTATCGTCAATCTCGTCGCTGTTGCCTATGGTGTTGCGTTGGGCCTTAGCTCTACGACCATTTCGCCCGGTCGGACATAACCGAGCTCGTTCCGCACGGCACGCTCGCGAACCTCATCGCGTTGACGTAGAGCTTTGATTTCTTGTCGCAGCTCAGTCACCCGCTCCTCCAGAACAGCATTTTGTGCGCGCAGCCGTTCGAGATCGTCGGTGATTTTCTGACGCTGAGTCCAGCCGCTCGGGTCCAACAGGGTGTGAGTCACCATGGCGATGCTCAATCCGAGAACAATCATCCCCATGAGAAGGCTGCTGGTCTTCATCGCGACCATGGTAGAGCCCTCAGATCGCCGTGGCAAGTTCTGATTGGCGAGATGTCACCAATTTCCAAATTGAGAGGGTTTACTACTCAGCCTCGGTGGCAATGGCGAGATCGGCAAAGCCGATGCGTCGGGCTAGATCCATGACCTCGACGACTTTTCCATGGCTGGTGGCAGAGTCTGCCTGGATGATGACCGTTCCACCCTTGCGACGTTTGTGTTGCTCCGTCAATCGTTCCTCTAGTTCACCTACGGAAACTCGCCGACCCTCGTAGATCAGCGAACCGTCAGAAGTCACTGCGATGATCACTGAGTCGGCCTGGGGTTGCACCGGGGCATCGGTGGCTTTTGGCAAGTTCACCTCGATGCCGGGATTTTGCACGAAGGTCGTGGTGATGAGAAAAAAGATCAACAGGTTGAATACAATGTCGAGCAGAGGTGTGAGGTTGATCTCTGTGATCCGCGTACGTCTGCGCCTGGATGCGAATTCCACTTTGTATCAGTCCTTGGCCACAAGATCGATCATCGCGAGGGAGCGATCTTCCATCTCGATGATCAATCTGTCGATTCGGGAAAGCAGGTACTTGTAGAAGATGAATGCAGGTATGGCCACTGAAAGACCCACGGCTGTGGTGATCAACGCCTCCCAGATGCCAGAGGCAAACACAGACGGGTCGCCGAGTCCCGATTCTTCAACCCGTTGGAAGACCTTGATCATGCCAAAGACGGTCCCCAACAATCCCAACAAGGGTGTGATGGCGGCGATGGTGCCGACGATCTCTATATAACGTTCGAGCATGGCACCTTCGTACTTGCCCACCTCTTCGACCGACTCTTTGATTCGCGATCGCGTCTTGTCCGCGCAGCGCAGTGCCGCAGCCATCACCCGGGCCATGGGGTTATGGTTTTCTTGGCAGAGCAACAAGGCATCGCCGACTCGATTATCGTTGACGAGCTCTTCGATTCGTTTGATGAACTGGTCAGGGATGATTCGGCTCTTCTGCAAAGCGAACAAACGTTCGAGAAAAACACCGAGGGCGATCACCGAGCAAGCGATGATCGGCACGATGATGGGGCCACCTTGGATGAGGAAATCGAGCACGCCAAACTCCGGTGTGAAGGGCTTGCTTCTAGATAGGACCACAAGTCAGTTAAGGCAAGCCCGAGGTGGTGGGACTACTCTGTCGAGACAATCTTCACCTTGCGATCGAAGTTGCCAAACATGTTGGGTTGGCGGCCTCCAACCTCCTCGAACACCACGGAGAAGTCGCCGTCGATGGTGCCACCTTCTTTGAATTCAAAGGTATCAAATTGAATGGTGCCGCCCGAGATTGCTGGGAAATTGCCGCCGGTGGCGGCGACCCTCTCGAAGGTGACAGTGAAATCGGCAAAACGTTTCTCTTCGAGGGACGTTCCGTTTTTGATTTTGACATTGCCGGTGTTTACCACCACCTTGCAGACTTTGTCTTCACCTCCCTGAATCTCTTTGATGTACTCGATTCGCAGGGCCAGGTTCTGCTTGAAGATTTCAACGCGGTCGAAGTTGAGGGGGAAAGATTCGTCGATGGAGCCCCACAAATCGTTGTCGGCTTTGCCGCAGCCCATGGCGACGGTTGCAGGTAACGCCAGCAGAGTGAGCACTGAGTAAATGCGCATCGAGCCGCCTTTTATTCGAACTTGCCCTGCACCACGACGGCAGTGCCGCGGGTGAGGTTTTGAAAGACGATGGTAGGTTCTTTGGTCCCTGGGTCGACGACAAGCTGACTGTGGTGGCCGCTGACACTGTCGGCCGAGCCATGGACAGAGAAGGTCCACCAACGACTGGCTCCTTTGTCGTACCATGCCATCTTTGTTCCATCACTTCCTACGCCACATTGGGAGTCGGCTCCGCAGGTCCGATAGGCAACATATGGAATGTTGGCATTGTCATAGGCGAGTGAAGGATAAAATCCTTCGTGCTGATCGATGCCGATTCGTTTGCACGGGAAGCTCCATGTTTCGCCGCCGTCATCAGAGGAGCAATAGAGGAGGTCGTTGATCAACTCGCTGTTGCGATTCTTGCGCGCGTGGAAAACAACACCGAGAGTCCCGTCCGGTGCACGCGCCATCCGGATGCGTTCGCCGATATCGTAACCCGTCCAGTAGTTGGACCAAGGATTGGCACCGGCCATGGGCTCCACCCAATCGTTGCCGTCGCCGTTGTTGGTGGCGCGGCGCAGTATTGACATGCCGCCATCTTTGTAGCCGGTGAAGGCGACCAAAGGCGTCTCTCCCGAGAATACTAAGGCCGCATAGAGTCCTTTCCCAGACCAGGGACGAATGCCACTCACACCGCCGCTGCCCCAAAATTCCAAACCAATATGGTTCTGACCATCCTGATCCCAGAAGTTGTGGTAGTCAGAGAAGGCTACGCCTGTTGTGCCTGCTTCCGACAAGGCCACCGCCGCCCAAGCTCCTACATCTGTGCCAGATGTGCAGTTCACATCGAGGCAGTAATCGAGCTCACAAAAATCAGGTGCACAGGTCGCCGCGTCCCTGAGGTTGCAGCAATCGCCACTCGCCGTCGATGGGACGTTGAAGCTCCAAGCACCTGCAGGGGTTCTGGTGGCCACAACCAGATCCCCTGAGCCGCAGGCGGCGAGACCAGAGCCGCCGCCAGCAACGACGACGACGAGATTGCCGGCGCTCGTCACCGTCGCGTCAACTCCGAACTGGGATGTGACATAGGGCAGTCCCCCGGACACATCCTCCAGGGGCACGTCCTCCTCGGTCCACTCGGTCCCCCCAGCTGCCCGAACCGCCGTGACCAGCCAGTAGTTCACTCCTGGAGCTGGTCCGCCGCCAAAGACAGCGATGTCGCAGGTCGCCTCGTGATACGCAAACTTGAGGTACGTATAGTAAAGGGTTCCATCTGCAGCTCTCACCAAGCGGCCCTGCGTACCTGCGGCGTGGCCGGGTATTCCCGAGAGCTCATGTTGAATCTCAAACGTAACGGTGTTCCATGGTGCAGGGACCCCGTCCTCGACACAGGGAGGCGGGCAGAAATGGTTGTCGGTGTCTTCGTCGCCAATCCGCTCGACCGGTTTGGCTGGGTCTTCTTTGCATGTAGAGACAGCGAGGCCGAAAGACAGCGCCAGTGCGGACGCAGCGATGGAGACAGGCGTGGATCTTGTCGCCGAACGAATCCTCACAAGCTTCATGGAGACCTCGTGCACGTGGTTTGTCGGTTTGTGGGGCCCTCGTGACCCATTCGTAAGGTATCGCGAAATGGGGTCCTTGTCACTTGGCCGCACCTCCCTCCTCCCTTTGTTGGGCAATCTTCCCGCAGATAGGGCCTGTCCGGAAACTGTCGATGACTTCGTCGGCACCGCAGGCCGCCGGTACCTCATTCCATGTTCCCCAAAAGGTGAGCGCTGGCGTGGTCCCCGCCACTCATGACGCGGGGCGAAAAACACGGTCCGGGCATTGTCGTAGGCCGTGGCCAGTGTGAGGGCCCGCTCAATAAGAGATCCGCCCGGAAATCGAACACGCATGAGTGTCCACCCCATTGCGCGTTCGGGATCAGAAACTGTCAGACCTCCGCATGATAATTACTGCTTAATCAAGATGTCACGACGACAACCCAAACAGCTCGAGTTCACCCTGAAGACCTGGGGAGGCAAACGCAAGGGTGCTGGGCGAAAGCCAAAGAACGGCAAAGCTGGCGTGACGCACCAGGCGCGTCCAGCCTTTGCGTCACACCATCCGGTTCATGTGACGATGAAGGTTCGAAGAGACGTGGTGGGTAGTCTTCGGCGGAAGTCTATGTTCAGGTGCCTCCACGACGCGTTCGTTCGCGGATGTCAGCGCAATGGCTTTCATGTCACCGACTGGTCGGTACAGTGCGACCACATCCACGCCATTGTGGAGGGAAAGAATTCAGAGTCGCTCTCCCGCGGAATACAAGGCCTCACCATTCGTTTGGCTCGAAATCTCAACAAAGCACTCGGTCGCACTGGCCCAGTATTCGCGGACCGATACCATATGCGAGCCCTCCGGACGCCTCGGGAAGTCCGCAACTGTCTGGCGTACGTACTCGGAAATGCACGTAGACACGGTGCGGCGCTGTCTCCGTTGTACGTCGATGCATTTTCATCAGCTGCCTACTTCGACGGTTGGCGACAGAAACCTCAGGTGGGCACGATTGTTCCGCGTGGCGGTCGAAAGCCGGTGGCAGATCCCATCACTTGGTTACGTCGGACGGGCTGGCGGCGCAAAGGTTTGCTCGACCCGACGGCCACACCGGGCTCTCGGAGGAGCAGAGGCTTTCGAGACGCCTGAGTTCCCTATCCAGAAGTACCACCGTTTGTTGCGTCGGTGGCTGCGGTCAGTTTGCCCTGCTGGGATTCAACGCGAACAAGTTGCTGCGTGTATACTCACCGATCTGGAAAACAACTGACGCTAAGCATGGCGGCATTGTGCTGGAGATCATGGCTGACTTCGGGCACAATCACCGCTCAAATTGCGAATCTTCGAGGAGTCACAGATGGCACGTCGAGCAATTCTGAATATCTCGTTTGTCTCTTTGTTTGCCCTTGCGAGTGGCTGCAACGGGGATGATCTCGAATGCACTCTCAACAGCGACGAGCCGTTGCTCAGCACCAATGCGTGGGAGGGCGTGCTTGGCTTCGACCTCTCTGTGGAGGGCGCAAGTCACCGCATCGATGTCGTGTTTGTCAACGGCGGCTGTTCTGAGCTGAAGATCGACGTGGACGCGTTGCGGCTTCAGGGAGAAGGGGCTGGCGTTTTTCACATCGGCGAGGTTGACCCACCATCGGGCAAGGTTGCTCCACGTGGCGATTTCATTGTGCCGATTACCTTTACGTCGCCGGGCCGTGGTGTCTACATTGCTGAGCTGGTGGTGGAGAGCAACGCTGCCAATCTTCCCGTCTACACTCTCGAACTCGTCGGCCCTGGGGCTGGCCAGCGGATCCCTGATGAGCCCGATATCGAGTTTTTCACATCCGAGGTCACCCTGGAGGACAATCCCTTCGTCAGCGTCCCCGCCGGCATCGTTCGATTTTACAACCTTGGTGGTCGGACTTTGACTGTTGACAGTTTTGTCCTCAACGACACCACGAATTTCGCATTTCTCGGCGGTTCTGTCGACCCGGGGGCGACCTGTGAATATGGTGCCATCTGTGGCCCCGGCGACGGTCCGGGCACGGGGTGTTGCGCTGGGGGACTCAAGTGCCGCTGTGAGGAATTCAATGCCAATGGTGTCGATTGTGAGATACCCAGTTGTGCAGACGTGACGGTCACCACTGGGCTCTTCCACATTCGCGGCGTGCAGTTCACTGCCGAGGCAGCCGCTGGCAGTCACAGCACCACCATGGATGTTTACTCCAACGATCCAGACACAGATCCCGCATCCGTCAATCTCACGGGCACCAAGTAGTCGGCAGTCGCAAGGAAGTCGTCATCGGCCACAGACGCATCGTCGCATCACCGCTTTCGTATCGCTCGTCCTCCTCGAAGCTGAGACACGCCTGGAGTTCGTCGGGGGGAATGACAAACCGCCGGTAACTCAATCCCGGCGCGGCATTTCTTGACTCTTTGCGCGATCCCACCAATGTCGTCAACTCAACAATTCTCAGATCTTCGATCCGGCCCCTTCGATGGGGCGGGATCTCTTGAGTTGCTAGCCCGCATCAACACCATCGAGCGTCCCCTGCCATGTATTCGCCGAGTGCCTCCGAGCATAGCTGGCTCCTTGATTTCTTCATTTGCGTGCCAGTTCGGTTTTCTCTTTTCCGCAACAGTAATTGCTGACGGTCGATAACACATGTGTAACTTGTGGAGGGTACGATGATCGAAACGCAAAAAGTAGTTGGTTCCGCGCAACCTCGCGATCAAGGTGAGCCGTGGGTGCATGAGGGTGTGATGGCTCTCAGCGAAGATTTGAAGATGGGATATGCCGAAACCTACAGTGCGGTCGCTGGTCTCAATCAATTCGAAGACAAATGCACGGCATCGCAAGCTGAAGTTGCAAAGGCGATGGCGTGGGTGAAGGAGTGCAAACCCAAATTGCCCCAGAACCAACTGTCTGAGGGATTCAAGGCCTTCGCCGAAACGAACAGGATTCAAACCGATGCATCTCAAACCGTGCGTGAGAATATTGACGCGGCGGTGCAGAAATTCTGGCAGAGATGCGATATCAGTGAGATCGTCCAACAAGCATTCTACAAGAGTATTCTCAAGGCGCGCGTCGCTCTCCCCGACAGAAGTATCAAGGAGCTCGGGGCCCTGTTTGTCTCTTGCATTGACAACAGCGACCCATATGAGGCCGACAAGGTGTTTTGCGCTTTGATCTCGGGCGTAAAGGATGGCGTTTTCAGCTTTGAAAGAGGTAAGGCCGTCTTCGAATCGTTGCTCGAAACCCCCGTGTGGCGATTGAGTTCCAGCAGAGCGTTTCAAGAGATTGTTGCCAAGGCACAAAAAGACAACGACGCAGACGTTGAAGCCATGGTGCATTTCTACAAGCAACGATGCCAAGCTCTGATCGCCGACAAGAAACGGTACAAGCAACACAACCAAGTCGGTTATAGAATTGGTGAGAGGGCTAGGAAAGATTTGTGGGAGATGCAGACTCCTCTGATCTCGGGTTCAACCGCCGCCTAGATCGTTGACAAGACCAACAGCATTGAGATGCGGTTGCATCGAGATCCTCGTCACCGGTCTCGTTGACGTCTGGCACGCCGTCTACATTGGAGTCATCGTCCAGCGGCGGTAGCAAATCGGTGGGTGGGCGAAGGCCAAGCCAGCGTCTCGATGTTCGACTCGTCGAAGGACACCTGGGACAGCGTCGTGTTGCCGCACATGTCCGTGGACACACGCACGATAGCGAAGCCAGCCACGCCTCCGCGTCGCTCCAAGAGCGCCGGGCCCAGCCGCTGATATTGGCGCAGCACTTCGCCTTCGGTCTCGGTGAGTTGCATCGGCTGCTCGAGAGCGAGCGTCCAGCGCGCCAGAGTCCGCCTCGACAGCTCGAGACGAGCGTGCAACGAAGTGGTGCGTGCCGCGACAAAGAACGCTAAATCGGTCCCTGCCACCTTTTCGCGGGGAGTGTCAGTCCCGCTGGAGGCTGTTGCCGACCGCAGCTCCAGACGTGTCGTCGCCAGGTCGGGGTGGTCCTCCTCCATCCACTGCGGGCGTTCGTCTACCGGCAAGCACTTCCAGCTCTCCCCCTTCAGTTGCCGGGTACGAAAGGTGCCGATCTCCACCGGCGGACCAAGGACGATCGTGCCGTTCTCAACCGCGGCCCAACTCGTCGGACCCGCAGTCACCCGCGCAGAGACCCAGGCCCGTTCGTGTCCTCTCCAGTCGGCGAACTCTTGACGCAGGGCAAAGGAGATATGCAACGGTCCCGCCGGCCCAGCCACCTCGGTGGCAGCGCTGAAGGTGCCGTCAGCGCTCAATCGCACGGGAATCGGTGCCGCGGCCCAGGCCCGTCCCCATCCACTCATGGCCAGCCACGTTGCCAACGCGCACGAACAGATCGTTGCCGTCCTGTGTCCCATTATCGGCTCATTGTTCCCCAAACGGCAGCGCGTCACAAGATGGCACGGATTACTCTGGCTTCGATCCATAGTGTGAGATCACGTATCGACTGCTGGCACCCTTGTTGGCCACAGACGTATCGACTGCTGACGCCTTTATTGGCCACAGATGTATC
>Ga0156400_1343_pt1 | contig 26478 bp, 24 predicted proteins | sample RifOxyA3_FD_108044 | JGI IMG/M metagenome (GOLD analysis project Ga0156400, IMG submission 108044) | Deltaproteobacteria bacterium RIFOXYA12_FULL_58_15
TGAGAGTCTTACGCACCGATATTGATGGTATGGTGCAAATGCGCACCGAGGGTAAAACCTGGCAGATCTCCACACAATGTGGCACCGAGATCACGTTGCCAACTCCGAGTCCGAGTCCGAGTGGCTAGGGCTCAAGCATCTTGCCGTCGTCGGGAACAACCTCATCCTCGATGGCGTTCCCGATGAGCTCTCGAGCACGATCCGTTTGTGGCGAAGGGACGGCAATAATTTGTTGTGCCGTTTCGCCGATATCAGTTGGGAAAGCAGAGGAGCGGCGATCACGGACGAGGACGTAAAGGCCATCGTCGTGCAGGATGTCAGCGAGCCGAGTCGTTTGCAGTTTGTTGTAACAAACATAGACATTCACCATGTCGTCGGTTTGGCCCACTGGGAGGCTGTTGACGAGAGCAGTGTCACAGTCTGGGCATTGAGTGATTCCCGCCTCGTATTCAGCTCGACATGATGGACAAAATGACATGGCATTCTCCCGCGTACGGTGGATGTCGAAATTAGGGGTAGCCTGGGCACATGTCAATCTGCGCCAATGACATTGACTCGACCCGGTGTAGCGTTGCACATGTCACCTATGGTCATGCGGCTGAGGGACTATCTTCTTGTAGAGCGTCTCGCACAAGGCGGGATGGCTGACGTGTACCTGGCCAAGACGTTCGGCTTTGGTGGCGTCAATCAAGAAGTGGCGATTAAGTGCATCAAACCTGAGATCGCCGAAGATCGCACCTTCGTGCGCATGTTCATTGATGAAGCAAAGCTCGCTGTTCTATTGGACCACGCCAACATTGCCCAGACTTATGAGCTGGGGCGGATTGGTACCACCTACTTTATGGCCATGGAGTATGTGGCGGGCAGGGATTTGAGAGCGGTCATCGACCGTGCCCAATCGCGAGGTATTGAAATCCCGGAGCATTTGGTTCTTCAAATTGTTAGCCAAGTCTGTGATGGGCTCGATTACGCACATCGCAAGGCTGATCCGACCGGTGTGCCGTTGAACATTGTCCATCGGGATGTCAGTCCACAGAACGTGTTGGTGAGCTACACCGGTGAGGTCAAGCTCATCGACTTCGGCATCGCGAAGGCAGCCAATCATGCCTCACGCACGCAGGCGGGTGTTCTCAAAGGAAAGTACGGCTACATGTCCCCCGAGCAGGTGCTCGGGGGCAACGTAGATGCCCGTTCCGACGTGTTTGCCGCGGGAGTTCTCTTCTGGGAGATGTTGACCCGGCAGCGGCTGTTTCCTGGTAGCAGTGATTTTTCAGTTTTGGAGAAGGTCCGCCACGCTGAAATTATGCCGCCGACCCTCGTCGTTTCGGGTATCCACCCTGACGTTGAGGCGGTGATCATGAAGTCTCTCGAGCGCGATCCCGAAGACCGGATCGCAAGCGGTGCAGACATGCATGACGCTGTCGTCGCGATCATGCTGTCGCGGTTCGGGCATCCCAGTGCTCGTGAGCTAGGTACGTGGATGCAGGGCCTCTTTGCCGAGGAGATGCAGGAGAGTCTGGACCGACTGGAGAAGGCTCGCCAGTACTCTGAGATGCCAGCAGACGCCGAGCCAATGGTTGCCGCCACAGTACCCGGTGGTAAAGACGAGACAGCGACAGTCAATGAACGCAAAGTGGTGGACACCACCGTAGAGCAAATTCCCCAGGCACCAGCCACGCTGCATGAGCCTGCTGTGCTTGACAACAGAGCAATGGCCCATAGACCTCGCACACCCACCAAGCGACCGCAAAAAAGCAGGAAAGAGCCCAGTGGTGCGGATCTTACAGATGACACACCAGTAGAACCGATGCGTTTACCCTCTGAGGAGGTGAACAAATCAGTAGCTATCGGTGTGGCGCATCCCACAGAGGTGCGTCCGTCGTTTCCCAGACCCAGGCGAACACGAGATCTGCTGATCGTGTTGATGGCCGTCCTCATTGCCGCGAGTCTCGTCGCGAGCACATGGCTGTGGACGCGCACGACTGGTGCGCCAGGGATTGGTGGTGCCGTGGTGGTGAGCAAACCCGTTGGCGCGCAGGTCATGGTTGACGGTGTGCGCGTAGGGCAAACGCCATACTCGACGTCATCCCTGCGCGAGGGCCCGCACATAATCACCCTCGAGCTACCGGGATACCAACGCACCAATCGCACGATTCGCGTGGTTGCAGACCGTGTTGTCGAATTGAAGGTGGTGCTCCCTACCCAGTGAACCCACCACGCCCCATTTGAGGATTTGCCCAACGGAGGGAACGCCAATATGATAGTAGGCCGGTGAAAGGGTTTTGCGTGACCGCTGTGAGACTGCTGTTGATTTGTGTTGTGCTTGTGATTCCTGTCGGTGGTCAGGCACGCCGGAGTAAGACCAAGGTAACCGCTGCGCCTGTGCAGGCTGTCACCAAGGTGGCGGTGCTCGAGCTGGGCGCGTTGGGTTTGTCGAGCGCCATGCGCAATAATCTCGAACTCTTGGTGCGCAATAGCATCAATACCATCTCCGGTTTCAGGGTGACCGCCCCTATCGATGTGCAGATGGCGTTGCGGGAACCACGAAACAAAGAAATCTCAGAGTGTGGTGGTGGTCCAGACTGTGCCGTTCAAATAGGCAAGCTCGTCGGAGCCGATCTCGTTGTTTTTGGAACCATCAGCACCATCGGAGAGGCATTCAGCCTCAACCTTCGTGTCATGGATGTCGCCACCGGTCGCGAGATGGCACGGGAGAAATCTCGAATCTCCGGAACCCGAGATCTTCTCATTCCCGAGGTTCGACTTGCGACATTCAAGCTCGTGGCACCTGAGAAGATTCGTGGTGCTTTGCTCATTGAGATTGATGTTGCCGGGGTCGAGATAGAAATCGATGGCCGTCAGGTAGGCGTGACTCCTCTCGACAAACCTGTGGACGAACTAACCCCAGGTCCCCATGTCGTCGTTCTCAAGCGGCCAGGATTCTCCGACTCGCAGCAAGAGTTTGTGATCAAGCCCTTTGAGACCGCCAAGCTCAAACTCGAACTCGATAAACCAAAGAATTAGCCGCTACTCAGAAACGACGCCGAGTCATGTCTGGGGCAATCTCGCCCTCGACCACGCGCATTTCTTCCAAGCCGAGCTCAAAGAAGAAGGCATCAATGTTGTCGCATTTCTTTGCAATGGCGATGATGAGATCTCGACATGAATGGTCGAACAGAGTGAGGTCAGCGAAGTCGACTGGGCAAATGGCCTCGCCCAAGTTGCCGAAGCGCAGTTGACCGGCGGTACCGGCACGCACGTAGGCTACCAGACGGGCGTTGAAGAAGACGCTGTGGGTGATTTGTGTCCCAGCGTTGTTCTCGACACTTTCCCTTTGATCCTCGACGGTCACTGCGAGTCTTGCCGCAACATCGAGGATGTGAATGACGTCTTGGCATGCACGAACTGGCGCACCATGTCACCCACTTCAGTGAAAGTCTCACATTGCAGAGCGTCTAGAAGGAGCGCTTGGCATTCATCCCGGCGCAATTCGCGAACCATTCGTTTGAGTCTTGGGATGGATCCAGCGTTCATGCTGAGTTGCTGGATGCCGAGTGCCAGAAAGATTGGCACATGGGTGACTTGTCCGGCCATCTCGCCACACACCGACACAGGGATCTTTGCGTTGGCCGCAGCTTCAGTGATCATACGCAAGGTGCGCAATACTGCGGGTTGCAGGGGATTGTAGAGATAGTTGACGCGCTCGTTGGTCCGATCGATGGCGAGCAAATACTGCAACAGATCGTTGGTGCCGATTGAGAAGAAAGCAGCCTCTCGCGCGAGAATATCTGCGGTCATGACTGCGCTCGGCACCTCAATCATGATTCCAACCGGAACGTCATGGTCAAACTCTCTGCCATCCCGTTGCAGCTTTTCTTTGACCTCGTCGATGAACGCGAGAGCTTGTCTGAACTCGGTGATGCAAGAAATCATCGGCAACATGATTCGCAAGTTGCCGTGGACGGCAGCCCGCAGCAGACCAGAAATCTGTGCCTCAAAGACTTCCGGATTCCTCAGGCAGTAACGAATGGCCCGAAGCCCGAGGGCGGGGTTGGGTTCGAGCTCGGCTACCATGGGACCGAAAATCTTCTCACCGCCGAGATCAAGCGTCCTCACGGTCACCTGACGGCCACCGACCTCGTCGAAGAGGTGGCAATAGGTGCGATAGTGGTCTTCCTCACCCGGCGGGATGCTGCGACCGAGGAACAGGAACTCGGTGCGGTACAAACCAATAGCTTCGCCCCCACGATTGAGAACGTTGGTGATTTCGGTGGGAAGCTCGATGTTGCCAGCGACCGTGACATCGTAGCCGTCCAGCGTGCGAGCAGGAAGCGCCTTGGCCTCCAGCATCTCGAGACTGGCCTGGTGGTAGAGATCGGAGCGTATCCGTCCTCGGTCGAGCTGAGCCCGTGACGGGCGCAGCATGACTGTTCCGTCGAGGCCATCGACGACAATGCCGTCACCGCTGCCGGCGGAGTCCAAGATGCCCTTAACGCCGACGACGGCAGGGACTTCCAATGACCGGGCGACAATGCTGGTGTGTGAGGTTTTGCCGCCGATCTCTGTAACGAACGCGGTTACCCGCTGACGTGACAGTAGCGCTGCGTCAACAGGACTGAGGTCGTGGGCGACGACGACGGTACCGTCATCGAGCATATCGATATCGGCGATGTCGGCGACCTGACCCACGAGATTTCGCAGAATGCGGTCACCGACGAAGTCGATGTCGCCTCTACGTTCCTTGAAGTAGGAGTCAGAGACCTTGTCGAAGAGGGCTCGAAGACGACTGATAACTCGGCGTATGGCCCACTCGGCGTTGAGGAGATCATTGCGAATCAGGTCGGTGGCTTCAGCAAACAACGCGTGGTCCCTAAGCATCATACCGTGTGCTTCGAGGATCGATTGATGGTCGTGGCCGTCGCCGACAAAATTACCGCGGATGGACTCAAGCTGCTCCACCGACTTGTTGATGGCAGTCTGGAGGCGGTCGATCTCGTAATCAATCTGGTCGGGACGGACGTGGTAGCGGCGTACACGCACGCTGCGGCGGTCGAGGATGAAAACGCGACCAAGGGCGACACCCGGGGAGGCACCGATGCCTCGGAATATTCGCGCCCGGCTCATTTCACCTCAAATCGGTTGCTGATGAGTTCGGTGATGGCGTCAACCGCTTCTTGCGCATCGGGTCCTTCGGCCTCGATGAGGAGCTCAGTTCCTTTGGCTGCGGCGAGGGAGAGAACGCTCATGATGCTCTTTCCGTTGGCGCTCATGCCTTCTCGGCGCACCCAGATCTCCGATTGGAAGTGTTCGGCCACTCGCACCAACACCCCCGCGGCACGCAGGTGGATCCCCAGATCGTTGGATATGCGCGCTTTGCGAGAGGCGTGTTGCGGGCTCACGGGGTCTTCTCCGGCTGCGCGGTGGTTGGGTTCATGCCGAGAACCTCGCTGGCAACCGCAATAGCCCGGCGTCCATATTCTTTTACCTGGCGAGCGGCTGTGGCGAGTGGAATCTCCTGTGTGCTCAATTGCATTGCCTTGATGAGCATTGGCAGATTTGCCCCAGTGAGTACCTCGACGCGCCCCGGCTGGTGTAACGTCAACCCCACGTTCGAGGGCGTACCACCAAACATGTCGGTGAGCAGAATGACTCCTCCGTTGGGGTCGGACTGTTCGACTGCAGCCTTCAATCGGATTTCGTAACTTGCGGCGTCATCGTCGGCGGTAATGCCGACAGCCTCAATGGCACCGGACTCTGGAAACACGCTTTTGGCCGTCGAAACCAATGCCGCGGCCAAGTCCCCGTGCGCTGCCACTACGATGCCGATCATGTGGGAAGCTCCTGCATGTCTCGGTGGCGTCGATCGATCTTGAGCCCTCTGGCTTCGAGGCGCATTGCCAGTGCCTCGGACACGGCAACTGATCGATGCTGGCCACCTGTGCAACCCACGGCGACGGTGAGGTAACGCCTGCCCTCGCCCTGGTATCTCGGGATGAGAAATGAAAGAAATGTCTCCGCCTTCTCCAGAAATTTCTGCCCTTCGTCAGAGAGCAGCACGAAGTCACGAACCTGTTTGTTGAGGCCATTTTGATGGCGAAGACCTTCGTCAAAGTAAGGATTTGGTAGAAACCGAACGTCGAGGACAATGTCAGCGTCCAAGGGGACGCCGTTCTTGAAACCAAAACTGAGGATTCCGATCTGCAGGTTGTCGCCGGGTTTCACATGGACGATCTGCTCGACCACGCGGGATCGCAGCACGTGTGGGGACATTTCGGACGTATTCAGTGTATCGTCAGCGAGCTCGCGCAGAGGTATGAGTATTCGTCGCTCGTTGTCGATGGCCTCGCGCAGACCGCAACCATTGTCGAGAGGGTGTTTGCGGCGTGTCTCTGAGTAACGTTTTACGAGTGCTGCATCAGTTGCTTCCAGGTAGAGGACACGCAGCGGGTCGGTGGCAGCACGCATGCGCTCAACGAGCGCCGGTGCCTGCTCGACGAAATGGGGCGAGCGAATGTCCATCACCAAGCCTATTTGGGTGACCTCAGAGTCCTCTTTGGCGCGTTCCAGTAATGGCTCAGCGAGGCTTGGCGGGATGTTGTCGACGCAGAAATAGCCGTGATCCTCAAGGGTACGGATAACCGTTGATTTGCCGGACCCAGATTGACCGGTGATGATCAGGATGGAGAGGCTCACAGCTTCTCCCCTCGCTCGGATGAGCTGAGCTGTTGCTCCAGTCGTTCTTTGAGTTCGCGAGCCGCGTGGTGTCCCTGCTGTTTGAGAAGGTGGTTGCGTGCGGCAACTTCAACAATCGATGCGAGGTTGCGGCCGGAGCGGATGGGCAAGGAAACCTTGGGAATCTTGACGTCGAGGATCTCTTCGTGAGCGTCGTCCAATCCGGTGCGATCGAGGTGCATTTGTGGGTGCCACTCCACCAGCTCAACAACCAACTCGATTTGTTTTCTCTCGCATACAGAGGCGGCACCAAAAAGATCTTTGACGCTGATGATTCCCAATCCGCGGACCTCCATGTGATGGCGAGTCAAAGGTGAGCCTATGCCGATCAGTGTGCGGTGTCGCTGTTTCAACAACACGACATCGTCGGTGACCAAACGATGGCCCCGCAGCACCAAGTCGAGCGCGCACTCGCTCTTACCAATGCCGCTCGTGCCAGTGAGCATGACGCCAACGCCAAAGACGTCGACGAGCACCGCGTGGACGATGACCTCGGGGCTAAGGTGTTCATGCAGAAAATCGTGAGCGCGGGTGATGAAGGCTGCCGATGGAAGGGGCGTGCGGAACAACGGGACACATTGTTCGTCGGCTGCGACGAGCAGCATCTGTGGCACGGGCTCTGATCCGGCAACCACGACGCAAGCGACATCCAGGCCGAAAAAGGCCTTAACGGCCATTGTCTGTTCTTTCTCCGCAAGCGTAGCGATATATCGTAGCTCGGTGTTGCCGAGGACCTGCAGTCGTCGCCGCTCGATCAAATCAAGGAATCCAGCCATGGCCAAACCGGGACGTTGCACACGTAGGTCGTCGATCTCCTTGTCGAGTCCCTCTCGTCCACTGATGAGCTCGAGTTGTAGGTCGAACTCGGTGTCATCGCGCAGCGCCTTGGCCAGAATCTTCATGGTCAGTATTTATCGTCCTCTTCCAAAAACCCGTTGTAAATGGCGGCTTGGTCAGGGAACTCAAGCAGAGTCTTGCGAAAACTGCTGTCCTTGAGGAGTCGGGAAATGCGGGCCAACGCCTTGAGGTGTGCGCCCGCAGAGTTTTCTGGTACCAGCAACACGAAAAACAAACGTACTGGCTGTTGATCGATAGAGTCGAACGCTATCCCTTGGATGGCGCGACCAAAACAAGCGACGAGTCGGTTGAGTCCCGGAATCTTGGCGTGTGGAATGGCCACACCCTCTCCCACGCCGGTAGAGCCGAGTCGCTCTCGGTCTATCAAGGCACGCAACACATCTTGGGCCCCGCCAGGAACGTCGGCTGCGTGCGCGTGCAGATGACTCGCGAGCTCCGTGAGCACGCCTTCTTTGTCAGCGGCAGAGAGCTGTGCGAGCACCATGGTTTCTGTCAGAATTTCGCCAATCTTCACGATACCTCCACTCCTGTGGTCGCCTTCTACCACACGGGGCTGGCTCCACAACAGAGCCGGTTGTTGTGTATGCCAGAAATTACAGCGGAACCCGCGATGACTTTGTCTAAAACAACAACTTGCGTTTCGAGGAGGGAGGAATTCGTAGCATTTCTCTGTATTTGGCTACGGTCCGTCGCGCTATGTCGATATCGTGGCGCTTCAGCATTTCGACGATCTGCTGGTCGGACCAGGGTGATGCTGGGTTTTCCTCTGAGATCAATCGTTTGATGTGATCCCGAACAGACTCCGAGGCGATGTCTTCGCCCCCAAAACGGCTGATGGAGGAGTTGAAGAAATACTTGAGCTCATAAATGCCTTGCGGCGTATGCACGTACTTGTTGGTGGTGACGCGGGATATTGTCGACTCGTGCATCCCGACGTCCTCGGCGACGTCCTTGAGGATGAGGGGCTTGAGGTGGGCAACGCCCGCGTCGAAGAATTCTCGTTGGAACTTGAGAATGCTTTCCATGACGCGGTAAATAGTTCGCTGGCGCATGTGAATGCTGCGAATCAACCACACTGCGCTGCGGAGCTTCTCTTGGATGTAGGACTTGGTCTCACCCCCCGCTCCCTGCAAAGCCTTGCGGTAGTAATTGGACACCCGCAGTTTTGGCAACCCGTCTTCATTTAGGACGATGGCGTATTCATTGCCGACTTTGTGCACATAGATATCGGGGGTGATGTATTGCGGTTCCTTGTCACTGTATGGACGACCCGGTCGTGGTTCGAGTTGGGAGATGATCCGTACCGCCTCACTCACCTCCCCGACGGTGGTTTTGAGGTCTTTGGCGATGGCCTGAAAATTTCGCCGCTCGACGTTGTGGAGGTGTGTGTCGATGATATCGACGACGAGTTGACTCTCTTGGGATAGATGCTTGACCTGGATCAGCAGGCACTCCCGTAAGTTTCGGGCTGCAACACCGGCGGGGTCGAAGGACTGAAGCCTGGTGATGACCACTTCGACCTCGTCTACGTCGACGTCGAGCTCACGAGCTGTGGTCTGCGCTGCGTCTTTGTCAAGGTAGCCGTCGTCGTTGATCTCCTCGATCAAGAGACCCGCTATTCTCGCCTCGTCAGCAGAGAAGTCGCCCATCTGCACTTGCCAGCGCAGGTGGTCGTGCAGGGAGGTTGCCTTGGTGAGGTTCGCCTCAAACGGCGGCAAATCATCGCTAGGGGCGGCTCCAGCCGTGGCCGGCAACGAGTAGCTGTAGGAGTCCAGGTACGATTCCCAGTCGATGTCTCGCTCAACCTCTTGTGACGAGGGCTCGGGCGTCGCATCGGGAGCAGCATCGCTGATGAGTGTTGAGGAGATATCGGTGGCGATTTCTGTCTGTTCGTGCGGCGACACGTCGGAGGACAATACGGTAGCGTCGGTACTCTCGTGGCCAGTGGACTCGCCTTCGACAATCTCACCCGCGTCCCGTTCGTCAGCACCGTCGCTGCGTTCTTCGAGGATGGGGTTCTGCTCCATCTCTTCGCGCAAAACGTCTGCCATCTCGAGATGCGAGAGTTGGAGGAGCTTGATCGCTTGCTGCAGCTGGGGTGTCATGACCAGCTGCTGCACCATCTTTTGTTGTAGTCTTAGATCTAACGCCATGGTTTGTGCGCCGATAATAGCGGAAACCCAGCAGGGGTCCAACCGTGATGCAGCATGTGCAGGACTCGCAAAACCATGTCCGGGCAAAGAGTCAAGCAAAACAATGGCATCGTCGGAGTTAGCAGATATATGTAGTATCAACTTCGATTCCGATGACCTTTTTTGAGAGCACAATTTCGGCAAGAACGATCACCCTGCGCGTCTGTGTGAGCGTTGGCCTGGCGGTCTTCTTGCTCCTTCTGTCGCCGGCACTGTTTGGCTTCTTTCATTATGGCCTGGATCTCACTCGCATCGACCTGGGCATCCTCTGTGCCATCGATCGTCAGCTCGAACAGGGGGAAAGCCTTTGGTTGTCATCCTATCTGGGTAACGGCGGCCCGCTATTTGCGCGACCCTCCGCCCGTTTGCTGTATCCACCGCAATATCTTGCGATCTTGATGTCTCCGGATTGGGGTGTCTCCTTTTTTGCGTCCCTCCATGTTGGCATCGCGGCGGGGGCCACCACCTATCTAGCTCGAGTGCACGGGTGTCGGCCGGGTGCATCGCTGATCGCCGGAGTCGTGTTCGCCTGCACCGGCACGGTTTTGGATCTGGTTCTGCACGGCACATTTGTCGTGGCGGCGGCTTGGTTGCCGCTTGTGTGGGCGACTTCGCGACGAGTTTTGCAGCCAAGGGGAAAGCCACTGCATGCAGGGTTACTTGGTGCGGCCCTACTGGGATTATTGCTCGGCGGAGAGCCTCAGGCCTATGCGATTGGATGTTGCCTCATCACAGTGGAATTGGCACGGGTCATCATCAAACATCGAGTGTTCCCAGGACGGGGCGCGCTCCAACTCGGGTTGGTCATCGTCGGGGCATTCGCTTTGGCCATGCCCATGTGGGTGCAGACACTCACCGAGATGATCTTGAGCCGACGTGGGGAAGCTTTGGGTCAGGCTGAGGCCCTGTGGTGGTCCTTTGGACCGTCGAGTTGGCTCGCAGCATTGTGGCCGGGTGTCCTCGATGAGTTCGCGCGACCACTGACCCATTATTGGAGTGTCTGGCAGGGTAACGAGAACATCGCCTTGCCATGGAACCGGCAGCCTTACATGGGTCCGCTGTTTTTCGTTGCTGCGCTGTGCGGCATTGGGCTGTGGCGCGCGCGAACTGCCGCCCTGGTCATGGTGGTCGGTGTGGTTTTTTCCTTAGGGGATACCTTGCCCGTGTTGCCATTGTTGATGAAGGCAATGCCCCTGCTCGCGTGGTTTCGTTATCCAGCAAAATATTTGGTCGTGACCACCCTGGCGGCGGTGGTGGTGGTCATTCTCTCCCTTCGTGAGGTTGATCGCGACCCTGTCTATCGTCGCCGTTTCGTCGTGGCGGGACTCACGTACTTGTCTGTGCATCTGTTGGCGCTGATCCTTTTGGCACTCTTCGGCGGTGTTCTCGATCGCACAGCTATGGCCGCCGCTGACCCCCATCCCGAGCTCGACCTGCCCAATCTGTCGAAGGTGTTGATTCGCTCTGCCATCCAGGCGGCAATTCCATTGGCGATGGCTGTGGCGATGTCTCTTTGGTGGCCAACAGGTAGGCGATACCTCCTCGCTTTGGTCGCACTCGACTTGTTCTTGGCAGTACCTTCCTCCGTCTCTGTCGGTCCGAGCTTGTCCGACCTCGAAACGCCACTCGCGGCCCTGTCGACGTTGCAGCCCGCAGATTCGCCGGTTCTATGCAGCGACCCGAGACTGCGGACTCGTTCTTTGCACGCCGTGGAGCTCGCGGTTTCTGACTGGGGGAGGTTGGTTGGGGTGCGCGCGGTCGTACCGCCAGAGCTGCAGGCATGTGATGGCCTGCGGGGGCCGGTTACCTATGGGCCGCTGCAGACGGCGATGAACGAACGTCTGGACGAGGAGCTTGGCGACTCGAGCGTTGCCGCCGCCAGGGCTCTAGGCTGCACTCACCTGCTGGCGTCGCGTACCCCGACCCATGGCACCGCGTATCGCGTTTCAGCACCAAGCGAAGAACTCAAGCGGTATCAGAAGCTGCTGCGAGTGCGGCTCTACGAAATACCAGACTCGGTGTCTGAGGTTTTTCTGTCCAGCGGTCCGCGCTTGTTTCCAGATGAAGACTCTGCCTGGCAGGCGATCAGGAGCAGCCATACAGCCGCGGCGCTCAGTTCGGTCATCGATGATCCTGCCGATCGACTCGCCTCAGGCTCGATCCTCTCGTCCAACGAAAACGCTGTTGTCGCCATCGAGTGGGACGGACCTGATCGTGCACTTCTACGTGTGCAGGGGATCGGTCCGGCGGTTGTGGGTGTACGCACGGCCTTTCAGATGGGGTGGCGCGCCGTGCAGGCAGGCAATGAGCTGCCTGTCGTGCGTGTGGGTGGCCAACACCTTGGCGTGGTGCTGCAAGAAGCCGAGACCGGTCACGTAGAGATCTATTATCAACCACCCTATTTCCGGCTCAGCTTGCTCGCGGCGGCCTGCGGCTTCTTGGCGATTGTCGCTGCCTGTCTGCTAGCCAAGAATAACCACGGCCCCAACCCTCAGACACCGCATCACAGCTCGAAGTCGTCGCCAAGGTAGGCTTTGCGGGCCACTGGATCGTCGACGATTTCTTGCGGGGTGCCGGCGAGCAGGATCTTTCCTTCAGAGATCAAATAGGCACGGTCGCATGTACCCAGGGTTTCGCGGACATTGTGGTCGGTGACCAAAACGCCAATCCCGTTGTCGCGCATGGTACGGATGAAGCCGCGGATCTCTGAGACGGTGATCGGATCGACGCCGGCGAAGGGCTCGTCGAGGAGGACGACCTCCGGGTCGGGAATCAACGTTCGGGCCATCTCCACCCGCCGGCGTTCGCCGCCGGAGAGCTGGGAGCCGAGGTTGTCGCGGACATGCTCAAGGTTGAAACGGGCAATAAGGTCCCGCGCACCCTGCCTGCAGACTTCCTTGGATTTCTTTTGTGCCTCAAAGACAGCGATGAAGTTCTCCTCGACCGTGAGGCCCCGAAAGACCGTCGACTCCTGCGGCAGGTAACCGAGGCCCATGCGGGCGCGCCGGTAGAGGGGCAATCCCGAGAGATCCCTATCGCCCAAGGTCACGGTGCCTCCATCGGGGGGCAGAAGTCCTGCGACCATATTGAAGGAGGTCGTTTTGCCGGCACCGTTCGGACCCAACAATCCGACAATCTCGCCGGGGTGGACGACGAAGGAGACGTCTTGGACCACTTTGCGGCGGCGGTAGGATTTCTGCAGATTGCGGGCGTGGAGAACAGAACCCATCTCAGCTCCGCGGTCGTGGTGGCAAGGGGCAGGTGTCGGGCAAGGTGCCCGTTGTTGGTGCCGGTGGTGGCAGCACCTCTTTGTTCGTGTTGATGACGCCGCGAGGGTTGTCGAGGCGGGCACGGTCATTTGTGACTTCGACAACAATCCGCGTGCCCGACAACAAGCTCTTGCCGCGACGTAGCAATGGCGTGCCGGTCAAAAAGAGCTCCGAGGTTTCAAGAACGAAGGTTGCCTTATCGGCCCACATGGTCTCGGTGCCACGGGTGGCGCGCACATTTTCGGTGCAGGTGAAGGTCTGCCATTCCCAATCGGCGTTAGCGATGCCCTCGAAGTTCTGGCAACAGAGCAGAAGATCACCGCGACGGATGACCACATTGTGGCGACATAGGGAACGATTGCTGGGCTTGGTGAGCACTTGCATGCCGTCGCAGCGAAACTCCAACGGCGCGGGTGTGTCTTTGGCGGCTGGAGATTTGGGTGTCGCAGCAACAGGCGCCGGTTGCAGACCGAACCACACAGTTGCCAGCAGTTGCGCCAAGGTATCACGGTATGCGAGCCACATGAGCTTTGGACTATGCTCGCGTCTTGGTATTCAGATCAAGCGCTCTGAGATCTGTCGAGTCGGGTTGGCGTCGCCAGCGGTCGTGCAGCCACACCCATTGTTCAGGGTACTCACGAATGGCGTTCTCCAGCCACAGGCTCAAGGTGGCGGTGAGCGCTTCGATGCGTTGTTCCAGATCGTCGCCCGATGGTGGCTCGATGAGCTCGAAGAACATACGATGATCGCGGCCCTCTCGCCAAATGCGTGCTCCCACGATGCTCGCACCCGTTTTTAGGGCGAGACTTGCTGGCGCGGAAGGGGTGTGAGCAGGACGGTTGAAAAACGGCACAAAGGCACCTTGCACCTTGGTGTCTTGGTCGATGAGCAGGCCGAGAAACCCATTCTTCTTGAGGGCGCGAAAGAGCTCGCGCGCAACGCCGTCGTCCCCTCGCCAGACAATATTGTGTCCAAAGGCGGAGCGATGTCGGTGCACCCAACGGGTGAGGCGTGGGTCGTAGAGCGGTTTGGCGACGCCGGTGATGGAATAACCAGCCGCGGCGATGAGTTGGGCCAACAGTTCCCAGTTGCCCATGTGTCCCGACACGATCACCGAACCCTTGCCAGCAGCGAGTGCCGCGTCCAATACGGCGCGATTTTCGTTGGTGAGCTCCACTTTTTCTGCGCCGTTGATGAATCGTTCAATGTGTACCATCTCTGCGGCACAGGTACCGAGGTGGAGAAACATCTCTTTGCTGATGCGACGGTGATCCCCTGTGGTGAGCTCGGGAAAGGCTTTGGCCAAATTGTCTTCGGCTCGGTGCCGATCACGCACGGCGACGTAGGGTGCCAAGCGACCGAGCAATCGACCCGCATTGCGGGCGACAGAAAATGGCAAGACGCGCACGGTCCAAGCGGCGAGACGGACGAACACATAGATGAGGGTGTTCTTCCAGCGTTGCACCAGGCCCCATCGCTTGGGCAGTTCGGCTTCGAGAACGCGGCTCATAATCCGGCGCTATCTATGCCATGGGTGCGACGGCAACAAACAAAAAATCCACAGAACGGGACTTGCTTGTGGGGTGCGATTTGGGCGAATAGTTGCCCATGCGCATTGGTCTAGAACTGTCAGCGGGAGGGCGGACCATGATGTGGCGGCCCATCGAACAGGGGCCCTTGGTCATTGGTCGCAATCCCGAGTGTGATCTCTGTATTCCCGACGATCGTCTGTCGCCGGTGCAATGCGTCCTGAGACGTAACGGTGATGCCGTGGAGATCCAAAACCACCATCCCGACGGGACCCAAGTTGGCAATGAGACAGTTCTGGAATCCATGCCTTTGGCAAACGGCGACAGCCTCGCCCTTGGGCCGGTTACCGCAAAGGTGTGTTTTGTTGCCGACCAAGGCGATGGAGGCGGCACAAAGACTCTCGCACCATCGGCCGCGGTGGTGGAGGGTGAGATGTTTCTAACAGCACCCGAGACCCACCCGGGCAAGCGATGGAGCTTGCGCTCGCGTGAAATCAAGGTCGGCTCAGATCTGACCAATGATCTCACCCTCGACGACGAGTTTGTCTCCAGCTTCCACGCGCGTTTTAGCATCGAAGACGGGCGATGCATTGTCCGCGATCTTGGCAGTCGCAATGGCGTCTTTGTTGCAGGCCAGAAAATCAAGGAAGGGGAGGTGCCCGTTGGGGCACAAGTGACGCTGGGCCAGACGGTGCTGGTGGTGACCGGCCGGAACCAGCCTCTGTCAGTCCCAGACGCAGGTTCTTCGCAGAAGCTTATCGGCTCCTCTGTGGCTCTCGATCGGGTGCGTAAGGTGATTCGCCGAATCGCCGCAGCCGAGGCACCGGTATTGATCACGGGCGAAACGGGGACCGGCAAGGAGGTGGTAGCCCGTCTGCTCGCCGAGCTCAGCCCACGCGCAACCCGCCCGTTTGTGGCACTCAACTGTGGTTCCCTCAGTCGCAACCTCATCGAGTCGGAGCTCTTCGGTCATGAGCGCGGTGCCTTCACGGGTGCCATCAACCGCAAGATCGGCGCATTCGAGGCCGCCCACGCCGGCACTTTGTTTCTCGATGAGATTGGCGAGCTGCCTTTAGAGTTGCAGCCACAACTTCTGCGGGTTCTCGAAACCGGCGAAATACGACGAGTCGGATCGACCTCGGCATTCGAATGTGATGTTCGGGTGATTGCCGCGACCAATCGTAAGCTTGAGCAAGAGGTCGCGAATGGCGCTTTCCGTGAGGATTTGTTTCATCGCCTTCACGTTTTGATGGTAGAGCTGCCAGCTCTTGCCGAGCGCAAGGGTGATGTCCGTGAGCTCGCCACGTTTTTCGCCGAACAGTTCGCCCCGGATGGCCAAACAGTTAGCATCGGTGCCGGCGCGTTGGCAGTTCTCGAGGCGCACATGTGGCCCGGCAATGTGCGGGAGCTTCGCAATGTCATTCAGCGGGCGGTGCTTCTGCGCAACGGCGACACCCTCGAGGCTGCGGATATCACATTCACGCCGAGCACCCTGGCCACCCGGGTGCAGACGCAAAGCGTAGTCAGCGGCAGAACCCTCCAAGAGATAGAGCGCGATGCCATTGTCGCCGAGTTGCGCCGTCATCAGGGCAACAAAAAGGAAGCGGCCGCCGCCTTAGGTGTGTCCCGTTCGACGATCCACCGCAAGATTGAGGACTATCGGATCGACATCGAAGGCTAGCTTCGCAGGCTACTCGACAACAAAGCCAGTTTCCGTGGTGTCTTGAAAACGCTGACATATTTGGTCAGTGCAAAGGAAGAAGGACAAATCACCATGGATGGATTTTTCCCCGGTTGACTCTGCTGTCAACGCAGTTCCCACCACCTTAGCTGTCCCATCTGGGTTCGCAATGTCGTCGGCTTTGAGCGTTGTTTTGTCCAGCTTGACCCCAGCGCTTGCCGCCAAGTTGATCTTCAGAGGAGTCGATGTTTTGAGGACCCACGGTGCCTTGGGTGTGATCGTTATTTCGAGTTTGGCTTCGGTGCCTTTTTTCACCGGGGCTGGGGCGACAACAGTAGCGATTGTGTAACCGGGATCCTTTGTTGCCTCTGCGTCGTCAACCGACTCACCTGCGCGGGCGGTGCAGCCAGCGATGACCGATAGTGCCAAAGCCAATGTCCAAATAGCTTTCATCATGCCCAGGTCCTCTCAACGGGTTATGCAACTGTCTTCTATCCGACCTACCCCCACACCCGCAATTGTACATGACTCAACCAATACGATGTACCACAAAATATTCTTTTGCGCGTTGAGGTGGCCGCAAAGCGTGTGCTAGCGTGGCAAGTAGGGTGCCCGACAAACGCATGCGTTTTCGGGAGTGTTGGAAGTGACGGAAACGAACAATTTCAAATTGATCATCGAAGACGACGAGGGCCGGCGCAACGTGGTTCCCGTCGACATTGGTGACGTGAGTATAGGCCGACTCGACGGCAACACCGTTCGTCTCAACGAACGCAACGTCTCGCGTCGCCACGCCAGATTGTCTCGTGACAACGCATCTGTGATTGCAGAGGACCTCGACTCCTACAATGGGGTCTGGATCAACGGCAATCGCATCAAGGGACGTCAACCCCTTCATGATGGTGATTTGCTCCGCATTGGCGATTTCCAACTGGAGTTGCGCGGAGAGGGTTTGCACACCCGCACCGACGAGACAACCCAGCGGACGCCGATGGTCGACACCGAGGCAACGCAGCCTGAGATCAGACTCGGGCGGTCGACAGAACCCCTCGAGCAGGTAACCGAAGAGCCCGAACCCCGCGAGGAGCCGACAGCTCTGATTCGGATGGCACACTTGGAGGAAGTCGAAACCTCCCGTCGCGAGAAGAGCGCAATTGCGGGTCAGCGGGCGAAGCTTGTCTGTGTGAGCACGGAGTACGCCGGGCAGGAATTTGAGATAGGCAAGACCGAGATGGTCATTGGTCGCACGGAGGACAACGACATTGGCATCGATCATCGTTCAGTGTCGCGTCATCATGCCAAGGTTGTGACCAACGGGCGCAGCGTCAAAATCGTAGACCTCAAGAGCGCCAATGGCACACTCGTCAATGGCGAGGAGTACGCCCAAGCCGACCTGCGCAACGGTGATTTGGTCGAGCTTGGTCACGTCAAGCTCCGGTTTGTTCCGCCAGGCGAGAGTTATTCACTCACCGCCGAAGAGCAGAAGTCCCTGCAACACGACAGATTGCAGTCAGTGCCAACCGCGAACGAGGGCAATCGGTCGGAGCTCGCCCACCGCAGCCGTGCGAATCCACTGCTTATGGCGTTGGTCGCAACATTGACGCTCGTTGTCCTTGTCATGGTGGCCTACCTGCTGTTTGAGGATTCGGGGTCGCGGCCAACAACGCAAGCCGATGCGACTTTGACACCACCACCAACCGTCGAAGTACCCAAGGACGGTGCCAGCGAAGCCGAGCGACTGGCATCACAAGCTGCAAACGCCTTGTCGCAGCGACAGTGGGACAAGGCTGCGACCATGGCTCGGGCCGCTCTTGCCCACGAGGCCGAGCATGCCGCTGCTCGCGAGGTGTTGAGCAAATCGGAGATCGAGGTCGCGGCGCAGGCGAGCTATGACCAAGGAGTTGCTTCCATCAATGAGTCGAATATGCCACAGGCCTGGAATCACCTGCAGGTTGTGCCGCCGACGAGTGTCTACTACCCGCAGGCTCGCTCTTTGATGGGGCAGGTCAAGGGCACCCTCATCACCTCAAGAATTCAGGGTGCCGAAGAAGCGTTGGAGGCTGGCGAATGGTCAAAGGCTGAGACCTTGGCCACCGAGATTGAGTCCCTCGACATGTCTGCTCCGGAGGTCGCACAAATAAGGGAGGATGCCGAGGAAGGTCGTCACCCAAAACGGGTCAAGCCAACCGTGCGTGTGCCAAAACCACCAAAACCGCCTGTTGCCACCGTGGTGAGTCCCAGTTCACCGCCGCCGGTCGATTCTGGGCCCGACGCGAAAACGCTTTACAAAGAAGGCACGGCGGCATTGAAGGTCTCACAATTCCAGAAGGCTCTCGATAAGTTCAACGCCTGCGTCAAGGCGGACAAACGATTCTGTCCTTGCCATCGGGCATTGGGCATCACCTATGCTCGCGCCAGCAGTGGGCCCAAGGCCTACCGGTATTACAAACAGTATCTCAAAGTTTGTCCCAATGCCGAAGACGGCCCCCAGGTGGAAAAGCTCCTCAAACAATACGAAGAATCTCAATAGACAGGTTTGTGTCGTTGGTCAGTTTGTGGTTCGTTGACTCCCGATGATCGGGTCTTCCGACAACAACGGAGTCGAACTCCCCGTATGGAGTGTCTCACAGCTCAACCAGCGGGCGCGTCAGCTTCTCGAAGGGCAGCTCGCCAGGGTCGCGGTCGTCGGTGAGGTGTCGAATGTGCGGGTCGTCGGTGGCCACGCCTATTTCAGCCTCAAGGATGACCGCGCACAGGTTGCCGCGGTACTCTTCAGTCGTGAGGTCGAGCTGCTTGGTTTCGATCTGGTGGCCGGTCTGAAGGTGCTTGCCACGGGTCGCGTGACGGTGTTTCAACCGCGCGGCACTTTCCAGATAGTGCTCGATACCCTTGAGGTATGTGGAACGGGGGCCTTGCAGACGGCGTTCGAGGAACTCAAACGCAAGCTCGACGCCGAAGGACTGTTTGCCACATCGCGCAAACGCCCCCTGCCGCCCTTGCCGCGTCGGGTGGGGGTGATCACCAGCCCGACGGGCGCCGTGATTCGCGACATCGTCCAGGTAGCGACCCGGCGATTCCCAGGTGCTCGAATGCTGGTGTTGCCCGTTAGGGTCCAGGGGGCAGAGGCGGCACCCATGATCGCGCGGGCCATTGGCAAGGCGTCGCATTGGTCCAAGGAGTTGGGCCTGGACGTTTTGATCGTCGCTCGCGGTGGTGGCTCCATCGAGGACCTTTGGGCCTTCAACGACGAGAAAGTTGCGCGGGCCATAGCGGCGTCACAAATACCCGTGGTCAGCGCGGTGGGGCACGAGACGGATTTCACCATTGCCGATTTTGTTGCCGATGTTCGCGCGCCGACGCCGTCGGTTGCAGCCGAGCTGGTTTTTCCCGAGCAAGCCGAGCTCGTCGCCAGGCTGCGTCGTCTGGCTGTGCGCATCGAACGTAGCGTCGGCCGAGATATCCAGCGAGATCGGCACCGTTTGCGCGCCGCGGGCAATGCACTTGGAGACGGACGCGCACTCATCGCCGTACAGAGCCAGCGCCTCGACTTCGCGATCGAGGCGCTGCGACGCTCGGCTCAGACAACCACTGCGGCACGACGTCTGAAGCTCGAAAAGATCGGCACCCGTCTCGCGCATTTGCACCCGCGCGTACGCCTTGGACAATTGCGCGGGTGCATCCAGGCAATTGGGGAGCGGGTCGAGCTATTGGCAGTGAAGCAGATAGAGTGGCGCCGCCATTGTCTCGCGGGAGTTGCCGGAAGGCTGAAGGCGTTGTCGCCGTTGGGTGTGCTCGAGCGTGGTTACAGCATTGTGTTGGGGCCCGATGGCAAAGCTCTTTGCGAGACTGCCGGCGTGAGGGCGGGGGATCGTCTCGACATACGCCTTGCCCGCGGGCGTCTCGGTGCGGTGGTCGATGGCATTGAGACTGAGGAGTGAGCGATCCTGTGACAGCGGCCGAGGCGAGGCCTTGGTTCGAAGGGATATGCCGGTGACTGGCATGGTCGGGAAACTTGGATGGTGGTCTTTCGAATATTGGCGCGATTACATTCATCGCGGGTGTAGGGATCTCTCCGATATTGAGCACCGACGCCACACCGCCTTGGTTAACATTTCCGCCCTGTCGGGTCTATTCGTGTGCGTGGTTTTTGCTGCCATCAGTCTTTGGCAGGGCAATTATTTCTTGGCCGGTGTCCTCATGGTCGTCATGGGGATCTCCTGGCTCTCGGTGTGGGTGCACCATCGGACTGGCAATCCGTTCATTGCTGCATGGATCGGTTTGACCACGGTCAGCATGTTGTTGCTCTACCTGCTGGGGAGCGGGGGCGACCAAGGCACCGGCTATGTTTGGATACCAATTTTTCCGCTGGTGGCCATGTTCGCTCTCGGGCCCATTCGCGGCTCGGTGTTGACAGGCATCTTTTTTGCCGCGGCAGGCGTCATTCTGTTTGTGCCAGACTTCCCACTGGCAGTGGCGGTCTATCCTCTGGCTCTCAAGACTCGCATTGTTGTGGCAACCCTGTTTGTCGCGGTGATCGCGCTCTTCTTCGAGCAATCGCGCAAGACGGCGCACGCGCGAATGCGAGATGAAATCGAGGTTCGCCGTCGTGTTGAAGCCGAACTGCGGAAGGCCGAAAAGACGGCCGCACGAGCATCCCAGGCCAAGAGCGATTTCTTGGCGACCTTGAGCCACGAGGTGCGTACGCCGTTGACCTCCATCGTTGGTCTCAATGACCTCTTGGCGAAGACCGACTTGGACGAGCTTCAGCAACACCACGTAGCGCTTGCGGGGCAATCAGGTCGGAGTCTCATTGCCCTGATGGACGACATCCTCGATTTGTCCCAAGTTGAGGCTGGGAAATTGAATCTGCACTTGGTGCCGTTTGACCTGCGCACGTTGGCGGAGACCGTCGTTCGCCTTCATGGCACCTTGGCGGCCGAGAAGAACCTGGACCTGAAGCTGGTCTATGATTGTCAGGCTCCACGCCAGGTCGTCGGGGACCAGGGGCGCCTTCGTCAGGTGTTGATGAACCTCACGGGGAACGCGGTGAAGTTCACGGCAGAGGGCCATGTCATCCTAACGGTGGAGCTGGAACGGGCGACGGACACAACAACGACTCTTGCCATATCAGTGACAGATAGCGGTGTCGGCCTTTCCGAGGAACTGCAAACGACAGTCTTTCTGGCTTTTGCTCAGGGGGATACACCCCAGAAGCGCGACGGCGTCGGTCTCGGACTGGCCATCTCCAAACGTTTGGTTGAAGCGATGGGAGGGGAAATCGGTGTACGTTCCCAAGTTGGTCAGGGAGCCACGTTCTGGGTGCGGTTGACTCTAGGTTTATCGGATGACTTGTCAGACGGGGTGTCAGATGACTTATCAGATGGGGTGTCAGATGAGGGGACAACTCCCATTCCAACATTTGATGCGCAGATCTTGCTCGTGGAGGATAACGCCGTCAGTCGAGAGGTCGTGTGCGCCATGCTCGAGCACTTGGGTTGCACAGTCGATCTGGCAACCGATGGAGAGGCCGGTGTCGCCAAGTTTGCGACCCGTACCTACGACCTGGTGTTGATGGATTGCCAGATGCCGGTCCTGGATGGATACGCCGCAAGTGCGCAGATGCGCGCGGGGGAGTCGGCAAGGCAACGGACGCCGATTATTGCTATCACCGCGTATGCGCTTCCTGAGGATCTGCATCGCTGTCTCGAGGCAGGGATGGACGACCACCTCACCAAGCCATTGGGGCTGGAGGGCCTCGCAGAGGGTTTGAGCCGTTGGTTGTCAGTTCGTGAGAGCCGACAATAGGGTCCCAACGCTGACCCGAACTCAGCCGTTGCTCGCGCCTCCCGGGTGGTTACAGCGGCTACAGACTGTCCTTGTGCTCTGCATGCCCATCATGCGATCTTCGTCGCCGGACCGCGCAAGAGAAAGTCGGGAGAGGATGATTCGCACAATCGGGTTGAAATGGGTTGCCGTTGGATTTGTGTTTTTCAGCGGTTGTGCTGAGACCACTGAGACTCACGCGGAAATCCAAATATCCGAGTAGGCACCTGAACTTCAGGAGGGCATCATGGGAGCTGGCTCAGGTGGTTTTTATGCGGCCAAGGAAGCTTTCAAGCAGGCCAATCAAATAGGCCCCGGTCGATCCCCAAGGGACTTCTCCGCTTCGTTGATGGGTCTCGCCGGTTTTGGGTCGATGGTAGCCATCTGGAACACCACAACCTTTGTCGTGGCAGCCATTGGTGTGTTGGTTTTTCTGTTTGGCACCGCCCAGGGCATGATTGTGACGCTCTTGCCCAGGTTCCGCGTGCGGCTTCGCCTGGCCGTCGCCGCCGCCTATGGCTTGAGCGTAACGGGGACGTACCTGCTCGTCATGTGGATCTCACGGATTATTCAATCTGCACAACAAGAGCCTTCGAGGCTGCAGGACGGTGGATACCACCCCTTTGCGGCGTGCATTGCATTGGCGGTTGGCTATGTCGCCTTCACCATCACCCGAAAGAATTTGTGGAATCGCTACGCGGTCCAATCTTTCTATTGAATAACGACGCAGCAACAGGAGCGATGGCTCGTCGAACACCGTGGCCGTGCTTGACCGTTTGTGCGCAGCCGCGTATCAAGAATTGATGGTCGACAAACCAACTACCTCAGATCTCGCTTTCGAGGAGATCCTCGCCCGGCTGGAAGCAATTGCCAAACAGTTGGAAAATGGCGACGCCAAGCTGGAAGAGGCCCTGGCATTGTTTGAGGAGGGGGTGGGGCTCGCAAAGGTAGGCACCCAGCGGCTCGATGACGCCGAGCGCAAGATCGAGATCTTGCGTGATGACAACAAGGTCGAGGCGTTCGCGGCCGAGGTCGCTGGCGAATCGTAGAATGGCCCGTCGTCGTGCCGATCTCTTGGTCGTCGAGCAGGGTCTCGCCGACTCTCGGACGCGTGCCCAGGCGCTCATTCTTGCGGGTGCGATTCTCGCTGGGGAAGGTGAGAGAGTCGACAAGGCCGGTCAGCTCCTGGATGAGACAACACAGCTCCATCTGCGTGGCCAACCGTTGCCATATGTCTCTCGAGGTGGACTGAAGCTGCAGGCTGCCCTCGAGGAGTTCGCCATCGACCCTGAGGGTGAGGTTTGTCTCGACGTCGGGGCGTCCACTGGGGGGTTCACGGATTGTTTGCTGCAACGGGGAGCGCGACGGGTCTACGGGGTTGACGTGGGTTATGGCCAGATGGCTTGGAAGGTCCGATCGGATCCACGCGTCGTCGTGATTGAGCGTTGCAACATGAGGACCATAGCGCCCGAGGCCATTCCAGAAGAATGCGGGATAGTCGTACTGGATGTGTCATTCATCTCGTTGAAGCTGGTCGTGCCAAAAGCTCTTAGTTTTGCGGCCACGGGTGCGCGCGTGGTTGCTCTGGTCAAACCTCAATTCGAGGTTGGACCCGCCCTTGTTGGCAAAGGGGGAGTTGTGCGTGATCCGGCCGCCCGCGAGGATGCTTTGGGCAACATCACCGACGCGTTTAGCCAGTGGGGGGGCAGGATCATCGGTAGTATTGAATCCCCCATCCGGGGCGCCAAGGGAAACGTCGAGTTCCTGTTAGCTGCGACATTCTGATCTTTCGTCCCTGGCGTTCCGCCTTGGGTTCGTTGGGGGTGCAATGGCAATTTTCGTCTGCCACGTGGTTCTGGCCCCCCATCTTGTGGTATGAAGTGGCAAAATTCTAACCAAACGTGTGTCTGCCGATGACCATGGAAGTCGCCTGCCCCCAATGTGCAGCCAAGTATCAGTTCGATGCTGCTGCGATCCCTGAGCAGGGATATGATGCCCAGTGCACTGGTTGCGGCGGTGTGTTTTTCGTCGCGCCCGATAAACCTGTCGAGCAGATCTCGGTCACCTGCCACCATTGTGGTGCCGTCTATCAGTTCGCGCCTTCTGCTATTCCGGCAGCGGGTTACGACGCCCAATGCACGCAGTGCCAGAAGGTATTCTTTGTTGCAGCGCCGGGTGTTGCACCCCCTTCTGCGCCATCTCGAGCTGCGCCGACAACGCCATCTGCCCCCGTCCAGTCAGCACTTGCCGAGCTGGCCGCTCCGGAGCCAGCTCCCTTTGATCTGAGCGGTCCGATCGACTTGGCAGCGGCCCAATCGGCTCCGGTCGGTCCACCTCCGGTTGAGTCAGCGCCGGTCAACCTAGCAGCGCCGGCCGACTCAAGAGCCCCGGCAGCGGTTGCGGTCGGGCCCATTTTGCCCGTTGAGCCGGTGGCGCTCGACAAGTTAAAGAGCGAGCCATCGCAACCGCAATCCGAACCAACCTCAGAGGCAGATCCTGACCTCGTGGAGATGGTGAATCTCTCGGCCGAGCTCGGTGAGCCCGAAGCGACCCCCGACGGCGTGTCTCTCGAAGACGACTTCGAGAGGATCCTGCAGAAGAAACGAACCCGCAGAAAGGTGCTGCTGGGGATCTTTGTAACGATCGTCGCGTTTGTCGGAGTTACCTACGCTTTTGTTCCTCGAGTATTCGATCTCACCGTGGGGCGTTTGATTGGCGTGAAGATCACAGTGAGTCCAGAGGCTGTCCCATACGCTGATGCGGGCAGGCTGCGGATGTTGGACGACACAGACGCAGCCTACGCAGAAGCCATCGAGCAGTTTAAGATGGCTCTCGAAAAAGATGAGCTCTATCCTGACGCCATTGCACTGTATGGCATCGCTCACGTTTTGCGTGGATCTGACATTCAAAACCAAGGTCGGGCGATTCGCGCGGTCGGGGAAAAGGCTATTGCGGAGATTCAAGCCATTGAGGCGTTGCCTACCGACAAACGTGGCGCGGACGCCAAGGCGAGGCTCGTTGAGCTTCGCGCTCAAGCGAAGCAGAGCAGCACGGATTCAGCCAAGCTCTTCGAGAGCGGCGGCAAAATCACGCGCGAGGGCTTCGCGAAGCTGCGTGTTGGTTTTGAGGCGTTTCCCAACAATCCATTTGTCGCAGAGGCGTCAGGAATTTATTACACGACCGACTCAGACATGATCTCCCGGGCGGCGCAGTATCTGCAGCACAGCTCGACTTTGCGATACGGCTCCGAGGACGGGTTGAATCTCGACGAGCCGCCCAATTCGTGGGCACCTTTTCTGCAAGCCCGAGTGCGGGCAAATGAAAAGAAACAAGAGGAGGCCGCGCGAGCCGCTTACGAGTCAGCGCTGAAGGCCGAGCCGCGGTTCTGCCGTGCAAAGTACGAGCTCGCTTTGTTGTTGAAGGAGCGAGGCGACAAAACTGGCGCTACGCGTCTCGCCAAAGAGATTCTTGCTGGAGTCCCGAAGCATGACAAAGCGAAGCATCTGATCGAACAAATGTACGAGGGTGCTGCGCCGGCGCCTGCGGCGGTAACGCCTGCGGCGAACGGCAAGAAACGGAAGTCACGGAAGCGTCATTGAGACGTCGTCGCCGCACCCCATCGATGTTGTTCAAACACTCTTTCTCGCAAAACCTCCTTCTGTGCGGCGCAGTCACAGCGCTCGGGGCGGCAGGTTGTGCACATTCACCCATGGCGGGTGTCCCCGTGCCGTCGACGGAGCGGCTCATCGCCGTGCCGCAATCTGCCGAGCATGTCGAGCCCGTTGGTCTGAAACACCTCTTGCGAGGTTTGTGGTACCTGCATTCGGGCGAAGCCGCCGCCGCCATACCGCACTTGAGATTGGCGCTGATTTATGCCCCGACCTCTGGGTTTGTTCACGAGCGGTTGAGCCGTGCCTGGGGACTGTCGGGAAATCCAACAAAGGCGCGAGAGGTTTTGAATTCCGGGCTCGCCAAGTCACCCGACGACCCGTGGCTGCGATGGCTGGCGGGTGAGTTGGCTGCCGGCGATCGCGCGCTCCAGTCTGCCGTTGAACACCTGCGTCGAGCGATAGGCGACCAGCAAGTTCTGCCATTGGCGGCGCCGACATTGGTGGACACGCTGCTTTGGCTCGGCAAGGGCGATGAGGCAGCGGAAACAGTGGCCCAAGCCCTGGAGGCGAAAACCGACGACGCACTTGCCCTACGTTTGGGGAATGTTTTCGAGGATCACGGCAATCTGGATGTCGCCGTGGACATCTATCGTCGGGCCCGGGTTCTTAATCCGACCAGTCGAGCGGCGGCGCTGGCGGAAGCGCACGTTCTCAGCATGCAGCGGCTTCCCGGTGATGCGGCAGACGCTCTGGTATCCATGCTTGCCTTCTATCCAGACGACA
>Ga0156400_1298_pt2 | contig 26474 bp, 31 predicted proteins | sample RifOxyA3_FD_108044 | JGI IMG/M metagenome (GOLD analysis project Ga0156400, IMG submission 108044) | Deltaproteobacteria bacterium RIFOXYA12_FULL_58_15
CACCATTTTCAACACTGGTAGAGGCCGCCGTCGACGGCGGTTGCAGCTCGATGTATGTCACCGAGCAGGACGGCCGCCTGCGCGGCGGCATTCATCTCGAAGACGTCTCGGCCGTCATTCGCGACGAGGAGATCGTCGGTGGCCTACTCATCGCCGCCGACGTCATGCGCCCCGCCCCAGCATCCGTTCGCCCAGACGATTCCTTGGCGCGCACCCTGCGTCTATTGAGTCGCGACGGACTCGAGTCCCTGCCCGTCGTCGACGAAGATCATCGCCTCCTCGGTGTCGTCAAACGATCCGAAATCATCGCCATGTACGACCGCGAAGTCCTGCGCCGCGACAGCACCGCCATGACCTTCGTCGATGAAGACGCCGACGACCAAAACGGCCACAGTGCATCGAGTATATTGCATGTATCCAAGGGCGAACACGTGGAGGACGTTCTCGTCACCGACCGGCTCGCAGGACACACGCTGCGCCAGCTCAACCTGCGCGCCCGCTACCAAGTGCACGTCATCGGTGTGCGCTGCGACAACGACATCGTCATGCCTGAGCCCGGCGAGCCCTTAACGAAGGGAGACCCCGAAAACCCATTGAACCGCTCCGGTGACAATTGCGTGTACGGCATTATTTGAATGAGCCCGGGTGATGGCTGTGGGTAGAAATGGGTTCTAGAAACGCCAGCGCACATCGTACTGGTGGATCTTGGTATCCGGTGTGACGAGCGTCAGTGCGTGCGCTCTGGCCTGCGCGACCAAGAGGCGGTCGAATGGATCGCGGTGCAGAAGAGGCAGGGCCTCCAGTCCGAGTATGCTTGTAGCGTCGTGGGGCCACAGATCCACCATGTGCTTGCGCGCGAGGGGTAGGATGAGCCGCGAAGGGGCTCTTGGAAGCGGTAGCTTTCCGAGTTGGTATTTGATGACGATTTCCAACAGGCTCACATCGCTGAAGTAGAGCTCGTTGTCGAGGTCTGTCAGCGCGCTCTGCAATTCTGGGCTGATGCGATCACTGCCTTCGAACATCCAGAGAAGCACGCACGTGTCGAGAAGGAGCTTCACTTTGGGTCATCAAACAGAGCCTCGAGCTCGTCGTCGGGTTCGTTGAAGTCGTCGGGAAGGCTGATGCGGCCCTTGGCGAGCCCGAATGGCCTGCGGCCATCGGCGGTTACCGGCAGCCGCCGCAGCTCGGCAAATGGCTTGTTGCGGTCGCAGAGAATGATGCGCTCACCGCGTTTGACCCGGCGTGCGTACTCCGAAAGGTGCGTTTTGGCCTCGTTGATGTTCACCATGACTGGCTTCATGGTCATGAACATAGTCTAGTTACTCGACACTGTCAAGGCAGACGTCTTGCGCCTCTTGTGCATCATGCCTGAATCCGGCGAGTAGGACCTCACCCAGGCTACGCGTCTGGCCACAGGCAGAATCCCCCACCTCCAGCGGCGAAGCACTCCATCCCTTCGGGGCAATCGCCCTCAGCGGGGTTACACAAGATGCCACAATGGGTAGGAGTTGTTCCCGAAAACATCAAAGAACAGGTTCCCGGGTAGGTGCCATGGGACGGGCAGACCGGATCAGCAGCCTGGTCGCACTCAATCGTGCAGAATGGCGCAGCTCCACCAAGGCTCAAATCGGCACACGCGCCGCTCTCGCATGCCGACTCACTACAGTCACCGTACACCGCCGTGTCGCCGGTCGGAGGCTCACCGCAGACGCCCTGAGTAACCCCATCGACAACCACAGGATTGCCATCGTCATCCGCCAGCGTAAGGCACTGCTCATCGCCGATGCACATGTCAATGCAATGGCCTGGAATGCATTCTTGGTAGCAGATGCCCGAGGCCGCACCTTCGGTTTGCACCAGGCAAGCGCCGTCGCAAGGATTCTTGTTGTCACAGACCGCGCCGGCACCATTGCCAATGATGGTGATATCGCCGCAGTCGATGGCGGGGCAGTCCGCTGGACAGGTGGCGGTGGTTTCGGTGCCGTTGCAGAATCCGTCCGGGCAGACTGCTGCAGGGCAATCTTGCGCGCAGGTGGCGGTGGTTTCGGTGCCGTTGCAGAATCCGTCCGGGCAGACGGGGGCAGCGCAGTCGCCTGGACACGACGTTACGTTCTCGGTGGCCTCACAGGCGTGGTTACCGCAAATGTCCACTGGGCAGTCGGTGGCACAGGTGGTGGGGTTTTCACCGACGTCACATCGGCTGTTGCCACAGTTGTTGACGGCTGCCGGACAGTCACCTGGGCAGGTTAGATTGGTCTCTCCTGACTCACACACACCGTTGCCGCACTCGGCGGTTGCGTCCTCTGCGCAGCCAATCTGTAGAGTTGCAGCAAAAGCGATCGCGATGGTCAACAATCTCATCAACTTCATGGTTTTCTCCTAGTGGCGGCGGCCCCGGCATACCCGAATCGCACCACGACGTCGACCCCTTTTGCACCCCTATTCCACAAAGAACTTGATTGGCTCTGGCCAGATGGCAAAGTCCACCGTTTTCGGCCTTCTCGGCCTTCAATTGCGGCGCAACCTCAGCGATGAAATTGCCGATAACTCACCTCGAATATGGGCAGCAACCGTCGCACCGTGAGGTGCAGAGGAAATACACATGACAAAAATTGCACTTCGCCTGTTCCACACACAAAACGACGCCATCAATGGCAACGCTGAAGTTGTTAGGGTTGGAAAGAAGGTCGCTGGCTTCCTCATGCAAAGCCTACCCCACGGGGTGTCGGGGAGGGAGGCACAAGGCCTGGTCAATCTGTGTGGCAGCACCGGTGGCCATCGAACCCCCGACGAGCAAGCGCTCATCAATTTTATTGGACGACACGGTGTCGACAAAACCTCCGAGGCGCGCATCGGCGTTGACTCAGGCAGATTGTTGAAGGTCTGGATGACACAGGGGCGCACTGGTGGCGCAGAAGTGATCAAACAGGAGATATCAGGCCCCGATTCGGTCGAGCTCGAAACTCGAGCCCGTCTCATGTGGCAGCGAGACGCCGGCGTTCAAGAACGACCCGTCTCGTCGACCATTGCCCAATACCTGGAGAGCCTTGGTGCGACTGATCAGAGTCCACTCGTGGAGGCTGTGCGAACGGAGTTTCTGCAGGCATCGGTTGACTATCTGAACAAAGAGATCCGTCGGGCCGAAGCCGAGCAATGGGAACTGCCCGATGGGTTGGCCGGTCACACTGTAACAACCAACGATCTCGTCAATGGATTTGAACCGCTCAACCAGCTCTTTGAAAACTGGGACATTGCCTGCAACACCCGCGGTGAAATCGTTCAGGTTGAGCAGAACGGGAAGACACTGGGTTCGGTGTTCGAGTGGACCTTGAGGCATGACATGGACAGTTCAACCTGGAGCTTGATCTGGGATTCCGAGGCCAAGGCGTTTACGGCCAAGGCAAACACCCACGACTGGCCCCAAGCGTTCGAGCTTCTGACTTGAAACGTTAGAAAACCCAATCTATCGCAATCGAACCCCGGAAAGACTTCAAATTGTCAGCCGGACGCCGTAGATTGCTCGGGCTCATGTCACACGACGAATCCGATCATAACCTCAGTTTTACGGGCAAGCGCTGGGTGTGGCCCCAATACACGGCGGACAACACCCAAGGCTCTTGGGTCGACACCATCCTGCAGCACCGGGGCATCGTTGACCCAGCAGATGTCGAGCAGTACCTCTCGCCATCGTTGAAAACCCTCGATGATCCTATGCAGCTTCCAGATATCGACGTCGCCGTCGGGCGTATCATGGCGGCGCTCCAGAACAAGGAGCCAATCACCGTCTATGGCGACTACGACGCCGACGGGGTGACATCCACGTGCGTACTCGTTGATTTTCTCCGCCAGGTCGGTGGTGATGTCGACTACTACATCCCCGACCGCCGCACCGAGGGCTATGGTCTCAACACCGAGGCGGTTCGGGAGATTGCCACCCGTGCTCGCCTGCTCATTACCGTCGATTGTGGCATCACCGCCGCCGACGAGATTGCCGTTGCCAAAGACCTCGGCGTCGACACCATCGTGGTCGACCACCACCGCGTGCCCGAACAACTTCCCAATGCAGTCGCCAACATCAATCCCCATCGTGACGACAGTCGCTACCCCACAAAAGAACTGTGTGCTGCTGGCGTTGCCTTCCTGTTGGCGGCCGCCGTCCGTCGTGGACTGCGGGATGTCGGTGCTTTTGCGTCGAAGCCGGAGCCGGATCTTCGGGATTTGCTCGACCTGGTAGCTCTCGCCACCGTCGCTGACATGGTGCCACTGCGGGGTGCCAACCGCGTTCTCGTTGCCGCTGGCTTGCGCAGGATGGCGCAAACCAAGCGCGTCGGCATGCGCGCCCTGCTCGATGTCTCCCGAGTCAATCCGGCGTTGGTCACCGCGACCGATCTCGGATTTCGCCTCGGGCCCCGCATCAATGCCCGCGGTCGCATCGCCCACGCGGGTGAGGCTGTCGAGTTGTTTCTCACCCGTGATCCGAAACGGGCACGCATGCTCGCAAGCTCCCTCGACGCAGCCAACCACGAACGACGCGAGATCGAGCACAGTACCGTTCTGCAAGCCGTCGCCAAAGTGGAGGCTTTAGGCCTAGCGGATCATTGTGGCCTGGTCGTGCACGATCCTAGCTGGCACCCAGGTGTCGTCGGCCTTGTCGCCACGCGTTTGGTGAGCCGCTTCAACCGGCCCACCATTGTGATCGGCGAGGGCGGGAAAGGGTCGGGCCGTACCTTCGAAGGCCTCGATCTTTTCGAGGCCATCAAGGGTGCCGCCGGACACCTGATTCGCTTCGGGGGACACGCGGCTGCCGCCGGTATCACCATCGACACCAAGGACATCGATGCCTTTCGCGCCGCGTTCAGCGAAGCGGTTCGCGCACAAATCGGCGAACTGCCTTTCGTTGCTTCACTCGAACCGGAGCTGGAAGTCGCGGCCAATCGCCTGAACATCCAGATGCTCAACGAGCTCAAACAGCTCGAGCCCTTTGGGCAAGAGAATCCCGAGCCACTCTTGGTGGCCCGCGACATCTCGGTCAGCGCCAAGCGGGTGGTTGGGCAAGGGCACCTCAAACTGCGCCTCGGCGACGAGCAGCACGAGGCCATCGCCTTTGGTCTCGGGAACCTGGCACCCGAGCTCCCCGAGAAGGTCGATGTTGCCTTCCGGCTGACCACGAACGATTACGGTGGTCAGACATCACTGCAACTCAAGGTCGAGGATCTCCGACCAGCCTCACGCCGACAGCCCTGACGTCTGAGTAAAGATTCACAAATCACTTTCTTGTCGCCGGACCATTCCAGCGAACACACGTGTGGCCTCACCATCCGACCCGTGCTAGATCAGCCCAATGAGCAAAGATGTCGTATCCTCAAGAATCAGCAGTCAAGATCATATCAACCTCGTCGACAAGCATAGCGCGCACAACTATCACCCATTGCCCATTGTCGTCGCCCGCGCGGAAGGCATCTGGGTCTACGACGTCGAGGGCAAGCGCTACCTCGACATGCTCGCAGCATACTCAGCGCTCAATTTCGGCCACTGCAATCCGCGATTGGTGAAAGTCGCCCGCGAACAACTCGGAGTGGTGACACTGGCGAGTCGTGCTTTCCAAAGCGACCAACTCGGCCTTTTTTGCCGTGACCTCGCACGGCTGTGCCACATGGATCGCGTGTTGCCCATGAATTCCGGTGCCGAGGGTGTGGAGACCGCAATCAAAACCGCGCGCAAATGGGGATATCAGAAGAAAGGCGTCCCCGACGGCAAGGCCAAGATCATCTGCTGTGCCGGCAATTTCCACGGCCGCACCACCACCATCATCTCCTTCAGCGATGACCCCTCGGCACGGGCTGACTATGGTCCCTTCACTCCAGGGTTCGATCTCATCCCTTACGGCGATCTCGAAGCTTTAAGAGCCGCTATCGACGACAACACCGTCGCTTTTCTCGTCGAGCCCATCCAGGGTGAGGGTGGCATCATCATTCCCCCTAGTGGCTTCTTGACCAAGGCGCGAGAGCTCTGTCGCTCAAAGAACGTCCTATTCATCGCCGATGAAATTCAATCGGGCCTCGGCCGCACGGGCAAGACCTTCACCTGTGAGCATGAAGGCGTGCAGCCCGACATCTACATTCTCGGCAAAGCCCTCGGCGGTGGGCTCGTCGCCGTGTCTGCGGTGGTTTCGAGTGACGAGATCCTCGGCGTCTTCAAACCCGGCGAGCACGGCAGCACCTTCGGCGGGAATCCCTTGGCATGCCGCATTGGCCGCGAGGTCATCGCCATGCTCGAAGCTGGCGATATCCAGAAGAGCGCGGAGGAGCTTGGTGGTTACCTGCTTGTTGAGTTGCAAAAAGCAAACTTCAAATGCGTTCGTGAAATTCGCGGCCGCGGACTTTGGATTGGCATCGAGATCAGGCCAGAGTTCGGACCCGCACGTCCTTACTGCGAAAAGCTCATGGTCGACGGTGTGCTCTGCAAAGAGACACACGTGCAAACGATTCGCCTCGCCCCACCGTTGACCATCACCCGTGATGAGATCGATTGGGCGTTGGAGCGGTTGCGCCGAGCCTTGGGTTGATTGGGTTGATTGGTGTCGACCTCCACACAACCAAACATACGTATTCACGCTCTCGATCTGTTGCGTGGTCTGTGCATCTTCATGATGTGTGAGCAGTACTTCACTTACGCCATCGCCACCTACTTCGGCGTGCCTCTCGACCCATACCTCCGCGGACAATGGCAGGTGTGCACGCCGGTGGTCACCCAGATGTTTGTGGCCCTGGCGGCTTTCAATCTCGGGGCGAAAGAACGGAGCATTTTTGCAGAAACACTTCCCCAGAAGCTCTTCGTCTACGCAACCGTGTTCTGTGTCTTCACCTTTGAGTTGTTCTTTGTGGCAATACCACACCGTTTCGTTCCCAGCGAAGGACACCTGTTCGAATTCAACGCTCTGATGTGCTGGATGACTTGCTTGGCTGTCGTGGCCATCGCCTATCGTTTCTTGTCCACCAAGATCCTCGTAGGCGTCTTCGCCCTGCAATGCGTGTTCTGGGCCCTGCCCATGCAACACTTGGACGACAAAGTCGAAAGCGGCGTGAGCAATCTCATCGGCCTGCCGTTCAAACTCGACGTCCGGCCGCACCTCTTCATTGGTTCGGCCCTATTGGGCCTGTTGCTCGGCATCTTCTACCACCGTGGTCACGCGCTGCACCAACGTTGGTGGCCAACCCTGATGGGCCTAGGTGCCTTTGCCTACATGATGTGGTTGGTGTTCGGCGCTCCGTTTTACGTCGGTGCCATGCAACCGTACAAAACCGAGTTCGATGTCGCCAAATCCTTCATCGGCATGCTCGGCACCTGGGGTCTCGAGACCGTGCTCATCCTCGGTGCCCTGTGGCCCCTGCGTTTTGGCAAGAACTATCGGGTGCCCCTGCTGTGTTGGGCCGGTGCCAGCTCTCTGCTCATCTACACCGCCCACAAGCTCATTTTCGGCTCGATCTTCTTGCCGTTTCTCGAGCTCATCGCAATCCACATCGCCCCAGGTCCGGTGTCCAACACCCTCGTCCACATCGTCTTCTACGTTCTCTTGGTTCTCGGCATCGTCTACATGCTACAACAGTTTTTCATTCCACTGTTGTTGCCGCGATCTGCTCGCCCCGCACGCGACGAACAACCGTAGGAAGCTGCCCGACAATATTCTCTACGAGCGGCGGATGTATGGCACTAGGAAGCTGCCCTACAACATTCGCCACGCGTGGCGGAAGTATTGCAGGATAACCGGATGCATCTTTGAGTTGGGCTCGATTTGAAAGTCGGGGGTCAGCCAGCCCTTGCCGAATACAGTAGACGAGGCGATGACCTCTGGGGTGACAAACTCGGTGGTGTCGATGAGGTTGTCGATATTGCGCATCTTATCGAGCAACACCGACTCCTCCGCCCCTATGGACGCGAGATGGAAACCCCACTCACTCATACTCGGAACAACGTGATGGTATGGGACCGCAGCAAATCCCGCTGCCCGCAAGGTTTCACCAATGCACAGAAAGACATTCTTGGCCTGGAACGGACTCGTGGACTGCACCGCAATAATGGCCCCCGGTTTGAGCTTGCGGCGCAACTCCAAGTACATGTCCTTGGAAAATAGTTTTGCCAGAGGCACTGAACTCGGGTCCGGAAAATCGAGAAAAGCCACATCGAAGCTGCCTGCCGCGTCCGGCAGAAACGCAGCGGCGTCGAGGGTTGCGACATCAACCTCAGCCGTCGGGTGAAACTCCAAATGGTTGAGTTGGGTGCGGCGCAAACCGACGAGACCCACCTGCTGTTTTTCCCCGTCGCTCTCCACCGGTCCGGTGACGTGACGCACCCGAGCGTCACCAAAGGCATTGTGATTGATGCGAACCATGTGCGGCTCAGTGGAGGCAAACCGGACCATCGCCGGATCAATGTCGACGAGGGTGACGCTCTCAACATCGTCGTAGCGAAGCACCTCACGCAACGCCAAACCATCGCCACCGCCGAGAATGAGAACCGATGCGCGCGACGGTGCCATACTCATGGCGGGATGCACGAGAAGCTCGTGGTAAATCTTCTCATCTGCTGAACAAAACTGCAGGTGTCGGTTTAGGAACAAACGAATCAAGCCATCGGCACGCCTGGTAAGGATGATGTTCTGGTATTGAGTGGTCTCACGAAAGACGATGGGGTCCTTGAGGTAGCGTTGCTCAGCGGCCGCTGACCAGTCATCGGCGTTGATCACGCCAATCCCCAAGATGGTCGCCGCGGCTGCTGCCGCAAAGGTGAGGACGCGTGGCCGCTTGACCACAGTTCTGAAGACCACCAGCCCAACAATGGCGATAGCGATATTGAAGAGACCAAGGATGAAGCCGATGCGCGCGATGGTGACGTGGGTAAGAAGCACGTAAACAAACAGAATGGCGCCAACCAGAGAGCCGACGTAGTCCATCGACAGGATTTCCGACAAGTTGATTCGCAGTTGTTTGACGTACTCTTTGTTGATGCGGATGAGGATGGGTATCTCCATGCCGATCAGCACCCCAATGTTGATGGCAAAGAAATAGAGGAAGACACTGAACGATTCACTGACCGCAAAAATGCCATACACGACCATGGGCGCGGCACCGCCCACCAAACCGAGCACAATCTCGATCAAGAGAAACCGATCCACGAGGTTCTTCTCGAGCCTCTGCTGCATCATGCTCCCCAGCCCCATGGCGAACATCATCATGCCGATAATGAGGAACATCTCCTCGAAATTGCTGCCTATGAGATAGTTGGCAACAACGCTGAGCACGTACTCATAGATGATGCCGCAGGCACCCATGACAAACATGGACGCGATGAGGATGTAACGACCGGCTCGTGGAAACATGAAGGCATCATGCCCCAATCCCCGAGGTGAAACCAGACCCGGAGCTGTGACATCTCGACAATCGGGAGCGGGGGCCGGGGCCAGGAATCGACTACGACACTCTTCTATGGGCAGGGATCGACAGCCTATTGCGGGCAGAGGTCGTAGTTGCCGATGGTAAATTCCGTCGAGCCTTCGATCTCGAAGCTACCCTCGGCGTCATGACCGCGAATGACGTACAGCGCTGTGTAGGATGAGTAGGCCCCAGGCATGCCAAGCCGATCTTGATATTCGAACTTCTTGCGCAAGGGAACCAGCGGCACAGAAATTGGAGTGGGATCTGGGCTGTCTGCTGTGAGCACGACTGTGGGACCGGGTAAATCCATTCCAGAGATCACCGGGCAAGTGAGCGGAGGTTGATTGATGGTGGCATCGGGAACGCACTCGTTCGACTCGAATGATACTGAGTAGGAATCAATGGTGACGATCGGTGACAGCTCTGGCATCTGCAGATAGGCGTCCGGTGGCGAGTTCACGATGCTAATCGTTGCGAGATGGTCTGTGAACGGTTCGGCCACAACCTCGCCATCCACCTCGCAGGTTCCCTGCCACGCATCAACATTTGAGGAAGAGGCCTCGCTGACGGGTGAATAGGCCGTGATGCCGAGAAGCTTCAAGCAGGCCCCCGCTTCGGTGGTCACAGAACAGCGATTGGCAGGGTCGAGCGTGCAGCCAACCATCAATGCGAAACACAAGGATCCCAAGAATAATTTACCCATGCTATGACTCCGTACGGCGACATTGGCTTTGCTCACGATTGAACCTCGAAGCGAAAGACCGCCTTGCCCGCTTGAATGCTGCAACCTGGCTGCAGATAAACTTCCTTGATTTTGATACCGTCGACGAAGGTGCCATTGGTGCTACCCAAGTCGCGAATGAGGTGGGCCAAGCCGTCACGGCGTATGGCAAAATGGTGTCGGGACACCGCTGCATCGTCGACCCACATGTCGCAGTCCGCGGCCGAGCCAACAATCACTTCGCGGGCAGGGATCTCCAAGGTGGGATCCGAGCCCCCGCCCAAGCGAACCAGACGAGCCTCACGAAACGGCCGGTCAGCCAGGCTGGTGACCTGGGTCAGTTCCTCAGTCAAGCGACGTGTCATTATTTGCGCTGGGGTTTCTCTGCTCGTCATCACTTCCCCCTTCCTCTCATGTGCCTCTCCCCTACTTCACCAAACGGGTTATTGGTGCCGTGGTACCGAAGCTCGTACAGCCGCCGAGGGCATGGTCGTCGCTGCCCCCACGGTCACATAGGAACTCGATGTCGATCCCCTGACCTCCTGGCTCGTTCACATCCCTCACGTCCAGAATACGAAAAGTGGCAAAACCGACAACCTGCGTGGGCTGATTGAACCTTGGCGAACAGTCGGAGGAATCATTGCCAATAATCGGCACCGTGACTTCCTGGCCTTCGTATTCGACAAGCTCATCGTACAAAGGGTGCAAACTAGCCCCGTTGCTCACCCCTATTATGTCTCCCACCCGCACATTGCTGCAGCGGTTGGGAGACCGCAAAACCTCGAGCACACCAGCGGTGTTGGGATTCCTGCCGTCGAGCATGGTAAGTCCCATGTTGTCTTCTGTTGCGTTCGTGAAGGTCAAGTTCCGATTGCACACCAATGAGCCGTCATTGGGATTCACAACGAGGCACTCGGCAAAGACGATGGGAATGGAACAACCTTCGCAGGGTCCGTCAATGACCGCAATCGCCTCAGCTCCCACCGACGCCACCTCTTTGCCTAGAAACGACGAAAAGAACACCGGCAGCGCATTGTCGCCAGAGCGGGAGGTGCGCACCTGGACCGCATTGACATGGCCGGCATCCTCATTGGTGGCCGGATACAGTACGTAGAACTCTCGTTCATCGTCATCCCACCTGCCGAGGACAATGTCACCGTTGGGGTCGTTGGTAGAGTTCAAATTGGCGGAGACCTGTTGAACGTCCGTTCGATGGCGCTGGGTGAACTCTTGGGCGCTGAGTCTGGCCTGGTCGAGCGAGAGCAGTGCGTTTTCTCCCGTTCTCAGACTCATCGCCCCAGCCAAGGCTCCGGCGTCAGCGGCATTTTGTAGTTGGCCACGCACCAGCATCAAGTGACCGACGTTGAGCGCCAAAGAAACCATCGCGCCGAGGGCGACCAACATGAATGCCACCAAAATGGCGCTGGCCCCACGATCTTGGCGACGACCCATGTTTGTCTTCATTGGCGCATTGTCGGTTGGTTGATTCATTTCGTCAACGGACTTGGGACTCACTTGGAAGGGGCCGACTCCTCAGGATTTACAATCAGAACCTGCTGCTTTCCAACCTCCGTGTTCCCGCCTTCGGGAACCAGACTCTTAAGATAGCTCTCCGCCACGATGGCCGCCTCTTGGGAATCGAGGCCCGTCTGATCGGACGCCTTCTTGCCCGCGTCAGGGTTGACGGTCTGTGCGCGCATGGCGGCGTAGTATGCACGACCATGGGTCGGGGTCAGATGTTGTTGGCCGGTGCAGCCAATTGCGAAAGCTGCCGCCGCGAGAATCACGACCCACTCAATTAGGTTTTTCTGCCTTGGCATCTCTCTCTCCTGTGTCTGTAGCATGTTTCAAGCCCAATGCCTCGGGCCCGGGCCGGTCCAGTTTTTTTGCGATCTCCACCAGGTTGTTCCACGCTTGCTCGTGGCCCGGTTGAAGCGCGAGGGCCTGCTGATAGAGATCGTAGGCGGCCGCAAGGTTGCCCGCCTTCTCGTAGGCAAAACCGAGGTTGTTCTTGGCCTCGGCCGGTGATCCGCCGCTCGCGAACTCTCGCGAAGCCTTGGCAAAATCCCCACCCCGGGCATAGGCGAATCCCAAGTTGTTTCTCACTCTTGCGCTCGTGGGATCGAGTCGCAGGGCCTCCTTGTACAACGCGATCGACTCGTCGCGTTGATTGCGGGCAAAGAGGGCAAATGCCAGATTGTTGAGGGCGTCGGGGCTCTCGGGTGCGAGATCCGCCGCTGCCCGATGATGCTCCAGAGCTTCCTTGCCACGACCTTGCGCCTCAAGCATGACAGCCAGCGCCGAGTGGGTATCGGCACGGTCGCTGTGGATGGCGAGCGCCTCGACAAAGTCGGCCTCAGCTTCAGCCGCCATGCCTTTTTCTCTGAAAATGATGCCGCGCATGGTCAAGACATCGGGATCCCGCGGATCTTCTGCGTGCAGATCGCGAACCTTGTTGAACGCCGCCGCCCAATCCCGCTGCACCAACAGCTCCATGGCAATCGACTTGCGCAAGGCGCGCTCACGTTGTTCTCTGTCGCTGGCGCAGGCGCAAGCCAACAGTGCGACAACCAGCGCTGCCTTCTGCAGACTGCCCATCACTTCCCTCCAAGGTAGGGCAAGAGCTGGGTCGAAATGCGCACCGCCGCGGGGCCCATGATGATGGCCACGAGTGACGGGAGAATACACAACACCAACGGCACCGTCATCTTCACGGAGACCACTGCCGCCTTCTCCTCGGCCGTTTGCATGCGTTTGGTGCGCATCCACTCGGCGCGAATGCGCAAGGCCTTGGCGATGCTGGTGCCGAAACGCTCGGTCTGGGCGAGCACGGCGGAGAGGGAACGAATATCTTCCACGCCAGTGCGTTCTGCAAGGCGGCGAAAAGCACGAACCCTGGCCATGCCCGCGCCGATCTCCAAGAATGTCACCCGCAATTCGTCGGCAAGAATCGGCGAAGAGACTCTGATTTCCCCTGCGACCCGCGCCAACGCCGCATCGAGCCCCAGACCGGCCTCAACGCAGGTGACCAACAGGTCGAGAGCATCGGGCAGTGTCCGCTCCATGGACTTCTGTCGCGAGCGAACTTTGGAGCTCAACCAGAAGTTCGGCAAGAACAGACCGAACACCGCGAGCAAAATGGCGATGGGTAGGCTCGATTCGACAGGCTCGGTGAGGCGCTGATTGATGGCCAAAAATGTCAACGGCAAAAACGCCGCGAGAAGGGCTTTGGCTGCCACAAATACCGGAACGGCGCGCGGATGGGTGATGTTGGCGTGCCGCAGTTGTTGTTGCACACGGGTTTCCGTCTCAATGGCGAGGTCATCGGCGCTGAAACTCTTGGCGTGCTTGGTCACCGCGGTGCGAACCACCGCCTCTTCAGCGGCATGGCTCCTTAGCCGCTCAACGATCTCATCGGGTTTGCTGAACATCGAGCGGACCGCACCGAGCATGCCCAGGACAAAAAACAAAACGAGCACACCGATCAGAGCCACAGTGACATCGAGCTGTGCGAAAAATTCCATTTAGAACTCCACTCGCGTCATGCTGAACATCCACAAAAGACCGATTCCCCAGCTCAAGCCGGCATAGGCAAGTAGCGCCCAACCCAAGGGCTCATGGAACAGAGGCCTCAGGTAGGTGGGATTGGACAGGCCCAAAAAAGCGATCATGAGAAGGGGCAAGGACGCCAACACCAACCCTGACATGCGGCCTTCGGCGGTGAGGGAGCGTAGCTTGCCGAAGAAGCGATAACGGCTGCGGATGGTCTCGGCGATGTTCTCGAGAATTTCTGTGAGATTGCCACCCGTCTCTTTTTGCACCACCAAAGACACGGCGAGGATCTTGAGGTCCTGGTTCTTGGGCACCCGCCGGGTCATCTCCAAGACGGCCTTGTCCAGGGTGCGTCCAAGCCGTTGCTCTTCGTAGGCCCGGCCAAACTCCAAGTTGATGGGCTCGGGCATCTCGGCGGCGACAAACTGAAAGGAGTTGGAGACGGCGTGCCCCGTGCGCAGAGCTCTCGCCATCATGTCGAGAGCATCGGGGAGTTGTTCACTGATCTTGGCGCTGCGACGATCGCGAATGACGATGATCACGAGGTAGGGGATGAAGAAACCAATCACCGCCAGGGCAACAACCGCAGGCATGCCGCCGGACAAAGCCGTGGCCAGAGTGCCGCCGGCGAGGGCAAGTACCATCGAGATGCCGAAGAGCTGCGCGACGGTGCTGGCAATATCCGCCTCGACCAGTAGGGTCTCCAAACGCACGGCCAAGGGAAACGCTCGCAGGATCGCATCCAGCGCCGCGATAGATGACAGCTTCCCTTGCCGCAACAGACTGCCCGCGATGGGCTGGGCACCGGTGCCGAGGTTGCGGAGCCTCCGCCGCATGGTCTCGAGCTTGCGGTCCTCCAGATAGCGCGACAACTGTAGGAGGGCCTCAACGATGCCCACCACCATCAGTACAACCAAGACGATGATGACTTCGCGCATTATCCCTCCAGGAAAGGCCGCACGACCTCTTCGGGGTCGAGGCCAAACCGCGCGATGCGCTCCATGATGTGTGGGTGGATGTTGGACGAGACAAATTCACCGCGCACAGCCCCTCGTTCGTCGACTCCCTCCTGATTGAAGCTGAAGATCTCTTGGGTGGTGATCGCGGTGCCTTCAACACCGGTGATCTCCGTGATGCTGGTGATGCGCCGTCGACCGTCGATGCCGCGTGAGAGTTGCACCACGAGCTGTAACCCACGGGCGATGGTCTTGCGCGTGCCGTCCTCAGACAGGGGCACACCGCTCATGCCGATCATCGTCTCAAGTCGGGTGAGCCCGTCCCGTGGCGTGTTGGCGTGCACCGTGGTCATCGACCCTTCGTGCCCCGTGTTCATGGCTTGGAGCATGTCGAGAACTTCAGCGCCACGCACCTCGCCGACGATGATGCGATCCGGGCGCATGCGCAGGCTGTTGCGCACCAGGTCGCGGGTGACAATCTCCCCTTTGCCTTCAATATTGGGAGGGCGGGTCTCCAGACGCGCGACATGACGCTGCTGCAATTGCAGCTCGGCTGCGTCCTCGATGGTGACCACCCGCTCGGAGTCGGGAATAAAACGGGACAAGGCGTTGAGAAGTGTGGTCTTGCCAGCGCCGGTTCCGCCGCTGATGAGGATATTCACCTTGGCCTGAACCGCCGCGGCGAGAAAGGCGAGCATCGGCCGATTGGCGCTCCCAAGAGTTAAGAGGTCCCGCACACGCAGGGGGGTGCCACCAAAGCGGCGGATGGACAACAACGGGCCATCGACCGCCAAGGGTGGGATGATGGCGTTGACACGGGAACCATCGGGAAGGCGCGCGTCGACCATGGGCGAGGTCTCGTCTACCCGTCGGCCAATGCGAGAGACGATGCGATTGATGATCTGCCGCAGGTGATCGTTGTCGCGAAAACGAACGCTCGTCAGCTCGAGTTGGCCGCGACGCTCGACGTAGATCGTATCGTAAGTGTTGACGAGAATGTCGGAGATGCTGGAGTCGTGCAGGAGCGGCTCGAGGGGCCCGAGGCCCGTGACCTCATCGAGGATCTCCTGGATCATCCGTTCCCGCTCAGAGCGGTTGAGCGGCATTTCGCTGTCCGTCACCGAGCCGCTGAGAATGGTTCGGAGCTCGTTGCGCACCTCATCTGCCGAGAGCTTCTCCAGAGTCGTGAGATCCAGCCTGTCGATGAGCTTGGTGTGCAGATCGAGCTTCAGGTCGTGGTAGATTTCCGGCTCACGGCCCGGCGAAGCTTCTAGATCCGACGACACAAATCCGGCGTCGGCACCCCGGCGCAATCTATCACTGAGCCCCATCTACCGCCGCCTTCCTGCCCAGCAAACCGCCAAAGAAGCCGCGTCGACGGGCGGCGACCTCGGGAACCCCACGGACCAAGGGCACGATGCCGTCGATGCTCTTGGTAAGCCGAGACTTGGGCGACTCATCCGCCAACAGGACACCGCGATTGATCGACTTGATCAAAGCGGCAAAATCATTGGCAACCAGAACCTCCACGGGCATTCCCGTGGTGTCACGAATGACATCCGTGGATATCTTCGAGTTGCGTTGGAAACGATTGACCACCAAAGAGATCTTCTCCGTCGGGTAGTCCAATCGCTCGAAGATGCTAATGCAACGCTGCGCGTTGCGAACAGCGGGGACATCCTGGGTGAGCACCAACAGAACCCGGTTGCACTCGTCAAGTGCGGCTACCGTGGTGTCATCCAACCCGCGCAGCCCATCCACCACGACGTGATCGAAATGCTGACGCAAAAAGGTGAGCAAGGTGGTGATGTCTTGGCTGCCAATCGCCTCCGCCTGCTCTATCTTCTCGCTCTGGGCAATGACGAAGATGCCGGAGGCGTGGTGGGTCAGAGAGGAGTCCAGCAACTCCCGATCGAGGCGGCGGATGTTGGCGATGACATCGGAGATGGAATAGCCACCGTTGAGATCCAAAAAGGACAAGACGTCACCAAAATGCAAATCGAGATCAATGAGACACACCCGTTCGTCGCCCGATCGGTGCAGGGCACCTGCGAGGTTCGAAGCGATGGCCGTGGCGCCAACGCCGCCCTTGGCGGGGTAAACGCACGTGACCCGTCCCAGGGCGCGGCCGGTGTTGCGCAAGGCCAGCTCTGCCACAGACTGGCGAATCTCATCGTCAGCCCCTTCGACCAGATACTCTTCAGCGCCAGCGCGCATCGCTGCCAGAATTAGATCGGCGTCCTTCTCGGGTCCCACCACCACCACATGGGCACCGAGGGACGCAAGCTCTCGCACGCCTCCCAGGTTCTCTTTGGGAGGATTCCCCAAGACCACGACTACCAGAGCCGATTGCGGCACTCCCCGGCGATGGGCCGCGACCAAGACGTCTTCGTCGAGAAAACTGAACGAGACGGTTTTTCCCAGGGAAACCTCGGCCTGGCGCATGGACTTGGAGGGCGCTCCCACGACAACAACGGACGGCGTTTCACTCATATTGGCAACCTCTTTGGGACCTCTTCAATGTGTGGCTCAGCGGGCGAATCCAACCGCTCCACTGGGTCCGCGGTTCAACGCCACATCTGCGGAATCGTCGGCAGCGCTCTCGTGCGTGGGCGGAAGGCTATCCCAACCCATCAAAAACAACACGAGGTCGCCGACGTCATTGTCTTCGTAGTCGGTGGGCATCGGTGGCAGCTCGTGGGGGGCGACGGGCTTGGCTAGGTGGGCGGTGACCACCACTAAGAGCTCCGTCTCTTCCCGTTGAAAAGCCGTGGAGCGAAACAAGGCACCCAAGATCGGGATGCGTCCGAAAAACGGCACCTCTTGGACCTGCGTGCGGATCTTGTCGGAGAGCAATCCCGCAATGGCAAAGCTTTGGCCATCGCCCAAACGGACGGTGGTATCGCTCTGCCGTGTGCTCAAACCGGGGATAGTGTAGCCGCCCACCGAGATGGAGGCGCTGGGATCGAGATCGCTCACCTCGGCGGCTAGCTTGAGATGGATCTGGCCGTCGCCGGTCACCGTCGGTGTGAATTTCAACACGACGCCGAACTCTTTCCATTGCACGTTGACGTTGCCGAGACCGCTGGCCATGGGTATGGGCAGCTCCCCGCCCGCCAAAAAACGAGCTTCCTGTCCCGACAAGGTCACCAAGGATGGCTCGGCGAGGGTCTTCGACAAGCCACGTGACTCCAGCATGTTGAGCATCACCGAGAAGGGGAAGCGGGAAAAGCTCGACATGTACAATGAGAAGCTCTCCCCGAAGGCCTGGGCGGGAATGCTCGGTGGGTGGCCACCCACAGCGCCCACCGGTCCGAGGAGCGGTCCCGTTTGATAATAATTCGGTGGGGTCGGGGTATTGAGAAAAGTCCCCGCCGGTGTACGGGGGCTGAACAAACCCATTTGGTTGGTGTAATCCGCGGCCTTGTGATGGAAATTCACCCCAAACTCACGCACCCCTGTCCGTGAGACCTCGGCGAACTTCACCTCCAACTGCACCTGCTGGTTGCCACTGACGCGAATCAGATTGGCGAGCTTCTCCGTGTGCAGTTTTGCCACCTCAGAGATCCGCTCGGGCAGACGAACGTCCTGCACCTCTCCGGTGAGCACGACCAGATCGCCGGCCGATGACACACCGATGGCTTCGTTGGGAAAGAGCTCTTGCAGCTGATAACGCAAAGAATCGAGATTGCGTGCCACGCTGAGGGCAACCACCAAGGGGAGATCACCCTTGTCCCAGAGGGTGAGATCCGTCACACCGGGCTTTTTGGCGGTCAAGAGCAATTGGGTGGGGGTCACGACCTTCAAATCGGCTACCGTCGTGTCGGCGACCGAAACGCGGCTCACGGACTGCGACAAGATAAGCAGGCGGTTCTGGCCAGACTCCAGCTTTAACTCACGGACAGCGCCCACCTCCTGATTGACGTGAAGGGTCGTAGGTGGGCCGACCTCATCGGTCTTGGACTGGGCCCAGGCAGAAGTGGCAGCAATGGCCAAGCCCGTGGCGATCGTGGTTCGGGCGGTCACAAAGAATGTTCGTTTTTTCATCATCGATCCCGGAAAGTTCGTTGCTCAAAAGAGTCACCGCGCATGATCTCGACTGTGTCAGGTTTGACGATGGGCTCAGCGGGCTTAGGTTTGCGCGGGGCTTGGCGCTGCACCCCAGAAAGGAGCACCGAAGGGATGATTCCCTTGGTCTCGATCACCTCTTGGTCGAGACTGCTACGCAAGGCCAACAAGAGCTGACCCTTGGCCGCCGACAGCGCCAATCGCTCTGCTTCCTCCGGTTTGACCATCAAGGTCGCCACGGTCGCTGACACCGGGCGGCTGGCCTTGCTCCCCTCGATGCGTTCGATCTGCTTACCGACCGCCAGAACCTTGATGTTGTACAAGATGAACTTGGATACCACCGGCTCCCCGGTATTCGGTTGCATGGTGACGATGACATCGACGCTATCGCCGGGATGAACAAAACCCGCGACGCCCACGACGTCATCCACCCGGACCGAAACGGCAAGATAGCCTTCGGGCAGAACTGCCGCGAGGCCCGTGCCAGCCCCAGCGACCGCCACCCGGTTCTTGGTGATGGGCTCCCCTTTGAAAATCTTGGCAACGATCACCCGGTCGATCAAATCAGCCTCGGTGGCAAAGGCACCATCGGGTGCCGCCTCCTGCGGCCAGGGAACAACCTGAATGTCCTCCTTGGTGAGCGCGGTGCCGAGCGGCAGATCGACGCTGGCGACGACGACCGGAACCGTTGGTTTGGCACCGCCTATCGAGTGTGTATCGAGATAACGTATCACCAAAAAGACACAGCCGATGGCGGCACCAAAGGCGAGAATGAGAGATGCGACCGCCCGTCGTCCGGACTGCTTCCCAGAGCTCTCGACGGCATTTCGTAAACTGGCTGAGCCGGAGTTTTTTTGTTGTGCCACTTTTTATTCCCCGAGACGGGACGATTCATGGGTTCCCGTCGTACGTGATACATGCAAACTGTTGTGCGCCCTTCAAATCAAGCAAAATCATCAGAGCTCGGCTGTTGGGCAACTACTCCAAACCTTCTGGCAAGCGCATAGGTCAAGAAACTCCAGGCGGGGAAGTCAACGCCGCATCACCGACCGACCCAAAATGTTGTGGGGAATCCAAGTCCCCGCAAATCCCGTTATTGAGCCACCCGGATAGGTCACCGTGACATCGATATTTCCAGCACCGGGAGTCGCGACAATCACCGCCTGCGCTGGATCGATCAGGCCAGCCGCAAGGAAAGTGGTAACCGCGTCGGTAGCCGCACTCGCCGCCAGCCCGCCATCGCTGATCTCGAGAGATCCTGCCCTCGCCCCCTCACGGGCCGCATTGGTAATGACCTGGGCACGAAAGAAATAGACGCCCCAATCGATGCAACCCAACACCAGCAACATAAGAAGCGGTAGAACCAGGGCAAACTCCACCGCGGCTGCTCCCGCATTTCTTCTCTCGACCTTCACCATATTGTTATTAGCCGTCATGTCGGCCACCCCAAGCTCGGAGCTGCAATGACATAGGCACCGCCGCCCAAAATAGCGAGTGCGTATGGGACGGATACCCTTCCTCCCCGTGCCTGTGGGGCACTCGGCCAGGCTTTGAGAATCACCGCCAGAAACATGTTGTTTCTGATCTCCGCTCTGGCATCCTGCTTCGATGCGAAATACGCACCCAACGCCACGAGGCCACCGATGGCAGCTCCCGACAACAAATAAGCGAGCAGCTGTTGATACCCGATCCACACCGCTGCCGCCGCCGCCAGTTTGACGTCACCGCCACCTATGCCGCCCCGTGACCAGGGCACCCACAACAGCACGATCACGCCAACACCGCAGACCAAGCCAATCAGCGCCACCTGCCATTGATGGGCAGCCACAGACCACGCCAAACCACCCACAGCGACCGTTGCGCTGAGTAGGTTTGGAACACGTCTACTCCGCAAATCCGTCCACGCCCCAACGGCGAGCAGGATCAAAAACGGAACAGCTGCGTTTGGCGTTGCGTATAAGTCCACCAACACCCGCGAATGTCAGGCACGACCTGCGTTTAGGGCATATTGTCGTCGACTGTTTGAAACGCAGTCTGGACCTTGCCGCCGATGGACATAACCACAACGATGATCACTGCTGCGATGGCCGCCACAATGAGTCCGTACTCGACCGCGGTTGCACCCTCTTCGTCCTTGATGAGCTTTTGGATCTTTTTCAACATGGGTTCTCCTGAAGCGTTTAAACGCTCACTTTATCTACCCCAATCGGGCGTCTGCAAGCACGATTGGCGTCTGCAAGCACGATTATCGATTCCATCATGGGTCTGCTCGAAATGTGTACGAGTTCGGAATGTCGGGAAACAGACCCTCTCACGGCTGCGGAAAGCCGTCGTCGGCCTGTTGGTAGAGTCCTTGGACCTTGGTCCCTATCGCCAAAACGACAACAATGATGACGCCGGCGATCGCCGCGACGATCAGGGAATACTCGATCGCGGTGGCTCCACCCTCATCATTGATGAGAATGCGGATAAGAGAGCGCAAGTTACGCGGGCCGGTGGTTTCCAAGGCGATGGCCTCCAAAATCATGGTCGTGCGTAGCATAGATGAACCGGCAGGCAAAGCCCATCGCGCATTTCCTCACCATCCACAACAATCTCCATGGACGTCGACACACTTCTTGACTTCCATGGCACTCTTGTCGTTTCCTTTGCCTCGTCCAATTACGTGGGAGAATCTATCATGACACCGACCGTCGCGATCCTCGGATTGATCGCCATCATTCTTTCAGCACAATGTGTTATCTCTTTTCAGATTCGTGATCGCCTCGAACAGCTCGTCGACAAAGACAAGAAATAGCAGACCCCAGCAGTCGGTGCAGATGCAGCGCCAGCCAACGAACAGGGTCACCGGTCCACGCACTCGATCAGCGTTACTTTTTTCGTGCACGATCCTGACGTATGGTCGTCGCCCATGCGTGCCTTTTTCGCCGCCAACAATTGGCCAGCAGCTCGTGTGCTGCCCGCACTCAAGTTGTCCGCACTCAAGTTGTCTGCTCTCGTGTTGTCTGCTCTCGTGTTGTCTGCTCTCGTGTTGTCTGCTCTCGTAACGTCGGCTTGTGTGCCAGCCAATGGCGGCGATCGAACCCCTGCCATCGAGTTGTCTCCTTGCGGCGTAAAATGGCTGACGACGCAGGCTGAGTGCGGCACCTATGAAGTATGGGAGAACCGCTCGGCCCAAACGGGACGTCGACTCTCATTGAAGGTCGCGGTGGTGCGTGCCGTCGCCGAACAACCCGAACCCGATCCCGTGTTCGTGCTTGCTGGTGGGCCCGGACAGTCGGCGACCCAAGACGGTGGTGTCGTGGTGCGCCTACTCGATGATGTTCACCGCGACCGGGACATAGTCTTGCTCGATCAGCGGGGAACCGGCGGATCTCACCCATTGGATTGCAACGATGTCTCCGATAAGTCGCTCAGCTCGCACTTTCTCATCTCCCCAAAACTCGACGATTTGCGCGCCTGCCTCGATCACATCGACGCGGATCCCGTCCACTATGTGACTTCTGTTGCCATCTTGGACCTCGACGAAGTGCGTGCGGCCCTTGGTTACGGACAGATCAACATCTGGGCGGGATCCTATGGAACGCGAGTTGCTCTCGCCTACGCGAAAAGATTCGGCTCCAACGTTCGCTCCATGACCCTCGACGGACTCGCACCTACCGATCTACGTTTGCCACTGTACGTCGAACGGGACAGAGATCGCGCCCTCGAACAGCTTTTTGCGGCCTGCACCGCCGACGGGGACTGCGCCAAAGCCTTCGGCGATCTGCGCGGAAACTACAAAGCACTGCTCACGAGCCTCACCGCCGAGCCCCTCGAGATTCGAGTATCCGATCCCCAAAGCGGCGAACCGACGTCGTTCACTTTGAGCGAGGAGGCCTTCACCGCCAAACTGCATGGCATCCTCTACGACTCGACGATGACGGCGCTGTTGCCCTTCACTCTCAAACAAGCTGCACGTGGACGATTCGAGCCCTTCGTGGCCCAGTCCTTGACCCTCTCACAGTGGTCTACGGAATCGCTCGCCGAGGGACTGTTCCTATCGGTTGCCTGCGCCGAAGACGTCGACCGCATCAGCGACCTTGACGTGGCCGCCGTGAGCGAAAGCCAACCGCACACGGCTCACGCCGTGCAAACCATGCGCGAGGCTTGCGCGGTTTGGCCACACGCAACAGTGCCGGAAGAGTATTACACCCCCAATGTAACAGGTATCCCGACTCTCCTGCTCTCGGGCGATCTCGATCCCATCACACCACCCTGGTGGGGCGAGCAGGTCGCAACACACCTGAGCAACCAACGACACGTGGTGGTTCCCGGAATCGGTCATGGCACCACCGCGCACGGTTGTGTCCCCGAGCTGATTGCCGAATTCTTTGCCACCGCGAAACCCGCGGCGCTCGACACCCAGTGCGTGAGCGCCATGCAACGTCCGCCATTCTTCATTGGCTTCGCAGGACCCAAACCATGATTCACGTCGAAGGCCTGCAGAAGAGTTTTGGTGACGTTGCTGCCGTCCAAGATATCTCTTTCACGGCGAACAACGGTGCCATCACCGGCCTGCTCGGTCCCAATGGGGCCGGCAAGACAACAACCTTGCGCATTCTTTCGACCCTACTGCGCCCCGATCACGGTTTCGCCAGCGTCGATGGCTGTGACGTCGCCACCGATCCGCTAGGTGTGTTGCGCAAGCTCGGCGTCTTACCCGAGAGCCGCGGGCTGTACGCACGGCTCACGCCGAGGGAGCACGTACGATATTTCGGCGAGCTGCACGGACTCGAGGGCGACGAGCTCGACAGTCGCATTCGGTCTCTGTTTGAGCTACTGGAAATGGAAGAGATCGCTGACCGTCGGGTCGAAGGATTCTCACTCGGCGAACGGACCAAGGTCGCCATCGCTCGTGCGCTCGTGCATGGACCACAGACGATCGTCTTTGACGAGCCTACATCCGGCCTCGATGTCATGAGCACCCGCGCCATGCGCGAGCTCATTCGCAAGCTCGCGAGCGGCGGTGCTTGTATTTTGCTCTCAACCCACGTCATGCAGGAGGTGGCGGCGTTGTGTGATGAGGTCGTGGTTGTCACGGGCGGACGGGTCGCCGCCTGTGGCACATGCGAAGAGCTCTGCGCACAAACGAGCGAAGAGAACATAGAAGAGGCCTTCGTCTCCATCATTGGCAGCGGCCGAGGATTGCGATGAACAGCGCACGGGTCATCTTTCGCAAAGAGCTCGTCGACCACGTCCGTGATCGCCGCAGCATGGCCACAGTTCTGTGGATACCCGCCTTCGGTGCCATCACCACAGCGGTCATGCTCACTTTCATCGGTGACCTGCAGAAGGATCGAGAGCTCACGGTTCCCGTCATTGGCGTCGAAAATGCTCCCGGTCTCGTTGCCTTTCTCGAGCAACACGGAGCAACCATCGAGGCGCCACCCCTCGATCCCGCGAACGTCGTCACAACTGGCGAGTCCGATATGGTGCTCATCATCTCCAAAGAATACGGTGAGCGCTTCCAAAGTGGCCGGCCCGCAACCGTCCAACTCATGTTCGACCAATCTCGGACACGCGCGCACGCAAATGTCGATCGCGTGAGACGGTTGCTGCAGGCCTACAGTCAACAGATTGGCACTCTGCGTCTATTTGCCCGTGGCGTGTCCCCTGAGCTTGCCACGGCGCTGCAAATCGATGAATTGGACCTAGCCACCCCGGAACGCCTCGCCGTCATCATCCTCGGCATCATCCCGACCATGTTGATGCTTTCGGTGCTCATGGGTGCTCTCAACGTTGCTATCGATGTGACCGCCGGAGAGCGGGAGCGCGGCTCGCTTGAGCCACTTCTTCTCAACCCCACCTCGAGAATGTCGGTGGTGGTGGGGAAATGGCTGGCAGCGGTAGTAGCTGGCGTCGCCGTGCTCGCCTTGACCATTGCAGCATTCGCAGGGGTGTTGGCGCTCTTCCCACTCGCCGATCTCGGTCTGCGCGCAAGCTTGGGAATGCGCGAGATAGCCCTGATCCTCGTGGCAATCATCCCCCTCGCGTGGGTGGGCTCAGGAGTGCAGATGTTCGTGGCCTCCTTTGCCCGCAGCTTCAAAGAAGCTCAGACCTATCTCTCCGTATTGAACCTCCTGCCCATGATTCCGGCAATGATCGTGGTTGTCGCGGGCAGCGAAGGCACCGCCTGGATGATGGCAATTCCGGCAGTGTCGCAGACCGTGGTGGTCCTCGACCTGCTGCGCGGGGAGATGATTCCAGTCACCTGGCTCTTAACCATCGTCGGCAGCTCCGTCGCGTACACACTCCTATGCATCTGGGGGCTCGCACACCTGCTCGGGCGCGAGAAGATCATCTTTGGTCGCTGACTGTCCTCCGTTGACCGTCCTCAAACCAGCCATCTCCAAAGTTTGGGGCGAGCGGCGAAGCGGGGTTACTACAGCAGCCTTTTCAATCTGTCATAGAAATTTTCTCGAACGCCGAGCAACCACAACTTTGGTAGCTGCGTCATCAACGGCATAGGCGATGCGCCATTGTTTGCCCTTTTGACTGAAGTGATGGCTGCGTATCTGGAAAGGAAGTCCACTCAGTTGGGGGGCGGCATTGGGAGCGGCAGTCACCTTCTCCATCTCGGCTTTTACGCGCTCCTGAATGGGAGCGTCGAGCTTCTTGTAGACCCGGTGAGCTGCTCGGGTCATTTCAATTCTATACGGGGTAGCCATCGTGTCCGGTTACCACTCATCCACTGGAATGGTGTTGCCCGCTTCGAGATCGTCGCGAGAGTCCTCGAGCTGTTTCATCGCATCTGGATCGAGTTGGATTTGGAGGGCTTCACGCTGTTGTGGGGAGAGCTTCTTGAGAAGGCCCGCAAGGCGTTCGATGTCGACGTTGGTTGGGTCGTACAACTGTTCAGCGGTAGCCGGCATGTGATCCTCCTTCTCTCAGGCCTGTGCGCCTTTGAGGTACGTGTCAATGGTTTGCAGCAAGGCACGCTGGTGTCTCTCTGACAAAGCTTCAATCTGCTGCATTCGCCGAACAACCTTGCGGGAAAGACCCTGCCCATTGGCCTTCATCTTTTTCAGCCCGATCAATTCATCCGCGGAAACGCCAAGGGTCTTTGCGAAGCGCGCCAGCATTTCGGCGTGGATGCGGAGCTTGCCGAGTTCATAGTCTGAGACCAGCACCTGGATGATGCCTATCTTCTCAGCTAGTTCCGCCTGAGTGTAGCCTTTCGCACCACGCAGGCGGGCGATGCGTTCGCCCACCGATTCTTTGCCTAGGTTGATGGGGGGCAGCTTGAGTTTTGGTTTTCGTGGCATGGCGGTGTTCATTTTACAACCACCTTCTGCAAAAACGGCACTGGGAGCTTTTACGCATAAAGTACGTTACTTTACAACGCATCAGAAATCAAGAGTGACACAGAATGCAGAAGATCCTCTTGGCTGGTCTCGACAAGAGACACCAATGCGCATCGAACCGCAGGCAATCGACAAACGATGAAGACTGCTACGGCTGGTGGGACTACTCCACCTCAGGCGTCAAACGCAGCATCTTCATGGAGGACAATGTGTTCTCCATCTCGAGAAACAGGATGAAGGTTAATCACCTCGACAACCTCGAGACCGATCTCGTAAGCCTTCGGATCCCCTCCATCATCGACGGCTCCGATGAGACCTGCGTGTACGGTGATGAGCTGGGCGATAGCCGCCCGTACATGAATAAGCAATCCGTATCCGCATAAGCTAAGCGACAAATCCC